>Ga0209271_10000701_pt1 | contig 11606 bp, 8 predicted proteins | sample tdAd002_FD_187123 | JGI IMG/M metagenome (GOLD analysis project Ga0209271, IMG submission 187123) | Marine sediment microbial communities from the Atlantic coast under amendment with organic carbon and nitrate - tdAd00.2 (SPAdes)... | ecosystem: Environmental > Aquatic > Marine > Coastal >... | reverse complement strand
GACACGGTACCGGCCTTCAGCAAGAAGGCGAAAATCACAGGCCAGGCAGAGTTCGAAGCCGCCGCCTGTGGCGGTGCCATTCATGGCCGCGATAGTGATCGCCGAGATCTGCTCAAGACGCAGGCACAGTTGGTGCATTTCGGAGAGCTCAGGTTCGCTCTCGCCGGTGGTAATAGTCAGGCTGTCGGTCTCTATATTGCGTTGTGCAGAGTCGGAGAGTTCCCCCACCTCATAGTGTGCGATGAAGACTCCATCGCCAGCACCGGTGAATACCAGTACGCGTACGGATCTATCTGACTCAATGTCGTCCAGTAGTTGGTGAATCTCGCTGACTCCACCCGCAGTGAGTGTTTGTGTGGGTGGGTTGGAGAGTGTGCAGGTGACAATATGGCCGTTACGGGAGACGTTGAGGTAGCGATAGTTCATGTCAAGACACCTGGTGCCGATAATCGGCCGGTGTTGTCGAATTCCACCGTTGGAAGGCTCTTCGGGTATTCGATGCCAAGTGATTCGGTGAATCGTGTCTTCATTAGATATCCTCTCATTTTATTGGCGCCTCATCCTAAAACCCGCGCTCTTATAAAACGCAGCACTCGCTCAAAGACTCCTCTCTTGGCGGATGAAGGGTTTTTATCAGCAAACTGTATACGCGCATTACTTTTCATCATGCTGAGATACGCGGCGGGAAGGAAACGCTTCAGTCGCCAGATGGTTCTATCGCTAAAGCGAGTTCCTGCAAGTATATAGTGCTTACCCTTGCGGGAGCGGTCGTAAACGGTTGCCGCGATACTCTCTGCGGTAATGCCTGTTCCGGCATGGAGTTTAGCCGCTATTTTTACTGCGTTAGGGTCGTCACTGCGCATACCCTTAGCCAGGTTGCTCTGAAAGAACGTAGGGCATACAACTGACACTTTTACCCCATAAGGATCGAGCTCACTCAGCAGCCCTTCCGAGAAGGCCACCATGCCTGCCTTGGAGACGTTATAGGCTGACATGCTCCCCATATGTAATAGCCCGGCCATAGAAGCTACATTGATAAGGAGCCCTTTGCTTTCTTTCAACAGGGGCACGCAGACATGGCAGCCTTTCACGGCCCCCATTAAATTGATGTCCACAGTCCACTGAAAGTCTTTTATCGAAAACGTATCAATATCGCCGCTCGCCCCCACCCCTGCGTTATTGACCAGGGCATCCAGCCCTTGCCAGCGCTCGGAAATTAGAGCGACCAATTCCTGCCATTGGGCATCACTGGTGATGTCCAGGTGCTGAAAAAAACAATCGTTGGCATACTCCTCGTTTAGATGGGCGGCAATCTTGATTCCCTCCTCATCCTGAAGATCAGCAATACAAACGGACCAGCCTTCACTGGCATACTTCTTCGCCAGGGCCAGACCCAAGCCACTTGCGGCTCCTGTAATAAGAATACGTTTCATCTAAAAGGCACTCCGATATCCGTCAAAGGATAGGCTGAACAATCGGAATTATTGCTACCCGAATTTTTGATGCGCGTCAGTTTACGCTTTAGTGGCGAACCCTGGGGTATCATTTACGGCCAAATCGAGATTGTCCGAATATGATTCTATAAAACTTTAGACGCTCAATATAATAGAGTCTCCAGTTTGCTAAAAGCAGTCTCAGAAAAAGTAGCCGAGATCATTCAAGATGAAATTTATCCAAGTCCTGAGGTTGTTGTCCAAACCGAAGTTGTTGTCCAAAATCAAGAACTCGAAAAGTTCGGACACCGGTAGCCCTTTTGTCAAAAGTTACAAAGACTTGATGGCAGGGGGTAGGCCGACGGCTGATTTTTACAATGCCGAAATGCTGAACCTGTTTTGGGAAACCACTCCGGAGGCGATTGCAACGTTGTTGCCGCCCCCACTAAAACCAGCTTCAAAACCTGTAGTGGCTGCGTTTATTGCATATTATCCCGAGACTAACTTCAGCGTTCCGTACCACGAATCCTCTATTCTCATAAGAGCAAGCTATAAGGGCGAGGAAGGCTATTATTGTCTGTCCATGCCGGTAGACGATGATATGGCGATGGCGGGTGGCCGGGAAACTTGGGGCTACCCGAAGAAAATGGCAAATTTTTCGTTTTCGCGTGAAGGCGACACAGTGACTGGGTATACAGAACGCCACGGCATTAAATTCATGCAGGTTAAGGCCAAGCTGACGGGCAAGGTTAATAACGGCAATGCGGCCCTGGATGAGATACTCGGTCTGGGCGTTAAACCTGACGGCGAATTTTCTGACAAGGTCTATCTGTTTAAACACTCTCACTCGCCGGTAAAAACTGGAATATTTGACTACCCCCCCTTGTTGGTCGAGGGACATACGCGCTTTAGGCCAAAGACGTTTACCTGGGCAGAGACCGAAATAGAACTTACACCGTCGGAGTATGATCCCTGGCAAGAAGTCCCGGTTGAGCGCATGCTGGGCGGGTTTTATACGGTTGGTGATAACTCGATGTTACACGGGCGCGTGCTGCAAAAAGTCAATGAACTTGAATTTCTCCCATACTCTTTCTTGAAGTATGAATTTGACCAAAACAGAACCTGATCACTAGTCGATTTTTTTAACTCCAGGCAGCTTGTCGAAACTACAGCATCCCTTTGACAAAGGACTTTGCCCAGGACGTCATTCACATGAAAAAGAGCATACTGAAAAGCAAGAAAGGGTTCGGCCTGATATTGATTGCCGTGACAAGCTGCCCCCATCAGTCCTCTGCTTTGGCGCATTTGATCTAAATCACTATCCGCATCGTTTCTCTCTGAATGTCCGAATAGGATACTGCCTGTTTGATGGATAGCAGTAATATCGAACCCAAGAAAACTTGAATGTACTGCCATGTTGTTTGCAAAGGAAATTAATTATGAGTTTCGTTAAAACCTATGAAGAAATTTTAAATAATGCCACTGAGAGTGGTGATTTTTACGATGCCGAGATGCTGTCACTGGTGTGGGAAACGACACCTGAAGCCATTGAAAAACTGCTGCCGCCGCCGTTGAAACCCGCAGAGAAACCTTTGGCGCTGGCCTTTGTTGCGAATTATCCATCGACCAATTTTAGTGTTCCGTATAAAGAGTCTGCGCTGTTTGTAAACGCGAGTTTTGAAGGGCAGGAAGGTTTTTACTGCTTGGCCATGCCGGTAACTAATGATATGGCCATGGCCGGAGGGCGAGAAGTTTGGGGCTACCCTAAAAAGTTGGCAAATATTGAAATCCAGCGAGAAGGCGACATAGTTGAGGGGTCAACAGAGCGACATGGCATTCAATTTATGAAGGTCAAGGCAAACCTGACAGGCAAGATCAACGATAGTTCAGCAATGGAAGAACTGCTGAGTTTAGGATTGAATCCGGAAGGGGAGTACTCCAATGTTGCTTTCAATTACAAATATGCACCTTCGCCGGTAGCCGGTGAACAGTTTGATTACCCTCCCCGGTTGGTTCAGGGCGAAACGGTTTTCAAACCCAAGACATTTGTTTTTGCCGAAGTGGAAATCGAGCTGATCCCATCGGAATTTGACCCCTGGCATGAAGTGCCCGTAGAGCGCATGTTGGGCGGTTTTTACTCCGTGGGTGATAACAGTATGTTAAGCGACGGCAAGGTATTGGCAGAAGTCGATCCTATCGAATTTGCTCCCTACGCATTTCTGCGATGGGAATGGGTTAAAGGTAACGCATAAGTTAGATACCCAAGACATTGAATTTAGAGGATGGATAAATGCGGGATATAGATTTGAACCTGACAGAGGAGCAACGCTTCCTCAGGGATACCGTTAGAAAGTTCGGGGCGGAAGTTGTACGTCCAGCAGGGCTGAAACTTGACAAGATGGCAGACCCACAAGACACAATCGCCAAGGACTCTGTATTGTGGGACGTCATCCGGCAGTGGCGCGAGCTAGGTCTTCACCTGGGCGAGTTGCCGCGGTCCGTGGGTGGGACTATGGAAGACGTGGACGCCATGTCGAAAATTATCCTGGAGGAGGAGATGGGTTATGCCGACGGGGGCTTAGCCATCAGCGCGGGCGTAGCCAGTCTACCCTTTTCTATGGCGGCGATGTTCCCCACCCCCAAGTTCCAGGAACTTGCGCGTGCCTATGCCGAGGACATGAAAGGTGAACTCATAGGGTGTTGGGCCATCTCTGAGCCGGATCATGGTTCGGATTATATGGGCGATGTCACCGACCCGGCCATCAGCCCTCAGGTTAAAGGTGTGCTAAAAGGCGATGAGTACATTGTTAACGGCCAAAAAGCGGCCTGGGTCAGCAATGGCACCATTGCCAGCCACGCGGTACTCCATGTCGGGCTGGATCCTTCCAAGGGAATGAAGGGACAGGGCCTGGCTATTATCCCCCTGGACCTGCCCGGGATCTCCCGCGGTAAGCCCCTGGATAAAATCGGCCAGCGCCCCCTGAACCAGGGAGAGATCTTTTTCGAAGACGCCAGGATTCCCAAGGAGTACATGGTGTTTACCCCTGAGATGGGCATCATCGAGGGGAGCCGTGAAATAAAAATCTCTCAGGTGAACGGCTCGATGGCGCTGGTATTTGCCGGCCTGGCCAAGGCCGCTTACGATGAGGCCTTCACCTATGCGTCGGAGCGCATTCAGGGCGGCGTGCCTATCAACGAGCACCAGAACATCAAACTCAAACTATTCAGGATGTTCAGCCAGGTAGAGGCTGCACGCGCTGCCGCCCGCAGGATGACCCTGTACAACTATGGTAGCCCCACTCCCTCGGGCGCACACGCCGTGGCCTGCAAGTGTCTCTCTACGGAAACCGCCTTTGCGGTAGCCAGCGAGGCGATCCAGATCCATGGCGGCAACGGCCTGACACGGGAATACCCGGTGGAGAAGATGCTCCGTGACGCACGGGCCTCCATGATTGAGGACGGGGTCAATGAAACCTTGATGTTGAGTGCTTTTGACTGGCTCAAATGAGCCAGTTTTTTGAGCTGCCCTTTTGCTTCAAAGGCGATGGCTGCACCAAATATTTGTTTCAGTCAGAGGCTCGATAAATCAGAATGCTTTCTGTATTCATTGGGTGTCATTGCGTTCCAGCGTTGAAAGGCTCTGTGAAAGTTTGTGGATTCACCGTAGTCCAGGAGATAGGCTATATCAACAACGCTGAGTGATGTATTACTCAGGTAATTTTTTGAAAGCGTGTTTCTTACGTTATCAAAGATGGTACGGAAATCGCTCCCTTCTGCGGCCAGGCGGCGCCTAAGTGTGCGTTCAGTGATGTGGAGTTGATCGGAGGTTTCTTTAATATTGAGAAATTCCCCCGCCGAATGGATAAGTAAACGGCGAACGGCTGCCGTGGTTTCCTTAACATCTGTCATGCCTCGAAGAATTTCTTCGCACTGCTGGGTAAACAGAACGTTGGTCGTTGGGTTTCCGGTCCTTATGCTTTGGCTTAGCCAACGATTTGGCAAGAATATCTGGGTGTGTTCCTGATCGAATTCCAGCGGCACTGACAAGCGCTCCTGGTAGGCGTCAAAGTGCGCTGGTCTGGGATAGTTGAAATACGCTCTGACGCCTTCGTATGATCCACCGACCAATACTTCACTCATTCCACGAAAATTCGAAAAAATCGATTCGGTAACAAGCATCTGTTGGTAATTAGTGCCGGCCGTTTGCTCCAGACGAAGGATCAGCCCGTCGTCGTGGCCTATACGGAGCCAACTGGAAGAATCTAGAAACGTTTGCCCATAGCGAAGAAAGAACTCCAGGGAAGCACCTATGTTAGGGCAGCTCATGAGGGCGAAACCGTAGGTACCGTATGCAGCAAGATCTATATCCTCACCGATTCGAAGCGGTAACAGGGGGTCTCCCGACATTGTCACTGCTGTTTCAAGGATCTCATGCACGGAAGGAGGCGATTGCCCGCTGGCGGCGGAATCACGACCTAGAATAGCGGCTTCAATCAATTCAAGAGGGTCGATTCCGAGTCTTTCCATCCTGGCTCGAAAGGCCTTGACCGCGAACTCTCGCATAGGGTCATAGTTCATGGATTCTGCTCCTGGATGCCTGAGTTGTCACCGTCATGGATGCCAAGGCTTTCCAGCCTGGCTCGAAAGGGTTTGATGGCGAAGTCGCATATGCTTTTGTTTTCCACTACATCCATCTCTCAGTATTTATAGCGATCGTTTTTATTGACTATAAAGATATCAGAAAACGACACATTGGTTTGTGTCTCATGGAGTGCCCCTTGATGTTTTCATAAGCTTTCGAGCAATTAGAAGGACGATGATTGTAACCAGAATCAAAGTGAAAATTATACCGCTCGGGGTGTTCAAACTATTCTTAAGCTTGGCTTTGATACCGTTCCGTAGAATCTGAACTGGCTGATGATAGTTATGTGGCACCGGTATCACTCCGTTTACACTGGCGTAGGTTTCATATTCGGAAAGTAAGTCAAAAAATATGGCTGTCTCAACAGTTTCTAATCGTTCAGTTTCCCCTGGGTCTTGTGTGATGTTGTAGAGATGCCAACGGTTGTCGTTTGTGCCGCCTCGATTTAGGGTGATTTTATAGTCGCCTTTGATGAGTGCTGCGTTGCCGCCAATCTCATAGGCGATAACGTCTTCATGAGCATAAACAGAGTCTTCTGCTGCAGTGATGATAGGTAGCAGGTCTCTGCCTGTGTTGGCCTCGATTGTTCTGCCTTTGTATTGCGTGCCGGGGTGCTGGGTGCCTGCCAGTGCAAGAATCGTGGGCGCCAGATCTTTCACAAATGCTTTGCTGTGGCTGATGCTACCCCGGTGAGTGTCGGCAACCTGTGGGCCGCTTACAATCAGGGGTACGCGCATGCCGCCTTCGCCAGAATAAAATTTATAGTGACCTAAAGGTGAAGCTGCCGCGCTGCCGAAACTGACCCCCAGCGTGTTGTAACTATAACGCTCGCCCAGTGTTTCGTAATCGCGGTTGTATCCCAGCAATTTAATCCAAAGCAGGGGCAGGTCTGCGGCTGCTGGACCGTTGTCGGAAGTGAATAGAATGATCGTGTTGTCGTATTGGCCGGAGTCTCTTAGGTATTGAATGAGACGGCCGATATGATGATCCATGGCATCGACCATGCCAGCGTATACGGCCATTCGCTTGTCATTGTAACGTTTCTCCTCTTCTGAGAGATCATCCCAGTCGGTCGTTGATGGCATGCGCTTCATGGGGGCGCTGGCGGGTAAAAGTCCCAGATTTTTAACGGCTTTCTGCCGATTCTTGCGCAGCGCATGCCAGCCATCTTTATAGCTTCCTATATACTTGTTGGTGAATGCTTTAGGGGCTTGCACGGGTATGTGTACCGCTTGAAACGACACATAAGAGAAAAAGGGCTTTCTTTTTGTTCTAGTGGTATGCAGATTGTTCTCCAGTTGCTCAATGGTTTTATCGACGATAAATTTGGAAGAATAAAAGTCTTCAGGCACGGGGATTTCCTTACCGTTTTCTAACCAGAGAGTTTTTTCATAGTGGGGAACGTAAGATTGCTGTGTCCAGTTGTCGCCTCCAGAAAAAGGCATGGTGACCGTTTGCTCGAAGCCACGGTTTATCGGCAGTAATGATTCGTCTGCATACCCCAGGTGCCATTTGCCGGCCAATGAGGTGTTGTATCCTGCATCCTTCAACAGAGTAGCGATAGTGACGACGTTGTGATTGAGTGTCCCGCGATAAAACGGTGAGTGGGCTTGCTCGGGTGTCAGCGCTTCACTGATATTGGCCACACCTGCTCGATGGCTATCAACGCCGGTTAATAGCATGGCACGAGTTGGGGCGCAGCTGGCCGTTGTATGAAAGTTACTGAAGCGCAGTCCGTTTCGTGCCAGATGATCCAAGTTGGGCGTGCTGATTTCACTGCCATATGAACCTATGTCTGAATAGCCTAAGTCGTCAGCAAGGATCAACAGAATATTGGGCCTACTATCTATGTCTGGTTCGGCAAGGGCGTAGCTTACACAGCACAAACTGCAGATCAGGGAAATAGCGCCACTGCATTGAGCAAGGTACGATCTAATTGACGAAATAATTGTTTTCCCCTGATGCGCTGTACCAGATAGGTGACGACCATGCGCGTTCCTGAATAGTCGCTGGCAGGTCTGAGCGAGGTTTTTCGCCGGCGCGGATGGCATCCCATGTAGACCAGCGACACACTGGATTCTCCAGTACGCGCACGTAATAAAATGCTTCTTGCCCGGGAGTAAAGTCAGGGTCTTGCCATAATGTTTTAAGCTCGCTTGCACCCACATTGGCTGTTCTGGAGCAATCATCCAGGTTCACTTGCGCGCCGTTGTCCGGGCAACGATGGGTCTGTGGATCTACGCTCAGCCCATCGGAGCAGGCCACATCAAACACCTGTTCCTGGTGTTCACCGTTTTCAAGCCAGCCTTTGATAATTTGCACGCGTTGCAACTTGGCGGTATTCGGGTCAGCTACGGCCCAGGTCAGGAAAGTGGGGGCGCGGTCATCGCTGGCTTGCAAGGTACTACCCATCGTAGCTCCGTTTTTGTAAGCGGTGCCGATAAGCTCAGGGCTGTCCAGCTGTACATTGGCCAGATCGTAGCCAGCGAAAAATCTCACCTTCATCCGAGTGCCGCTAGTAGCGAAAGTCTCCTTGCGGCGCAGCGCATCATAAATGGCTTCACGGGTATTATTCTCTGCCCATACCCCAGCAATACCCGAAGCCCCCCAGTACTTGTAGTTCTGGAAATTCAGATAAGTCTCGCCGTCTACCTCATCAATCATTTCGGGCGCGGCCAATTTGATCAGGGTGCCGTAGAGAAAGCTTGCAGGTACAGAGCCGCGCTTTTCCGGGGTAGCGTCCAAACTGCCAATTTTACCGAAGTAGTTATCCTCCTCCAGTGCAGCGGCGGCTGTGTGCGTATCGCTGGAACCGATGACGCCAAATTGGTAAGGGTTGGCGTTATTGGCTTCTGCCATGGCAAGACCGCGTTGCCATGCGTTTCGCACATAGCTGCCCTTGGGCTCACTGGGTAAAGTAGAAGCTACCCGCAGGGGAGAAATTCCGAAATTGGCCCACTCATCGTTTTTTGATAGGAGCGGATGCGTGTCAGACGTGCCTTTAACCTGAGTAATTTCGACCAGGGGTTCGTTGCGCATGCGCTGGTCTGCGTACTCTTGATCGATATTGTTTCCGGACCAATCGGTAAACGCGAACATCGCACCGTTGGAGCCATTGCTGTTATGCGGAATCGCCAAGCTTTCTATGCCTTGCTCGCGCAGGTTATCCATCCAGTCCCAGAGACCTTCGGGATTGATGCTGTTCAGGCGGGAGAAGGGTACAGCGGGCAAACTGTCCGAGCCGCGGAAAATAACGTTGCGGTGCAGATTTTGCTTATCCCCGGAACTGCTGGTGTATTCGTAAGCCGCAAATGTGGTGAACTGGCCAGGTTGGTAAGCGGCGTTGGCGGCTTCCACTGTCTCAATCCACGCTGATTTGCTGACCTTGTTAACGGTGGCGTTGTCGAATGTGCCGTCGAGCAGGTTGGCGACCACGTCACTGAAAAAATTGTTGAAGATAAGATTTCTTTTGGCCATATCGAACAGCCCACCATCAACCGAATCATTGATGTTGTGGTAGGACTCTGACAGTTCGTATTGCGAGAATTCTGTACTGGTGTCGGCGGCCTCGTTCACCAGACCCAGCATGATTGCATGATCGGTCACCGCGTAAAAATCCAATGGTTGTGCCAGCTGTACTTCAAAGCCGCCGGGATGCAAGATCGCCTCACCCTGAGCATAACGGTAAGCATCTGCTGGAGTGGCGGTGGTACCAAAAGCCGAGGCATCAAAAGACAGCGTTGTATGCACATGCAGATCGCCGAAGTAGGCATTGCGATCCGGGTTGGACTCCAGTCGACTGCTGTCAGTATCTGGCAGGGGCGGGAATGAAATGATCTCATTCTCCGCTGGAATAACGGTGTTCGTTGTACGGTAGTACTCATGCGCCTCAAGTCTCTTTTGTTCCTTCGCCTGGTCGCCGGAGCAGGCACTGATCAACGCAATAGCGGTTAACACCCCGGCACTGTAAAACACTCGATAGATCATTGAACTTCCCCTGCCTTTATTATTTTTTGTTGCTGTTTGTTTGACTTGATATCACCTATTGGCGAGCCATAATAGCAATCATCTTTTGCGCGGTTTCTAAACCGGAGTTTTGATTCTGCCCGGTGATAAAGCGCTGCTCTGCATCGATGGCTACGTGCGTCGCGAAAACATCCCGAAAGGCCGTTTGGCTTTCAAATACCGCACCGGCTTTACGCAGCTCCGTTTCTGGATGCAGTGGGGTAAGTTCAATGTCCAGCTCTTTGACCTGTTTGTCGGTGACGCCTGTCATGGCACGGCCGGCTATCAGTTTGTTGCCGTTAAGGTCTTTTACGTTGATAAAGCCCAAGGCACCGTGGCAGACAGAACCCATGAGTGGCTCTTTAGCGCCGTAATAGGCTTCACCTATTTTATCGGCCAACACTTCTGAATAACCCAAATCGTAAGCTGCACCCCAACCGCCGACAATAAAAATGGCGTCGTACTGGTTGAAATCGACGTCATCTATACGCAGGGAGTTTTCCACCTTGGCGAGTAGAATGGGGTCATCGAGGTAACGCTTGTCTTCAGGGCTGATCATGACACGGCCCAGGCCGCTGGGGTCCACAGGAATTTGACCGCCCTTAATGCTGGCGACATCAATCTGCATGCCGGCATCCAGGTAGCTGTAATAGGGGTGTGTCAACTCTGAAAGAGCGATACCGGTAGCTTTACCCGTTGTTTCTCCCGGAGCATTTAGCACCCCGTGACTGGTGGTTACTATGAGTGCGCGCGTGCCGGCAGGCAGTTGATGGGTTTCGCCTGTGTACTCCGGGTGTAAGCCAACCTTGTGCATGATGGTCGGTAGTGCAATGACAAATACTGCGATAGCGACAACGAACGCAGCCCCAACTTTAAGTATTGTGTTTTTCATGGTGTGGCCTCTGATGTCAACGAAATTCCAGTTCGCTGTATTTGTTACGTTTAAATTCCAGGCTGGCATAGTCTTTGGTGTAGCTGTCGTTATTCTTCCAGGGCTTCCTGTCACCGTTCTTGGGCATGATGTCGCGCGCTCGCAATACGTAGCCTGCGTCAAAGTCCAGTAGTGGCACTTCTTTCATTTCACCGCTTAGCGTTGGAATGACGTAGCTATAGCCACCGCGCTTCATCTTCTTGAGTAGTCCGCAGACGTATTTGGCGGTGAGGTCGGTTTTCAGCGTCCAGGAGGAATTTGTGTAACCCACGCTCATGGCTAAATTGGGTACGCCTTCGAGCATCATGCCACGGTAAACAAAGCGCTCTGTCGGGTCGATTTCCTCACCGTCGATGCGGTAGGCAATATCGCCACCGAACTTCAGTTTCAGGCCGGTAGCTATGACGACGATGTCTGCGTCCAACTGATTGCCGGATTTAAGGGCGATACCTGAGCTATTGAAGTGATCGATGTGATCAGTCACCACTTCGGCTTTGCCTTCACGGATGGCGGCGAACATATCCCCATCGGGCACCGCACACAGGCGTTGATCCCAGGGGTTATAGTTGGGCGTGAAGTGGGTATCCACGTCGTA
>Ga0209271_10000700_pt1 | contig 11611 bp, 10 predicted proteins | sample tdAd002_FD_187123 | JGI IMG/M metagenome (GOLD analysis project Ga0209271, IMG submission 187123) | Marine sediment microbial communities from the Atlantic coast under amendment with organic carbon and nitrate - tdAd00.2 (SPAdes)... | ecosystem: Environmental > Aquatic > Marine > Coastal >... | reverse complement strand
AACTTTTTTTAAAATTAGACTAACAAGTTAATTATCCTATAATTTTTTGGTTTTCTGGTCAACAAGATAGTTTATAAACTCTGCCCTGCGATTAAAAAAAACATACGAATTCAAAACCTGGGTTATTCATCTGTAGAAAATGCCATATTCCTGCAATACAAAACATTAGCATACATGCAATTGCTAAGCCAAAATATAGTTATATATGCTCATTTTTTGTTTTAAAACTGTGACAAAAAAATATACAATCATAAAAAGTTTCATCCGAAGTCTTATCTTTATATCTTTTTGGGAGAATAAAAAATGCCACTCTTGGGCGCACACATGTCCATTGAAGGAGGCCTGCACAAGGCATTTGAAAGGATCAGCCTGATTGGGGGGCAATCCTTGCAGATATTCTCCAAGAATCAACGGCAATGGAGAGTGCCGGAATTGAGTCCTTCTGAGATTAAAAAATTTATCGAGACGTGGGAGCAGTGGGGGAAAGGACCAGTCGCTGTTCATGATTCATATCTCATCAACCTGGCAAATCCTGATGGAGAAAAAGCAAACAGGGCTGTTGGCGCCTTTGCCGAAGAGATCCGCCGCTCGGACCAACTTGCAATCCCCTTTCTTATCATGCACCCAGGCTCCCATGTGGGCTCCGGCATGGAAAAGGGATTGCTCCAATTGACTGCAAATATTGACCGCGCCTTTGCAGAGGCAGATGATGCCAAGTCCGTTTTGGTTTTGCTTGAAACCACGGCAGGCCAGGGCACTGGCCTTGGGGCAAGCTTTGAGGAATTGGCCTATATTATCACCCATTCTGAATTCAATGAACGGCTGGGTGTCTGTTTTGATACCTGCCATGCCTTTGCAGCAGGCTATGATATCAGCTCTGCAGCAGGTTATGAGAAGACATTTACCGTTTTTGATAAAATTATCGGCCTGGAGCGGTTGAAATTTTTTCACCTTAATGATTCAAAAAAAGGGTTGGGCTCCAGAGTTGACCGTCATGACCATATAGGCAAGGGTGAAATAGGGCTGGAGGGATTCAGGCTTCTTATGAACGACCCGCGTTTTGCAGAGCATCCCATGGTACTGGAAACCCCAAAAGAAAAGGACCTCAAAGAGGATATTGAAAATCTGAAACTGCTAAGGAGTTTGATAGAAAATTAGTTGGCTGTCAAAGTCTTCACTTCGTTTCGCTTATATGAGAGCAGACAGCAAAAAATTCAGCTGAACACGGATGCTGATAGCTAATCTTTCTCGCCATTTCACGCAGCCGAGCAGCGCAGCAAAGTACGGATAAACGACTCGGCGGAGCGATAGCGACTTTCCGAGGCGTCCGTTCTTTGTAAGCAGCGCAGGGTAGTCCACATTTAGCGGACCAGCAGCGAAGCGGCGAGTGAACGGCTGCCCTTTCTTTGGTTCGTTTCTTTGGGCAAACAAAGAAACGAACATTGATAAAACAATTAATAAAGTTGCTTGTCAGATTGACATCTTTTATGGGAGAAAAAAATTCTATCCTGGTACCCTGGCTGCCAGCACCAATCCCCGCACAAAATCTAACATAAAGGCCCGACCGAGCAGGAAAAGAATAATACATATTATGGCAGCTACCGGGACAGTAATAATCCACGATTTAAATATTTTTTTGGCGATACGGCTGTCAATACCTGACAGACCACGGGCCAATCCAATACCCATAATAGCTCCCACCAGGGTGTGAGTTGTTGAAACAGGAAGTTGCATGCGGGTGCAGACAAGTACTGTGGCAGTTGCGGCAATATCAGCGGCGACTCCACGGGTTGGGGTAATTTCGGTTATCTTGGTGCCAACCGTGGCCATAACCCGATAGCCATAGGTTGCAAGACCGAGCACAATACCGCCGCCGCCCAGCATCAGGATCCATAAAGGCACCGGCACCTTCATCTCCACAGTACCGGTGCTTAAGATATTAGCCACGGCAGCCAGCGGGCCCACCGAGTTTGCCACATCATTGGCGCCGTGGGCAAAGGCCACGGCACAGGAGCTGATTATAACCAGCGGTACATACACCTGCTCAACCTGCTCAAGCTGTTCATGAATTGGCAGGAATTCCTTGCCGTTTAATTTTTTCTTTACATGAATCCTTGACGCAATGGTTGATATAACACTGATTGCCAGGGCGAGGAGCAGTGTATGAGTATCGGTCACCCAGTCAAGTCCTTTCAGGACATGTTTAAATCCTTTGTAAATCGTCGCCAGGGTCACCACCATGGCCAAAAAGAAAACAATGTACGGGGTAACCTTAATGGCAGCCTTGACCGGTTTCTCCTGCCCCAGGATTGCCTTACTGATAATCTTAAAGAGGATAAAGGCCATGAGGCCGCCGGCAAGGGGGGAGATAAACCAACTGGCTACAATCTGTCCCATCTTGCCCCAGTTTACAGAACCGATACCTGCGGCCACAATACCAAAACCTGCCACTGCTCCTACTATGGAATGGGTTGTGGAGACCGGCATCCCGGTCATGGTTGCAAAATTAAGCCAGATGGCCGCAGAAAGCAGGGCAGCTGACATACCGATTACAAGAAGTGCGGCAGGTTCACCCTCCAGCATACCCGGCATCGAAGCCAGGGCCGAAGGATCAACAATGCCCTTACGGATTGTATCTGTCACGTGGGAGCCAACCAGCACAGCACCAGCAAACTCGCAGATACCTGCAGCAATAACCGCCTGTTTGACGGATAAGGCCCCGGAGCCGACGGCATCGGCCATGGAATTGGCCACATCGTTAGCTCCTATGTTCCAAGCCATATATAGTCCCAAGAGGACCATAGAGGCTAGTATTATGATATCCATGAAATCAGTAGTCTGGATCTGGAGAAATTATTTAACGATCATGGTTCTGAGCATATCGCCGGCGTTTTCAGCCTCATTGGCAATAGCCCCTAAAGTCAACAGCATCTTTTCGTAAAATATAATGTCAATGACATCGACCTGGCCCTCAAGGCGGTAAATATCCCTGCTCAGGCTGCGAGCCATGCGGTCGGCCTTCCATTCCTCCTCGTTAAGCCCATGAAGGATGTCAAGGACATGCTTGGCTTCTGCACCACTGAAAGAAACCTCGGCAAGATTTTTCAGCTCAACTGCCGCGCCAAGGAGCGTGCCGGTTACCTGGAAAATCTGATCGAGAAAATCAAAAAACTTATCCATTATATCAGGATGCAGTCTGGTTTTGCGCAGTGTCAAGATCACTGCAAAGTCTTCAGCCTTGTCTGCTATTTTATCCTGACTGCTGATAAACCGTTCCAGCTCCACCCGCTCAACCGGCATGAAATAGCGCCGCGGCAGATGCTCCCGCACATCGTGCTTGATGGTGTCCGCCTCATATTCCAACCTGGAAATTTTATCCTGGATTTTGCGGATATCCTTATAATCCTCATTGACCAAAGCCTCCATGAGCGGCTTAAGCATTTCCACACACTCATGAACCTTCTTTGTGTGCTCAACCAAAGGACCGAACGGCGATTTACCGAATAAATCCTGTATGATATTCATATATATTCCCCCAATTGCTTTTACAGGCACAGGCTTGATCAGCCATTCTCCATGTTGGTTAGTATTAACCCATATTGTTAGATTTTTATGAGGATTATATAAAGTTTTCGCCCTAAAAACATATTTATCACATTAGGGCAATCAACTTTTTGTTTTTTCAGCAATAAAAATCAATCCATATCCAACTTCCTGCAAAACTTCTTCACCTGAAGCAAAATTTTTTACTTGTAAACTTAATATAATCTTTATTGCTTGCATGACACATGGCAGATTCCTGTCGGCGTCTCAACTGCATGGGGAAAATATTTCTGTTTGAATCTCAGGGCAACCGTCACCAGGCCGATCAGCACCGGCACCTCCACCAACGGGCCGATCACTGCGGCAAAGGCCTGGCCTGAGTCAATGCCGAATACGGAAACCGCCACGGCAATTGCCAGCTCAAAGTTATTGGAGGCAGCGGTAAAGCTTAAGGTTGTTGTCTGTTCGTAGGTTGCCCCGGCCTTCAGCGACAGGTAGAAGGATACCAGGAACATGATCACGAAATAAATACAGAGGGGCACCGCGATCCGAATCACATCAAAGGGGAGCTGCACAATAATTTCTCCCTTGAGAGAAAACATGACCAGGATTGTAAAAAGAAGGGCAATCAAGGTAATGGGACTTATTTTCGGAATAAATTTTTCTTCATACCAGGTCTTGCCCATAATTTTTATACCAATGAGACGTGAAAACATGCCCGCCAGGAAGGGGATACCGAGATAAATGAAGACACTTTTGGCAATTTCGCCCATGGTAATGTCAACCACTGACCCTGTCATGCCAAGCCAACCTGGAATAACGGTAATAAAAATATAGGCGTACAATGAGAAAAAAAGCACCTGGAAGATTGAATTGAAGGCCACCAGTCCGGCACAGTACTCTGTGTCACCCCGGGCCAGGTCATTCCAGACAATAACCATGGCAATACAGCGGGCCAGGCCGATGAGGATAAGGCCAACCATATATTCCTGGTGACCGGAGAGAAAGGCTATGGCTAACAAAAACATGAGTAAAGGCCCTATAATCCAGTTCTGCACAAGTGACAGGGCCAACACTTTGCCGTTCCTGAAAACCTGGTGCAGCTGCTCGTACTTCACCTTGGCGAGCGGTGGATACATCATCAGGATGAGGCCTATGGCAATGGGTATATTGGTGGTGCCCACCTGGAAAGAATTAATTACATCTTTAATGCCTGGGAAAAAATACCCGCTACCTACTCCGACAAACATTGCCAGAAATATCCACAGGGTCAAATATCTGTCTAAAAAGGACAGATTTTTAGGGTGCTGTGCCGGTATGTTTTCTGCAACAGCTTTCTCACGTATCGACAATTCTTTATCAAAGAAATTTTTCATCTTGTAGCGGATTGCATCACGCGCATCCCGAAACTTCTGCAGGTTTTCCTTGGTGGGGTCATTGGAATGGGGAGGATCCGGAAAACCCATATGCAATCTCTTCACTCCGCCAAAAAACACCGGGCAATTTTCATTGGCATCATCGCAAAGAGTGATGACGTAATCAAAGTGCATATCCTTATACTTATCCAGATGGTCAGACGTTTCACCACTGATATCCATACCGATCTCATCAAGGACCATGATGGCCAGACGGCCTACACATTTCGGGTTGGTGCCTGCCGAATATGTTTCTATCCTGTCGCCAAAATCATGCTTCACAACCCCGGCAGCCATCTGGCTCCTGGCAGCATTGGCCGTACACAAAAACAAAACCTTGATTTTCTCTTTTTCCGTCACAGACAAACCCAAAAAATTGAGACAAAGCAGAATATCTTACATTTTGATACTATCTTTCTAACACACGCTTTGGCCATACTTTACAACAGCTGTCTGTCAATGCTATAGAATAAACCCTTCTAACAGTTTTTTTACACAGGTAAATAATGATTTATGAATAATGACATTCTGATCATAAACAGCACCATCCTGCCGCTGTCTCACAAAGAGGCAGAACTTATTGAAAAGGGTTTTATCTCCATCACGGATGGAGCAATCTCTGCCTTAGGGCCCATGACCGATCTGCCTGATTCAAGCAAGGCATCAAAAACAATTGATGCCAGAGGCCACCTGGCCATGCCCGGCCTGGTCAACACCCATGCCCATGCACCCATGAGCCTTTTCCGGGGTTTAGCCGACGACCTGCCCCTCATGACCTGGCTTAATGAGCATATCTTTCCGGCTGAGGCCAAAAGCGTCAACCGGGAGATGGTTTACTGGTGCTCAAAGCTTGCAGCTGCCGAGATGATTCTTGCAGGGACAACAACCGTTGCTGACGGCTATTTTCTCGAAGATAGTGTGGCAGAGGCCTTTACGGACTGCGGTATACGGTCTGTTGTTGCCCAGGGAGTCATCGATTTTCCTGCTCCCGGCGTTCCAGACCCGGCACAAAATGTTGCATCTGCCTCACAGTTTATTGACTCCTGGCAGGGCAGGAACGAATTAATAATACCTGCTGTTTTCTGCCATTCACCCTACACCTGTTCCCCTGAAACCCTGAAAAAGGCCAAAGAGATGGCCCGGCAAAAAAATGCCAAGCTTTTTGTACATCTGGCAGAAACAAAATTCGAAGTAGAGCAGATGAGGGAACAGCACGGGACAACCCCGGTCCGTTATCTGGACAGCATAGGAATTCTAGATAACGACACCGTCTGCATACACTGTGTGTGGCTGGATGAAGAAGAAATAGAGATACTGGCCAAAAGTGGGGCAAAAGTTTCAACCTGTCCTCAGAGCAATATGAAACTTGGCTCAGGTATTGCGCCGCTGCAGGAAATGCTTTCTGCAGGAATATCAATAGGTTTGGGAACTGATGGATGTGCCAGCAACAACACCCTGGATTTATTTTCTGAAATGGATCTTTGCGCCAAGCTTCACAAGGTGAGAGACCTTGACCCGACAGCATTGCCCGCAGAAATTGTCCTGGAGATGGCCACACTTGGTGGCGCAAGGGTTCTTGGCCTGGAAAAAGATATCGGCTCTCTTGAACCCGGTAAAAAGGCGGATGTTGTTCTACTTGATGTTAACCAGCCGCACCTGCAGCCCTTTTACCATCCTGACCTGCTGGTCTATGCTGCAAGCGGCGCCGATGTCAGCACCGTTATCATTGACGGAAAAATCGTAATGCAGGACAGGCAGATACTCACCCAAGATATAAACGAAACAATGAAAAAGGTACGTAAACTGGCCGACTGCTTTTAATCGAGATAAAATTTCTTGTAGATTCAAGAAAGAAGCTGATTCGCTATAGTTAAACTACGCGAATTAGCTGATGACGCAGAAGATGCAGCAATTTCATCTCGATTAAAGTGCTATAAAGTAGAGTGCCACGAGAACCAGAATAAAAAAGATGCCGACTTTGACACCGATACTTTCATCTTCAGGTTCGTGGGCGTGTTCACTGTCATGGTCTGACATTAATCTACCTCCAAATTATTTTACCATTCTCTAACTTTGACTAAAAAATTTCAGGCGCACTGTAGCCGATTTCTGCAGATTTCTCATCTTATAAAAAATATTTTACGAGCAGAAATCCCCCAATCAGCAGGATGAAAAACAAAATGGTCAAGATGTTGAAATAGCGCTCGATGAAATGCCGGACCGGAGCGCCGAATTTGTATATAAAGGCTGCGACCAGGAAAAAGCGGGCTGAACGTGACAGAATTGACACGAGCATGAAGGTCACAAAATTTATTTTGAAAGCGCCTGCCGTAATGGTGAAGAGCTTGTATGGCAGCGGTGTAAACCCTGCAGCCCCTACTGCGAGGGCATCATATTGTCTGTATAAATCCTGCACCACTTCATATTTATCATGCAGGCCGTACCATTCAAGGATCTTCACCCCGATGGTATCCATAAAGCCCATACCCAATCCATAGCCGATTGCTCCACCAATGACCGAGCCGGCTGCACAGATAGCTGCGTAGCGGAAAGATTTACGCGGCACCGAAACACAGAGGACCATGAGGAAGACGTCTGGCGGTATTGGGAAAAAAGATGACTCCGCTACGGCAATAAAAAACAGGGCCCAGACACCGAAAGGTGTTTGCACCCAAAGCAGAGACCTGTCATATATCTGCCTGATCCAGCCTACCTTATTCGCGTCTTTTTCGTCCGGCTGTGAGTCTATTTTTGTCATTATTAATAACAGCACTATTTATTGAGCAACTTTTATATCAGTCGTTTTTCCAACCATGGTCGCCGATCAGATTGACAAAGCGAACAAATTCGATGGTTTTTTCCGTAATTTTGCCATCTTTTTTTGTGACTAAACGCAAATCCTGCACAGCACGGTCTCCGACCGGAATAACAAGGACACCTGGATCTGCCAGTTGTTCTAGGAGTGGTAAAGGAACCTTCGGGCCGCCTGCGGTTACAATTATTGCATCGTAGGGTTTATATTCCGGCCAGCCGTTAGTACCATCATCCAGCTTGGTAAGGATATTAAGATAATGCAGTGAGTCAAAAACCTTCCTGGCCTGCACGAGAAGAGTATCCACTCTCTCAACAGTGTAAACCTTATCACAAATCTGCGAGAGAATTGCGGCCTGGTACCCGGATCCGGTGCCTATCTCCAGAACGTGTTCATGTCCCTGCAAGCCTAAGACCTGAGTCATAAGGGCAACTATATAGGGTTGGGAAATGGTCTGCCCCCTGCCAATCGGCAGCGGGGAGTCACCATAAGCCTGGCTCTTCAACGCATCTTCAACAAATAGATGGCGCGGGACCTTTCTCATGGCATCCAAGGTTTTCGGATCATGTATGGAGCGGGGTATCAGCTGCTCTTCAACCATCCTGTCCCGCACTTTTTCAAAGTCGGATGCAAGTAAGCTCACTTGATTAAGCCACCTTCCTCGAATTCCTCCTCGGTTAAGGATCGATATATGACTTCCTGAACAATATCTCCTGCAAAAGTTATCTTGACTGTTTCATATTTTTTTTCACCAAGCTTGTCCCCGATATAAGGCGTTTTACGCAGGGTAGTCGTTTTTGCATCATAATAGACCCAGAGTTCTCCTCCATCTGCCATTTCATATTGCTCGTCAGGCTGACCCAGATATGTGAGAACCTGCTCTTTTGTCGTTTTTTCAGGAGACACCAAACAAACATCTGAAACAAGATATCTGACATTTTTTTTAGCACAACCAGCACCGCCCAAAAGTAATGACAACAATAGGGCGACAGCAATAATAATCCTTTTATTATACATCCATTTCTCCGGTCATATATTCCTGCCAGGCTTATTGATTAACTGCACTCACCTGGCCAAAAACTTCTTAAAATATTCTGCAGCGAAGCAAGGATATACTGAACATCTCCCTTTTTCAATAAATATGTGCTTTTCTGATCATCCTCTTGTAGCCCGTTCAAGAATCTTGTAGCTTCGTTCTACCATTTTTCTTGGATCAACCATGAGGCCTGCCTGGATCAAAGCGTTATCAAATATTTGCTCAATTATATTTTTAGCAAAACTTTCATCAGTACCCCGAAGAAGGGACAACTGCTTGATGAGAGAATGACCGGTGTTGATCTCCAGGTTTTTTGTCCCCGCTTCCTGGAACGATTCCCCCTTTTCAAGCCTGGCAGCCTGCATCACCCGTTCCATGGTACTTGTCATATAACTATCCGGGTTAACAACAATAGCAGGACTTTCCACCAGCCGTTTTGAGACGATCACCTCCTTAACCCTATCACCAAGGGCATCCTTGATCCAACCGGTCAGGGATTTGACCACCTCCGGTTCCAGTGCAGATTCCGTTTCCTTTTCTTCAGCATCCCCGGTGCTTTTTATAGCAGAAAGATCAAGGTCACCCCGATCCGCTGAGACCAGTTTCTTGCCATCAAACTCTCCGATATGGTTCATGACAAAGTCATCGATCGGTTCCAGGGTGTAGATGATTTCAATATTCCTTTTTCTGAAGGCCTCGACATAGGGTCCTGATTCAGCAGCTGTTCTGGACGGGCCATTGATGTAGTAGATCTCTTTCTGGCCTTCAACCATGCGTTCTATATAGTCTTCCAGGGAAATCAACTTACCTGCTTCTGATTTTGATGATTCAAAGCGCAGCAGTTTGGCGATCTCGTCACGATAGGCATAATCCGAGGTAACGCCCTCTTTGAGATAAATGCCGAAATCAGCAAAAAAACCATTATACTTTTCAGCATCTTTCGTGGCCTGCTCGCCGAGAAACTTGAGAAAACGCTTAGTGATAACCTTCTTCAACTTTGCCACCAGTGCAGAATCCTGCAAGGCCTGGCGCGATATATTCAAGGGCAAATCCTCACTGTCAACAACCCCTTTCAGAAAACGCAGCCATTCCGGCAGGATGTTCTCGCTGTGCTGTTCTATAAGTACTTTCTGGCAGTAAAGGTTAACCCCTGATTTCATGCGACCAAAGCCAAGCCTTTCAATATTTTCCTTGGGCACAAAGAGCAGGGCATTGATAGCCAGTGGAGCATCTGCGGTAAAATGAAGGCGCTGCAGAGGTTCGTCAAAGGCATTACCGATGAACTTGTAAAACTCAGTATACTCCTCCTCCTTAATCTCATTTTTATTTCGTGCCCACAGAGCTTGGACCGTGTTGACTGTTTCGCCTTTGACCTTGATGGGAAAGGGAACAAAATTTGAGTACTGCTTGATGATTCCCTTGATCTTTTCCTCATTGGCAAATTCATGGGCATCATCCTTAAGCTCAACAATTATCCTGGTGCCGCGCCGAAGGCCCTTCTCTTCTGTCAGCGTATAGCTGCCGCTGCCGTCCGAAGACCACTCATAGCCCTCAGCATCCGGAGTATAGGAGCGCGACAGAACTCTCACCTTTTGGCCCGCCATAAAGGCAGAATAAAAGCCAACGCCAAACTGACCGATCAGACTGATATCCTTTTTGGCAGCCTCGGCCAGATCTGCAAGAAAGGTATTTGAACCTGAATGGGCAATGGTGCCGAGATTCATTTCCATCTCTGCCCTGGTCATGCCGATACCGGTGTCGGTGATGGTCAGCGTATGGTTTGTATCATCCACATCAATTGTTACTTCCAGCGGCACATGGCTGTCAAATACCTCTTCTTCCAAGAGGTGCTGATGTCTGAATTTTTCCAGGGCATCAGCAGCGTTGGAAATCAACTCACGCACAAAGATATCCCGCTCCGTATAGAGCGAATGGATGACAATATCTAGTAATTTCTTGACTTCCGCCTGAAACTCTTTTGTTTCTGATTTAATTTTTTCCTTGGCCATTTAACTGCCTCCTATTATTTTTACAGTTTGATTTTTAGCTTTTATTTCGGCAAAGATGATAATCATCATGCACAGTCTGTCAAGAAATAGAGATGCAACTCAATGGACCTTGTCAACTTTATAGAAAAACTTTCTGCAGATAAACAGGAGCTCTGAAACATACATTCATGAGAATAATTGCCTTTGGAGATATTCACATGAATCCCGGTGATGTCGAAAGCATCCCGGGTATTCACTCTGCTGACTACATAATAATCACCGGGGATATAACCAATTTTGGCTCCAGGAGGGATGCGGAAAAGGTGATCAATACGCTGATGGCCATAAACGGCAACCTTTTAGGTGTTGCAGGAAATCTCGATCAGCCCGATGTTACCCGTTATCTGGAGGACATTGGACTGAGCCTGCATGGAAAGGGCAGAATAATTGACGGTGTGGGTATTGTTGGTTTGGGAGGCTCCAATTATACCCCTTTTGAAACACCCTTTGAGTTCAGCGAGCAGGGACTTGCCAGACTCCTGGCTAAAGGAATTTCCCAGATTGGCAATACGAAAGACCATATTCTTGTCTCACATACCCCTCCTTTTCAGACTAAAATAGACAAACTGTTAAATGGTACTTATGTTGGTAGCACTGCGGTGAGAACCTTTATTGAACAGCAGCAGCCTCTCCTTTGTTTAAGCGGCCATATCCATGAATCAAGGGAACAGGACTATATCGGCAGAACGCTCGTACTCAATCCGGGCACGATCAGCGATGGAGTTTACATCGAGGTTCTCTTTGAAAAAGGCGGAAT
>Ga0209271_10000698_pt1 | contig 11644 bp, 10 predicted proteins | sample tdAd002_FD_187123 | JGI IMG/M metagenome (GOLD analysis project Ga0209271, IMG submission 187123) | Marine sediment microbial communities from the Atlantic coast under amendment with organic carbon and nitrate - tdAd00.2 (SPAdes)... | ecosystem: Environmental > Aquatic > Marine > Coastal >... | reverse complement strand
GTGTGGAAAAAGGAAACGCCATTTGTAAATTCAATATCATTTTAAGATATGTAAGAATAATGAGGAGGCGAACCATGAAAAAATATCTGTTTTCGATAATACTGTTATCACTGTCGTTAATTTTTTCTGAAGTCAACTCGGGCTTTTGCAGTACTGTTGCCGCCATCTCGTCACCTGAATACAAGGCCGGTGATGTGGTGACCATAGAAGGAACCATCGACTCCGGTAAAGACCTCTTCATAGCCATATCCTCTCAACGGGCCTTTGCGCCCAAAGACACGGAAGGTGTCCATGAGATCAAAAGGTTGGCAGAGGATGCAAAGAAAAAAGGTTTCACCAAAGATTCGTCGATCCCGGACCTTTACTACCTGCTGACCACGATTCCGGACAAATTCGGCAAGATCGTCAAAAAGAAATTCGGCGGGCCGTCATTCTTTACTCAGAATGGTAAAAGAGGGCTCTATGAGACGACCATGTTCAAGCTGTCAAAATTCGATGAACTCGATGCAGAAGCAAAGGGTGTATTGAGCACCATTAAAACAGCGGACCAGTGGAATTTCTATAAATATGCACACGAAAGCAGCTATGGCATCAATACCATCGTCAAGGAAAGAACAAATGTCGGGAAAGTGACCATCTTTTCCCGAAGCGTTCTCGGAGATTATAATACCACCCAAAACTACTGGGATAAAGGCACATCCATTGAGCTGGACAAGCAGACCGGAAAATTCAAAGTCTCTTTTAAATCCTTTCGTCATACGCCGCCCGATACCCGGTTTGATGTGTATGTCAATGGAACTCAATCCGGAAGCTATACCCTTAAGGCCAACGGTTTTTGGCTCAAATTGGGCGGTCGTTATATGAATCCCATCTGGATCATTATCGGTGCTATTCTCGTGGGGACATATTTTTCCATGATCGGTGCCGCCGGTGGCATGCTCATGGCGGCTTTTCAGGTAATGGTGGTTCAGACCGCCGGTCCTGTCGGTATTAATGCCGCCAATGTTCTTCGTCCTTCGAACATGGCTTTGACCCTGTTTTCTCCATTAGGATCTTTTTACCGATATGCGGTCAAGGAACGCCGGGTGGCATGGCCGGTGGGCATCTCTTTTGGTGTGGGTATTTTTCTCGGGTCCATATGGCTGGGGAAATATGCCACCAAGTACCTGCCCATGCAAACCTATAAAGAGTGGTTGGCCATTCTGGTGGTAATCATGGGCATCAGAACCCTCTACGAGCTCACGCCCAAAGTAATGGAAAAAAGAAAATCCATCAAGGCCATGGTGAAAAAATTCAACGAGGCGGTGGCCAAGGCCAAAGCCGATGGGACTTCCGTTGAAATGGGCAGGATCGAGCCGGTTAAGATCGGCTTGACAAATTATCGTTTCAAGTTCTGGGGTGAAGTCTTCAATATCAATCCGTTGCTGTTCGGTCTGCTGGGACTCGTCATCGGTATTGTTTCCCGGAGTTTTGGCATCGGCGGTGGCTTTCTCTTGGTTCCTGCCATGACGACGCTGGGTGCGCTTCCCATGTATGTTGCGGTGCCGATTTCGCTTATCGGGACATCTTTCAGCAGCATCGGATCCTTTATCGGCTACATAATAAACGGCTATCTGCCGGATTTGTGGCTGATGCTTTCCATTGTTATCGGTGGATTCGTCGGCGGGATGCTGGGCAGCCGCACTCAAAAATTTTTCAGCGAAAAGACGCTGAAGATCGTACTGGCGGTTACCCTGTTCTTCCTGTTCTTCCGTTTTTTCAAAATAGAGATCTGGATATAATAACATAGGCTAAGCGGTTAAGGGTTCAAGGTTCATAGGCTCAGCCCGCCTGCGAGTGCGAAGCACAATCTGGATGTGACTCAATGTTTTTGCAACCTTGAACGGGGAACCATGAATCGCTTTTTACTTTCTATGGAAGACGTTCTTGACATCGTATGGCTGAAAATATTGGTTCTCATCCACGCCTTCGTCAAAGGTCTCGACTTCATATTTACCCCGCTGAATCCCTTGGGACCCGCGGTGGTTATATTGGTGATCGTTCTATTGACGGTTGCATCCACCAAGTTTCTAAGTAGAATCTACAAAACGAAACGATACCTCAAGCTGCAAAAAGACTTTCAATACTGGTACAATCTCCGAAACGAAGCACTTGCCTGTAAAGATCCTGAAAAAGGCAAAGCGCTGGCAAAAAATATCGACCAGGCCCGGCTCAATAAGGTGTATTACGACTTTTTTTTCGAGGGTCTTTTAAACAGCATACCCACCAAATACCTGCCCATTCTCATCATGCTGGCATATGTCAATGAGGCGTTTAAACCGGATAAACTGCTGAAAAATTTCGGACGGGAATATATATTTAAATTCGTCAATTTTGATGGAAACGTCATAAAAACCGGTGCTGTATTCTGGTTTGTCCTGTCCATGCTGCTGGTTTATCTGGCATGGTTTGTTCTTGAAAAATTATACTTTAAGTATAAAAAAACGGAAGAATAATACCCATGCAGCTTGTTCTACTACCGGAAAATGATTGTATGTCATTTATGGTTCGATTTTCCTTGATCTCCATTCTTGGTGTGTATGCAATGCTTTGCTTCGGTTGCAATATTACGTCTCCTGATAAGTCCACCTGTGTTTCGTGTCACGGGAACCTGGAGCCGGCCTCAAAAAGTCATCCATCCTGTGTTGAATGTCACGGGGGAGATAATCAGGCTGAAGATAAAGACGTATCTCACCGTCTGATGTATGGGCCAAAAAATCCGTCGGATCCAATTTTCTGGGATCAAACCTGCGGAAAGTGTCATCCGTATCAATTAAAACGGGTCCGGGCCAATATTATGCACACCAATACCGGCATGATCAAAAACATCCAGAAAACCTGGGAGGGAGAAGACGGCAGTCTCTACGGCACACGCTCGGAAAACGTTTTTTCAGCATACGGACGCCCCCTCGAACTTAAAGATGTCTCCCAATTGAATAACCTTTCCGGAGAACTATACCGCAAATTTTGTTCACGGTGCCACGTGGGGCACGAAGACAATCAAAAGTATACCGCAAGCCATGGCTCCGGGTGTTCGGCATGCCATTTCCCTTACAACGATACCGCCACCTATCAGGGGAATGATCTCACCGTCAAAGACAAAAGGCCTTATTCCGCCGATCACCGGCTTGATCCCCTTCCCGGAAACGATGTCTGTATGCGCTGTCATAACCGCAGCGGTCGCATGGCGTTAACCTACCAGGGGCTTAATGACGGCAATAATTCCATGGTTCCGACCCGAAACGGGTTTCCGGGTCCCAAAATGATCAGTGGCGGGCGTAACGTCACCCATATCGTCGAAGATGTTCATTTCTCTAAAGGGATGGACTGTATCGACTGCCACACTTCCAGAGATGTCATGGGTGACGGATACGCGTATGAAAACATGTACCTTCAGACAGAGATTCGGTGCGAAGATTGTCACGGCAGCGGCGCCGATCGTCCTGCTTTTCAGAAAATCATCCGTGAAAACGACGCGGCGGTGCGGGAATCCAAAAGCTATACGCTAAAGATGCGACCGGGGATGAAAATGGTAACCACCGGCAAAGGGCGTAAATACGCCAATGTATTTTATGAATCCGGTGATGTTTACGTTCTGGGCAAGCGCAGCGGCAAATTATATAAGAGTCCTGTAATTACCGGCACGCCGGAGCACACCATTGTCGGCCATGAACGGATGGAGTGTTATGCCTGCCATTCCCGGGCGGTTCCCCAGTGTTATGGCTGTCATACCCGATACGACCGAACCAAGTTCGGCCGGGATTATATCAAGGATCGGGACACATTGGGCAAATTCAGTGAAACCGAGGACTGGCGCAAACTGTATCCTTTTCCTCTGGCCGTTAACCAGCGTGGAAAAATTTCTCCGGTTACCCCAGGGTGCCAGACCTTTGTTACGGTGATCGATGCCCAAGGGCAAATGGTCAAAGATGAATATATCGCCGAGTTTAACGGAAAGAACCGGTTGCGTTTTGCCCCTTTTTATTCACATAATACCGGTAAAAAGGCGGTCGGATGCACGGAATGCCATGCCGATCCCAGGTTTCTGGGCTTCGGACAGCATGTGGTCAACGGGAAAAGCATAGCGGCGACATTACTATGCGAAAAGTCGACACAAAAACCTCTGGACGGTTTTCTGGTGATGAACGAAGGAAAGGTCAGTGCCTTATCGGCCATTGTTCGGGAGAATTCCAGGCCGCTGAACGGTCCGGAAATCAAAAAAGTTCTGGCGGTTAATCAGTGCCTTGTTTGTCATGACAATTCCAAGGATCCGATTTATCAAAAGAAGCTCGAGTATAACATGCTGCCGACGTGTCTTGAGCGTACCCACCGACCGATATATCGACGTCCGAGTCCGGCGACGGGAAAAATGTTGCACCGATCCAAGCCCCGGAAGAAAAAAATCCGCTTTCCGATCCAAGCGATTTCAACTTCCAAATACAATGCTATCTTTGATCAGTCGATGAGCACCCGGGCCGTTGAAAAAGCCTTTGTGAAAAAAAAATTGGGTCAGGACGATCCGGATTTTTTTAACAAAAACTGTGAATCGTGTCATGTAAGAAATTGTTTCGACTGTCATGAAAGAGCGGGAGATTTTCTCGTTCGCCCCAAGTCGGATCGATGTCTCGATTGCCATAACGGCTATTTTACCGGTATGGAGTTCTACGGCAGAGCGCCGCGTGAGGACAGTCTGCGCTATCAGCGGGGAGCGGTGGTAAAGGGTTCCCCCTTTCTTAAAATGCTGCCGGATGTCCATGCACAGGCCGGCATGGAATGCGGAGACTGTCATTCAATGGAGAGCTTGATGTCCGGGAAGAAATCCTCTGTCACCTGCAAGGACTGCCATAAACCCGATCCGGCCATCATCGAGCACAGTATCGGCACCCATTCAAAGAATCTGGAGTGTTACGCCTGCCACAGTGCCTGGGCGGCCCAGGAATACGGCACCTTTTTTATCCGCTTTACCGACAGCTCCAACCGGGAGTATTTCCGTCTTCGGCCTTGGGGCGACGGACAATATGTTAAAAGTGGTTTTTTAAAAAAGCAGGATTCCCCCCCTTTGGGTATCAACGAACGCGGAAAAGTCAGTCCCATCCGACCCCAGTTTATCGTCTATTTTACCGACATCGAGGACAACACGCCGGTGGGGAAGGAAAACCGCCTGCTGGCCGCACAGTGGAAGGCTTTTTTTCCCCACACCATTCGTCGGGGCACGGTCATGTGTGACGGTTGCCACAATACTCCCCAAAGGTTTTTACTGGAAAAAGAAAAAGATCGCATTTATCAGCTGGAAAAGAACGGTATGACACTGGTTTCGTTTTGGGACCAAAGGGGACAGAATATGTCCAATGGATCTTTCATGCCACACGACCGCTTTGCGGAAATGGCATCAAAGGGACCCGATTTCAAAAAAGCATACGTAAAAAAATGGAAAAAACTCATAAAAGCCGTCGAAAATTAATCAAAACCCTGGTTTTGGCGATGGTTTCTTTGCCCTTGCTGGGCAAATTTCTCATTCCCCGGACCCAACGTAAAAAAGGTATTTTTCGTGTAAAGAAAACGGATATCCCCGGCGGCGGTGCACTGGTTTTCGGAGAAAAAAAGATCGCTGTGATAAAGACCAGCAGGAATGTTTATGCCCTTAACCTGACCTGTACCCATCTCGGGTGTACGGTGAACGCGACCCCAAAAGGATTTGCCTGCCCCTGTCACGGAAGTGTTTTCAACACTCTTGGAGAGGTTATAAAGGGCCCGGCCGACCGGTCTTTGAAAAAACTGTCTGTGGAGGAACAGGGAGATGATGTTTTAATAGTAATGACCTCATAATAAGCGCTTCTTTTAACTTTATGTGAAGGTGTCAACCATGAACTCCGAATATCGAAGTATATTCACATGGAATCAATCTGCGGATTGGTTCGAAGTCTTTCAGTTTAGATTAACGTTATTAAGATGAAAAACGAAAACGGTCTATTTAATGCGTTCATCGGTCACCTGTTCCCCAGAATGGTCCGTCGGGAGAATCTGCGGATCACCTATACTTTTTGTCTGGGGGGATTAGCTTTTACGACCTTTATGGTGCTGATTGCTTCCGGGCTGATGCTGTTGTTTTATTATCAACCGTCTTCGGAGCATGCCTTTGAATCGATCCTCTTTTTGGAATCTTCAGTTCCTGCCGGGTTATATGTCAGGAGCATACACCGGCTGGCGTCCCATACATTTTTGTTGTTGATTTTCCTGCATACCCTGAGGGTTATTCTGACCGGTGCCTATCGGAAGCCCCGTGAGATGAACTGGGTGGTCGGTTTTTTTATTCTTTGTCTATCGCTTTTTGAAGCGTATACCGGATATCTTCTGCCCATGGATCAACTGGCCTTATGGGCGACCCAAACCGGCATGGAATTGATCAAAACGGTTCCAGCAGGGGAGGTGGTGGTCAAGATCTTGGCGCCGGACGGTGTGGGACAGCCGATCTCTCTGCTGCGGTTCTATGTATTGCATGCCGCAATAATCCCCGTGGCGGTTTTGCTTCTTTCATTTTTACATTTCTACCGTATACGCCAGAACAAGGAGGTGTTACCTTACTTGTGAAAGATTTTCTGCCAAGTTCGCCGTTTTTTTTCCGTATCATTAAAAGAGCCATGGTGCTTTTGGTGGGTCTTTTACTCTTTCTGGGAATGGTTGTCCCGGCACCCCTGGAGGAACCCGCCAATATTGCCACCGTGCCGAATCCGGTCAAAGCCGCCTGGTTCTTCCTCTGGATTCAGGAGCTGGCAAGCTATTCAAAGTACCTGGTTTATGCCGTCCTACTGGTGGGCGTCTACTTTTTACTGCTGCCATATCATCCGGGCGTTCCGGAAGCCAAAAAGGCTGAATGGTTGCCGAGGGATCAGCGGGTGGTAAATATAGTAACCATCGTCGGCTTTCTCTTAATAACCGTTCTGACCATCATCGCCATGTTTTTCCGGGGGGAAAATTGGGCCTTCGTCTATCCATTTTAACCGTTTTTCTGGGTCTCGTCTGGATAACAGGACCTCACTTTTACAAAGGCCGCACCACCGGTTGCCTTGAGTGCCATTCTGCTCACCATGAAGCGTGGGGCACCTGTGTGGATTGCCACCGGGGAGATCCCAGGACCCAACGAATGCAAATTGCTCATCATCGATTGGTTCCAGGAGAATACGCCTGTTTTACCCTTCCGGAAAGCCCTGTTGTGAAAACCGGCCACCGGTTGATCAGCATATCCGGATGCCGGCGATGTCACAAGACCGGCGGTCGAGGGAACAGCCTTGCCCTGGATCTGGACGGAGGTTTACTGAAGATCCAGCCGGAAATGCTGGCAAATGCCATAAAATATCCAGTGACATTTATGCCCGATTTTTATTTCCAAGAGACGGATGTCACGCGCCTGGTGAACGCCATTCTGGACTCAGGCGCCGTTTATGGGTCAGCGTCCAGGGATCTCAGTCAGGTCATTCATTTTGAAGAAGATAAAGAAGACAGCGATAACATCTTTAGCAGAAATTGTGGCGCGTGCCACCGCATTTTAACCAAACGTATAGGAGGTATCGGCAAGGGGGATATCGGGGGCAATCTTTCAGGGCTTTTCAGCGAGTTTTATTTTCAAAACTTCAAAGGTGGTAAATCCTGGGATTCAAACGGTCTCGAAAAGTGGCTGAAAAATCCCCGTAACATCCGGCCCAACGCCCAAATGTCGCCGCTGCATTTAAAAAAAGATGAATTCATTTATCTTTTGCGAATGCTTGATAATGACCTGTCATATTGATAAAAAGTAAAAAATAGTGTGTCGTCGGGTGGATTTGATGCCAGCGGCACTAAGGAATCTGTACTTGACAACCCCAGACATTTGGAATAATTTTTTGTAGAATCCTAACCCAAAGGAAAAAGGAGGTGACGAACAATTTGGCGCTGTAGATTCTTAATTAGTTTCCATCCATAAATGGCTTTTTCGCCCGGATCTTCGCGCTCTGCGGGTTTCCGGCTGCGGAGTACAGGGAGTAAGCCCCTTGTGCGACCTTGATCCGGACAAAGATTGCTCATTTATGAATAGGAAACGCACTGTGCCCATTTTACAATTGTGGATGGACACTAATTAATTATCCGACTTTTGTATAGGAGGTCTTGCCATGAGAAAATTGATTGTTTTTGCAGTTGTGGTTGCATTTATTTTTGGTGCCGTCGGTTTTGCTTCGGCGGACGATTCGGAAATGCTCAAAGCCAATGAAAAGAAGGTTTGGTCGGAGGCATTAAAAGCCGTTCCAGCCGAACGCCAGCTCTCCACCGAGCAGTTTAAAGCCCTTTACGATAACGTGGTTGCCGGAAAAGAGAAAGCCTATCTCATCGACACCCGAACCCATCCGGAGTTCTACGCATTTCACATTCCTTACACCGATCACATTCATTCGGGCCACATGTATACGATTCCTAAAAAAATCAAGGACAAAAACGCCAAAATCGTGGTCTGGTGCCGCACGAAAAAAAGACAGGCCTATGTATCGGAGAAACTCGTCCAGTATGGTTATACCAATATTTGGACGCTCAAGGACGGTATCGTAGGGTGGATCAAAGCCGGTCATCCCGTATCCAACGAGTTTGCGGGAATCTTTAAGGTCACCGAATACCATAAGAATTTCACGGAAATGGATAAAAAGACAGGCAAGCCTTTGTATCGAATCCGTGAATTTCATCCCTATTAACAAATAGATCCTTTCCATCGAGGGAAAAGGGGCCCCCTTTTCCCTCGATGGGTCCTCGTTTTTGACCAATTCTATCCCCACAATCGAACGTTTTTCCGTGCTTTCTTTAAAATAAAGACCCCAAAGAATTATCCGCAGTTTTTATCATAAAAGCCCTTGACAGAAATCCGGCTGCTCCTTATATTCCAAAAACAGAATATAAGGAGCAGCCATGAAAACATTTGTCAAAGCCATGAAGGCCCTATCCGATCCCAACAGGGTGAAAATCGTAAAATTACTTCAGCAAAAGGTGATGTGCGTCTGCGAGCTTCAGGCGGCCTTGAAAATTTCCCAGCCGAGCGTTTCCAAACACCTTAAAATACTCGAAGAGGCCGGATTGGTCGATTTTCAGAAAGACGGTTTGTGGGTCAACTATTATCCGGCCGACGGTCATCATAGCCCCTATGCTGCAAACCTTCTGGGGAATATCAAACACTGGCTGAACGATGATCCTGATCTCGCTGACTTAATGAAGCAAGCTCCTTTTTTTAACCGGGAAGAAATATGTAAGCCATAATTTTTTTTGAGTTTGATATATAGCTAAATAAGCATATTATAATTTATAGGCCCCCGTCTTGTTTCAAGAACATATAAAACTTAGGAATTTTTTTGGGGACACAGAGGGACACAGATTCCCAAGATTCTTAAATCAAAAAATAATATTATCTGTGTATTCCTGCCCACTCGTGCCTCGCATGGCAGGCGGGTCTGTGAAAATCTGCCTGCCCCGTTGGTCCGGAAGATCATACTGGGGTGTCCTATCAAAATTGGCAGAGGACCACGGGCGTGAGCCCGTGGGTATCTACTAATTATAATGAGGAGGATGAACGATGGGTAACGCAACCATAGCCCAAAAAACACCGGCAGCGGTGGAAGAAACTGATGATATTGAAGCGGATATTCCACCGAGCCTGATCGACTGGAAGCAGATATGGAAACCCCTGAGTTTTATCGTGGGCGGTTTTGTCATCTTTTTCTGGCTTCCAGTGGACAACACCCGGTTCGCCGGGGCCGTGATCGAATCCCTTGCCCTTGCAAAATGGTATGCCCAGGAGCACGTGATTCTCTGTCTGGTGCCGGCATTTTTTATCGCCGGTGCCATTGCCTGTTTCGTATCCCAGGCCGCGGTCATGAAATATCTGGGCGCCGGCGCCAAAAAAGTTCTGGCGTATGGCGTTGCGTCGGTATCCGGCTCCATCCTGGCGGTCTGTTCCTGTACGGTCTTGCCCCTTTTTGCCAGCATCTGGAAACGGGGCGCAGGGCTTGGACCGGCCATTGCGTTTCTTTATTCCGGCCCGGCCATTAATGTTTTGGCCATTGTGCTGACGGCCCGGGTTCTCGGGCTTCCCATCGGTATCGCACGAGCGGTAGGAGCGATAATCTTTAGCATCGTCATCGGGCTGATCATGCATTTTCTTTTTAGAAAAGAAGAGGAAGCCAAAGTCCAGGCAGCCATGCACATGCCCGAACCCGATGTTGAACGGCCCCTGTGGCAGAATGTGATCTATTTTGCCACCATGGTGTTTATTCTTATTTCTGCCACCTGGGGAAAACCTGCCGAATCCACCGGCCTCTGGCATGCCATCTTCAGTTTCAAGTGGCTGATGACCGGATTTTTTGCATTAACTCTGGGCGTACTCCTCGTAGTCTGGTTCAAGGTGAAGGCCTATAAGGTTGGCCTGGCCGGCGCAGCGGTTCTGCTTCTGGCGCTTCTTTTTCCGCACGAGCCGCTCATCGCTTTTTCCACAGGGATCATCGGACTGGTGTGGATGATCACCACAACCCGCGGAGAAACCGAAAACTGGTTTCTATCTTCCTGGGATTTTACCAAACAGATCATGCCGCTGCTCTTTGCCGGCGTTCTGGTGGCAGGGCTTCTTTTGGGGCGGCCCGGTTCCGAGGGCCTTATCTCGTCGAAGTGGGTGAGCAGCCTGGTGGGTGGAAACTCGCTGGGAGCAAACCTGTTTGCTTCTGTAGCCGGCGCGTTCATGTACTTTGCCACCCTCACGGAGGTGCCGATTTTGCAGGGACTTCTCGGCTCAGGCATGGGGCAGGGACCGGCACTGGCGCTTCTGCTTGCCGGACCGGCGCTGAGTCTGCCGAACATGCTGGTGATCCGAAGTGTATTGGGTACCCAAAAGACGGTTGCTTTCGTCACCTTGGTCGTCATCATGTCCACCATCAGCGGGATGATCTTCGGGCATTTTTTTCGATAAAAGACAACTCATTCAGCCGCTAAGGCACAAAGTCACAAAGAATATGTATGAATTAAAAATGGCATTAAAAGAATTATATTATAATTTTTGGTGTCTTCGGGCCTTTGTGGCTTAGCTATTCCGATAAAAGGAGAAAGCATCATGCCAAACGATAAGATAACCCGCGTCAGCGTCGGCGGACAGCCCACCGGGATCATCGGCTTGAAACCGATTCTCGAAGAAGTGGCCGATGAATTACCAGGCAGAACCGACGAAGACATCAGGGCTGAGCTTTTAAACCGATTGTCCCAAAAAAACTACATCAGCAGTAAAACAAGAGATGTTTACGGCCAGGCGTTTTTAAGAGAATTTAAAAAATTCGTTGGAGAACCCTTTGACGACACGGACGCCGGCGGACTGGAGGTCAAAGTTTTGGGGCCCGGCTGCCCGCGGTGTGAAAAACTCGAGCAGGATCTCATGGCAACGATGGCTGAACTCCAAATTGCCGGTGGACTTGAACATGTCCGGGATCCAATGGAAATCGCAAGTTACGGTGTTATGGGAATGCCGGCATTGATCATCAACGGTGAAGTAAAAGCCGTGGGATCCGTCCCGCCGCCGAATAAACTCAAAGAATGGTTGCTGGAGGCAGCAAAA
>Ga0209271_10000697_pt1 | contig 11649 bp, 12 predicted proteins | sample tdAd002_FD_187123 | JGI IMG/M metagenome (GOLD analysis project Ga0209271, IMG submission 187123) | Marine sediment microbial communities from the Atlantic coast under amendment with organic carbon and nitrate - tdAd00.2 (SPAdes)... | ecosystem: Environmental > Aquatic > Marine > Coastal >... | reverse complement strand
GAAAGACGGCCGGGACGTGTACCACCGGGATGTCGTACTAGACCTGGATTACTGGTTGCTCGTCCCTCGACGGGAGCGCTGACCCTCGACACCATCGGCTTGCCATCCCTCGGGCCATCCTTTACACACCCGTCTTAGGAGTAATTCATGTATCTGAACATCGCCAACAGCGACCGGCCCCGCAAGCGCAACAAGGCCGCGCGCCGCAATGCGAAGCGAAAGGCAAAGAACCGCCGTCGCGTCAATCGCATGCATGGGCGCAAGCTGGGCCGCCGCGGCTGAGCCATGCGCCAATGGATGCGAAGGTCATCTACGTTGTAAGCGACTCGACTGGCGAGACTGCCGAGCGAGTGACGCGAGCTACGCTCCTGCAGTTCCCCGACCATAGCGTGAGGCTGAAGCTCGAGCGGCGTATTCGAGACCGGCGTGGCCTGACCGCCATTCTGGAGAGCGCGGCCGCCCAAGAGGCGATGGTCGTGTTCACATTGGTGCGTCCGGAGCTCAGGGACCACTTCAACCAGCAGGCCGCCCGGCTCGGCGTTCGGCACGTGGACGTGATCGGCTCGCTAATCAGCCAGATCGGCCACTACCTCGAAGCCGATCCCGTGAACATCCCGACCGGTGAGATGCCGCTGTCGAAGGAGTACTTTCGTCGAGTCGAGGCGATCGAGTTCGCGGTCAAAAGCGACGACGGCAAGGAGCCGCGAAATCTCCATAGGGCCGACTTGGTCCTGGTTGGAGTGAGCAGAACGAGCAAGACACCGCTATCGACGTACTTGGCAGGACGCGGTCTCAAGGTGGCCAACGTGCCGCTGGTGCTCGGCGTCGAGCCACCGAGCGAGCTCCACGAGCTTCCCGGCTACCGGGTCGTCGGCCTCACGGTCGATATCGATCAGTTGATGGACATCCGCAGACAGCGCCTGCAGCAGTTGGGAATGCCGCCTGACGCGAACTACGGCCACCGCGACCACGTGAAAGCCGAGCTCGAGTACGCCCACGCCATTTTTCGCGACAAGCCCGAGTGGATGGTCGTCGACGTCACGAACTGCGCGATTGAAGAGACGGCCACAATCATCCTCGAAGCGCTGCACGAGCGGGAGGAGCTCAGGGATCTGACCACCCCGCCGCCCCGGGTGCTCTAGCCGCTATTCCTCGATCACGTTGCCGTCTTTGTCGATCTTCACGACTCGGCGGCCGCTGCAGTCGGGCTCCGTCTCAACTTTGACAGGGCCACTCTTGACCTCGAGCTCCTTCTCGATTTCGCCAGCGATTTTGAGACCCATGAGCCCGAGGCCGCCACTCACACTTGCGGCATCGGCTGTGATGAACACCTGGCTGACCTTGGTGGGGACGACGACACGGACGCGTAGCGGCTCGCGATTGAGACAGGCAACGGCAGTCAGGTCGACCAGAGGCTTGCCGGAGAGCGAGATGACGGCGGTCGCGTACGGGATCGGGACCGGATTTGGAAGCGGCTGTGGCTCGACCATGCGTGCCGTGGCCTCGGTGATGTAGATCTTGGGTGCCGTTTCTCCAGGCCGCTGTCGGGCGAATACGGTGGCATTTTCGAGCTCGATGACGACCGGTGTGTCGGTCATCATGATGTGGAGCGTAGTTCGGCCGACCTTCACCGGCCCTACCTCCATCGCCCAGTCTCCGAGGGGAACCTCCAGACCAAGATCTCGCTTGACTGGAGTGGGCGTGGTGCCGAAGGCTTCGGCAAGCGACACTTCGCCCGATGGTGCGCGGTAGAGCCACAGGTCGATCCCTTCGGCTGTGCGAACCGAGCCCCGGTAGACGCCGGTCCGGAGCTTATCGAGGTTGAAGTTTCCTCTGAGGTTCTTGACCTTGATGACGGTGCGGCCCTGTTGGTCGTTGAGCTTGAAGTTCGAAACGCCAAAGTACGCGCGGCCCCAGATCGGAAAGAACTTGTTCCGTTCTTCGGGCGTCATGTCGCCCAGCTCACGAATTGGTGTGTCGTCGTAGAGCTCGGTGCCTTCCATGTCCTCGGCTCGCAGATCCATGCCGCCTCGGACGTTGAGGACTGCGAGGTCACTAGCGGCCCAGAGGAGCGAGCCGAGGAGCATCCCAGAAAGAAACACCAGCGCCCATTTCCACCAGGCCATCAGCGTCTCGGCGTTGGGCCGTACTGATGCGAGAGCGCCGCGTAGAAGTGCGCTAGGATTCCGTCGGCGACTCGAAGGCGCCGGCTGAGCTCGCGTGCGATGTTCATGATGAAGAGGGCGTAGTCTTTGACGTCGCGCCGGTAGAGCAGGTTCTCCACGTGCTCCGCGGTGACCGAGAGCACCAAAGTTGGGGCCACCGACCGCACAGTCGCCGAACGGGGTTGCACGTCGAGGATCGACATCTCACCGAACCAATCGCCTGGGCCGAGAATCGCCACCCGAACGTCGCCGCCGGACTCACCCTTCTTGATGACCTCGAGCTCGCCAGCCACGACAACGAACATCTGGGTCGACAAGTCGCCCTCTTCGACGACGATGTCTCCCGCTTCGATGCGGCTCGTTGGGAGGGAAGAAGCGAGCGTCTCGAGCGTCTCCTGACTCAATCCTCCGAAGAGACCGATGTCGGCCAGGTGGTCCGAAGTGAGCTTTGGCGTGGGTGGTCGACTCATGACTCCAGCATACGTCAACCATTCGTTTACGTCATGGAATCGAATTGGATAGATTGCGGTCGAGTGCCCATGCCGAGCTCCAACCTGCCGAGACTCTTCGGACCTTACACGCTCCTCCGGCGCCTCGCGGCGGGCGGCATGGCCGAGGTGTATCTCGCTACGACTTCGGGGGCTGCAGGGTTCGAGAAGCTCGTCGCCATCAAGCGAATTCATCCGCATCACGCTGCCGACGAGGGCTTCGGTTCCATGCTCCTCGACGAGGCGAAGCTCTCCGTCTCGCTAAACCACCGAAACATCGTCCAGACCTTGGATCTGCGTCGTGTCGATGGCGGCTATGTCCTCGTGATGGAGCACGTGGAGGGCTACGATGCGCATCGGGTGCTCGACGCCCTCCGGCGAGCAGGACGCCTGTTACCTGTCGATATCGCCGCTCACATCATCGCCGAAGTGTGCCGCGGGCTCGACTATGCGCACCGGCACCGTGACGATCAGGGTGAGCCGACCCGAATCGTTCACCGTGACGTCTCCCCACAGAACGTGCTGCTGAGCTTTGCCGGCGAAGTTAAGATTGCAGACTTTGGCATCGCCAAAGCCGAGTCGAGACGAAGCGATCCGGAGTCCGGGATCATCAAGGGAAAGTACTTCTACATGTCGCCCGAGCAGGCCTGTGCTGAGCCGCTGGATCATCGGAGCGATATCTTCTCGGCAGGGGTTGTGCTGTGGGAGCTCCTGGTTGGGGAGAGGCTTCATAAGGAGAGCCAGGTACAGTTGCTTCTCGACGCCGTCCGCCGGGCCGAGGTGCCAGCGCCATCCTCCGCTCGCGCTGAAGTTCCCGGAGAGCTCGATGCGATCTTGGCCTGCGCCACTGCCGTCAATCCCGCCGAACGTTACGCGGACGCCGGGAAGATGGCCGATGCCTTGATCGCGTACCTGGCTCGCCGGGAGCCGATTCATGCATCGCGGCAAATCGGCGAGATGCTGGCCGCTCTGCCGCCACCGTCTTCCTCGGGGCGGGGGCAGTTTCCCGCTTCGGAGGTTCCTCAAACGCGGGACCGGGTGGTGACGCAGTCCGTCCAGGAGCGGCGGACGCCCACTGAGCCACCGCTCCGGTACGACCTGGACGAAGGACGGCCGACCGTCGCCGGCTGGCGAAGCCCCACGCCGCGAGGTCTCCGGCACGCCTGGCTCTGGGCACTCGGCGCCGGATCACTGCTCGTCGGGCTCGTGCTCTGGTTCCTGTACCGCTCGTGATCCCGTGGCCTAGGGGCGCGGATCCTCGCCGAGGACGACATTGTCGATCAGCCGGGTCGTTCCCAGATGCGCGGCCACCGCGATCAACAGCCGGGTCGGCGGCTCCGCTGCGGTCACGAGTGTTTCTGGGTCGACTGCCGCCACGTAGTCAACACTGTCGAATTCCGACCGCACTTGCTCCCCTGCGAGCGAACGAAGCGTATCGGAGTTACGTTCGCCCTCAGTCCAGGCATCGTACGCTCGTCGGAGCCCGGACACGATGCCGAGCGCGCGTTCGCGTTCCGATGCGGACAGATATCGATTGCGGGAGGAGAGGGCAAGGCCGTCTGGCTCCCGAACAATCGGACAGCCGACGACCTCGATCGGCATGTCGAGGTCGAGAGCCAAGCGCGAGAGGATCTTCCACTGTTGGTAGTCTTTGCGGCCGAACATCGCGGCGCACGACCCTGTAAGGTTGAACAGTTTGGCCACGACGGTGGTTACACCGTCGAAGTGCGCAGGGCGAAACTCCCCTTCGAGCGGCTTGGTGAGCTCGCCGACCGACACCTGCGTTTGGAACTGGGCCGGGTACATGGACTCTGGCTCTGGGGCGAAGACCAAGTCGACTCCGCGTTCGCGGCAGCCCGCAAGGTCGCTCTCGAATGTTCGCGGGTAGCGGTCGAGGTCCTCATCGGGCGCGAACTGCAACGGGTTGACGAAGATGGTTGCTGCGATGAAGTCGGCGCGCTTCTTGGCTTCGTCGATCAGCGAAAAGTGCCCAAGGTGAAGGGCGCCCATCGTCGGCACGAGTCCGACTCTGTGAGAGCTAGCGCGCGCATCATCGCAAGCCTGCCGGAAGTCGGCGGGCTCGCGTACGACAGTGGTCATCCCTCAGGCCCGTACCCGCGGCGAGCGTGGCGAACGAGGCTCAGGCTGGACGCAGGCGCCGGAGTCTCGCTCTTCTTCACATTGCCGAAGCTGTGCTCTTCCCCCGGGAACGTTCCGGCGCGCACTTCATCGCCGTAGCGGCGTGCGGCGGCCACGCCTTCCTCGAAGAACTTCGCATATCGCTTCACGAACTTCGGCTTCAGGTCGGGCGTCAGTCCGAGCAGGTCGTAACAGACCAGCACCTGTCCATCGCAGTGGGGGCCCGCGCCGATGCCAATCGTCGGAATGTCGATCTCGTCGGTGATCCGTTTGGCTAGGTCGGTCGGGATGCCCTCGAGCACCAGGGAATAGGCGCCGGCCTCAGCGACTGCTTTCGCGTCGGCCAGCACGCGCGCCGCGGCTCCTTCGGTCTTTCCTTGCACCCGAAAGCCCCCCATGGCGTGAACGCTCTGGGGTGTGAGCCCGACGTGCGCCATGACCGGGATGCCTGCGTGCACGATGCGCTCGATCGTCGGAGCCGCATCGACCCCGCCTTCGAGCTTGACGGACTGCGCTCCGCCCTCGGATAGGAACCGGCCAGCATTCGTGAGTGCTTGTTCCGCGCTGAGTTGCCAGCTGAGGAACGGCATGTCTCCGACGAGGTGCGCGCGCCGAGTGCCGCGAGCCACTGCGCGACAATGGTAGATCACCTCGTCGACCGTGACGGGGAGGGTGGAGTCCAGCCCCTGCACGACCATGCCGAGCGAGTCCCCCACGAGCAGGACGTCCATGCCGGCATCGTCGAACAAGCGCGCAAACGTGGCGTCGTATGCGGTCACCATGGTGATTCGCTCGCCGTCACGCTTCATCTTGCGAAGACGCGGCACAGTGACGGGCCGGTCGTCGGACGCGTGTCCTTTTCCGCTCATCAGTTTGCTTCGTGTTGGTCGCGGCCAGGTAGATTCCCGGTCCACGCCTTGACGCCCAACAAATATAGCACCGATTCGAAGGCCGTCACCGAGCCAAAAACCAACCTAAAATCAGGGGGCTAGGTGCTAGCCCTGCAACAATGCCGCGATTTGGGCGGCCAGCTCGGCGTCCTCGTCGGAGGTGAGCGCTTCGGCGCGGGTGAGCATGCGGCGGGCCTCCTCGGAGAGGCCGAGGGCGTGAAGCAGCCGCCCGGTCTCGTAGTGATAGAGCGCGTGCCGCTCCTTGTCGCTGCCCTGGCTCAACGCCCGATAGAGGTCGGCAGCGCGCTCGAGGCGCCCGTCCGCTTCGTAGAGCTTGGCCAGCGTCGTGGCGGTGGTCGGCGGAAAGTCCGTGATCTGGTGACTCGTAAAGAACTCGACCACTTGCTCGAGAAAGCTTCGCGCATCATCGGGTTTTTCTGCCAGCTCGGAGGCCAACCCGAGCTCTTCGAGGAGCCGCCAGTCCGTCCCGGCCTTCCTGCCCAGCTCGAGCGAGGTATGGAGCACATCGAGGGCCTCGGCGCCGTGCCCGCTGGCGCGCAGGAATGCCCCCATGGCGAGGTACGGCCGGTAGTCTTCGGGCAGCGCGTGCACGGCGCCCTCGAAGTAGCCCATCGCCTCCTCGAAATCCCCGGCGTCGTCGGCCAGGCGTGCGAGAGCGAGGTTGGCTGCCAACTTGGTTTCGCCCCCTTCGTCGTCCTGCAGGGCCGCCAAGAAGCTCTGCAATGCCTCTTTGCCAGCTGGCACATCGTCTGCGAGCAGCCGTGCGCGCCCCACTTCCAGCCACAGATATCGTGGCTCCGGCGCATCGGCGAGCAGCATTTCGAGCTGAGCCCGTGCATCGTCGAATTGCTCCTTGTGCATCGCGAGCAATGCATCGACGAGGACGTCCCCATAGCTGTCGTATTCGTCGGCCTGGGCTTCGTCCCACTGGCCCATCAGCAACGCGACACGCTCCTCATCAGTGATCTCCGTGGCCGCAGCGTGCTCCTGCGCTTCTTTCACCTCGAGCCCATCGAGCAATCCTTGCGCCTCGTCTCGAATGGTTTCGTCGCCCGCGACTTCGAGTGCGCCCTCTAGCTCCTGCTCGGCCAGCTCGATCGACCCCTGCGCGAGATAGGCCTTTGCTTCTTCGATGCGTTGGCGCGCGATTTTATCGGTGCACCGCTGTACCTTGTCGGCGAGCGCTGCCTGCGCCCCCTCCGGAGATGCAGCGAGGGCCTTTTCGTACGCGAGCTTGGCAGGGCCGTAGTCGCCTGCCGCATAAAGTGCGTCCGCTTTCTTCTCGAGCACCTCGGGGTCGGCGGAAAACAGTTTCTTCAGTAGGCTCATGACTCGAACCTCTTGGATTTGCGCTTGGCAGCCTGCTTGAGCGGGCCGGGGATACCACGGCTGCGCGACAGCGCTCGTAGATCGTTGCGGCGGAGGTGAGCGAGGAACGTCATCGACAGGGCCAGCGGCGTCTTTGGGTTGTTGCACAGGTGACGCTTGATCTCGTAGCTCCGAAGCCATTCCCGCTTCCTGCCGATGAATCGCAGCACGTCTTCGGAAACCTCGCGGCTCTGCGCCGCGTTCTTGGCCTCACTCTCCCCCATGGCCGGAGAGGCGATTGCTGCCATGGCTACCACGCGGTTCGGGTCCCGCACTAAGATCGATCGAGCCGCCGCGTTGCCGAGAAGCGCCATCCTGATCTTCTCGCCGATGTTCATGTCGCGGATCTTGGTGTGCAACGGGACAAACTCTTCCTTCGTCTCCTCAGTGCCATCGATCTTGTCGAGCTCGACGGCGTCTTGGTCGGCGTCTTCTTGGAGGGCCTTCGAGAATGCGTCGTCGCTCGGCAGCGGCTCCTCGCTCGCCTCGGGGATCAGCTGGCCTTGAATCGCCTTCTTGAGCTCGTCGAACATCGGAATGCCCGTCAGCTCGACCCCATGGCGGGCGGCGAGCTCGATGAGACGGTCCGCAGTCGACATGCGCGTGTTGCGATTCTTATAGAGTGCTTCGATGATCTGCGGCGCGCCTAGGAGCCGTTGCTGGTTGACGGAGATAATCTCGGTGATGCGCTCCGGGCAATGCATCGAGATCTTTGCGAACGTTGCGTCGGCGACCGCGTGGTTCTGGACGAGCCGCTCCAAGACTTGGTCGTTGGTCGAGAATCGGAGCGCGACCTCGTGGAAGACGGCCGGGTGCAGGTTCTCCTCACAGGCGGGAAGAAGGACTCCCTCCGGCAACTCTTGCAAGGTGTCCCCTGCCGACTTGGAGATCCCTGGGTCAGCATCTGCCGTGAGTTGCACGAGCAGCAGCACGAGGTCGCCGCCCTTGACCGGGACCATCCCCCGAGCGGCCATCATCCTTGCGGGGGCTGGGCCGTTGGGATCGGCAAAGCGCCGGAGCCGTTCAGGCACGGCTTCGATCGGTATCGGTAGCTCCGGGGTTGCCAGCATGGGTCTACCTTCCGGTGAACTCGGGTTCCCGCTTTTCGAGGATCGCGCTCACGCCTTCGTTCGCATCGTCGGTGGACAAGCTCGCCGCTTGGAGGCCAGCTTCTTCGAGCGCGGCCTCGCGGATCTCCCATCGCAGCCCGCTGCGGATCGAGGCCTTCATCTGCTGGACGGCCATCGGAGCGGACGCCGCAATCGCGCGGGCGAGCCCCATTGCGGCGGGGAGCACCTCTGCGGGTTCTTCGGCGTGCGTGACCAGCCCGATGCGGAGGGCTTCGTCCCCTCGGATGAGTCGGCCGGTAAACAACAGCTCCGACGCATAGGCCGCCCCGACGAGACGAGGGAGCAAATAGCTGATGCCGAGTCCAGAATGGATTCCTAAACGCGCGAAATTGGCTCCGTATTTTGCGTCGACGTTCGCGACCCGGATGTCTGCCAGCAGGGAGAGGCCGAATCCACCGCCGACGGTGTGGCCGTTCATCGCTGCGATGACAGGTACCTCGACGTCGAGCACCTGCAGAAACGGCTCGTACATCGCGAATGACGCGTCACGGGATGGCTTGCCAAGATCACTGCGCTGCATGGACGACCTGAGATCGGCGCCCGCACTAAAACAGCGGCCTCTACCGGTAATGACCAGGCATCGGATTTCGTCGTCGCTCCGCGCCTCCCCGATCGCCTCCGAAAACGCGTCCAAAAGCTCGGGAGTCATGGCGTTCCGTTGATCGGGGCGATTCAAGGAGATCAGCCCAATTCGGTCCGCCGCCTCATACAAGACCGCTCGCTCGCCCATGCTGCGGCAACTCTAGCCGGAGCAGGGCCCGTGGCAACCGCGGGTTCTTGGCCGATTTCTTGCCCAGCGGGAGCTGAACGGGTTAGCGGAACTCTATGCAGGGAACCAAGGTTGTTCGCCCGTTTCCGTTCTTTCGTGCCGGAGCGCGCGCAAGCCAGCCGCAGCTGTCCAAGCCGATTCTGGTACTGGAGGACGTCTACAAATTCTTCCGACCCGACCAGCCGACCCTTCGAGGGGTCGATCTCTCGGTCGAGCGCGGCGAGTTCGCGTTCATCACCGGGCCGAGCGGTGCCGGCAAGAGCACGCTTCTGAAGCTCGTGTACCGCGAGCTCAGGGTCGATGAAGGCCGGGTGCTCTTCTGCGGCCGTGACATCGGAAGGCTGACGGACAAATCGATTCCCTTCCTTCGGCGCAACCTCGGGATCGTGTTTCAGGATTTCCGGATCATCGATCACTGGACCGTCTTCGAAAACGTGGCCGTGGCACTCGAGATCGTCTCGATGCCACAGCGGCTCATCCGATCGCGGGTGGCTGAGGCGCTCGAGCGTGTCGGCCTGGCGGGGCGCGGTCCGGAGCAGACCAGCAACCTCTCCGGTGGCGAGAAGCAGCGTGTCGCGGTCGCCCGAGCGATCGTGCCCGAGCCCGCGCTCATCCTGGCGGACGAGCCGACCGGCAACTTGGACCCGCATCTCGCGATCGACATCCTGACACTCTTCGAAGAGATCAACTCGACCGGGACGACGGTGTTGTTCGCAACGCACGACCACTCCCTGATCTCCAAGCGGGACCACCGCTTGATTTCGATCGACGACGGCCGCGTCTCAGAGGCTCAACAAGGCCTCAAGCATTGGCAGGGTAGCAGCGGCATTCACACGCTGGTGGGGTGAAACGATGGACGTGAAGAACGCAATCACGCGGGCGAGGCGGGGGCTTCGCGAGGAGCGACGGTTGTACATCGTGGCGGTCACGAGCCTGGCCGTCGCGTTCATATGTCTGGGGGCGACGCTGCTCGGCGTCACCAACCTGGACGCGGCGGCGACACGCTGGGGTCAGAGCGGACGCATCACGCTCTTCCTGAAAGACGACGCCGATCCGCAGGACACCGCGCAGCTGCGCGTCGTGCTCGAGGGTCTGGCGGACGTGAGTGAGGTAACGCACGTCACGCCGACGCAGGCGCGCGAGTCATTTCTCGAAGAGGCGGACGTGGGAGCGGACCTGAGTGCGCTCCCATCGGAGGTGTTTCCAGCGTCGCTCGAGGTGGCCCTGGTTCAAGGCGTGACCCGCGAACGGAGCGAATCGATCGCGACGCGGCTCGCGCAGTTTCGGGCGGTGAGCGATGTGGAGAGCTACGGAACCTGGTTCCAGAAGCTCGACCAGTTGCTCTGGGGCGCGCGCATGTTGGCCCTCGGGCTCGCGCTGCTGGTGATGTTCTGCGTGGTCGCCGTGATCGGCAACACGATTCGCTTGGCTGTCGCGCGTCGACGGCAGGAGATCGAAGTCATGAAGCTCTGCGGCGCGACCAACGGCTTCGTCAGAGGGCCGTTCGTGCTGGAGGGGATGTTCCAAGGGTTCGCGTCGGCGCTTCTGGCAATCCTGGCGCTCTTAGTTGGATACCTTGCGCTTCACGAGTCGGTCGATTCGACCTTGGCCGCGTTGACCGGGAGCCGGGTCGTCTTTCTCGGCGTGTGGACCCTGGTGGCGCTGCTGGCGGGGGGCGCCGTGATCGGTGCGATTGGGAGCGCTGTGTCGGTGCGACGCTATCTCTCGGTGTGAAATGAAAAGCAAAAGCAGATTCTGGGTTTTGATCACGGCGGGGCTTTTCGCAGTTGCGGCGGGAGCTGCCGCCGAGCAGGACCTCGGGGTCGACGGCTTGACGGATGTTGCCTCGGTGGAAGGCAAGATCGCAGAGAACCTCGCCCGCGTCGAACATGCGCAGACGCGGCAAGCGCAGATCGACACGGAGATTTCTGGTCTCGCGGACAAGCGGGACGAGGCCGAGGTTCGCCTCCACGAGCGCGCGCGCGCCCTCTATCGCATTCGGCGCTCTGGGATGCTGCCGGTTGCCGGAGGTTTCGACGCCTTGATGGGGCACCTCGCGCGAGTGCAGCGGCTCTCGCGAATGGTGAAGGGCGACCTCGATACGATGGATTTCCTCGGGGAACGCGGCTCCGCGCTTCGAGTCGAGAAGAACGAGCTCGCCGACGCGCTCCAGGAGGCCCAGGTCGCCTTGCGGGCGCTCGAAACCAAGAAGGAAGAGCTCGAGCAGAGCCGCCGCAGCGCTTCGCTATTCCAGGGCGCGCTTCGAGGCGAGCCGCAAGAGGCGCCGAACGACGGGGTGAATTACGGCCGAATCCGCGTGTCCGGTGACATGGATGACCTGGGCGACGGGTTTGCCCAGATGCGCGGACAGCTGGCGCTGCCAGTGCAGGGTTCGATGCGAATTGGCGAAAGCAGCCGCGAAGGCGCAGCGGGCTTGGAGTTCTACGGGCGTGCAGGCGGACCCGTCCGCGCCGCAGCAGACGGCAGAGTGGCCTTCGCCCGCAACTACGGCGCCTACGGCCTCATGGTCATCATCGACCACGGCAGCAGCTTCTACACCGTCTACGGCGGCCTGGGCTCCACCGACGTCCAGGTCGGGGACTGGGTAGGCATGAGCACCCGCGTAGGAACCCTAGACACCGCCAGCCCCGACGCTATCCTCTTCTTCGAAGTCCGCCG
>Ga0209271_10000696_pt1 | contig 11654 bp, 12 predicted proteins | sample tdAd002_FD_187123 | JGI IMG/M metagenome (GOLD analysis project Ga0209271, IMG submission 187123) | Marine sediment microbial communities from the Atlantic coast under amendment with organic carbon and nitrate - tdAd00.2 (SPAdes)... | ecosystem: Environmental > Aquatic > Marine > Coastal >... | reverse complement strand
TTATTTCTCAAGGGCAGAAAGATACCCCTGAAACAAGAAAGGCTGTACGAGATGACCTTATAAAGCAGGAAGTACTTGCTCAGGAAGCTACAAGAAAGAAACTCGATAAAGACCCTGATATCTCAACACAGATTAAGATTACTCGTCAGTCTGTCTTGATCAGAGCACTTCAGGCTGATTTTATCAAAAATAATCAACCGGGTGAAAAAGAGCTTCGTGAAGAATATCAAGCAGTGAGTGCGGCGTCTATGGGTGATCAGGAATATAATCCAAGTCACATTCTGGTCAGTACTGAGGCGGAAGCAAAAGATATTATTGCAAAGATCAAGAAAGGAGGTAAATTTGAACAGATCGCCAAGGATAAATCTACAGATGACGGATCCAAGAACAAGGGTGGTGCGCTGGGCTGGTCCTCTGCCAGAAGCTATACCCAGCCATTCGCAGAAGCTCTGGTCAAATTGAAAAAAGGTGAAATAACACAAAAACCTGTAAAAACTTCCTTTGGTTGGCATGTAATCAGACTGGATGGCATGCGTCCTCTAAAAATACCACCATTTGAAGAAGTCAAAAAGAAAGTCATGCAGCGTGTACTACAACAAAAATTTCAAGCTTATCTGGAAGAATTAAAAGGTAAAGCTAAGATTGAATAATCGTGGTATTTTATAATTTCAAAGAAAAGGAGGTTTTTGTCCAAATTTTTCTTTGAAATTATATTTCATTTATATTTCTATCGTTTCTATTTTTATTCGCTTGGTTAGTGAGCATAATAACTCATAGCCGATTGTACCAGCTGACTGTGCAACTTCGTCTACAGGCAATCCTTTGCCCCAAAATATAACAGGGCTTCCAACACCCGCATTTTCAATCCCACTCAAATCCACATGCAACATATCCATAGACACTCGTCCAATAATACGAGTACGAGTTCCGTTAACTAATACTGGTGTGCCAATAGGCGCATGCCGCGGGTACCCGTCTGCATACCCACCTGCAACAATGCCCACGCGCATGGAGCGATCTGCACGAAAAGTTTGTCCGTATCCAACCTTATCTCCAGAATGGAGATACTGTACCGCAATGACTTTACTAGTTAATGTCATAGCCGGACGTAAATCAAATTCACTTGCAGATGTATCAGCAAATGGTGATGCACCATATAACATTATTCCAGGGCGCACCCAGTCAGCATGGGTCTCAGGGTAACATAATGTTGCTGCAGAGTTAGCTAATGAACGCGGCAAATTCCAATTTGAAGTAACGGTGTTAAAACATTGTAGTTGTTCTGCCACCCCATTTCTTTCCTTGTGTTCATCAGCGCAAGCAAAATGTGTCATCAATGTGATTTGACCAACAACAGGATTAGACCTCAGTAATTCTAAAGCTGCAGGGAACTGTTCTGGAGTAAACCCTAAGCGATTCATACCAGTGTTTAGTTTCAGGAAAACATCTAACCCTCCGGGTCGTTTGTAAGCAGATAGCATCTCCAACTGCTCACTATTATGTATTACAGTACAAAACTGATAGCGCTCAAACAACTCCAATTCCGACCTGGAGAAGAATCCTTCAATTAATAATATAGTATGTTGATAGCCAGCTTCTCGTAGACGTATTGCAGCTTCTAATTCCAAAATTGCAAAGCCATCTGCGCTCTTAAAAGCTTCTGCTGCACGTAATAATCCATGCCCGTATGCATCTGCTTTTATCACTGCCATTATTCTTGAACGTGAAGCATAGCGACGAACAACCGAAAGATTGTGTTCAAGCGCAGAAAGATCAATTAAGGCATGAATAGGACGAGACATTTGCTTAGTATTTAGAAAAATTTATCGCTTATCTAGTAAACATACAAGTAAAATGCATACTGCAGGTCACATCATTCAATCACAAATTTTGTATCTAGGGTAGTGTTTACCAAGAATCTTACGGGTAGACAGTAGCTTATAATGATTGCATTGGTCGGTGAAGCTGTTTCGTGTTATAAAACTGCAGCCTAAAAAGATGTAAATAACTGCGAAAGTTTTCAATACATACCTAACGACAATTTGGAGAGAACAATTTGAAACGTGGGTTTTATACTATCATGGCGGCACAATTTTTCTCGTCGCTGGCTGACAATGCATTGTTGGTTATTGCTATTGCGCTACTGATAGATCTTCATGCCCCGGCATATCTCACACCTATGCTTAAATTTGTCTTTGTATTGTTCTATGTAATTCTTGCTCCATTTGTAGGGGCATTTGCTGACTCTATGGCTAAGGGAAGAGTAATGTTTATAAGTAATGCCATCAAGATTACTGGTTGTGGCTTACTTTTCTTGGCTTCTCATCAGTATCTTGCTCTTGCAGCATATGCTGTAGTAGGACTAGGTGCTGCCGCATACTCTCCGGCTAAATATGGAATTCTTACTGAGTTGCTACCCCCGGAAAAACTAGTAATTGCCAATGGTTGGATTGAGGGGCTAACTGTAGCGTCCATTATCCTTGGAACAGTTTTAGGTGGTGTATTAATTACACCAGCAGTTGCAGCAATATTTTTAGAGTTTGATTTTCCTTACATCAATACCGGTGTAGATACTATTCCAGAGGCCTCTATTATCTTGATTGCAGTATTCTATAGTATTGCTGCTATCTTCAATCTATACATACCTAACACTGGAGTTGATCATCGCATTCTCAATAAAAACCCAGTTTTTCTGGTGCATGAATTCGGACATTGTTTTAGGTTACTCTGGACTGACAAGCTAGGGCAAATCTCACTTGCAGTCACAACATTATTCTGGGGTGCAGGCGCAACTCTACAATTTATCGTATTGAAATGGGCCGAAACAGCTCTCGACTATCCTTTAAACAAAGCGGCACAATTACAAGGAGTAGTCGCCGTAGGTATTGCTATTGGTGCAGTGATGGCTGCACGGCTAGTATCTCTGAGACAATCAGTCAAAGTGATACCACTTGGTATAGCTATGGGTGTAGTCGTAATGGCCATGACAATAGTTTACGAATTATGGATTGCAATCGTTTTACTTATGCTGATTGGTGGCCTGGCCGGATTCTTTGTAGTTCCAATGAATGCACTACTACAACATCGTGGACATATTCTGATGGGAGCAGGTCATTCTATTGCAGTACAAAACTTTAATGAAAACTTGAGCATTCTCGTCATGTTGACGATGTATGCTTTACTGGTTAGTTTTGATGTACATATTTACTCTGTAATTATCATGTTCGGCTCATTTGTAGCTATAACCATGACTCTGATACGTCGTTGGCACATGTTAAACCAAAGCAAAGAAGACTCTCTACATCTAATCGGGGCCCACAAAAAGCTTTAAAAATTCTTCAATGCTTTCTGCATTATATTTCTAGCAGAACATAAATCCTGCCATACTTTTGCTTTGTCAGGCTGTATCCGTAACAGATAGGCCGGATGATAGGTAACAATTAAAGGAATACCGGAATACTCATGTAACTTACCACGCAAACTGGCAATAGTAGCACTCGTGCTCAGAAGATTCTGTGCTGCAATCCTCCCCAAAGCTATAATTAGTTTTGGCCTGATCAACTCAATTTGTCTTGTGAGAAAGGGCTCACATTGCAGCGCTTCACTATGGTCTGGATTTCTGTTGCCAGGTGGCCTACATTTAACAATATTTGCAATATAAATATTCTTACCGCGTTTCAGACTGATTGCTTCTAGCATGTTATCTAACAATTTCCCGGCCGGGCCAACGAAAGGCTCACCCTGAATATCTTCTTCTACACCTGGTGCCTCACCTACAAACAACCAATTGGCATTCTCATCACCAGCACCAAACACTGTTTTGGTGCGATCCTGACACAATGAACAACTAGTGCAACTAGCTACATTTGCTTTGAGTTGAGCCCAGTCCGAATGCAAAATCTGAAAACGCCTATCATCTGTTTTTGTAACAGATGAATTGGATGCCTTTGCGATACTACTAATCGGGTCTTTCTCTCTATGACGCCACAATGGTATTAGTCCCAGCTCTTTAAGAATTTCTTGGCTCCTGACACTCATAGAATCAACTCCATAACGACAGCATCCTCGCGTCCACCCATCGCAGGATAATATCCTGCTCGGGTAGCAACTAGTCTAAAACCTATCCGCTCATACAATTTGGCAGCACCAAGATTTGATTTACGTACTTCTAAGAACATAGATCGCGCGTAATGCTCTTTAGCAAGAAAAATAAAATGTTGCAATAATTTCTCCCCCCACCCTTCTCTTTGCCATTCTGATGCCACACTAAGTGTAAGTATGTGAGCTTCACCCAGGTCAGTTGTCATTACACCATAACCAATGATATGACTATCCATCTCTAATACATAACAATGATATCCGGAACTTATTGAGTCTCCAAAATTACCTCGTGTCCAAGGAAAAAGAAAAACCTCTTGCTCAATCTGTATAACTGCATCTAAATCTTTCATGAGCATTTGCCTGATTCTTGGTATTTCCTCTAGTTGGGCACTCATCTTTCACTTTCCTTTAATGCTATTTTATTACGTATATAAATTGGAGCAGCATCCACTGGGTCAACTCCAAGCCCCTGTTTAAAATCTTGCTCAGCTAATTGAGCCATTTCACGCGCGTGAGGAACGAAGCTAGTCTCAAAACGACTAATGCTACTACCGTAATGGCTTTTCAATTCATCGCAATATTTATCAAAGGCGCTGCCACATCCAACCCAATTATCTCCTGGCATTAACGGCGCATATTGTGGCAAGCAAAGTGTTGGAACACTCACAGTCTCCCAGTCATCCGCTGATTTAATATATGCTGCATGATAAATTTCACCCATGCGGGCATCAATTGCTGTAATCACACTATTAGTTCCGGCTTGCTGAGCCAGTGCTTCTAATGTTGAAATACCTATTACAGGCAATCCTGAACCAAAAGCCAGCCCCTGTGCAACACCACAAGCAATACGCAGTCCAGTAAATGATCCGGGACCAGCGCCAAACGCTATTCCATCCAATTGCGCCAATGTCAATTCACTTTCTGCCAACAATTCCTGCAACATTGGTAAAAGTAGTTCAGAATGCCGCTGTTCTGCAAGAACACTTCTGCTCAATATTTCGCCATCTATCCAAAGTGCTATCGAACAGTAATTGGAGGAGGTATCAAAGGCTAGAATTTTCAAGGTGATAAGTTTATCTAATAAAGAATAATTAATAAATTCAATGACATCTATTTCTAAATGAATTTTTGTGAGGAATTAACTGTCCACTTAATTGTAGCAGTGATATGCTGATAGCAAGGGTATTTTCTCTACCCTTATTATTACCACACAATCATTTCATGGAGGGCTTCTTACTATGAGCATTACGTGGATTCTTGTCGCAAATGCAAGTACAGCACATCTCTATACAAACCATGGGCCAAAAAAAGGACTTCAGAAACTGAAAGAGTTTGAACACACCGCTAGCAGGGATAAAGGCTCTGACTTAACTTCAGACCGCCCCGGACACTACAATGGTCACGGCAATGCTCATGGCTCCTTCATGCCGGCAACTGATCCGAAACAAAATGAAGCCAGACACTTCGCCCTTGAGCTTGCCAAAGAACTTGATCATGGACGCACAGCAAATAGTTACCAGCGCCTTATCCTGGTTGCTTCTGCACCCTTTATGGGACTCATTAACGGCAATTTAGACAGCCATGTGAAAACCTTAGTAAGTGATAGCCTCGAAAAAGACTACACCAAGTCAAGTAAAATACAACTCACAAGACATTTAGAAAGCTGTATTTATCTTTGAGTAGATATTAAGGGCCAGCGTCCGATAGGTGTATAAACAGTTCTGTCGCTGGCCTGCTCTGATTTCACCAAAACCCAATCATTTACAGGCCAGATAATCGGTATATCCAGATAATGCAATGATTTAGGTAAAAAATTAAGACTAACCTTTCTGACTAGCGTTATATGTGGCCTGAAAGTTCTGTTATCAAATGAGAATCCATTAGCAGATATAAGAGCCTTTAAGGAATCTACTAACTTAAGAAGTCTCGGTGGCACCTCCCCAGCCGTTGCATAAACTAGGCGATTAGACTTCCAATAGCTAATACGGTCAACAATGAAATCAAAACTCTGCTCCCTAACTGTATTAGCTGCAAAACGCAGCATATCTGACTGACTAGCCCTCATTTCTCCCAGAAAAACCAGCGTAAGATGAATGCCTTCTGCTCTCATCCTCCTTCCACTACAAGCTACTTCCAATTTCTCAGACAGACCACATAATTGTCTTCTTTCCACCTCTTCGGGCCATATTGCAAAGAAAACCCGGATATTCCTTCCAGATGTTAATACTTGTCTCAGCAGTGCACCTTATCTACCTTGGCAATCAAACATATTGCCTCCGCCTCAATACCCTCTCCTCTACCTATCGGGCCAAGATGCTCAGCGGTCTTTGCTTTAATATTAATATCTCTTTCCTGTATCCCAAGGTCTTGTGAAATGTTAGAAATCATGGCTGGAATATGTAGCAACATTTTTGGCGCCTGCGCAATGATAGTCGCATCAATATTAATTATTTTGTAGTGACTCTCTTCTAGTAAATGACAGACTTCCTGCAATAAAATTCGGCTATCAATATTTTTGTATCGTGGATTAGTATCTGAAAAATGTTTTCCGATATCTCCTAATGCAGCCGCACCCAACAATGCGTCACAAATTGCGTGCAATAACACATCTGAATCAGAATGCCCTAACAAACCCTTATCAAAAGGGATGATTACTCCACCGATGATTAGCTGTCTGCCTTCGACCAACTGATGTACATCAGAACCCTGTCCAATTCTAATCTTACTTGTCATAATTCTCCCCTTGCTGTGCTTGTAGTATCAGTTCTGCTAAGGTCAGGTCCTGCGGATAAGTTATTTTTATATTACGCACATCTCCAAGAACCAGCTTAGGATACAAACCCAATGCTTCAACTGCACTAGCATCATCAGTCATAGTTATACTGTCAGGCTTGCACAAAGCATCCATTAGCAGCTTGTAACGAAACATTTGTGGCGTCTGAGCTTGCCATAAATCTTTCCTAGATTCCGTTTTCTTAACCCGATCATTAGCACCACTTCTTTTCAGAGTATCTGAAAGAGGAACAGCTAATAACCCGCCAACTGCATCGTCAGCAAGTTCATTCAGCAATTTTTTAAGTAGCTCTTCACTTAAACAAGGCCGTGCTGCGTCATGAACCAGTACCCAATCATCATCACCTATAAACGATGCTTCCGATGCAGTTTTGAGACCATTGAGGATACTCATAGCACGAGTTTCCCCACCACAATTAAACACAATTAATTTACTGGAAAATTCTGACCAGTCATACTTTAACCACTCACTATCCTCGGAATCAAGGACAACGAATACACTAGTAATCTCAGAAGAGAAGCACAAAGTACGCACAGCATGGTAAATCATCGGTCTACCCGCAAGTGATAAATATTGTTTAGGCAGCTTATTTCCCATACGTGAACCGGAACCTGCTGCCGGAATAAATGCAAAGAATTTTGACATCATGCAATTGTAACGAAAAAATGAACTTTTTTCCCAGTATGAAATTTAAGAAGCTTCTTTTTCATGCCTTAGAGATAAAGTAATAGGGCAATAAATGTCCCATTCAGCTTACTGTATAATGCCAACTTTCAAAATTCTTGGATAATACATATATGGAAGCGGAACAAATCAACGCTATCGCCAATCAGCTTTCTGATCTCAATAGTCGGTCAACAGAACTTCGGAGGTATCTTTGACTTTGACGCAAAGCAAAAACGCCTGGATAAAATTTCCCGGCTAGAAGAAGACCCCACAATTTGGAGTGATAGCAAACGTGCTCAGGAATTAGGGCGTGAAAAGAAAATTTTGGAAAATGTTGTCTTAACTCTAGAAACAATTAGGCAGCAATTACAAGATTCTATTGACTTGTTCCAAATGGCAAAAGAAGAAAATGATATTGTAATGCTAGAAAGTATCTGTAGCGATGCAGCAAAGTTAGAAAGGAATGTTGCAGATATGGAATTTTGCCGTATGTTTTCCAATCCAATGGATCCAAATAACTGTTTCTTAGAAATTCAATCTGGTTCAGGGGGCACGGAGGCACAAGATTGGGCAGCAATGCTTGAGCGCATGTATCTACGCTATTGTGAACGACATAATTATAAGGTTGAAGTACTTGAGGAATCCTCTGGTGAAGTGGCAGGTATCAAAAGTGCCTCTCTCAAAATATCTGGTGACCATGCATATGGCTACCTACGTACCGAAAGTGGAGTTCACCGTTTAGTACGAAAATCTCCATTTGACTCCGGTAATCGTCGTCATACCTCGTTTGCCAGCGTATTTATTTACCCAGAGGTGGATGATACTATCGAAATTGAAATTAATCCTGCAGATTTGCGTATAGATACATATCGTGCCTCCGGTGCAGGTGGCCAGCACATCAACAAAACCGATTCAGCTATCCGTATTACTCATAATCCGTCAGGTATTGTTGTAAGCTGCCAGAATGACAGATCCCAGCATCGTAATCGTGCAGAGGCGATGGCAATGCTGAAATCACGACTTTATGAAGTCGAATTGCGTAAACAAAGTGATGAAAAACAAGCTATGGAAGACTCTAAGACTGACATAGGCTGGGGGCATCAGATACGTTCTTATGTACTGGATCAGTCACGTATTAAGGATTTAAGAACGGGCCTGGAGATTGGTAATACTCAGGGGGTACTTGACGGTGGATTAGACGAATTTATCCAGGCAAGCTTGAAACAGGGAACTTAACCCTTAGTAAAAAAACTAGCGCTAATTCATGCCATTTTCTTTTTGGCCATCAGTACCTATAGCTAATGAAGCCTAGGATATTCTAATCACTATCCGGACTCATTCTTTAAATTATTACCACTTTTAATGACCAAACCTGCTTGTATAAAAATATCAATATAAGCCTCGTATCCTTCTTCACTCATACTCTCAACCGGGATAAACCGTAAAGATGCTGAATTGATACAGTAGCGCCTCCCTGTCGGATCCGGGCCGTCAGTAAAAACGTGCCCAAGATGTGAATCGGCATACCCTGATCGTACTTCAATTCGTGCCATACCATATTCGTTATCCTGCTTCTCAATGATCCCGCTATTCTGGACTGGACGCGTAAAACTTGGCCAACCAGTACCTGAATCATATTTATCCAATGAACTAAAAAGTGGCTCACCCGATACCACGTCTACGTAAAGACCGTGCTTATTATTATTCCAAAATGTATTTTTGAAGGGTTGTTCCGTACCATTTTTCTGTGTAACTTTAAACTGTTCTGCTGACAATTTTCGTTTCAACTCAGCTAGATTTAGTTTTTCTAAATTTTCCATAGATTGGACAAAGTACTGTTATTCTTTTGTATTCCGCCTATACAATATTCTAACCATTCAATATTTACTATTAACAATAGGTATATAAATATTAAAGCTTAAGAAGAATATACTGTGAACCTGATTGAGCAAGATGATAGCGCATAGTGTTACACAACGCTATAATTGCCGCCACATATGCCAAAGGACTATTACGTTTTTTGAGGTTAAGAAATGAGTGAACAAGAACACAACCCGCCACAAGACACCAATCAGATTATTGAGGAACGTCGTGCTAAATTAGCTGCTTTGCGTGAGGCAGGAATTGCCTTTCCAAATGATTTTCGCCGTAATAATCTTGCATCAGATCTCCACAAGAAATATGGCAACCAATCAAATGATACTCTGGAGAAAGACCCTATATCTGTTGAGGTAGCTGGGCGCATGATTCTAAAGCGTGTAATGGGTAAGGCTAGCTTTGCTACCATTCAAGACATGAGCGGGCACATTCAGCTATATATTACCAACGATATTACAGGTGAATCTGTACATGCAGCATTCAAGCATTTTGATCTGGGCGATATTTTAGGTGTACACGGGACACTGTTCATAACTAAATCCGGTGAACTGACAGTACGTGTAAAAAGCTTGCGCCTACTGACTAAGTCATTACGCCCCTTACCAGAAAAATTCCATGGTCTGACAGATCAGGAGCAAAAATATCGTCAGCGTTATCTTGATCTGATCTCTAATGAGGACACTCGAAAAGTATTTTTAACCCGGTCTAAAATTATTCAGTCTGTACGTGATTTTTTTGTAGAACGAGACTACTTAGAAGTAGAAACACCGATGATGCACCCTATTCCAGGTGGTGCGGCAGCACGCCCTTTTATCACACATCACAATACCCTGGACATGGACCTTTATTTACGAATAGCGCCGGAATTATATTTAAAGCGTTTGGTAGTGAGCGGAATGGAAAAGGTCTTTGAAATAAACCGAAGCTTCAGAAACGAGGGTATTTCTATTCGCCACAATCCTGAGTTCACCATGCTGGAGTTTTACGAAGCCTACCAGGATCATATATATCTGATGGATCTTACTGAAACACTGATCCGTGATATAGCGATAAAGGTTTTAGGTACTACCGAAATCTCCTATCAGGGACATAAAATTAATCTTGCAAATCCATTCTTGCGATTATCCATCACCCAGGCAATACAGAAATTTCACCCGGAATATACTGCCCTGCAGCTAAATGACCGTACATTCCTAATCAGTACATTAGAAACGCTCAATGTTAGCTATAAACCTGAAGATGGAATCGGTGGATTACAGCTCTCCTTATTTGACGAAACAACTGAAGACTTACTAATTGATCCGACTTTTATAGTTGATTATCCGTCAGACGTCTCCCCGTTAGCCCGCCGAAATGATAAGAACCCGGAAATAACTGACCGCTTTGAACTTTATATAACCGGACGTGAAATGGCTAACGGCTTCTCAGAATTAAATGATCCGGAAGATCAGGCAGCGCGCTTCCAGGAACAAGTACAAGCTAAGGAATCAGGTGATAAAGAAGCCATGCACTATGACGGCGACTATATCCGTGCATTAGAGTATGGCCTGCCTCCCACTGCCGGGGAAGGCATCGGTATAGACCGGTTAGTTATGTTACTTACTGATAGCCCTAGTATTCGGGACGTAATTTTGTTTCCTCATTTGCGTCAGGAAGATTAGATTTTTACGTTTATATAGTTCGATATATAACCAAAGGTACTGCTCCCGGACCTGTTGCAATAATTCCATTTAAGTGTATTGACATATACCCCTATGGGGTATATGTTGATTCAATAAATAACCAGGAATTATTTTGAATTCTCCGAATCTCATACAAATCGAAATACCTATAGAGGGAATGACCTGCGCGGCCTGTGCAACACGTATAGAGAAAAGTCTAAATATGCTTCCTAGCGTGCATGCGACAGTTAACCTGGCCAATGAAAAGGCACGAATTAAATTCGATGAAACTCAGACCATACCCGATAAATTAATTGATTCTATTGAGAAAGCAGGGTTTCATGTTGCACCCCAATCGGTACAACTGCAAATCAGCGGGATGACTTGTGCTGAATGTAGCGAGCGCATTAAAAAAGTATTGAATAAGCTCCCAGGAGTCACTGCTGCCGTTAATCCAACCACAGAGAAAGCTCATATTAATTTCAAACCTGGTTCTGTAACAGTAAGCGACCTGATTGCCGCAGTTGTCAAGGAAGGCTATAACGCGACCGAAA
>Ga0209271_10000695_pt1 | contig 11670 bp, 7 predicted proteins | sample tdAd002_FD_187123 | JGI IMG/M metagenome (GOLD analysis project Ga0209271, IMG submission 187123) | Marine sediment microbial communities from the Atlantic coast under amendment with organic carbon and nitrate - tdAd00.2 (SPAdes)... | ecosystem: Environmental > Aquatic > Marine > Coastal >... | reverse complement strand
AGTTAAACGACATTGACGTGGGAGACACCATGACCATCAAACGCAGGCAATTCCTGGGGCATATGGCAGCGGGCAGCGCGGTATTGACCGTGCCGGCATTTCTAAGCGGCTGCAGTATCCAACAAGCGACAGCGGTGGCGGACCCGACGCCTGAAAACCCGTTCATGGATTGGTTCGGAGTTGACCAGGCGACGGTCGCCAAGGTCATGTCGGAACTGACCGCCAATGGTGCCGATGCCGCGGATCTCTACTTCCAGCATACGAGATCCAATTCCCTGTCGCTTGAAGACGGCATCGTCGCCAACGCGAATTCGAACATTCAACAGGGCGTAGGGCTGCGAGTCGTTATCGGCGAGCAGACCGGTTATGCCTTTACCGAGGACCTGACCTTAGCGTCCATGCTCGCGGCGGCACGTACTGCGTCAGCGATTGCGAGTGGCAGCCGAACCGTGGCACCGCAATCGTTCATGCCGAAAGACATGGGTGGTTTGTACACGACAACCGTTCCATGGGCAGATGTCGGTATCGACCAGAAACTGCCGGTCCTCAAGTACATAGAGGAACAGGCCAAGGCGAAGGATCCTGCTGTCGACAAGGTGTCGGTCTATTGGGCAGACAGCGATGAGCGCGTGATGATCGCGACGCTGGATGGCGCTCTGGTCACAGACCACCGGCCGATGACGAGGGCAACGGTACTCGTTACGGCGAAGAAGGGTGAAGAAGTCCAGTCAGGCTACTCGAATATTGCGGCGCGAGAAGAGTTCGGTTGGTACACCGAAGAGCGCCTCGACACGATGATTCAAGAGGCAGTTGATCGCACGATGATCCTGTTCGATGCGCGCCGTCCGCCAGCTGGAGAAATGCCAGTGATCCTGGCGTCTGGTGCCAGCGGCATCCTGCTGCACGAGGCCATTGGCCATGGCATGGAGGCCGATTTTAATCGTAAGGGAACGAGTATTTACACAGACATGATCGGCAAGAAGGTCGCCGAACCATTTGTGACGGTCGTCGACCAGGCAACGATTCCGCGCGAGCGAGGTGCATTGAACTACGACGATGAAGGCAACAAGGCCGGTCGCACGGTGATGGTCGAGAACGGTGTCCTCAAGTCCTACCTGCACGACCAAATCAGCGCGAAACAGTACGACCTGCAACCAACGGGTTCGGGAAGGCGGCAGTCCTACCGGTATGCGCCGATGCCGCGTATGAGTTGCACGTTCATGGAGGACGGTCCGCACACGAAGGAAGAAATTATCGAAGCGGTAGACAACGGCATCATTTGTGAGACGTTTACGAACGGCCAGGTGCAGATCGGCGCAGGCGACTACACGTTCTACGTCAAAAATGGCTGGCTCGTCGAGGGTGGCCGCGTCACGGCGCCCATCAAGGACGTCAACATTATCGGCAACGGCCCCGAGTCGCTGAAACGCATCACGATGGTCGCTAACGACGCGCGACTTGATACGGGTGGCTGGACTTGCGGCAAGAACGGACAAAGCGTTCCGGTATCCCAGGGTATTCCAACGGTTCTCGTTTCCAACATGACAGTAGGAGGCGAAAATGCCAGCTAATCTCAAAGATCAGGCGGTGCATGCCGTCGAGATTGCCCGTAAAGCCGGTGCCGAGGATGCGTGGGCGAACGCGAATCAAAGCCGGGACGTGGAATTCGAATACCGTGATGGCGCGCTCGAGAAGGTCAAGGACACGACATCGCGGACGCTCGGCGTGAAGATTTACGCAAATGGTCGCTACTCGAGCCACCAGACGACTGATCTGAATCCCGACCGACTGGGAGGCTTCATCGATGAAGCTGTCGCGATCACTCATGCACTCGAGCCGGATGACTACCGCAAGATTACGCCCGAAGAGCTGTTTGCAAATCGTCCTACCGATGATCTCGATCTTGTCGATGAAACGGTTGCCGTGCTGGACCGAGACCAGCGCCTGGCGTGGTGTGAGGCGCTCGACACCGTGTCGAACGGGCACGAGCGAGTTATCTCTGCGACAGCAGGAATCTATGACGGCACGCAACAGTCGGCGTCGGCGAGCAGCAACGGATTCGAGGGTTCGCAACAGTCGACTTATTGCTGGTTCGGCTCAAGCGTGACGCTGCGTGACGAGGGCGACAAGCGTGCGGAAGATGGCTTCTATGCCGGTGGCGCGCACGTAGAAGACTTGCCAGATGCAGCGGCAGTCGGGCAAATCGCTCTTGACAGAGCGCTGTCGCGTCTTGATTCGGAAAAAGGCCCGACCGTGAAAACGGTGATGATTGTCGACTCTCGCGCTGCGGCGTCACTGATCGGGCGCCTGATGCGGCCGGCAAATGCTGGTAGCGTTCAGCAGGGGCGGTCATTCTGGGCACCACTCATTGGTGAGCAGGCATTCAGCAACAAACTGACGATCGTCGATGACCCGCTGATAAAGCGCGGACTGGCGTCACGCCACTATGACAGTGAAGGCATATCAGCGAAGGCGCTGCCCATCGTCCAAAACGGCGTTGTGAAGAACATCTATGTCGACACGTACTATGGCCGCAAAGGCGATATGACGCCGACAACCGGTTCGGCGTCAAACCGCCGAATTGCTTTGGGAGAGCAGTCTCTGGAGCAATTGCTGGCAGCAGTCGGTAATGGCGTTTACGTGACTTCGTGGCTTGGCGGCAATGCTGATTCCACAACGGGTGATTTCTCGCTCGGCTTGCGTGGCCACATGGTCGAGAATGGTCAGATCGGGCGACCCGTTGGTGAGATGAATGTTACGGGCAACTTGAAGGACCTGTTCGGCAAGCTGGAAATGGTCGGCAACGATCCGTACCCGTATTCGTCGACGCTGGCACCGTCACTGGTGTTTGTCGACGTCGATTTCTCGGGCGTGTAGCGTTCAGGCCATCAGGCCGCCGTCGATAGGTATCGCGGTTCCTGTCATGTGACTCGCCGCATCGCTGGCGAGAAACAAGACGAGACCCGCGATATCTTCGGGCGTTGCGATCCGGCCATTGGGGCTTTCGGATGCAACGTCCTCGAGGAATGCCCGGACGTTCTCACCCTGTTCCTGCGTTTCACTGACGAGCATCGGCGTGTCGACTCCTCCCGGGCATACCGCGTTGATGCGTACACCGTCTTTCGCATGATCCAGCGCCATTGCCCGCGTCAAAAGAATAAGCCCGCCCTTGCTGGCACAGTAGGCGACAGCCCTGTCACCGGCCTCGAGTCCCCATACTGAGGATATGTTGACGATGCTTCCTGCAGCCTTTTTTATGTGCGGAATAGCAGCTCGCGACAGGAAGAACGGTACGTCCAGGTTGATCGAGAGCGTGTCGCGCCAATCGTCGTCGCTTATCTCCTCCGCGTCGCCGCGAATCAGAACGCCGGCCGCGTTGATGAGGCAATCCAGCCCGCCGAATTCATCGACGGTATCAGCGACCAGCTCATCGCAATCGTCTGATTCTTCCAGCTCTCCGGTCCATGTGGAAATATTCTCGGACACATCGGCGACTTCTTCCAGGCGGCTTTCATTGCGTCCAGCTGCCATGACGGACCAGCCGGCGTCGGCAAATGCAATCGCGACAGCTGCGCCGATCCCGGAGCTGGCACCCGTAACCAGGGCAACGTTCATATTGAGACTCTCGATCTTGGTATCGTGTCATTATAGACAGATATCCAACCATGACAGACACCACACTAAATAGCCTGGGTTGGCGGCCGTACTTCTCCGCGCAGCTCACAGATGCCGAAGCCGACGCCTTGCAGGTGGTCCGTGTAATGGCCGTGCATCGTGGGCGGATAGAGGTCGCCGGAGCGGACGGTGGGTCGAGCGTCGCCCTGACGGGGAAAAGTGCCGATCTGGACATCACTGTGGGGGATTGGTTGCTGGTTGATAGCGCCGGACCAACGGTCAGCAGATGCCTGGAACGATTTGGTTTGTTTCAGCGCCGCGCAGCAGGAACGTCCGGCGACGTACAACTCATCGCCGCAAACGTAGACACCTTGTTCATCGTCACGTCCGCCAACCGCGACTTCAACGTCGCTCGTCTTGAGCGATATCTCGCTATCGCGAACGACGCCGGCGCGTATCCCGTCATTGTCATTACCAAGGCCGACACGGTCGAGTCGGTAACGGAGTTCGTCCAGAAAGCGTCACGGCTGTCGCCAGGTCTGCTCGTCGAGCCACTCGATGCGCGCGATGCGGATCAGGTCGCTGCGTTGTCTCCGTGGTGTGAGTCAGGACAGACGGTGGCGCTGGTGGGCTCATCGGGCGTCGGCAAGTCAACGCTGGTCAACACCCTGACCGGCGCTCACCTGGAGACCAGCGGCATTCGGGAGGATGATCAGCGCGGTCGGCACACGACAACCGGTCGTTCGATGCACGGATTGCCGGGCGGTGGCTGGTTGATCGATACCCCAGGGATGCGGGAGTTACAGTTGTACGACGTCGCCGATGCACTTGAAGACGTGTTTTCCGAGATCACTGAGCTCGCCGGCGATTGCCGATTTTCGGATTGCTCACATGTGAGTGAGCCTGGTTGCAAGGTGCTCGAAGCCATTGATTGTGGTGAACTGGACGCCGCCCGACTAAAGCGCTTTCACAAGCTGCTGTCGGAAGATCGGCACAACACGGCGAGCATTGCGGAACGGCGGGCCCGGGACAAGCAGTTCGGCAAGCTGATCAAGTCTGTAACCGCGGAAAAACGGCGCGAGAAAAGCAACAAGTAGCGCGGATTGCCTATATAATGCGCCACCTTTTGCGGCACTCCGACCATGTTCCCCACAGACAAAATTCGCAATATCGCGATCATCGCTCACGTTGATCACGGCAAGACCACGCTCGTCGATCGGCTGTTACAGCAGTCCGGAACGCTGGACGCGCGCGCCGCTGCGCCTGAGCGGATCATGGACTCAAATGATCTCGAGCGCGAACGCGGCATTACGATTCTCTCCAAGAACACGGCCATTCGCTGGAATGAGTGGCGCATCAACATCGTGGATACGCCGGGGCACGCCGATTTTGGCGGCGAGGTCGAGCGAGTGTTGTCGATGGTCGATGGTGTGCTGCTGCTTGTCGATGCGGTCGAAGGTCCGATGCCGCAGACGCGGTTCGTAACGCAGAAGGCGTTTGCCCAGGGCTTCACGCCGCTCGTTGTCATCAACAAGATCGATCGTGATGGCGCCAGGCCGGGTTGGGTGCTCGATCAGACGTTCGAGCTATTCGATCGGCTTGGGGCGACGGATGCACAACTCGATTTTCCGGTCGTTTACGCCTCAGCACTTCAGGGCTACGCCGGGCTTGGCCCGGAAGTGAGAAGTGGCGACTTTCTGCCGTTGCTCGAGGCGATCGTAGAGCATGTGCCAGCGCCCGATGTGCAGCCTGACGGCGATCTGCAACTGCAAGTTTCGAGCCTCGACTACAACTCCTACGTAGGTGTACTCGGCATTGGCCGCATCAGCCGCGGCGTTGCGAAGGCGAATGCCCGAGTCACGATTGCCCGGCCCGACGGGACAGCCAAGAATGCGAAGCTGGCGCATTTATTCGGCTTCAACGGTCTGGAACGTATACCGGTAGAGGAGGCCGGAGCGGGGGACATCGTCGTATTCAGTGGCATTGAGGATCTGCAGATTTCGGACACGATCTGTCCGCGCGACGAGCCCGATGCCCTGCCAGCTCTGCAGGTTGACGAACCGACTATCAGCATGACCTTTCAGGTCAACAAGTCGCCGTTTGCAGGCCAGGATGGCAAGTATCTTACGAGTCGCCAGATCCAGGCGCGGCTGGACCAGGAGCTGAAACACAATGTCGCGCTGCGGGTTGAGGAAACTGGCGACCCCGACAAGTTCCGTGTTTCGGGGCGTGGTGAACTGCACTTGTCCGTGCTTATCGAGACGATGCGCCGCGAGGGCTACGAACTGGCCGTATCGCGACCAACGGTTATCGAACGTACAATCGATGGTGTCGTGCACGAGCCGTGGGAACTCGTAACCGTCGATTTCGCGGAAGAGCATCAGGGTGGGGTCATGACGCGCCTTGCTGACCGCAAGGGCGAGTTGTTAAACATGTCGCCGGATGGCCGGGGCCGGATGCGGCTTGAGTACCGGATTCCTGCACGTGGCCTGATCGGCTTCCGCACGCAGTACCTCACTATCACAGCCGGAACCGGTCTGCTCTATTCTGTTTTTGAAACCTACGCTCCGCGCGTCAAATCCGACATCGGGCAACGCATTAACGGCGTTATGGTCTCGAATGTGGCCGGCAAAGCGCTGGGCTACTCGCTGTTCAATCTGCAGGAGCGCGGTTCCCTGTTCCTGAGCCACGGCGTGCAAGTGTACGAGGGCATGATCGTCGGTATTCACAAGCGGGCCAATGACCTGCCCGTGAACCCGACCAAGGGCAAGCAGCTCACCAATATCCGTGCTGCGGGAACCGATGAAAATATCCAGCTGACACCACCGCTGAATTACTCGCTGGAACAGGCACTCGAGTTCATCGATGACGATGAACTGGTCGAGATCACGCCTCTGAATATTCGCCTGCGCAAGAAACTGCTGGCCGAGGGCGAACGTCGCCGGGATGAGCGCCAGAAGAAAAAACAGGCAGAAGAATAGGGTATTCTTGAAGCGTGTATTACGGCGAACGATTCAATAGCATCAGTCACCTTGTCGGTGCGTCTTTTGCACTGGTTGGTGGTGCGGCCCTCATCACGTTGGCAGCAATGGAAGGTGACACCAGCAAGACCGTGAGTTTTACGATCTACGCGGTGACCCTGTTCCTCCTGTATCTCTCCTCGACGCTTTATCACAGCGTCTCACGTAGCAGTACCAAAGAATTTCTGCAAAAGATGGACCACCAGGCGATCTACCTGTTGATCGCTGGCACCTACACACCGTTCATTGTGCTCGCAGTAAGCGGCAATCAACGTTGGTGGATGCTCGGAGCCGTATGGGGTTTGGCTGCATTCGGCATGATCCTGGATGCACTGCCACGGCGCGGTGCGCGAATCCTGCCAGTCATCATCTACCTGCTCATGGGCTGGCTCTGCGTTTTATTCCCGGAGTCGTTTCTCGGTGCGCTGCCAGCCGCGAGTCTCGCAGGGTTGATCGCGGGTGGGGTTTTCTATACGTCGGGTGTAGCGTTCTACGCGGCGGATAGCTGGTATCCGTGGTGCCATGGCATCTGGCACTTGTTTGTGCTGGCTGGAAGCATCAGCCACTACGTGGCAATTCTGCTGTTGTAAGAGAATTGGTGGGCCCGCCAGGGGCATACTGTGACTACTGAACACGTGGGAGAAAATGGTGGGCCCGCCAGGACTCGAACCTGGGACCAAGGGATTATGAGTCCCCTGCTCTAACCAACTGAGCTACAGGCCCGTGAGAACGGAATTATGAAAGAGAGTCTTACCGTCCTGTAGCAGCCTTTCAGGCTGCACTGCTCAAACCTTGTCGCTACGCGACCCCGCTACAGGCCCACACGTGGGAGGCGAATTCTAACAGAATAATGACGCGATCCAACGCCACATTTTCCCGTTTTTGCTGGAGATAATTAGGCGCCGAAAAAACCCTGCCCATAGCTGGCATTTAGCATCTGGTCAAAGTCTCAAGAACACCCGTGACGGGCATCACCGCTTTTTATAAATCAATGGCTTATAGTCCAATACACTGTGCCAAACACCAACTAAAACGCACTGGGATGGGCGTTTTGGACCAAATATATGATGGATCGCCGCGTCAACAGGACCAAGGGATTTGGCCTCATAGAATTGATGATTACGCTCGTAATCGCGTCACTGTTATTGTCGATTGCCGTACCGGCTTATGACCGCTTCGCTGACCGTGCCAAGGCTGCCAGGGCCATCGGTGATATCGGCACCATCAGCATCGAAATCGGCAAATTCCAGCTACGCAATAACAATGCGCTTCCCGAGACGCTCGACGAGTTGGACGTCGACGTCCCGCTCGATCCCTGGGGCATGCCCTACACATACCTGAATATTGTTACCGCGAGTCCGGGCAACGGCGCGTTTCGCAAAGACAAGAACCTGAGCCCGTTGAACACGGATTTCGATCTCTACAGCTGTGGAGAGGATGGGGAGTCCACGGGGCCGCTGTCGGCCCAGGCCAGCCGAGATGACATCGTACGCGCCAATAACGGCGCGTACATCGGGCTCGGAGAGGACTACTGATGCAGCTCCCGAGTTTGCCTGTAACCCTGAAGCGCGGCGTAGGCCGGCGAATCCTGGGTTTCTTTGTCATTGCCGGAATCCTGCCTGTGTTTTTTACGGCCGGACTTGCTTACTACGAGATTGGCCGAGGGCTTGAACAGGAAGTCAGTAGCACGCTTCGAGATCATGCAAAGGACTACGGGCTGAATGTGCTGTCTCGACTGCAACGCATGTCAAAGGCCGCCGATCAACTGGCGAGCGTGGTAGAGAGTCAGGGCCGCAACGGCATTGTGGGGAACGAGTATCTGCTTGGGGACTTCGAGGCGGTTTGGTATGTCGGAGATTCGCTGGAAGTGGACGTCGTGAATGGCCATCGAGAGGGTGTCGTGGAACTGGCCGATCTCTCGAGAATACCGGCCGGTCCAACGTTTCCTTCGCTGGTAACCAGTATTGACCCTGCGGGTAGTGATCTTGTTTTCCTGCGGCGGATAAACGCTGCGTCATCGCAACCTCAGGTGATCGCCCTCAAGCCGGTCGCAAACGAGCTGTGGGGCCCGGCCGAGAACCTGCCATTTTCAACAGATATCTGCGTCTTCAGCGTCGGGGGCGGCGCGCTGCATTGCTCGACCGACATGGCGGCTGGCATTCATACACAACTGACATCAGCGTCAGGTCGAGTCAATCACAAGCCTCTTGAGTGGCGCAACAATGGCCAGGACTATCTTGCATCAGCCTGGCAGCTGTTTCTCGCGGGCGAGTTCAACGCTCCGGCGCTCGATATTGTCGCGAGCCAACCGGCATCTTTCGCGCTGCGTTCGAGGGCTGATTTCAGCTACGTGTTCGTACCCGCACTAGGGCTCGTCATCATCCTGGTCGGACTGCTTAGTTTCAATATGGTCGGCCGTAGTTTGGTACCGTTGCAACGACTGACCATGGCGGCGCGCCAGGTCGCATCCGGCAACCTGCAGTCCCGGGTACGTATTCGTTCCAATGATGAGTTCGAGTGGCTGGGTGAGGCATTCAACAACATGGCATCGCAGCTAGGGCGCCAGATCTCGACGCTCGAGGCGATGTCCGGTATCGACCGGCTCATCCTGTCCGGTGCCAAGTTTGAGGAAGTGTCAGAGAGTGTCGTCAAGCATCTGATCAACCTGACGGGCTGCAAAGCCGCAGGTGTCATTGCTCGCGACCCCGATACGCCGCATTGGGCGAAGATGATCTCTCTTTGCGGCGAGGAGTTCGTCCATGAGCGAATCTCCTTACCCATGGAACTCGGGCATAACTGGTGCCAGCCGCGGCAGGTATCTGTTGAGGATGTAAATCCGACAGTCGCTCCATACAAGGCGCGATTCCTCAGTTACAACGCAATGAGCGTTGTTTTGATTCCCGTGGTGCTCGAGGACGATCTCAAGGGCATTCTTCTGTTGGGCTCGTCGACACAACTCAATATGGAAAAAGACAGCATGAGTCGCTGTGTCGATCTCGCAGGTCGTTTCGCCGTGGCTCTTGCCAGCGCCGAGCGCGAAGAAGCACTGTACCGGCAAGCACATTTCGACGAACTCACGGGACTCCCGAATCGGCAGCTGCTCAAAGATCGGCTCGAACAGCAAATAGTGCAGTCGCGGCGCGACCAACACACTGGTGCATTGCTGTACCTCGATCTCGATCGATTCAAGGAAATCAACGATATCTACGGCCATTCGGTGGGTGACGTCGTACTGGCACAGGCGGCCGAACGTATTGTCGGTGAGACTCGCGACAGTGACACGGTGTCACGTCTGGGCGGGGACGAATTTGTCGTCGTCATGCCCCATGTCGAAAGCGAGAGCCAGGTGCGGCTTGCTGCGACTCGGCTGCTCGAACGCCTGACAGAATCTTTCTCCGTACGCGGTGATAACCATTTCGTCACGGCGAGCATTGGCATTGTGTTGTTCCCTGACGATGGCGATAGCGTCGAAACACTGCTCAAGAATGCTGACGCGGCCATGTACCGTGCCAAGGAAGCAGGGCGGGCCCGGTTCGAGTTCTTCAGCAAGAAACTCAATGCGGAGAGTCGCCGCAAGATCGGCCTCGAGCGAGATCTTCGAGCCGCGTACCGCAGCAATGAACTTGAGGTCTATTACCAGCCACAATTTGATTTCTCGACAGGCATCATTAGCGGTGCCGAGGCATTGTTGCGTTGGCAGCATGGCGAAGAGGGTTTTGTTTCACCAGCTGAATTCGTCCCGCTCGCCGAGGACTCTGACCTGATCGTTGATATCGGTCGCTGGGTCATCGAGCAGACCTGTCGCGATCTGCAAAAAATTCTCAACAAAGGTCTGCACCCGGGATCAGTATCGATCAATGTATCCACCCGGCAGCTGCGAGAAGGTCGATTCATCAGCGATGTGCTGGAACCCCTGCAACGATTCGGTATTCACCCGGGTTATCTGCAACTCGAGATCACAGAAACAACCGTAGCGCAGAATCGCGACAAGGCGATTGACCTCCTGAAAACGCTGCGCGAGGAGGGTGTTCGCGTCGCAATAGACGACTTCGGTACGGGCTATTCGTCGCTGAGCTACTTGCAGCAGATGCCATTCGATGTCATCAAGATCGACAAGTCATTCATAGACCGGATCGGTGCGGGTGATCCGTCCGATAATATCTGCCGGACAATCATCAAGATGGCACATGAGCTTGGTAAGAAAGCAATTGCCGAGGGTGTCGAGGAGCGTCACCAGGTGGACTTCCTCAAGAAACATAACTGTGACTACGTGCAGGGATTTTTCTACAGCAGACCTTTGACGATGGAAGATTTTCTCGGTTTTATCGAGAAGCAGGACTTCCACACCCAGCGCAGGAAAGCACTGGAAATCATCTAAAAAAAGCCGGGCTAAGCCCGGCTTTTTTTAATCTTCCAGCAAGAAACTTCGCAGCTGATCCGAGCGTGTCGGATGGCGCAGCTTTCGCAGTGCTTTTGCCTCAATCTGGCGAATGCGCTCACGCGTGACATCAAACTGCTTGCCGACCTCTTCAAGCGTGTGGTCGGTATTCATGTCGATACCAAAACGCATACGCAGTACTTTCGCTTCGCGCGGCGTCAGGCCGGCAAGGACGTTGTGCGTCGTTTCACGGAGACCCGACGATGTGGCTGAGTCGACCGGGGAATGTACGGTCTGATCTTCGATGAAGTCACCAAGATGTGAATCTTCGTCATCACCGATCGGCGTTTCCATCGAGATTGGCTCTTTAGCAATCTTCAGAACCTTACGAACTTTGTCCTCAGGCATTTCCATGCGTTCGGCGAGTTCGTCCGGCAATGGCTCACGGCCCATCTCCTGCAGCATTTGCCGCGAGATACGGTTGAGCTTGTTGATCGTCTCGATCATATGCACCGGAATTCGGATCGTGCGTGCCTGGTCGGCAATCGAACGCGTGATGGCCTGGCGAATCCACCAGGTCGCATACGTCGAGAACTTGTAGCCACGGCGATATTCGAATTTGTCGACAGCCTTCATCAGGCCGATGTTGCCTTCCTG
>Ga0209271_10000694_pt1 | contig 11701 bp, 10 predicted proteins | sample tdAd002_FD_187123 | JGI IMG/M metagenome (GOLD analysis project Ga0209271, IMG submission 187123) | Marine sediment microbial communities from the Atlantic coast under amendment with organic carbon and nitrate - tdAd00.2 (SPAdes)... | ecosystem: Environmental > Aquatic > Marine > Coastal >... | reverse complement strand
GGATGTTTCACAGTTCAAGGTCCCGCCGGCCGAAGGCAAGACGCGGTTTCACGATTTCGATCTTCCCAACCCGCTGCTTCATGCCATCAGCGATCTCGGCTTCGAGTACTGTACACCGATCCAGGCCAAAATCCTTCCCAGCAGTCTGTCCGGCAAGGATGCCAGCGGCCGGGCCCAGACCGGAACGGGGAAAACAGCTGCATTCCTGATCACCGTCATCACCCGGATGCTGAATAACCCCATCCAGGACAAACGAAAACCCGGCACACCCCGGATTCTGGTTTTAGCCCCCACCCGGGAGCTGGCTCTCCAAATCTCCGAGGAAGCCCGTCATCTCTCCAAGTACACGGACCTTCAAACCATTTCCGTGTTCGGTGGCATGGATTATAAAAAGCAGAAAAAGCAACTTTCCGCCGATCCGGTGGATATTGTCGTCGCAACACCCGGGAGGCTGCTCGACTTTCAGCGGCACCGCGACATCACCCTGAAAAAGATCGAGGTGCTGATCATCGACGAAGCCGACCGGATGCTCGACATGGGTTTTATCCCCGATGTGCGAAAGATTATCTACAGCACACCGGCAAAAGACAAGCGTCAGACGCTGCTCTTCAGCGCGACGCTGACCGGTGAAATCACCCGACTCGCCTCCCAATGGACCCGTAACCCTGTAACTGTAGAAATCGAACCGGAACAGATCGCGGTGGAGTCGGTGGAGCAGGTCGTCTACATTGTGACCACCATCGATAAATTTGCACTCCTGTTTAACATCATTCATCGACAGAACCTCAAACGGGTCCTGATTTTCTGCAACAGGCGCGACGAAGTGAGAAGGCTCGCAAAGATGTTGACCCGCCACGGCATCAACTGTTCGACGCTCTCCGGTGATATTCCCCAAAAGAAGCGGATTCGTCGCCTCGAGGCCTTCAAGACCGGAAAGATCCGAGTTCTGGTAGCGACGGATGTAGCCGGACGCGGCATTCACATCGAAGGCATGGATCACGTCATTAATTTCATGCTGCCCCGTTATCCGGAAGATTACGTCCACCGGATCGGGCGCACCGGCCGGGCGGGTGCCACCGGTACCTCTGTCAGTTTCGCCGATGAGAAGGACGCCTTCTACATTCCCGCCATTGAGGCGTTCATCGAACAGAAGCTGAGCTGCATCGAGCCCAAGGAAGAATGGCTCACCATGCCTAAGCCTATCCCTGCAAGGAAAAAAACGTAGGTCGCGTAGCCATCCATAACGATCGACCAGGCCAACACTTTCCCCGCCTTAGCGAACATCTGCGCTCCTTTTAGACCCTAATGGTTTGACCCGGGTGGGGTACAAACGTTCTAAATCCTTTTTCTGTTAAATAATCAGCGAAAGCCGTGGATTGATCCTCTTCACCGTGTACCACTGCAATCTTTTTGATACGCAAATTGGATTCCTTAAGAAAACGGAGCATTTCATTTCTATCACCATGGGCGCTAAAACCGCCCAATTTCACCACCCGGGCCTTTAGCGGATACTCCTTGTTGTAAAATTTAACGAGCGGGGCATCGCCTTCGCGTCCTTCTTCTTCCCAGGCCAATCCCAGGTCGAGAATTCGTCGCCCCAAGGTGTTGGCTGCCATGAACCCCACCACCAGAATCGTATTTTTCTGATTGTGTATTTTGTGGCGCAAATGGTGGAGTATGCGACCGCCTTCACACATTCCTGAAGCCGAAATGACAATCTTTGGATTTTCGTCCCGGTTTAAGGCCATCGATTCCTCCACCGACTGGACAAAATGAATTTGTTTGAAGGTAAAGGGGTTCTTCCCATTGGAGAGGAAGGTCTCATGGGTTTCCTGGTCATAAACCTCCGGATGCTCGCCGTACACCTTGGTCAGCCGAGTCGCCAGGGGACTGTCCACGTAGACCGGCAGACGTGGCACTTCACCGGCATCATAAAGCTCATGAAGAAAATAGAGCAACTGCTGAGTACGACCAAATGCAAAGGCGGGCACCAGAAGAGTCCCGCCCCGTTTGAGGGTGTCCTCAATGACCTGTTTGAGCATGGGGGCCATGTCCACTATCGGCGCGTGCAGCCGATCACCGTAAGTGCTTTCCATAATCAGCAAATCGATATCACGATCTTCTTCGGCGAAATCGGATGTGGGGTCCTTAATTATCGGCGTGTCATACCGTCCGATATCTCCGCTAAAAGCCACGGTAAACACCCGGCCGTCCTTACGGGTTTTGACGATGGAAACCGCCGAACCGATGATATGGCCCGCATCGTAAAAAGTGCAGGTCATGTCTTTTCCTATGGTGACTTCGTGACGGTAGGGTTGACCGCGAAAGAGGGTCAACGCCTGCTCAGCTTCCTCCACGTTGTACAGCGGAACCACCTGCTTCAAGCGGTATTTTCCAATCAGTTCGTCGATGGTTTCAGCCTTGAGTTGGTGACGCCCCTTTTTCATTAGAGCCTTGATTTCTCTATACTTACGATTGGATATTTTGCGACCGGTCACCGGGGATTTCATTCGCGACAATGCCGATCGGATGGTCTTGTAATTCAGGTATAAGGCGTCCATTTCCTGTATACGCGCGGAGTCGGCTAGTAAATAATTACACGCATCTGCCGTGGCCCGCGTACAGTATATGCGGCCATGAAAGTCGTTTTTGGTTACCATGGGAATGCGCCCCGAATGATCGATATGACCGTGGGAGAGAACAATGTTGGTGAGCAATCTGGGATCGATGGGAAGCACGCGGTTTTTCTCGGCGCTTTCTTTGCGCCGACCCTGAAACATGCCGCAGTCAAATAAAATCCGATCCGTTCCGTTGTCGAGCAGATGCATGGATCCGGTAACTTCTCTGGTCGCACCGTAAAATGTGACGTTCATATTCTTCTCCTTGCCCTACGATTTAGCACTTGGTGATGGGGAAAATTCGCCTCACTCTCATTTCTTCAATCCCTGAATCCCATGGTTCCAGAATCCCTCAAGTCCTTAATTTATAAGCTAACGTACGCCAAAGAATCTCCAATGTCAAACCGGGGCAAGAGAGGATAATTCTCACCCGCCCCGGTCCGTACCCGATGCTTTTACGTCAATCAACTTTTAGATTTTTCAGACTTCTTAACCTCGGGCTTTTGAATCTTGGCGCCTTTCTTGGGTTCGGGCAGGCAACCGCATCCGCAATTACTGTCTTTTTTATCGGTCATCTTTATCACCTCCTTACTGCTTGTAACTGTATCATTTGTTTTTAAGTTCATTGATACGTTCCTCGACCCCGTCCAGTTCCTTCTTTAGCTGGTCCTTATAGGTTTCAAGACATTCTTTTTCTTCTTTAAATGAAAAGAAACGGCGAAATGAGGATCCGCATCCGCACCCACAACAACCGCAGGTGCATTCTGACATGCCTGTGTATTTTGGAATTTCTCTTTGCTGACACATTTTGTATCACCTCCTTTCCGAGCCATACCGGCCCCTTTTTAGATTTAACGGAACTTTAAACATGACCTTTGGGTCCGAATGTTATTTAGTTTATAAGCAATAACTAAAATACTTATACAAAAAAAAGAGCCGATGATTCTTTAATCAGCTCAACGCTTCGATTTGAGCCCGCACTTTTTTGAGTTCTTCCAGAAGGTCTTTTTCGTATTTTTCCATCAGCGCTATCTTATTTTCGACTTTTTTGAGTTCTTCCTCACGAAACTTTCCAGTCCCTTTACAGCCGCAAGTGCAGACGGAAGATAAAAATTCCCCACATTTTCCCAATGCAACCGGGTCTATTTCATAGGGTATCCAATATCCTTTGCGCTCATTGCGAACCAATCCTGCGTGTTTAAGAATCTTAAGATGCTGGGAAACTGCAGAAGGTGTAATTCCCAACATCTCGGACATCTCGTTTGCACCTAAAGGACCTTTTTGCTTTAGAAGTTCAATAATCCTGATGCGTGTATTCACCCCTAAAACTTTGAACAAATCCGCCTGCTTGGTTTCCATTTTAACCACCTATTTAAGTTGTAACTGAAATACTACAGTGTATCGATATCCTTGTCAAGAACTTTTTTGAAAAATATATCTCCTCCCCTTGTATCAGCGCAGAATCAGGCGATCTAACCCTTTTCGATCTCCGTTCTCAGGTCTTTTTTCAGGATTTTTCCAGTTGCCGTCATGGGCAGGGCTTCGCGAAGATGAACAATCCGTGGATATTTATAGGCTGCCATCTGCTGTTTAGCCCATTCAACGATGGCATCTTCGGTAATACTAGCCCCGGGTTTTGGCACCACATAGGCCGCAATTTCCTCACCATGACTGTCATGGGGAATCCCCAGAACAGCTGTCAGGGAAATGTCCGGATGGGTAAGGAGGACTTCTTCAATCTCACGCGGGTAGACATTGTAACCGCCCCTGATGATCATGTCCTTGACCCTGTCCACAATATAAAAATAGCCATCTTCATCCTTTTTGCCCAGATCCCCTGTGTGAAACCAGGATGTACCGTCAAAGGCCTCCCGAGTGGCATCGGGTTTTTTATAATAGCCTTTCATGACATTGTGACCCCGGATCACCACCTCGCCCACTTGGTCAGGGCCCAGGGGATTGTTGTCCTCGTCAAAGACATTCACCTCGACTCCCCAGATGGGTGTTCCGATGGAACCGGGTTTTCGCTCCTTGTGCAGGTGGCTGAAGGTCGCCACCGGGCAGGTTTCGGACAGGCCGTAACCTTCAAGGATGGGAATATTGTATTTTTTCTCAATACCCTTAATGGTTTCAAGGGGAAGAGACGCGGCCCCGGAAACACCGATGCGAAGCGTATTGGCTATTTTCTCCGTGTCAAAGCGGCCCTCCTTGTCTTCATAGTTCAATAGCGCCCAGTACATGGTGGGAACCCCGGCAAAAACAGTAGCACCCTCATTCTGGATGGCGGACAGAACCGCATCCGGCATGAATTTGGGGATAAGCACCAGGGTATTTCCAGTTGAGAACCCCGCATTCATCTGGCAGGTCTGGCCAAAGGAATGAAACAGGGGCAGTACAATGGCGTGGATATCATCCGGGGTTAACTGCAGCAGGTGGCGGCTGCCAAGGGCGTTCAGGGTCATGCTGGAATGGGAAAGCTCTGCCCCTTTGGGAAACCCGGTGGTACCTGAGGTATAGAGAATAACAGCGGTATCTTCAGGGCGGGTGAGTTCGGTGTCGCAAAGTACTGATGCTTCGGCAATGAGTTGGCCGAATGTCATGGTGCCTTCAATGGGAGACGTGGCTGCCGGATCAGCTGTGATTACGAAGAAATGTTCACAGGTATCCACATCGTTAAACCCGTCAAACCCTTCTTTGGCCATGGGAAGTTCCGGCGTACCCTGGAAGCAGAAAAAAGCTTTTGCGTCACTGTCTTTGAGGTGGTAGGCAATCTCCCGACCTTTTAACAGAACATTCAGAGGTACAACCACAGCCCCTGTTGTTAAGATCCCGTAATAAATCATGGGGAAATAGGGCAGGTTCAGGCAGCTTAAGGCCACCTTGTCACCCTTTTGAATGCCCTTGTCCTTTAAGGCATTGGCCACCTTATTCACCATGGCGGCCACCTGGGCAAAGGTAAAGCTTTTGTCCTGAAAAACAATTGCTTTTTTGTCGGGAAACTCGTTTGCACTGTGTTCAAAGGTACTCACTAGGTTTAACATTGAAATCCTCCTGTTATAATCCATGTTTGTTATTCTGCGCAAAAATCTGTTTTTTACATCCATAACAGCACATTCTTCATAACCCTTGATCTGAAACCCGGGGTTTAAGACCCTGTTAGACAATGAGGTTCAAATTGAGAGTGAGGTTAGCCGAATACATGAATGCTCACGGCAAATGATTGGAAATGGAGTGTGAGATTCAGAATCAGCGCCGTAGAGAATTGCATATGATAAAAAGGGGTAAATGTCAATTCCTGAGCGGCTGGTTCTTGAATATGCTGATAAAGTGCCATAAATTAACTTGATTTGGCGGTATGATTCTGACAATTTGATATCACAACTGATAAAGTCTTTAAAAAACAAATCCTTGAATCCTTGGACCCTCTTCTCCAATTAAATTGGAGAAGAACCTTAATTGTTAATTATTGGGGACCGGAGAGATCTTGTTGAAAGGTAAAAAAAGCATGAGTGACAACACATTCACATCCAAAATTGCCCGGGAGCAGAACATAAGCAACCCTCACGTTCAGGCGGTAGCCGATCTTCTGGCCGAAGGGGCCACCATCCCGTTTATTGCCCGTTACCGAAAAGAAGCCACCGGCAGCCTGGACGAAGTCGCTGTTACCGCCATCCGGGACCGGCTCAACCAGCTTCGAGAAATAAAAGACCGCAAAAAAGCGATCCTCAAATCTCTCGAGAAGCACGGCCATCTGACGGACGAGCTTTCCGAAAGGGTTCTGGCCGCCGAAACCATGGCAATATTAGAGGACATCTATCTTCCGTATCGGCCCAAGCGGCGCACAAGGGCGGTTGTGGCCAGGGAAAAGGGGCTCGAACCCCTGGCGCTGGCGATCCTGGAGCAGAACGGCACGGATCCGGTCGAAGCGGCGGCGGCGTTTATCGATCCTGAAAAGGGGGTCGAGTCGGTCGAAGATGCCCTGGCCGGAGCCAGGGACATCATTGCCGAAATCGTCAACGAGCACGACGAGGGCCGGGCCGGGCTGCGGAACCTCTTTTTCACCAAAGCCACGGTTGAAAGCCGCATGGCCGCCGGCATGGAGGAAAAAGGCGCCAAGTTCAGAGACTACTTTGAGTGGAAAGAGCCGCTGTTCACTATTCCCTCTCACCGGATGCTGGCCATCCGGCGCGGCGAAAAAGAAGACGTCCTAAACCTCGACATACGGCCCGATGAAACCGAAGCAATCGCGCTGCTCGAAAACCTTTTCGTCAAAGGACATGGGGCGGATTCCGACCAGGTGAGGCCGGCAATAACGGACGGCTACAAGCGCCTGCTTTCGCGTTCTATGGAAACCGAAGCCCGGCTGCACGCCAAGGAACGAGCCGACGCCAAAGCCATCAGAGTGTTCGCTGAAAACCTGCGCCAGCTTTTGCTTACCCCGCCGCTAGGGGCCAAGTGCGTGATGGGGATAGACCCTGGATTCAGAACCGGGTGCAAGCTCGTCTGTCTGGACCGCCAGGGAAAACTGCTGCATTACGACACGATTTTTCCGCACATGTCCGATAAAAAAGCCCTTGAAGAATCCGCCAAAATAAAATCCCTGTGCCGGCGTTTTGACATCGAAGCCATTGCCGTCGGCAACGGCACGGCCGGCAGGGAAACCGAAGCCTTTGCCAAAGCAGTTCCGTTTTCAAACCCGGTGCCGGTGATCATGGTCAATGAGAGCGGGGCGTCGATCTATTCCGCTTCCGAGGCCGCCCGGCAAGAGTTCCCGGATCATGATCTGACGGTGCGCGGGGCCGTGTCGATCGCAAGACGCCTGATGGATCCTTTGGCGGAACTCGTAAAAATCGATCCCAAATCGATCGGCGTGGGCCAGTACCAGCACGATGTGGATCAGGCCGCCCTGAAACAGGCCCTGGACGACGTTGTGATGAGCTGCGTTAACGGTGTCGGTGTGGATCTGAACCGGGCCAGTCTCCAGCTTTTGACCTATGTTTCCGGGCTCAACGCCGGCATCGCCAAAAACACTGTCGCCCATCGCGAGGCCAACGGGCCCTTTACGTCCAGAAAGCAGCTGCTGGACGTGCCGCGCCTGGGTCCCAAGGCCTTTGAACAGTCGGCCGGGTTTTTGAGGATCCCGAACGCTGACAACCTCCTGGACGCAAGCGCGGTGCACCCGGAAAGTTATCACATTGTCGACGCCATGGCTAAAGACCTGGAGACCACGGTCTCTGACCTGATGAAAAAACCCGAGACCCGCAGTCAAATTGATGTCTCACGATATGTGACGGAATCCGTCGGAATCCCCACCCTGAACGACATCCTCGATGAACTGGCCAAACCGGGACGCGACCCCCGGGAAAAATTCGAGGAGTTCTCGTTTGCCGACGGCATTGAAAAGATCGAAGACTTAAGGCCGCATATGAAACTGCCCGGAATCGTAACCAATGTCACCGCATTCGGCGCTTTTGTGGACATCGGCATCCATCAGGACGGCCTGGTTCACATCAGCCAGATGTCCGACCGCTTCGTGAAAGAACCGTCTGACATCGTCAAGGTTCATCAGAAGGTGTCGGTGACCGTAATAGACGTCGACCTTGCCAGAAACCGGATTTCGCTGTCAATGAAATCAAGTACCGGTCATTCGGATCCTGATGTGAAAACATCGAGGGTGAAAAAAAACCTTCATCGCGACCCTAAACCAAAAAAGAAGAAAAACCCGAAACCGTCGTTTAACAGTCCCATGGCGGAGGCATTAATAAAAAGCGGCCTGAAATAGATCCTTGCCTGCCCCGTTAAATTCGCAGAGCATTTAACCAGGCAAGCAGGATTAGCACAGCAACTTATATTTTGAGGGGCGTCCCGGAAGTTCCTAAGTCCGTTTAACCGGGTTCGTCTGGAGGTTAAAATGAATGATAAAGTAACATCCATCGAGATGAAAGACGAGTTCAAGGATTGTCCTGAATGCGGCTATAAAGACGGGTTCCACAGCATGTTCAAAAAGGACGGCGATACAACCCGATGGCTTTTTATCTGCCCGAGCTGCCACAGTGTATTTGATGTCGGCTTTACTCTATAGTTGCACAAATAAACAAGATTATTTGTAGATCAGGTCAAAGAGTTTGTCTGCAGTTTTTTTATCCAATTTCTTGAGTATTTTATATTCTTCAAGGGCGGCATCTTTCCGGCCCGCATGGAGATAGAAGACACCCATATTAAAGTGGGCCGGCACGAAATCAGGGGCGATGCGAATTGCCTGCTTGTAGGCCGCGACCGCCTCCTTTAAGTTGCCCAGATTACCGTACATAATCCCTATGTGATAATATGCCCCCGGTATTTTGGGATTGATTTTAAGGGCCCGCTTAAAGGCATCAATAGCGTCCTGATACCTTTCCAGCTTTACGTAGGTGATCCCGATGTTATAGTGGGACGCGGCATAATCCGGATGAATCCGTACCAGCTGTTCAATGGCTTCTTTCTCGTCGTTTATCCGCTTCTGCCTGCTGTATATTTCAGCCAGGCCAATATATGCCGGGCCGTAGTCCCGGTTGATTCTAAGCGCCGTTTGATAAGATTCAATCGCTTCTTTGTATCGGTCCAGGCTTTGATAGTATTTCCCGAGATAGTAGTGCGCCCTGGTTTTATCCGGACTCGTTCGTATGGCCTCTTTAAATGCCTTGATGGCTTCGGGCGGCTGCTCAAGGCCCACATAGCAGCTTCCCAGGCCATACCAGGATTCGACATCGTCCGGACTTTTTTCGGCAGCTTCCTTGTAATACTCCAGTGCTTTTTTATATTTTCCCTGGATAGAGAATTCAAAGCCTTTTCTACACAGCTCGGCAGCCAATCCGGGCTTTTTCGTGCTGACACTGTAAGTCCACTCTGGCAATGTCATTACGGTTTTTTCATCCTTTAAGTCCAATACACTTTGCCCGGCGACGGCAAAATTTAGATTTTGACCGGGTTCCACAATAAAAGAGACAACCCCGATGACCTTTCCGTCCATATTGATCACCGGGCTGCCGCTGGAGCCATGGGATGCCGGAGCGGACATCTGGAAAATTTTACCGATGTTGGGGAATTCCCGCACTGCCGAAACAATGCCTTCGCTGACAGTTTGGTCAAGCCCGAGAGGGTTGCCGACCACGAGGATCCGCTCGGCGATTTCGGGAACATCAGGGGTCACCTCTAACTGGTGAACCGATTTTTCGGGAAGCTTTACTTTTACCTTAATCAGATCAGCGGCTTTGTTATATGCCAAAACCCTTTGAATCTGATATTCGCGCCCGTCATAAGTTTTGACATCTGCCGCGTAAGCCCCATCGAGAACATGATAATTGGTAATCAAAACCCCGCCTTTATCGACAAAAAAGCCGCTTCCGATACCGACCCGTTTCATTTCCACATCATAGGTGGTTATCTTAACCACGGCACGCTGGACAATTCTTGTCACCTGGACCAGGTGCGCGTCAGTAGAAAGCGTCTTGCCGGGATAAAAAGCGCATCCGATCATCAATGACAACCCAAACAGTCCAAAGCAAATACCGCTGATATATTTTGATATATTTTTCATCTCTACCTTATGGTTTCGGCAAATATCTTGTTTCTGACCCATACCCCTGCTTTTATAATATTCGTCGTTTGGCCACGCAAATTCTTACTGTTTAATCTAACATTGAATTCTGCAACCATTTGTTCCAAAGATAGGCACGAATCCGGCAAAAGCAAATGTGCAGAATGGGCGGGGCACACCGATTCCGCTGATTTTATTTTAAAGCACTGATCAAGCTTTGACCCCAATTTACGCACAGACGACATTTATTTTTTTTAATGGGATTTGCTGAAAATCCAACGGACTTATCGCTTTGATCGATTTCTAAAAATTCGTCTCGGAGCTCCCGATATGACAGAAAAAAATACAAGCGCTTTTCGAAGTCTGCATTGCGGTATTCGTCTATAATGCTTTTAATGTTTTTCATCTTATTTCCCTCCTCTGGAAAAGGTTTATGTTTTTCATCAATTCTTCATCACGCCGGAGTTGCCCGTTAAAAATATAGGCTGTGATGAAGTCTACAACGGTTTTGTCTCTCAAGATTCGCTTGTGTCCCAAACCTTCAGTGGTGTTAAGGTCAACATTATCTGTTTTTTCTGAGAGTATCTTTGAGTCCATATAAGGGATTGTTCGGTCATCCTTGTCGTGAACAATCAGCATCTTCGAGGCGATTGTTTTTGCAAGGACATAAGGGTTATCCTGATGCACATCATACCCGTAGTATCTTTCCATCTCGGCAACCAGGCTCTGATATACAATTTTGGGTACGCCGTGATGATTGAAAGAATTGAACAAAATCTCTTTGAGTTTGAGCGCCGGAGCAATAAGGACGGCATCAATCGAAGGTTTTTCTTTTGAGATGCAATTAATCACCGCCGCTGCACCGATAGAATAAGCGATAATACCCTGAATATTGAAGCCGTGGGACGGGTCGAAAAAAGCTCTTACGGTATCGGAGAGTTCAAAATAGTTGGTGACTTGTCCGTCTGAGTCTCCGTGAGCGGGAGCATCATACGCGATAACCGAGTATCCGGCATCTATAAGTGTCTTAAAAAAATAAGATAAATTCACGCCACGACCGTTCCACCCATGAACAAAGAGAATAGCGGGCCCGTGTCCCCATTTCCAGCATCGTATTTTTTTTTCATGAACATTAATATGAAACGACGTGCCGTTTTCAAGGTATTGCCTTTCAAAGGGTGTCAGCGCGTAGGACAATGGTTTAAAAAACCGTTTGAGCAGGAAGTCTTTCGTCATATTGGGTGCAAGGCGCCATAATGCCGTCAGCAAAAAATGCGTGCCTCTTTGCTTGGCCTTTTTATAACGAACGTTCGTGCTTGTTGATTTCATTTTAATAGTCTTTTTTGTCATTTTATCCCCTTATTGATTTTGTTGAATGTGTCGAAAGATGCCCGGGCGTTCCAACGAAGGGCCTGTTTTAATTTTTTTGGTTTTTCTCCAATTTAGTTGGAGAAGAACCTTAATTAGCTACAACTAATCGGGAGATGATCCATATTTGTAGCTGTCC
>Ga0209271_10000693_pt1 | contig 11714 bp, 10 predicted proteins | sample tdAd002_FD_187123 | JGI IMG/M metagenome (GOLD analysis project Ga0209271, IMG submission 187123) | Marine sediment microbial communities from the Atlantic coast under amendment with organic carbon and nitrate - tdAd00.2 (SPAdes)... | ecosystem: Environmental > Aquatic > Marine > Coastal >... | reverse complement strand
ATGGTGGCGTCAATTCTGGCCTTATCCAAGCACCTTGGCCTCGAAGTGGTTGCCGAAGGCGTCGAAGATCTGGAGCAGTTCCATTTATTGAAACAGTACGGCTGTAAAATTTACCAGGGTTATTATTTCAGCAAACCTCTATCGGCACTAAACATGACCGATTACCTGGAAGCGAAAGAATCTGCTGCCTGATCTTGCCTGCCAAACTGCGACCAGGTCCCACTGGTCCTTTATATCCCACGGCTAAACCCTTTTCCACCGTCATCCCCGCGAAATCGGCCCCCCGCGCAAGCGGGGATCTTACAATGCCGTCATGACCCCGCAAGTCGCAACGGGTTGGGTTGCCGAAACGGCCACTGATTACCATTGACGGCGCGATCAGCCGGATTTATGGTGTAGGATTACTTTTTGCGTCGTTTCCGGGAACCCACATGTCCAACCTGAATCAGAATTTCATCGCCGGCGAATGGCTTGCCGGGACCAGCGAAGTCGCCAACATCAATCCATCCGACCTGTCCGACACCCTCGGCCACTACGCCCAGGCTGACAGCGCGCAGCTCCAGCGCGCCCTCGACGCCGCCCAGGCGGCGCAGCGCGAATGGGGCGAAGCCGGGCTCGAGCGGAGGTATAACGTATTGATGGCGATCGGCAACGAATTGATCGCGCGCTGCGACGAGCTCGGGACTTTGCTCGCCCGCGAAGAAGGCAAGACCCAGCCCGAGGGCAAGGGCGAGGTGTATCGCTCGGGACAGTTCTTCACCTACTACGCTGCCGAGGCGTTGCGCCAGATTGGTGACAATGCCGACTCGGTACGCCCCGGCGTCGAAGTCGACGTGCGCCGCGAGCCGGTTGGCAGCGTGGCGATCATTTCACCGTGGAATTTCCCGGTCGCCACCGCGGTGTGGAAGATCGCACCCGCACTCGCGTTCGGCAACGCGGTGATCTGGAAGCCTGCCAACCTGGTGCCGGCGAGTGCGGTAGCGCTGGCCGAAATCATTTCCCGCCAGGATATTCCGGCAGGATTGTTCAACCTCGTCATGGGATCCGGAAGTGCTGTCGGCCAGGCGCTGGTGGAAAGCCCGCAGATCAACGCGATCAGCTTTACCGGTTCGGTGCCGGTGGGGCGTGGCATCGCCCAGGCCGCGGTGACAAACTTTACCAAAGTCCAGCTTGAAATGGGGTCCAAGAATGCACTCGCGGTAATGGATGACGCTGACCTGGACACGGCGCTCGCCTGTGCCCTGGGTGGCGCTTTCGGCAGCACCGGTCAAAAATGTACCGCCTCGTCGCGCCTTGTAGTACACAAGGATATCCACGATCAGTTCGTCGAACGCCTGGTCGAGGGCGCCCGCAACATGGTTGTCGGGCATGCGCTTGAAGCCGGCACCCAAATCGGCCCGGTAGCGAGCGATGCCCAATTGCAGCAAAACCTCGCCAATGTCGAGCTCGCGAAACAGGAGGGCGGCGAACTGTTGTGTGGCGGCGAACGTGTCGAGCGCGCTACCAAGGGTTATTTCATGAACCCGGCGGTTTTCGTCGGTACCCGCAACGACTGGCAGGTAAACCGCGAGGAATTGTTCGCACCTATGGCCTGCGTGATCAAGGTCGATTCCTACGAAGAGGCGATCGTGACCGTGAACGACACTCGTTTCGGACTTACTGCCGGGATTATTACCAGCAGTCTCGCCCGCGCGACCCACTTCCGCCGCAATGCCAGGACCGGTTGCGTGATGGTTAACCTGCCTACCGCCGGCACTGACTACCACGTGCCCTTCGGCGGGCGCGGCGAGTCTTCCTATGGTCCCCGCGAACAGGGGCAATACGCCAAGGAGTTTTATACCACGGTGAAAACCGCGTATATCGCCAGCGGTAACCCGGCATGAGCGCTAGCCCCCATATCTCACCACTGTCCGTAGCGAGGGCGTCGAGAAGCCGTTGTGGCGGGGCGCACAGACCAGAGGACGGTGTAGGCGTGGTTTACACTACGTTAAGCCGGCCGGCGGGAGTACGCTCCGCCACAACGAGCTTATCGACGTCCGCAGTAGGAGAGTGGTGAGATATGGGGGCTAATAGCTATCGCATCGACGCGCTGCAGTATGCCAACTGGTCGGAGCAGATCTTTGAGCAAATGCGCGCCGGTGGGGTGGACGCAGTGCATGTCACCATTGCCTACCATGAAAACTTCCGCGAAACCGTGGCCAACATGGAGCTGTGGAACAGTTATTTCGAGCGTTTCCCGCACCTGATCTTCCAAGGCTTTACCGGTGACGACGTGCGTCTCGCGCGCGATACCAACCGCACCGCGATTTTTTACGGTTTCCAGAATCCATCACCGATCGAAGACGATATCCGCCTGGTTGAAATCCTGCATACACTCGGCGCGCGCTTCATGCAATTGACCTACAACAACCAGTCGCTGCTCGCCACCGGTTGTTACGAAGCGCAAGACAGTGGTGTCACGCGTATGGGCCGTGAGGTGATCGCGGAAATGAACCGCGTCGGCCTCGTCGTCGATATGAGTCACTCGGCCGAGCGTTCGACGCTGGATGCGATTGAAATCAGTGCGCGTCCCATCGTGGTCACCCACGCCAACCCGGCTTTCTGGCATCCGGCGCTGCGTAATAAAGCGGACGCGATTTTGAAAGGTCTCGGTGAAACCGGTGGCATGCTCGGCTTCAGTATGTACCCGCATCATTTAAAGGATGGCGGCGACTGCAGCCTGCAGAGCTTTTGCCGAATGATCGCCGATTGTGCCGATATTATGGGGGTTGACCATATCGGGCTGGGTTCTGACCTGTGCCAGGATCACCCGGATTCGGTGGTCGAATGGATGCGCGTCGGCCGCTGGACCAAGAAAATCGATTACGGCGAGGGCTCGGTCAGTAATGCCGGCTTCCCGCCGATGCCCGCATGGTTTAATGATAACCGCGATTTCGGCAATGTCGAAAGCGGCTTGCTCGAAGTGGGGTTTGATGCTGCGGATGCGGCTAAAATAATGGGTAATAACTGGCTACGTTTCTTCGACGAAAACTTTGGACCGGATTACTAGATGGATTGCGCTGACAAAAACCCGATGCCTGACGCGAGCAACTTTCGTAGACCGCCCGAGGTGGTGATGCGGTTGGCACGCATGGGCAGTTTCCACCAGACCCGTCTGTCATTCATGCGTAGCCTGTTACGACGCCTCAAAAACGAAGACTGGAAGTTTAAGCGCAATCTCTGGGCGATCGACGAGCGGGGATTCGGACGTGCGGTCTACACGGTTTATGGCCCCGAGCGCAATTACTCACTGGTCGCGTTTTCACATGATCTGCCTGATCACATGCGTTCGGATCGAGTTATCGCCACCGCCTGGGATGCGACCTTCGCGTTATTTGATGGAATTCCATGTGAGGCCGACCTTGATCGCCTGAAACAGAATGTGCCGAAACAGGAAGCTGGAAGGATTTCCGACTCCGAGCTCAGCCTGTCCCGTGCGAATCGCTCGGTGCGGCTGTGGCAACACGTTGTCGAGTGCCTGGCCGCAGGCAAACAGCCTGATCGCGAACAAGTCGAGGCGGTCGGTTACCTGGTCCGAACCACCGCGGTTTATGGCTCGGGTAAATTCGGTGCCGCCGATCGTTTATCGATAGCCGACCGACCCGAAGTCAGTGCCCCGTTCCAGGCCGAGTTGTTATCAGTCTGGTTGACGCGCGCCTTCTCGCTCGACCTGGTCGAGCATATCGCAGCGGCGCAGGGTGGCGAACAGGCGGTTGCGATCGATCCGGAATTGCGCTGTCGTTTCGGCGTGGGTAACTCCACCGGGCTTGGCATGGCGCCGTTTCTAATTAATCACCCGGCATTGCTCAACAACTGGATGATGGCGCGCGAGGAGGCGCTGGCGCGCGTGCGGGCATTACCGCAAGCGGAAGCGCCGGCGATCACCGATTTCAAACAGCATTTTGAGCGTGCCCGCTTTAACGTGGCGCAATGGCATTCGGAACACCCGATCCAGATTGAAAAACTCGCCACGCTGCGCGCCGATCTCGAGTTGATGAGCAGCTACATCGCTGACAAGTCGCTTAGCGCCGATCATCCCTGGGACCGGTTTTATCGTTGGGCCGAAGCAAACCTGTCGCTGGAGGGCCAGGAGCAGATGGTTTCGTTGTTGATCGAACCTTATGGCGAGCTGGTCGATGAATTGACGCAGTGCATGGATGCCGATGAACACCTGGCCTTTTTTATCGATGGCGCCATGCCGCTTGCGCGCCTGCGCGAGATCATCGAAACCCAGTGCCAGTGGGCTTTACAGGTCGATTATGAGCAGCCCGAAAATCGGGCGCGCTTCTGGTACACCTCGGCGGAAAAGCTCGAACCACGTGTCGGTGAGCGTTTCGATGAACCCGGTGCCGAGTACGAACTGCCGCTCGCGGTTGGCTGCGATATCAAGCAGATGCACACAGCGCTGATGGTTTGGGAAGGGGGACAAACAACGGCCGAGTTCCTGCTGGTCCGTCCCGAACACCGCCACACGGCACGGCGGGTACAAAATTTGGCCGTCCGTCCATATGCCGAAATCCAGGACAACCTCATCGCCGCGGATATGCTGCCGATCGACATTCTGCGCTGTAAACTGTCATTTTTTGGCGCCACCAAATTTGATCCGCGTTCTGATCGTTGGGTTCGCATCTGCATGTACCAGGACGCACCCTTCCCCCACGAATTACTCGCCGCGGCACCGTGAGTTACCATCTCACCCTCGCTGAAACCGAAACCTCTCTACGCAAGGCTGCGCGTGCCTGTGGTCTCGACTGGGGCCTGGCCGAAGAGGCCGGCAAGGCGGCGCGCTGGCTAGCGGCGTTTAATCTGCCCGGCCCGGAAACCATGCTCGCTCATTTGCAGCAGCTGGCGGGTAAAGATTATCGCGCGTTTATTCCGCAAGGTAGCGCACAGCCATGGCATGCCAGTGGCGGCCTGTTATGCCCGATAATCACCGGCGCGGCCCTCGCCGATCGCTCGGCGCAAATGCTCGACGGAAAGGTATTTACTCTCGGTCCGACCGCCTACCCGCTGCTGCTCGCCGCAACCGTTGGCCAGGCTGCGCGCTGTCATCAAACCGTGTTCACGACGGCATGGGCCGGGGTGCGGGTCAGTTGTTTCGAAAACGGCCTCAGTATCGAGGGTAATCACGATGACCTGTTGCTCACCCGGGTCGATGCCGTGAGTTGTCAACAGGGCGATTTATCGAGCCCGCAACAACTGCCGTCGACGCTGGCCTATGCAATCGATGAAGAGATTGTCAAACACATCAATGAGCTCGCTTTTAAAATCTACGCGCCCGCAACCGAAGCCTCGCGCGCCGGTGCCGGTGCGGGTCTCACCGACAACGATTAATCGGGGACAGACCGCGTTTTTCGGTAACTCGATTGAGAAATTTGGAGGTAGTGACGAAAAAAGTGGTCTGTCTCCTTCGAAGGGACTTCATGAATTAAATCACCTATTTACAGCACTTTCCTGTATAGTACGGGCAATCTTTCTGGTGCTGATCGGTCTGCACCTGTCTTTAATACGGAAATTATTTACGATTTCCCGCTCAATTAGCATTAAATCTACCCTGACCGTTCCAATCACAGCAGTGTGTTTTGGCGGGTCGATTGCTGGAGAAGTTCAAAACATGTCATTTAATAACCTTGGCCTTAGAGCCGAGCTGGTCCGTGCTGTATCCGAAAAAGGATACGAAACGCCAACCCCAATCCAACAACAGGCTATCCCGCTGGTTCTCGAAGGTCGCGACCTGATGGGCAGCGCGCAAACCGGAACCGGTAAAACCGCCGGATTCACCCTGCCTTTACTGCAGCGTCTGGCCGCTAAGCAACCACCGCAAAATAGTCGCCGCCCGATTCGTGCGCTGGTGATAACGCCGACCCGTGAGCTGGCGGCGCAGGTGGCGGAAAGCATTACCACCTACGGTAAGTGGCTGCCATTAAAATCGGCCGTGGTTTTCGGTGGTGTCAGTATTAACCCGCAGAAGCAGAAACTCATTCGTGGCGTCGATATCCTGGTGGCCACGCCGGGCCGACTCCTCGACCATGTGGGTCAAAGATCGGTTGATCTTTCCCAGGTCGAATTGCTGGTGCTCGACGAAGCCGACCGCATGCTCGATATGGGTTTTATCCACGACATTCGCAAAGTGCTCGCACTGGTGCCGAAACACAAGCAGACGCTGCTGTTTTCCGCAACCTTTTCCGACGATATCAAAAAGCTTGCCAATGGCTTACTGAAGTCGCCGGCGTTGATCGAAGTGGCGCGACGCAACACCACCGTGGAAGCAATTCAACAGGTGGTTCATCCCGTCGATAAGAGCCGCAAACGTGAATTGTTGTCTTACCTGATTGGTTCCAGCCAATGGCAGCAGGTGCTGGTTTTCAGCCGCACCAAGCACGGCGCCAACCGCCTCGCCGGGCAGTTGATTGCGGATGGCATCAATGCCGCCGCAATCCATGGCAACAAGAGCCAGGGTGCGCGCACCAGGGCGCTGGCCGATTTCAAATCGGGCAAGGTACAGGTACTGGTGGCAACCGATATAGCCGCGCGCGGACTTGATATCGATCAGCTCCCCCACGTGGTTAACTATGACCTGCCCAATGTCCCCGAAGACTATGTGCATCGTATCGGCCGCACCGGGCGTGCTGGACGTGAAGGCGAAGCCGTCTCGCTGGTATGTGTCGATGAACTGAAACTGCTGAAGGATATCGAAAAGCTGATTAAACGCGATATTCACCAACAGGTCATCGCTGGCTACGAGCCGGACCCGAGCATCAGGGCGGAACCGATCGAACGCGGCAAAGTTTCAAAGAGGCACAAGGCGCACAGCAAACCAAAGCGTCCATTCCAGGCTAAAGCCGGGAACCATTCCGGCAAACCCGCCGGGCAGGGCGCAAACCAGCGCTATAAACCCGGTCGGCGTACTGCTGCCTGATCGATACAGGATTTAGGAAAGAATATGACTGATTTAATCGATGACGTAGTAGTCGAGAACAAGTTCCCCATCACTCGTATAGAGAAAACGGAACCCCCGCAAGGCGTCAAGGAAGGGGAATGGTATGAGTACGTTATTGGTAAGGGATCGTCAGCAATCACGGGCAGGCGTTCGGGTAGTCTTCAAGCGGTAACCGAGTATGTCGAGGAATATGCGGATAATCTCAATCGCCGCTCAGCCCTCGGTTACTCGGCTTACGCTGCGCGTAAACCAACCAAACCAGCCAAACCAGCCGAAGCAGCTGAACCAACCGAAGCAGCCAAACCAGCCAAATAACACCGTTTTCGGCCAATTTCCGACCGTGACGCATCAGGCGTCATGGTTGCTGCAAATCTCTGCCCGGTCCAGTCGCTAATTGTCGATTGCCCGCGGCCCCTGTTTTCCGCGATACAACCGGCTTTCCAGCCACCGATTCGCCCGTCACAGACACCGCTGTCGAGCACGGTTCGGATTGAAAATATTCCAGTGCCGCGGTAATGTGAAGCCCGTCCGGACCAGTCCCGCTTATCAGGTTGTCGCTATGAAAACCTATCGCTCTCCCAGGCTTGAAGTGCGTGAAGATACGCTCGCCGGTCGTGGTGTGGTCGCGCTTGCGGATATCGCCAAAGACGAGATTGTCGCGATCAAGGCGGGCAATATTATTACGCGTGCAGAACTCGAGCAGGCCACGCAGGCGGCCGGGGATATGGCGCTGCAAATCGACGATGATTTCTACCTGGCGCCACGCACCGCGGATGATGTGGAGGACATGTCGGTGTTCATCAATCATTCCTGCGATCCGAATGTCGGTTTCCGGGGTCAGGTGGTCTATGTCGCGATGCGCGACATCAGGGCAGGCGAGGAATTGTGCCATGATTACTCGATGGAGCGCAGCGACAATTATCTGCTCGATTGTCATTGCGGCAGCGCGTTATGTCGCGGTAAGGTAACCGGCCAGGACTGGAAACTACCCGAACTGCAGCAGCGTTACGGGGATTATTTTTCGATTTATATCAGGAACAAATTTCAGTGAGGAAAAGCCTATGAGTGCTACCGCCGACCAGGTGAGCGACCAATCCATTCTGTTGCGCGAAGACAGCGACGGTATTACCACGCTGACACTGAATCGTCCCGCACAATACAATGCGCTGTCTGGTGAACTACTGACTGAATTGCAAACTGCGCTCGATGAGATCAACCAGGATGAATCGGTGCGGGTCGTTATCATCGCGGCCAATGGCAAGGCGTTTTGCCCCGGCCACGACCTGAAACAAATGCGCGCCAGCGAGGAACGTAAAGTTCACCAGGCACTGTTCGACAAGTGCAGCAAAATGATGTTGACCATCAACCAGCTGCAGCAACCGGTGATCGCGCGGGTCAATGGCGTCGCCACCGCGGCCGGTTGCCAGCTGGTGGCAAACTGCGATCTCGCGGTCGCTGCCGAAGACGCCCGCTTTGCGGTTTCCGGGATTAACGTCGGCCTGTTTTGTTCAACCCCGGCGGTGCCGTTAAGCCGTAATATGGGGCGCAAGCAGGCCCTGCATATGTTGCTCACCGGGGATTTCATTTCAGCGCAAACTGCGCAGCAGTACGGCCTGGTCAATGAAGTTGTTCCCGCCGCGGAACTCGAACCGGCGACTATTACGCTGGCGCAAAAAATCACCGCCAGGTCCGCCCACGCGATCAAGCTGGGCAAGGATATGTTTTATCGGCAATTACCGATGGATTTGAGCGATGCCTATGCCTATGCCAGCGAGCGTATGGCCTGTAATATGGATTCGCACGATGCGCGAGAAGGTATCGATGCATTTATCCAGAAGCGTCAACCGGAATGGAAAGGAAAATGAGTTCAGTCAGTCAATACTCCACCGATCTTGATAAGAATGCAGCCAATTATTCACCGCTTTCACCGCTGACTTTTATCGAGCGCGCGGCTGCGGTATACCCCGCGCGCCTGGCGCAAATCTACGGCGATAAGCGCTACAGCTGGGCGGAGACCTACCGCCGCTGCCGACAGTTTGCTTCAGCCTTACGGAAACATGGTGTCCAGGCCGAAGACACGGTGGCGTTAATGCTGCCAAACATACCGGCGATGTTCGAAGCGCACTACGCGATTCCGATGGCCGGTGCAGTGATTCACGGGCTCAACATTCGCCTCGACGCCGATGCGATTGCTTTTCAGTTGCAGCATGGTGGCGCCAGGATTTTGTTCACTGATCGCGAGTTTTCGGCGACGGTAAAGGCCGCGCTGGCGCAGCTCGATGAAAAGCCGCTCGTCGTCGATGTCGATGATCCCGCATTTACAGGCGGTGAATTTATCGGTGAAATAGAATACGAGGACTTTCTGGAACAGGGTGATGCTGAATTCTCCTGGCAGTTACCCGTCGATGAATGGCAGGCGATCGCGCTCGGTTATACCTCGGGTACCACCGGTGACCCCAAGGGTGTGGTTACCCATCACCGCGGCGCCCACCTGAACGCGGTATCCAACGCGTTGGCCTGGAATATGGGAGCAAACCCGGTCTACCTTTGGACCCTGCCGATGTTTCATTGTAATGGCTGGTGCTTTCCATGGACTATCGCCGCACTCAATGGCACCAGTGTTTGCCTGCGTGCAGTTCGCGCCGACGATATATTCGACTCGATCAAACGACATCGCGTGACGCATTTATGCGGTGCGCCGATTGTCCTAAGTCTGATGGCTAACGCCAGTGCCGATATGCAGGCGGGTATCGATCATCAGGTGAATATCATGACTGCTGCCGCGCCGCCACCACCGGCGATATTAGAAGCGATGGCGCGGCTCGATTTTAAGGTGACTCATGCCTATGGTCTGACCGAAGTTTACGGCCCGGCCGTGGTTTGTGCCTGGCACGAGGAATGGGATGCATTGCCGATTACCGAGCAGGCGGAAATGAAATCACGCCAGGGAGTGCGCTACCCGATGCTCGAAGAGCTTGTCGTCGCCGATCCCGAAACCATGCAACCGGTGCCGCGTGATGGCGAAACCATCGGCGAAATCATGTTTAAAGGTAATATCGTCATGAAAGGTTACCTGAAGAATCCGCAGGCGAGCAGGGAGGCATTTGCAGGCGGTTATTTTCACTCGGGCGATCTCGCGGTGTGTCACCCGGATGGTTATATCGAAATCCGCGATCGCTCCAAGGACATTATAATTTCCGGTGGTGAAAATATTTCCAGTATAGAGATTGAGAAAGCTCTGTATCGGCATCCGGCGGTACTCGAGGCTGCAGTCGCGGCAATGCCGGATGAAAAATGGGGTGAGACTCCCTGCGCTTTTGTGACCCTGCATGAGGATGCCGATGTCAGCGAGCAGGAAATCATCGATTTCTGCCGTGACAACATGGCGCGTTTCAAGGCGCCGCGCAAGGTGGTGTTCGGACCTTTACCGAAAACCTCGACCGGTAAAATACAGAAATTTGAACTGCGCACCCGTGCCAGAGAGCTATGACCGATATTAGAGATCTGCGTAGAATTCTCACCGACTATAAACGCGTGGCGATAGTCGGGCTCTCCGCTGACTGGTCGCGGCCGAGTAATTTCGCTGCAAAGTACCTGCTCGACCACGGTTTCGAAGTGGTTCCGGTGAATCCGAAGTATGACGAAATTCTCGGGCAAAAATGCTATGCCGACCTGCGCGATATCCCCGACCCGGTCGATGTCGTCGATCTGTTTCAGCGCGTCGATCGAATCCCTCCATTCGTCGATCAGGCGATCGAAATCGGGGCCAAAGTCGTCTGGATGCAGCTTGGTATTATCCATGAGGAGGCCGCGCAAAAGGCGCGCGACGCCGGACTCGAAGTGGTCATGGACCGATGTATGAAAATCGAATATGCGCGCCTGTTCGGCGGCTTGAATACGATCGGTGTGAATACCGGTGTCATTTCGGCGCAACGCCCACAAGTGTTTAACCGGTAACGGGAGCAATTCATGGCAGATCGAGAATTCGGTATCGAAACCCTTTGTTTGCACGCGGGGCAAATTCCCGACCCGGTTACCGGTGCGCGTGCGGTGCCTATATACCAGACCACGTCTTACGTCTTCGATGACGCGGAGCACGCGGCCAGCCTGTTCAATTTGCAAACCTTCGGCAACACCTATGTGCGCCTGACCAATCCAACCACCGCGGTGTTCGAAGAGCGTATGGCGTCGCTGGAAAACGGCCGCGCCGCGCTTGGTGTCAGCTCTGGAATGGCCGCACAGATGACTGCCATCCTGACGCTGATGCAGCAGGGTGATGAACTGGTGTCGGCAAAAACACTCTACGGCGGCACTTTTTCGCAGTTCGATGTGACCTTCCGCAAGATGGGTATCGAGACCACTTTCGTCGATTCGGACGACCCGGAGAATTTCCGCAAGGCGATTACCTCGAAAACTAAGGCGCTGTATGCCGAAACCATCGGCAACCCGACCAATAACGTTATCGACATCGAAGCGATTGCGGCGATCGCGCACGATGCCGGTATTCCGCTGATTGTCGATAGCACCTTCGCAACCCCCTATTTATGCAAGCCTATTGATCATGGCGCCGATATCGTGGTGCACTCGGCGACCAAGTTTATCGGTGGTCACGGCACCAGCATGGGCGGAGTCATGATCGAATCGGGAAAATTCGACTGGGATAACGGTAATTTCCCGGGCATGGTTGAGCCCTCCGCCGGATATCACGGTATTCGCTTTTATGAAACCTTCGGCG
>Ga0209271_10000692_pt1 | contig 11719 bp, 10 predicted proteins | sample tdAd002_FD_187123 | JGI IMG/M metagenome (GOLD analysis project Ga0209271, IMG submission 187123) | Marine sediment microbial communities from the Atlantic coast under amendment with organic carbon and nitrate - tdAd00.2 (SPAdes)... | ecosystem: Environmental > Aquatic > Marine > Coastal >... | reverse complement strand
AAAAGACTGGTTACAGTAACCAGCTAACAGGGAGAAAACGCATGTACAGCACAATCCTGGTACCCATCGATATGGCCCACGTGGCTGAAGGCAAGTCTAATATCGATCTCGCCGCACAACACGCCGCCGCAGGTGCGAAAATCATTCTGCTGAATGTTGTCGAAGACATCCCTAACTGGGCAGCGATTGAGCTGCCTGCCGGCTTAATCGACCAATCCATGGAGTCTGCGCAGAACGAACTAAAGGCCATCGCCACCGCTGCCGGTTTGAAAATGGAGGTGGAAGTCCGCACCGGCCATTCCTACAACACCATTCTCGAAGTGGCCAAAGAAAAGAACGCCGACATGATAATCATTGCCTCGCATCGCCCCGGTTTGCAGGATTATTTCCTCGGCTCGACCGCCGCCAAGGTGGTGCGCCACGCCACCTGCTCGGTACTCGTGGTACGTTGACAGCCTTAATCTGATCGGACGGTAATGCTTCAGGCCCACAGCTTGAGGTATTACCTTCGCACCTGGGGAAGAAAAAATTTCACGATGAAATGTGAAAATAGTCCCAACAGTCCAAACAGTGCGGTGGCGAGCAACCACGGGCGAGTCCAGTCATAGTCAACCTTGTATCCCATCCAGGTTGTCAGTTTGCGATAAGTCAATCTGCCCCCCGGTAAATTTATCTCGTCTCCTGGTAGCAACGCATAGCGCTTATCCTGGTGACGCACCACCAACAGGTGTTGCTCCGGTACCTGGAATTGAAATTCGCGATCAGCAGGTAACACATTTTCTTCGATATTGAGCATCGTCCACAACTTGAGATCGGAACCCGGAACGTTCCACTCCAACGCCTGTCGATATTCGTGCGTGGGATAAGCCGGCAAATGAATACTACCGACTACGACCCGGGTAGAAGTCGATGGCCGCCACTCAAACACCGGGGCGTAACCCTTATTGTGAGATGTATAAAACCGATAGTGGCCGATTACAAGCGGCACATGATCACCGATTTCGAGCGTTTGTTGCCGACCATCGCTCAAGGACAGGGCAATTTTATTGACTGTTTTATCGCGCTTGATTCCCTCGCGGTAGCGTATCTGAAATCCGAGATTGGTGAATCTTGTCGTTGACAGGCCATAACGATGCCACGGGCCCTGTTCGATATTTTCCACCTGCCCAGCAAATTCTTCGCTTTCTGCAAGTTCCAGGGTTCCGTTGAAAAAGCTCATCTTGCCAGCAAAGGCCAATATCGCCAGGGCGATCAGTGCAAAATGAAAAATCATCAACGGCCAGCTGTTTTTCAGAATATCCCGCGTCGCCAACGCCAGCATGAAATTTAATATCAGCAGAAAAGTTGGCACCGCGATTAACCATAGACGCTGCTGCAACGAAACCTGATAGTAAATCGTGATCGCGATCGACAGCACGACCAGCAGCATAAGCGTCGTCCGGTTGGAGGCAAAAACACTGACCAGGTCTACTGAACAGGTTTGCTTAGGGAGGGTTTTCACAGTTTTCACTACTATCTCGCATCCAGTCACGCCCTATTTCGCCATTACCCGGCGCACCTGCCGAACCACAATTGGTTTCTTCCCAGTTACCACTGGTGGCGAAACTGACTATTTTGAGCATCGCATTCAGGTAGTAAGGCCCATTGGTGTACCCGGCGGTGGTATTGTTTCTGACCTGGGTTCCTGCAGCCTGACCTCCCTCAGTGCCGACGTCGTTTAAATTAACCAGCAGCCCCTTGTTTTTCCAGCCATGTGGTACCGCCACGTGGCACCAGGTGCATCGTATATTGCCGATTTTATCGGCATGAAAGGAATGCAGATTGGAATCTTTGGATCCTCCGAATCCACTGTTACCATCACCCTGGGTTGCGTAGAGATCATATTCGTGGCATTTGAAACATAAATCGTTAGCGTTGCCGGTACCGGTATTCGGACTCCAGTTCCCCTTGAGAATAAAATTATTACTCGACCCATGTGGACCCCAGGGGTTGCCGTCTTCACCGCCCGAAGGTTCCGAAGTTGCGACACCTGTATTCGAGCCATGGCAATCGGAACAATACATCGTCTGGCTACCAACATTGGTATTGCCGTTCCAGGGTGACAGGAAATTTGCAGAATCGGCGTTACGAATCGCCAGCGTACGACCCGTGTTGTCGATAACGGGATGCCACGAACGGTGATTGTTGCTCGAGTAGGCCGGCGCAGCACCGGAGTCGACTGTGCTGACCTGACCCTTGTGCGACAAAGGTGCCTGAAATTCAATCGCCTGATTGGTATATTCGGTTACGTCATTGGTACCGGAAAATGTGTTGCCGCCGGTATCTCCGAGCAATGGAGGATTAGCCGCATAGGCATAATCGGAATGACACTTAAGACAAATCTGGTATTCCCGGGTCAGGTGAGGACTACTGACCTGGGCGCTGGCACCGTTGCCAGCGTCACCGCGTTTAACGATGTAGCTGATCGGGAAATTATTCGGGCTGAAGCTGGCTGAACCATACACCGGCTCGACGCCCCAGGTACCGCGCAGCGCACCGGATGCAATATTGCTATGCCCCGCAGCATGGTTGTGGGTACTAGCCTGCGTTCCGCCGGTATTGTTAAACAGGCGATTTTTGAGCACCCGGTGCGGGTTGTGGCAGTCGGTACACTCGACGTGACGATTGCTCGTATTGAAAAGCGATTTATCCTCGATCAGGTCAGCGTTTTGAATGCTGTGAATCTCGCTGGCGGTTAGCTGATCGTTATCGGTGATTGGCATGTGGGTCAGACCAGTGGTGAAATCCGTTTTTATGTTGGGCACCTCAAAACTACCACTTCCCTGGCCGTTTAATACCCCGCCATCGGCCGAATGGCAGGTGTAACAGGTTTCTTCGAGGGCCGCGTTACCACCGGTTTTGGGGGAAGAAAGACTGTCGGTGCCTTCTCTTAACAGGTGCCTTGAACCCTGTACTGCATGCGTATCATGGCAGTTCAGGCAACTCGCCCGCCATACTGGCACATTAGGCGGAAAATCACGAATCGAAGATGCTGCGGTACTGTAAGTCTCATCTGCGGCAAGCGGATCCGCGTGCGCCGATTGTGCCCATACCTGACCCAGTTTGTCGTGACAGGCGAGACAGATGATATCGCCGCTCTGATTAAAATTACCACCGCTTGCAAAGCCCTCCTGAAAGCGATGTAGTCGCAGAAATTTTATATTTTTGGTGATGTCGGTATCGCGAATGTGCGGATCATGGCAACTGGTGCACTGCACCTGATCATTCTCCAGGGGTATCGGGGGATTTACGCCGGGAGCACGGTTGGCAATATGGGATTCCAGATCGGGATTACGTAGTTCGCCATCGGTGTTGGCCAGTACACCGTTGTAGGTAAAAGAAATCGGATGATCATTGCTCAGATCGGTGCCCAGTTTACGGGTGAACCCGGTCGAATCACCGGCACCGGAAGGCATCACGCCGCCTGCCCCGGTACCGGTCATTTCAATTGTCACATTGCTCTGTGAGTTAGCCACATTGACCGAGCCGATGGCGATAGTGCCGTCGTGACAGGATAAACAAAGCTTCGAACTACCGCCCGGTGAAGCCGCTATGTCGTTTGCATCAATCGAGTTGGATGTGTACGGCGTATAAGTCGCGCCGGATAACTGTCGATTCCACAATGGCGCACCGGGAATCGCCTCGGCATGATGAGGAGTATGGCAGAAAACGCATATCTGGCTTTCCGAAACCGCGCTTACGGTCCCGCTACCGCTGGTCGATAAATTATGTTTGGTGCCCGCAATATCGGATATGGGTGCGGCATGAATTGAAAAACTCGCCACCGCTATCAGGCCAGATAATATCAGCAATCGAATGCGGCGGGACAAAGCAAAATTTTGACGGGGATTATCCATTTCAGTTATCCCCCAGATACTGAAATATCGACACCCGGCTATTCAGCATATCCGAGACGAAGACTCTATCCCGGCTGTCCACCCACAGTCCTGTCGGTTGCGCAAACTGGCCCGGAGCTGTGCCGGAGCCACCGATCGACATTAATAATTCACCTTGCCGATTGTAAACCAGTACGTAGTCATAATAACTTTCCGACACGTAAATATTCCCATCAGAGTCCAGTGCAATACCTTTCGGCCGCGAAAAGTTGCCTATATACAGGCCTCGTTGACCAACGGTTTGCAGAAATTGACCAGAGTCATCGAATACCTGGATACGCGCATTCAGTGAATCAGTCACATAAAGAATACCCTGGCGGTAAACGAGATAGGTTGGGCGGTTTAACTCACCGTCGCCAGTACCGAAAGCACCCCAGATATCGATCAATTTGCCACTGATATCAAACAACTTGATGTTACTTTCGGCGGTATCGCTTACCAGCAAACGCCTGCCTAGCGGATCATAAGCGATACCTGTTGGGCGTTTTAATACATCCTGTCCGAATGTATTTATCACATCACCATTATTGTTAAATTGATACACCAGCGATAACTCGGAGTCAGTTACCCACAGCGAATCCTCCGCATAGGTGACCCCTATCGGGCTAAGCAGCGGAGTACCCAGGTTAGTTTCATTCCAGACATCGAATTCACCCAGAGTTTCATCAAAAACGAAAATCGACTGCCGCCCCGGATCCGTCACAAAGAGCCTGCCATTGTTGTCGCTCGATACCTGTTGTGGTCTCACCAGGTCGAGGGTCGATTTTTTTTTCGCACCCAGTCCAACAATTGCGGCAAACACGCGCGCAAGGACGCCTTCATCGGACGCTTCTCCGTTGGTGTTGGATTCACCATAAAGGTGACCGATGAATACGTAACGGGGAACTTCAGGCAAAGATGGCCAGGTCAGATTACCAGGATTGCTCTCATTGATACCTGGCATGTAAAACGTACTATGGACAGGCACCGTGCTACAACCTGCCAGCAGCATTAAGCCGATCGAGATCCATCCAGGATAAAATCCCGCAAAGGAAAAATTCGACTGCGCGAGTTTCACCGTAATGTCACCACCTGCCTGGTCCTCCAGTTTCGTTACTGCCACGAATTCCCGTCTTCAGGCCCGCTTTGCCAGAATGACAAAGATGACAATTATCGACCGACCAGGCGATTTCGCCATTGTGGCACATACCACAGTACTGGCCGTCAATGATCTTTCCCATGGTAATTTCATTAGCTCCCGCGCGCATTTCAAATCCCAGTTCATGATGACAAACCTTGCAGCGAAACCGAATCCGATGAAACCAGTGTGGAAAAATAACCGGACGCATATCATTCTTTTCAGCCATTCGATTCAGTACGACATCCGCATACTCGGCACCAACCATAGTTGAAACACATATTACAAAAAGGATAAACGCCAGCTTGCTCCCAAATAATTTAAATTTCGACATAATTGACTACTCAGGCCTGCCCAATCATCGCGAATTCGGTGTCGATGATGTGTCCGCAGATTTAACCGGTTGTGCGCCAGGTTGCCCCAAAAACGAGCTTCTCACAAGGCTATGACAACGATTGCATTCGGTCAAAGGAAATGCCACGGCACCATGGCAGACACCACAATACTGGCCATTCAGAATAGCAAGCATGCTGACTGGATTAGCATCAACCTTTTTGATGAATATCTTATCGTGACAATTTTTGCAATCCAGCCATTCGGTATGTGGCTTGTGAGGAAATCGGACTAGTGGCATTTCACCGGTTTTTTCCATCACAATGTCCAGATCGATAACCTCGATTATGGTTTCCGGCAAAATATTGGTTCGCGGCTCGATGTATTGTTCGCGCAAGGCCCTGACCCAGGATACCTTGTTACCGACGCCATCCTTGGGCAGCAGAGAGAGCGCATCGGCAGGCTCTTGCAGGACTCCGATGGCCGGACTCTTAGGGTCGTGTAAGCCGTCACTCGCCAATGGTTTCCAGAGTTGTTCCGCCTGCACTACTCCAAACACCAGGATCAGCGGAATAATATGAAAGCAGTATCTCAGTTTCATAAATCACCAGCTTGCTTATCCAGGAATAAAAATCCCGGCAACGCGCATCGCGCGCACAAGTCGACTGGTTGACAACTCAAGCAATTGAATCGCCTGATCGAAAGCCTCATCCCCTGCATAAGCCTCAGCCTGTTGACGATACTGGTCGGCTTCAGCAATGAAATCGGCGATTTTTCTTTGCATAGTGTCTGTTTCCTTTTTTTTATCGATTAATAAATTTATCAACATACCATAGGTATCATTTCGATCGATTTCGTAAAGGTACTCGTCCTTCTTTGAGTCGAACTGCAACGATCGGACCAATGTCTGCCCCGATCGAATCGAATCGATGGTGACCTTTAACAAATGGTAAGCTTTATCGATTTCAATTCTGGCCTCGGCACCCTGTCCCTCCTGCAGTAAATCATCCGCCTTGCTGGTTAGCTGATCTAGCTGATGATTTACCTTACGCTTGTCTTCCATTTCATTATTTTCATCAGAAATCCGGTTAAAAGCATCCCTCAATGCGAGTACCGATTCTCTGCGCCGAATATAATTAGCAACGATTTGTTTTTTGCTCCTCGATTCCGGAGTCGCCAGTTTGATCGCCTCAAACATCAAAACTGTGGACTGTTTCAATAATTCAACAGCGGTTTGATATTCGCCCTGGCCATGTTTTTCACCCGCCTGCAGATACAATTCGAGTGCTAGTTGACGTTTTTGTTTTGCCTCCCTGCTGCTACTTTTGATGACTTGTTTGGCAGCTGACGACTGATTCAAAAGTTTATCGATATAGGGTAGTCGATTGGCAACACCCTCCTGGGTTGCCTGCGCATAAGCATTACTAATCGGACTACCTAAGATCACCGTCAGTATTTTAAGAATTAATTTTTTTTTCATAATTTTATTATCAAATTTTGATCCCCAGGATTCTCAACACTGCAGATAACAAGGCAACAGATTGTTTGAGCACCGGAATGGCTTCGAGAAAAATGCCTTCATTTTGAAGATCCTCAGCAATTTCGAGATTAACCATTGAACGATATATGTAATTATCTATCAGCTTTTGGGATTGCTCATCGGTCTCGTATTTAGACAACGAATATTGGACCAGTTCGAGGTAATGATAGGTACGATTAATCAGATATTGAAATTCATCCTGGTTCGAAACGAAATCCAAATCGTAAACAATCGTTGTTTGATGCCGTAATTTCTCCAACAGGGAGGACTTCACACCATAAGCCTGCCCCAGTAAAGCGAGCGCCTGATCGTAATCTTCCGCTTTCGCATAGCTGATAGCCTGGTTGCGGAGGTCGCTGACATGTTCTAACTGGTCTTGCAGAAATTCGTTTTCCGATTCGCTCAGTTGCTCCCATTCGGGCAGGATGAACGAGTCGAGCTGATCGATGAATTTTCGATACTTGTTCTTTTTCAGCTGTGACACATTGAGTAATCGCGCACTGGCGCTTAGATCTCGTAGCACATAGTCGATTACCGCTTCAGCTTCCAGATACTGCCCCCTGTCGAAATACTCCTCACCCAACAGGAAATTTTCTGCTGCCCTCGCCAATAGCTCCCTGGCGAGGCTATCATTGCTCGACTTCACTCGCTCTAACAGGCCAGGGCTGTGCAAGATAAGGTTGACCATCTTTATCTTTTGCTCGAGTTTTGCTTCAACCCCCTGGACCCCAGGCTCGCTGCCGACGGTTTCATCCTGTGCAAAAACCAGGTTCTGATTCATAACAAAGATCAATGTCAAAATTGATCCTTTCACTGCTTGCACCAAGCGACTGTCCATTAGCTTAGTTTTTAACCTCCGCAGTGGCGTCCTTTTGCTTGGAATGACATTTACGGCATTCCGATATTGGAAAGGCGACCTTGCCATGACATACCCCACATTTTTGACCCAATAGAATCGCCGCCATCGATATCTGATTGGCCCCTTTTTGCGGGATGAATATGGCGGGATGGCAATTTGAACAATCCAGCCACTCGGTATGCTGTTTGTGTGGATAAACCACATCCGGCATAGAGCCCTTTACCTCGCGTACAATATTCAAATCCATCACCACTGGTTTGGCGGTATCGCTCAGGCGTTCGTAACGTGGGAATATCTCGCTATTCTCCAACGCTTTGACCCAATCTACCCGGTTGCCGGACTTTGACCGGGTCAGAGCCTCAAATGCTTGCCTGGGCTCCTGCAATAAATGTGTCCCAGCGTTTTCCGGATCGTGAATGCCATCGCTGGTAGGCGCAAGATTCCACTTGGCAGGGGGCTGCATGAGACGATTGAACTGGTTTACATTGCTGCTGGTTTTTTTTGCCGCTTTTGCCGGTTTAACTGGAACCTTTTTGGATGTTGTTGTTTTTGCCGTAGTTACCTGTTTATCCGGAACAGTTTTCGATGTGGTTGTTTTTGCCGTAGTTACCTGTTTATCCGGAACAGTTTTCGATGTGGTTGTTTTTTCAGCATCACTTGTTACCGATGGCTTTGCATACTGATCGAAGCCCGCAGAAACCAGCATATAAATGATCGCATTCTCGATTTCCTCATCCTTGATCGCAGGGTTGCCGCCCTTGGCCGGCATATTTTTATATCCTTTCAAAGCATGAGATAGCAGGACTTCAAACCCCTGTTTTTCCCGCTCGACCCAATCCTGCCTCGTGCCCAGCTTTGGTGCCTGCAGTATGCCGGCCGCGTGACAGGCTAAACAGGTACTGTCGTATACCTGTTTGCCGGAACGGATATCTGCAGCAGAACAAACAAAAAAACTTGAAATCGCAAGTATAATGGCGGCAAGCGTCGACCTGGCTGAATAATGCATCGGCTTTCCAGAAAATAAGCTGGTAACTTTCATTCCTGATTACCCGCGTCTTTTTTCCTGGTTGTGGCGGTCAACTTCGAGGACGTACTCTGATGCACCTGGGTCGGCTCTCCCGATTTACCCGAATGACAGACATCACAGCTTTCGACCGACCAGGCCACTTCGCCGTTATGACAGGCCCCGCAATACTCGCCATCGATAATTTTCAGCATGTTGATCTGATTACCACCCGCCTCCATTTTGAATCCAAGATCCGCGTGGCATACCTTGCACCTGAAGCGGATCCGATGGAACCAGTGCGGAAACACGACCGGCCGCATCCCGGCTGCGTCGGAATAATTATTGATGAGAACATCACCATACTCAGCGTTCACCGTGACTGGTGGCGAGAAAAATAAAACGCAAGAGATGATCAAAAAATTGATGTGGCGGTTAAGCATTCTGCTTCCTCTGGGTTAAAGGTCTCCGAATGACCGCTTCAACTGAAACTTTATCAATCGATCAAACCGGTCATTGTGCACGAGGAAATCGAGACTGAACTCGGTCTCCAGTCGCCCGATCTTGTGTCGTATCGAGTTTTTCCAGGAGCCATCGATCCCGGTATCGTCGTTTAAGTCCTGACCGAAGCTCTCGCGGTTATTAAATTCCTGTTCCAGCCTCAACTGAGATCTGAAAATCAGATTGGGTACATGAAACAGGCGGTCACGAAAATATTCGAGCTGGCCATTGGTTACCGTCCTCTCGGTACGCAATCCGTCATTTTTCTGGTTGCTATACTGCAATGTGAGGTTACCCGCCAGTTGGGAATAGCGATCAAAACGAAAGCCGCCCGTGTATTGCAGATTGAGTAGCTGGAACAGGTCTTCGTCCTGACCCGTCCTGCGGGAATCACTGGCAGTTAAGCCGATAACGGATTGATTGGCGGTGGCAGCGTCTGACCAGGTTACGGTAATGGCATGATCAATACGGGTTTCGTCTTCATCAGCCGTATCAAGATCATACTTAATCGCCTGGGTCAGCATAGATCTCAACTCATAACTGTTCTTCACCGATCGATTATTCGCCAGGGAATGACCGAGTCGATTATTCGATTGCTGTGACGATTCGATATCACCATGCTGATTGTTCAACGAAGAACTCGCAGACCATCCATAATCCCCTATATCCAGGGAAGTTCGATCGGAGATATAAGCCGCCTTTACTGATTCACTGCCGGTAAATAGAGTGTCGTCATCCTGGCGCATGGTATAGTTGCCGTTAATGTTCTCGCTGAACAGCAAATTGTCGGAATATTCGTAGATCAGACCCTGGTTAATGTTAGCGGTCGAAATTTCGTTATCGACTATGTCACTCCGCAAGCCCTGGAGGCTCTGGCTTTGGGCTATACGATTCCTTGCCGCACGCAAACTACCGGTCAGCTTGATATCGTCTCGGGATGACGGTTGCCAACTCAGAAAACTGTTCAGTTGATACGAATTCTCATCTGAATTCGAATCACTGAAATCGTTTTCAATCTTCGAGGTTGCAAGCAGGTTATCGAGCGAAAGATTGGCGTCGTTTCTGTAGGAATGCGTCGTGGTGATCGCGTAGATGTCAGCGTGTCTGTCGGTCAGGTCTTCATCTACCGTATCAACATCGATATCGGTATTAAATGCATGTTGATCAAACTGGTTGCTAGCCGAAAATAACAGTCGGTCTGCTGAAAAATCTGCACGAACAGCTTGATTTCCTCCCTTGTTGTCTTGCTCATTCCGTCGGTACAGCGCGCTGTAGTTATGTTTGCCGTCCAGGCTACGATACTTCTGTTGAGCACCGTATTCAGTATTCGCGACCTCCAGGTCAGATTCAACCAGATCAGATCGATCATCGTCAAACTTGCTCCGATCTTCATCGTAATACAACATGAAAGGAAAACGGCTGGAGGGGAACAGGTCAAATTGAACTCTACCGGTGATGAACTCGTCTTTCACTTCTGATTGCTCTTCAAATTCACTTTGCTCAACCGACAAACTAAGGCCGCCACTAATTAACGCAAACCAGGGCCGCCACACATAACTGCTGGCATTGATGGTCCCGGTGTTCAGAAAATTCGTGTCGGTAGTACGACCGCTATCTCTGTCCCAGACCCTGTAGGTGCTACTAAGGTCTCCCCACACCCGCTGGGGCCCTGAATTGCCAACCTCCTGGCCCTGCGCATTGCTCATCTCAACCACGATTACCAGCCAAAGGTAGCGAGTTTTTGTTCCGCGCAAGGCCCACACAATTAATCATGATGATCGTTAGTAACAATTTTCTCGTTGACGTAAATTGTCGCCATCGACTTCAACTGATCTAGATAACTTTCCCAGGCTTCATCCTGCATTTTCCGGTACAGCAGTTCGCCGGCCCTGGTTTTCACCTCTGCAAAAGCTTTCAGTTTATCGGGCTGAACACCATTCACTTTGAATAGCGCCACCCCTTCAAGCACCCGAGTGGGAATGCTCAACTGATTTGCGGTCAGCCCTGCAACCGAGTCCTGAGCATCTGTTTCAAGCACACCTTGATGCAGGTAACCCAGGTCTCCGCCAAGGTTTGCACTGGCATGACCCGAGTATTCACGGGCCAGAACTGCAAAACCTTCTCCCGCTTCAACTCGCTGTTTGAGCTGCCCGGCAGTCTCCGTTGCCTGTTGCCACAGGCTGGAACTCGCAGCAGGAGGAACCTTAAGCAAAATTACCGAAACCCATATACGTTCCGGCTCGGTGAACTTGTCCGGATGATTTTGATAATAAGCTTCGACCTGATGCTCATCCGGCATTGGCAGTTGCCTGACTTCCGCCTCCATTCTCTCGATCAAGTCCTGTCTTTGCAGCCGTTCGATTAGCAGAGGTTCCACCTTTTCACGCTGTGCCTGCCAATCGGGGCTGCTACCATACTTGAGGTTATACGC
>Ga0209271_10000691_pt1 | contig 11720 bp, 9 predicted proteins | sample tdAd002_FD_187123 | JGI IMG/M metagenome (GOLD analysis project Ga0209271, IMG submission 187123) | Marine sediment microbial communities from the Atlantic coast under amendment with organic carbon and nitrate - tdAd00.2 (SPAdes)... | ecosystem: Environmental > Aquatic > Marine > Coastal >... | reverse complement strand
GGCGGCCGGCCTGTGGACCCTGCTGATCTTGATCCTGGCCGTGATGCAGCTCCCCGCCATGCTCGTCTTGATCCCGGTGATTTTCTATGTGTTCTCGGTGAGCTCGACGGTGACTGCCGTTCTCTTCACCATCTGGGCATTGCTCATCGGGCTCAGCGACAACGTGCTCAAGCCGCTGCTCATGGGCCGTGGCTCCTCGGTCCCGATGCTGATCCTTTTCATGGGCTCGTTGGGCGGCTTCATGGCTGGAGGTATCCTTGGGCTGTTCGTCGGCGCGGTGATTCTCTCGCTTGGGTATACGGTGTTCATGGCCTGGGTCGGCGAGGCCCATATCGACGATGACGACGAGGTCACCGCGGCAACGGAAACCCCGTAACGATGCAAGCACGATACCCGCGGAACATCGTCCTGCTCATTGAAGGCCTGGTCGGTCCTCTGGACGATGACGACTTCTTGGCGACGCTCTAGCGTCAGTGCAGAAGCCGAACCCGGATCGTCGCCGGGATCGCTCGGAGCTCGTCTAGCAACGGGCCGGCGTCATCGAGCTCGATGTCCATGACGACGTAGCCGACGTCCGCTTGGGTCTCGAGGTATTGCGCCGCCACGTTGACCCCGCGCGTCGAGAAGACTCGGTTTATCTGCTCCATCACGCCGGGCTCGTTCCGGTGGATATGCAGGATGCGCCTGCGATTCTCGTGATCGGGAATGGCGACTTGCGGGAAGTTTACTGCTGAAACCGTGGAGCCGTTGTCGTTGTACTTGACCAGCTTCGCGACGACCTCGCGTGCGATGTTGTACTGCGCTTCTTCGGTGGCCCCGCCGATGTGCGGCGTGAGAATCACATTGTCGAATTCGCGAAGAGGCGACTCGAACGTCTCCTGATTGGATTTCGGCTCTAAAGGAAACACGTCGATCGCCGCGCCACCGATGTGCCCCGTCTCGAGCGCCAGAGCCAAAGCATCGATATCGACGACGCTGCCCCGGGCCGCGTTGATCAACAGCGCACCCGGACGCATTGCCCGCATCGCGTCGGCATCGATGATGTTGCGAGTCACCGGCGTCTCGGGCACATGCAGGCTGACCACGTCAGCCTCCGCAAAGAGCTCGTCGAGGCTATTCACTGCTGAGGCATTTCCAAGCGGGAGCTTGTGCTCGATGTCGTAATACAGGACGCGCATCCCAAGCCCCTCTGCAAGGATCCCGAGCTGCGTTCCGATGCGGCCATAGCCAACGATGCCTAAGCATTTTCCACGCACTTCGTGCGCATTCCGGGCCGTCTTCGCCCACTCGCCCCGGTGCGCCCTCGCGGACTTCTCCGGGATCCCGCGCATCAACAAAATGATGTCGGCAATCGCAAGTTCGGCGACGCTGCGGGTGTTCGAGAACGGAGCATTGAAGACGGGGATGCCCATGCGCCGCGCCACGTCGAGGTCGACCTGGTTGGTCCCAATGCAGAAGCAGCCAACGGCTTTGAGCTTCTTCGATGCACCGAGTGCCTCGGCGTCGAGCTGGGTGCGCGAACGGATGCCGATGAAATCGACGTCACCAATGGCGTCCACCAAGTCAGAGCCCGTGAGCGAATGCTTGAGGCTTTCGACATTGCCGTACCCCGCCGCTGCGAGACTCTCGACCGCGGCCTCGTGAATGCCTTCGAGAAGGAGGATTCGAGTCTCGTGTTCAGCCACGGCGAGAGTCTGGGTCGATCTCCGGGCTACCGCAAGAACCGAAATCGCGCCTCAGAGGCTAAACGAGATTGCACCAAAGAGCACGAGCGTAAACAGCGTCATGGCTACCTGCCACAGGCGATGAGCATGCTTCATCTCCATGAAGTCGAAGAAGATGAGAAAGAACTTTGCCAGCCCGATCGCGAGCACGACGTACGCTACGCTTCGGCCCTGCTCGCTGGAGTTGTAGAAGCCCACCACCGTGAGCACTACCAAGGCGAGCCAGATCGCCCCCTCTTTGATGATGAAGCTCTTCATGCGACGCTCAAATCAAATACAGGATCGGAAAGAGAAGGACCCAGATCAGGTCGCACATGTGCCAGAAGGCACTGCCCGTCTTGAGGTTGAAGTCTTCGGCAGCGAACGCCTCGCCCTTTTGCACCTTCCTCGCCATGTACGCGAGCACGAGGATGCCGAGGAGCACGTGAAAGAGATGAAACGCGGTCAAGAGCCAGTAGAAATCAAAGAACTGATTCACTCCGGTCGTCAGCCCGTGTGCGATCTTGTCGCGGTACTCGACCGCTTTCACGATCACGAAGACGCCGCCCAGTGCCATGGCACCGCCGAGCCAACGCGCAGCGCGGCGATCATTGCCTGCATCGTAGTCGCCGTTCGCCAGCACGACGAGATAGCCGCTCGTCACGAGCACCAGGGTATTGAGGAGCGCCAGTCCTTGGTTGAGCTCGGCCTGAGACGACTCGAAAACCGTCAGGCTCTTCGCGCGCAGAACAGAAAACACGATGAACGCCAACCCAAACGCGAGGAGCTCCATGAAAATGAAGATCCAGATCATCATCCCGCCTGGCGGGTGGAGCGGTTCACTGAAATCGGGGTGCGCCGCGGCTCGATTCACAGGGCGTCCCGTAGCACCTCGCACCTGTCATTGACACCGGGTCGGTTGGCCAGAGAGTATCGCCACTCCGTGAAGGAAGGCTGTCTTGGCGAATCTGGATGACATGACGGGCGTGCTGGTTCGCCCATTGCAGCTGCTGCGCTCGCGTCCGCGCAACACGCTCGATCGCCTTTGTGCTTATGAGGGCGTTCCTCGCGACGAGCTCTTCCCCGCGCCGGATCGGCTTCCCCGTGTCCGAACACGGCGCCGATGGTCACTGCCGGGGTTCGAAAACGAGGATCTCTCCTTCGCCTCGCTGCACGAACCGATCGAACCTCTGTTCCGGGAGCACTACCACGCGCGCAGCCGGCGCATCCAAACGGTCTACGCACGGCGGATACGGCCGAAGGGGAGCGAAGGGCGCCCGCGTCTGCTCTATATCCACGGCTACATGCAGCCGGAAACGGTGATCGAAGAGCACGGTCTCCTGGCCGGGCTAGCTCGAACGCTCAACGTGGAGATCGTCCACCTCCAACCGCCCTACCATGGCCGCCGGAAGCCCAGGAGCTCTGCCTACGACGGCGAGCGCTTCTGGACTGCAGACGTCGTGCGAAGCCTGGAAGCGATGCGTCAAACCATCCTGGACGCGCGCACTCTGCTCGCAGTCATGCTCGACGAGTCACCAAACCCTGTAGGACTCTCGGGCCTATCGCTCGGCGGCTCTTTCGCTGCAATCCTCGCGTGCCTCGAGCCTGGCTTTGATTTCTCCGCGCCCTTTATCGCGCACATGGACATGGGTGCGCTGCTGCGAGATGCCCCCGTGCTCGGTGCCATGCGAAAGGACCTCGCCCGGTTTGGCTGGACGCCACGCGATTTCGGCGACTTCTTCACCAAGATCGGCTGGGACGAGCTCGAGCCGGTCATCCCCGCAGACCGCATTCTGCTCCTCGCGGCTGAGCAGGATCGCTTCTTCGATGCCGAGGTCCTGCGGGCGATGTGGAGTCGATGGGGCGAGCCTGAGATCCATTGGTATCCAACGAGCCACATGGGGTTCCTCCCGCACATGCCCAGCGCGATTGGGCACCTGCGTCAATTCATCAACCGGCTCAGTCGGCCTTAGGCGGCTCGACAGGCGCGGGCTCCGGCGGGGCATCGGCGGGAGGAACCTCCATCTCGACCTCTGGTCCTGCGGGCTCTGGCCTGAGCTTCAGCACACCCTCGAAATCGCCGGTCGTCAACCGATACACGGTTCCGGCGTACTGCAGATAACCAAAACCATAGAGCAACGACTGAACACCGAGCTCCCCGACGAACTCCACGCGATGCGTGGGGATGTACTTCAAGGGATCTTGGGCGACTTGCTGCAGCGAATCGACGACGCGCTGAATCTCCCCTTGATCTTCAACCTTCAAGACCTCGGTTTCGCCCATCCCAGCGCCCGAAGGTAGCGGGGTTCGCTGAAACACTGTGATGCTCTTCAACTGGCCCAGGGGCGCCATCGAAATCGACGTGGGCGCTTGCACCGCGACGAAGGCCCCGCCTCCGTGAATCGACATGGCTGTCTCTGCCGCCGGCGCATCGAGCGCACACTTGAACGCCGTCCCGGCCACCGTCACCGTCGAGCCGGTGCCGCTGCCGTGCGCCATCGCCGGTGCCGTGTCCTGCTCGGTGGGTCCACGCCCGTCGCCCTGCGCGAGTTCCTCGGGATGTAAGAGCAGATGCGTCCCGCCTCTCTCGGCCGCCTTGTTTCGGGCGTCGTTCTCGGCGGATTCTCGGATCACGCTTGGCTTCGAGTAGGCGCCGGTCATGCCGCCGCCGTGGCCGATCACGACGCCCAAGTTCTCACAGCCCGCCGGCTCGCCATACAGCAGCACGATGTTGGTGCCATTGGTCGAGAGCTGGCTGGCCTTGCAGCCGACCAGAGACAAAGCAAAGGCCAGCCAAACCAGCGGAACCATCAAGCTCGGGCAAAGAGAAATTCGAGGCTTCATCGACGGGTCTCCTCCAGAAACAGTGTCCAGCTGAAGCGCGAAGTCAACCCGCGTGCGCGCTCGGAGCTGCGATCACGCTCGCTTTCGCGGAAGCGGCGCTGTATTCTGCCTCGCCGGAGAAGTTCATCATGTCGATCACTCTGGAAACGCGCTGCCGTTCGCTCGAAGACCCCGAAGGATTCTGGGGCGAAGTGGCCGAAGGAATTGACTGGATCACTCGCTGGGACCGTGTTCTCGACGACTCCAACCCGCCCTACTACCGGTGGTTCCCTGGAGCCCAGCTCAACACTTGTTACAACGCCCTCGACCGGCACGTCGAGAAGCGGGGCAACCAAGCTGCGCTCATCTACGACAGCGCGGTCACTCACCAGAGGCGAACGTACACGTATCGGCAGCTTCGCGACGAGGTCGCGGTCTTCGCAGGTGCGCTCGCGTCGCATGGCGTTACCAAGGGCGATCGCGTCTTGCTCTACATGCCGATGATCCCCGAGGCCGTCATCGCAATGCTCGCATGCGCTCGGCTCGGCGCCGTGCATTCGGTCGTGTTTGGCGGCTTCGCGCCGCAAGAGCTCGCAACGCGTATCGACGACGCCGAACCCAAGACCATCGTGTCGGCGTCTTGCGGCATCGAAGGCGTTCGAGTCATCGAGTACAAACCTCTGCTCGACCAGGCGATCGAGCTTTCGCGCCACAAACCCGCCTCGTGCATCATCCGCCAGCGCGAAAGCTGTGAGTGCGACCTGACAGAGGGACGTGACGTTTCTTGGCAAGACGCTGTCGCAGCGGCCAAGCCGCACGGCTGCGTGCCGGTGATGGCAACGGATCCACTGTATATTCTCTACACTTCGGGAACGACCGGTGTGCCCAAAGGCGTCGTGCGGGACAACGGCGGTCATGCGGTCGCGCTGAAATGGACGATGCAGAAGGTGTACGACGTTCAGCCTGGCGAAGTGTACTGGGCGGCGTCGGACGTGGGTTGGGTCGTCGGCCACTCATACATCGTCTACGGCCCACTCCTGAACGGGAACACCACGATCCTCTACGAAGGCAAGCCTGTGGGGACGCCTGACGCGGGCGCATTCTGGAGAGTGATCGCGGACCACGGCGTGAACTGCATGTTCACCGCTCCGACGGCGTTTCGAGCGATTAAGAAGGAAGACCCGACGGGTGCTCTGCTCGCCGACTACGACCTGAGCACATTGCGGTCGTTGTTCTTGGCCGGCGAGCGCTCGGATCCCGACACCCTCGAGTGGGCGGAAGGAAAGCTCGGGGTTCCAGTCATCGATCACTGGTGGCAGACCGAAACCGGATGGGCGATCTGCGCAAACTGTCTCGGGATCGAGCACCTTCCCATCAAGCATGGGTCGCCATCGCTCGCCATCCCGGGCTGGGACGTGCAGGTCGTCGACGAGAGTTGCAAGCAACTTCCAGCCGGCACCACGGGGGCCCTGGTGGTCAAGCTCCCGCTACCACCTGGAAGCCTGCCGACGCTTTGGAACGACGACGAGCGCTTCGTGAGCTCGTACCTCACGGAGTTCCCGGGTTACTACAAGACCGCCGACGCCGGCTACATCGATGAGGACGGCTACGTCTACGTCATGTCGCGCACCGACGATATCATCAACGTCGCGGGACACCGGCTGTCGACCGGCGGCATGGAAGAGGTCGTCGCCGCTCATGCCGACGTAGCGGAATGCGCGGTGATTGGCGTGGCCGATGAGCTCAAGGGCGAGATCCCACTCGGATTCTTGGTGCTCAATGCGGGCGTCGACCGGCCGTTCCACGACATCGTCTCGGAAGTCATCCAGATGGTCCGCACCGAGATTGGCCCGGTGGCGGCTTTCAGAACCGCGATCGTCGTGCAGCGCCTTCCCAAGACCCGCTCCGGCAAAATCCTACGCGGCACGATGAAGAAGATCGCCGATCGGACCGAGTGGAAGATGCCGGCAACGATCGACGACCCCGTCATCCTCGACGAGATCACGGAACGACTACAAGCGATCGGGTACGGCTAAATGAACAGGGAGCAAGAGCGCGCACTCCTTCTCTTTGCGGTCGCCATCGTGCTCATCGCTACCCCGGTCCGGGCCGTATGGCTTCAAACCTGGTGGTCCCCGTTCGCCTTCTGGCTCTCCATGATCGCGGTCGTCGCGCTGCTTCATCGCACCGACCATGCCGCTTAATCACTTCGTTCTCTTCTTCCTTTCTGTCGCCCTACTCGGCTTCTACATCTTGGGTTCCGAGGTCGTGGAGCGTTCCCCGCGTTGGGGCGGACTGGGGAGAAGCCGTTTCAGCTATGCGCTCGCCCTGGCGGTCTACGCGACCACGTGGACTTTGTTCGGCAGCGTCGGTTTCGCGGCGAGCGAGGGCTACGACTTCCTCGCCATCTACTTCGGCGTCACCTTGTCTTGCATCGCGATCCCTTTCTTGTGGGCGCCCGTCGCAGAGTTGGTCGACCGATATCGACTCGGAAGCATCGCAGACCTCTTCGCCTTCAGGTACCAGAGCCGCACCCTGGGTGCGGCCGTGTCGATCTTCATGGTGGCCGGCCTTCTCCCGTACATCGCATTGCAACTTCGAGCGGTCGCCGACGGCGCGGCGATCCTGGTCGGTGAGGAACCGAGCGAAACGCTCGGATCCGTCTACGCAATCTTGCTCAGCTCTTTCGCCGTGGCGCTTGGCGTCCGCTACGCGGACGGTCGGGCCCATCGCCCCGGACTGATCGCGACACTGGCGTTCGAGAGCATTTTCAAGCTCGTCGCGCTTTTGGTGGTCGGCACGGCGGTGCTGATGACCATCTTTGGGGGGATTCGCGGACTCGACACCTATCTTCAGGAACGGCCCGAGCTGGTCGAGAGCATGACCAGCCCCGTCATGGGCGACTCCTGGATTTCGCTCGTCTTCGTGACGTTTTGCGCCGCGTTCCTGCTGCCCCGTCAGTTTTTCGTCGCCTTCGTCCAGCGACCCGGGCCGCGCAGCCTCGAGACTGCCCGATGGGCGCTGCCGCTGTACCTGTTCGCGATCAATCTGCCCGTGCCGATTCTATATTGGGCCGGGCGCGACCTCGCGGCACCTGGCATTCGCCCTGACGTTTACGTTCTGGTGGCGGTGCAAAGCTCGCCGGCACTCCAAACGCTCGCCTTTCTCGGCGCGGTTTCCGCAGCAAGCGCGATGATTTTGGTGTCATCGATCGCGTTGAGCGGCATGGTGGCAAACTACCTCGTGCCGCGCTTTGGACCGTCTCCCGAATCACTACTTACGCGCTGGGCCGTTTTTCGACGCTCGACCATCGTCGGCGTGGTCGTCGCTGGCCTGTTGATCCACTTCACGCTCCCTCGCACTCGGTCACTCGTCGACCTCGGGCTGGCCTCGTTCGTCGCGGTCACACATCTGCTTCCCGGTTTGCTGGGAGCGCTCTTTTGGCGACGCGCAACACGGGCTGGCGTGCTTGCGGGCCTGGTCGTGGGCGCAACCTCATGGGCGGTGTTGACCGCGTCACCCCTCTTCGGGGTCGAGGTCGACGTCTCTCGCCTCTTTGCGCTGTTTGGTTTCTCGGACCCCACTGCCCGAGGGCCCGCAATTTGGCTCAGCCTCACGGCGCATGGGTTCGTCTTCATGGGTGTCTCGCTCTTGACCGATCGCTCGCCAGAGGAGCGCAACGCTGCGGAAGCCTGCCGGGAGCCACGGGTGACCCGGCTCTTGCAGGTTCCCGATTCGGCCGAGGCGCTTCAGGAGCGCCTGGCGTCTTACGTCGGAAAGGACATCGCCATCCAGGAGATCTATGAAGCCGCTTCAGCGGCCGAGGTCTATTGGCCGCCCCGCGATCGACCCGAGCTGCTCCGACTGATCACCGAGCTCGAGGGCCGCCTCAGCGAACGCATCGGGCCACTGGCCGCGCGCACCTATGTTCAAGGAGGCCGGCCGGTGCGAGCGAACGCGCTTGCGGAACGGTTGCGCGCGTTTCGTGCGCTGGACTCACTCGAAGCCGACGCGTCGCAGCGAAGCTCACCAGCCCACGCTGCTCGCCGATACCTCTCGCGTCTGATGTCTGAGCTGCCGGTAGGCGTGTGCACGGTCGACGATCACGAGGACGTCGTCGTGTGGAATGCACAGCTCCAGCGCATCTCCGGCCTCAATGAGGACGACATTTGCGGGAACCCGGTGCAAGACATTCCGAGCCCCTGGTGGCCATTGTTCAACGAGCTCGCGCACCAGCCCACCGGCTCGGTGATCGAACGCGAGTACGACTCTGGCGACCAGAAGATTCAGCTACGCGCGCAGACCGCAGCGATCCCCGGCGAGGTCGAGGAGGGCCGAGTGTTCGTCGTCGAGGACATCACAGCCCTGCGAGAGCTCGAGCGGCACGTCGCGCATAAGGATCGACTTTCCTCGATCGGCACATTGGCATCGGGGGTCGCGCACGAGGTCGGCAATCCGCTCACCGGAATTCTCATGGTCGCCAAGAACCTAGCGACCGACCCTGGCGCCGACGACGCCGCCGAACGACTCGGGATCATCGTGGACGAAGCGCAACGCATTCATAGAATCGTGCAGAGTCTTCTCACGTTTAGTCGGCGCGACGAGGCACCGGTCGAGCTCCGGACGATCTCGGTGACCGGCGTGGTGCGCACGGCCGCAGAGCTGGCAAAGCTCGAAACCGCAGGGTGCAAGATCGACCTGCACCTCGCCGTCGATGCACCTGCGATGGCAAGCCCAGATGGGTTAACCCAGGTCCTCGTCAATCTGTTGAACAATGCGCGCCAGGCCTGTCCATCGGGTTCGACCGTCACAGTGCGCACTCGTGTAGAGAACGGCTCGATTCACATCGACGTCGACGACGAAGGCCCCGGAATCCCCAAGGAGCTGTCGGACAGGGTATTTGAGCCGTTTTTTACGACGAAACCCGATGGACAGGGCACGGGCCTGGGCCTGTCGGTATCCAGGCAAATCGTCGAGCGCTTCGGCGGAGCTCTGACCTACGAGCCGCGGCGCTCGGGTGGCAGCCGGTTCACAATTACCCTCCAAGCCCACGAAAACTAAAGGATTGAAGGACGCTGCTGTCCTTTGGTATTAATCACCGGTGGTGAAGATCCTTTTGGTGGAGGACGAGCGGGTCATCCGCGCGGAGATCAGGCGCATTCTCACGCGCGATGGGCATCAGGTCGTCGATGTCGCAAGCGTTCCCGAAGCCGAACGGGAACGCCCCGAATCGTTCGACCTCGTGATCACGGACGTGAGGCTCAGCGGGGAGACAGGTGATGTCTTGATCGAGCGAGCCGGCCAGGTTCCCGTGATCGTGATGACAGCCTATGGTTCGGTCGGCGCCGCAGTGGACGCGATGAAGCGGGGGGCCGTGGACTACCTGTCGAAGCCATTCGAGCCGGCAGCATTGAGCGCAGCGGTCGATCGGGTGCTTCGGCATCGCGCATCGGCTGGCCAAAATGGCCAAGCCACCGCCGGAGATCCGTACGAGCTGGTCGCCACGCAATCTAGTCCTATGCAGGAAGCGCTACGGTGGGCGCGCAAAGTTGCACCGACGGAAGCAACGGTTTTGATCCTCGGCGAGTCGGGGACCGGAAAGGAGCTCATCGCTCGCGCGGTTCATAATCAGAGCACCCGAGAGGGCGCGTTCGTTGCAGTCAACTGCGCATCGATCCCGGAGACCCTGCTCGAGTCGGAGCTCTTCGGGCACGAGAAAGGCGCGTTCACCGGCGCAGTCGGCAGACAGGAAGGCTTGGTACACGCCGCTGAAGGTGGGACGCTTTTCCTCGACGAGATCGGCGAGATCCCCCAGGCCGCACAGGTGCGACTGCTACGAATGCTCCAGCAGCGCGAGGTCCGCCGCGTCGGTGCGCGTAAGGCCGAGGCCGTGGACATTCGGCTCGTCGCAGCGACTCACCGAGACCTCCCGCTTCTCGTAGAACGCGAGGAATTCCGGGCTGATCTGTACTTTCGCCTCAAGGTGGTCGAGATCCAACTACCTCCGCTTTGCGAGCGAGGCGACGACATCTTGGTCCTCGCCGAAGTGTTCATCGCGCGGGCTACCGCGAAGCTCGGCCGGCCGCCGCTCGATCTCGACGAGGGTGCGGTCGCCGTGATGAAGCGTTACAAGTGGCCGGGCAACGTGCGCGAGCTTCAGCACGCGATCGAGCGCGCCGTGATCCTCCACGAATCGGGGCCAATCACCGAGGAGCTTCTCGGCCTGCCGACGTCCAGCCCACCTGACCCCATCGCGGTCGGCGCAATGGGTGAAGACCCGTCACTCGAAGGATACCTTCGGCGGTTTGTGCTCTCGCATCAGGACGAGCTGAGCGAAACCGAGCTTGCGAAGCGTCTCGGAATCAGCCGCAAGACGCTTTGGGAACGCCGCCAACGCATGGGCATCCCGCGGCGCGAGTCCCGACCACCTGAACAGTGAACTTTCGTTTCGGACACGTTTCGATCTGTAGCGCGGTGCTACGAATCGTAACGCTTGCTGCAACGCGTTAGACCGAGATCCGGAGTGGTTCTGCACTGAGCGATCTTGGTACGTGTCTTGCGTATATCTCGGAGCACCAAGGTGTAAGGTGTACCGATGACACTCTCGCAACCCACTCTGGAATCCCGAAAACGCATTACCAATCTGGAGGAGTACCAGAGCCTCTACGACCAAAGCCTCGCCGCGAACGAAGAGTTCTGGCGCACCGAGAGCAACGAGCTCCACTGGTTCTACGAACCGCACGAGGTGTTCGAAGAACACGGACCAGGCGAGTTCGTCTGGTTCGCGGGCGGCCGCCTCAACGCCTCGGTCAACTGCGTCGACCGGCACGCTGCAAAAGACCCCGAAAAGACAGCAATTATCTTCGTCAAGGACGAGCCTGGCGAGTACGAGCACATCTCCTTCGGGGACCTCAAGACCGCAGTCGGCCGCGTCGCCAACGCGTTGAAAGCGCTGGGCGTGCGAAAAGGCGACCGGGTCTGCATCTACCTGCCCATGATTCCCGAGCTCGCCTACACGATGCTCGCCTGTGCTCGAATCGGCGCAGTGCACTCGATCGTGTTCGGCGGCTTCAGCGCCGAGGCGCTTCGTGACCGCATCATCGACGCGGAAGCCAAAGTCGTCGTCACCGCAAACGAAGGCCTCCGTGGCGGCAAGCGCATCCCGCTCAAACAGATCACCGACGACGCCGTCGG
>Ga0209271_10000690_pt1 | contig 11724 bp, 11 predicted proteins | sample tdAd002_FD_187123 | JGI IMG/M metagenome (GOLD analysis project Ga0209271, IMG submission 187123) | Marine sediment microbial communities from the Atlantic coast under amendment with organic carbon and nitrate - tdAd00.2 (SPAdes)... | ecosystem: Environmental > Aquatic > Marine > Coastal >... | reverse complement strand
CGAGCTGCCGAGCGACACCGTCGAACGCGGGCGCGCAATTGCTCGCGATCTCGGCCGTCGTGCCTATCGACGGCCGCTCTCCAACGAGGAGCTCGACGCCCACGGAGCGCTTTTCGAACGGGGGACGACGCATTTTCCCGACATGGATCCTCTCGATGGCGGCGTCCGGATGCTGCTCGAGGCGTTTCTGCAGTCGCCCCACTTCGTCTACCGAGTTGAGCTCGGGAACAGCCAGAACGGCGACTTCGTGCAACCCGGCGACTTCGAGATCGCCTCGCGGCTCTCGTACATGATCTGGAACACGATGCCCGACGACGAGCTGCTCGACGCGGCCGAACGCGACGAGTTGAACACCGCAGAGCAAATCGCCGTGCAAGCTGCGCGCTTGCTCGACGACCCGCGCGGCGAGGCGATGCTCGAGCGTTTCCACGCGCAGCTCTTCAACTGGGATCTGTATGGGGACTTGAGCAAAGACCCAATGGAGTTCCCGCTCTCCTACGGTGGCGTGGGCGACGACATGTACGAAGAGGCTCGCGTCTTCGTCGAACGCGTGGTCCTCGAGGAGGACGGCAATTTGGCCGAGCTGCTGACCGCGCCCCATACGTTCGTGAACGCCGATCTCGCCGCTATTTACGGTCTCGAAGGCGCTTTCGATGACACCTTCTCGCGGGCGAGCTTCAGCTCCGCACAGCAGCCCGAGCGCGGTGGCCTGCTCACGCAGCTCGGGTTCCTGGCGTCGCACGGCGGGCTCACGGCTTCGGTCCGCCGGGGGGTCTTCATCAATCACCGCGTTCTTTGTACCGAGCTTCCGCCACCGCCGGACGCGCTGCCACCGATTCCGGCTGACAACGGCATGACCATGACCTCTCGCGAGCGGATCGAGATGCACACCGGCCCCGGCACTTGCGGTGCAAGCTGTCACGGTACTTTCATCAACCCGGTGGGCTTCGCATTCGAGGGCTTCGACGGGTTAGGGCAGTACCGCACAGAGGAGTTCGGGATGCCGGTCGACGCGTCGGCGACCTTCGAGTTTTCAGACGGTCCAGTTTCCTTCGACGGAGCGGAGCAGTTCAACGACACAATCGCGGCGCGCATCGAAACGCACGACTGTTACACCAAGCACTGGGTCGAGTACGCGTTCGGGCGAGACACCGCCGGATCGGACCTCGATCTGATTCAAGACTTGGGCGATGCCTCCCTCGACGGGCTTTCGGTCAAAGCGTTGATCCTCCGGCTCGTGCAGAGCGAGGAGTTCCGGGTACGCAATGGGGGTGGCTCATGAGCGCTTTCGGTAGGCGGCCATTCAGGCGCCGCCTCTTTCTCACCGGCGCCGCAGGTGTGACCGTCGGTCTGCCGTTCTTGGAGACGTTTGCGACGAAGATGGCGCGTGCGGCGAGCCCCGACGACCCGGGTTTCGTGGTGTTCATGCGCCAAGGCAACGGCTGCTCTCAGGCGATGTCCTTCAGCAACCCGGCCGAGCCGGAGATGTTCTGGCCTCGGAACCTGGGAGCCCTCACCGCCGCGTCGATGGCTGCCGAGAGCGATCGTGCAACCAGCGAGCTGAGCACACACGCCGACAAACTACTGATGGTGCGGGGCGTCCGCGGGGCCTTCTCGATCTCGGGCTGTGGTCACGCCCGCGGCGCGCTTCAGGCGCTGACAGCCCAGCCGACCGGCGATTCGGAGGCAACCAACAACTCGCTGGCGCTCGGCGAGTCGCTCGACAACCGCATTGCCCGTGAGCTCAACCCCGCCGGCCGTGGTCCGCTCACGCTCGCCGCGATGCGCCCATACAACTTCCTCGACAGCGTTCTGTCTTACCGCGGGCCGAACGACCGCAGGGGCGCGCAGACCAACCCAAAGGTCGCCTTCGACGACATCATGGGGCTGGTCAATCTGGACGAGTCCTCGGCCCAGTCAATCGCCGCGCGTCGCCAAAGCGTCAACGACCTGGTGCGCGACCAGATGCAGACGCTGTTGACTCGAAGCGACCTCAGCTCGGAGGACAGGAACCGCCTCGACTTGCACTTCTCCGCGATTCGGGATCTCGAGATCCGGCTTGCGGAGTGCTCACCACTCGATGCGCCGACCGTCAGCGCGATCAACGCCATCGATGGAGATCATCAGAACGGAGACCGAGTCGTCGAAGTCGCCGAGCTGCACATCGACGTAATCGCGCTGGCGCTTTCCTGCGGCTACACACATGCGGCGACCCTTCAGATCGGCAACGGCAATGACGGCACCCGCTACCGGTGGCAGGGCGAGGAATTCCCCTCCTATCACTGGATCTCGCACAGGATCTTCGCCGACGGCTCGGACGGTGATCCGATCCCCGATGCACAGGCCAAGCACAACGCGGTGGACCGAATCCACGCTCGCCTTTTCGGGAGGCTGCTCGACCGTCTATCGGCCTATACGACGGAGACGGGAACCCTCCTCGACAAGGGCGTCTGCGCTTGGATCAACGACCTCTCGAACGGGCCGCCCCACTCCATCAACAACCTTCCCTACGTCCTCGCGGGCAGTGCCGACGGGTTCTTACGAACCGGCGCGTACGTCGACGCGGGGGACGTCCCTCACAACAAGCTCCTGAACACGCTCGCAACTGCGGTCGGTCTGCGAAAAGCCAACGGCGATCCGGTCGACGATTTCGGCCATGCGAGCCTCGAAGGCGGCTTGGTCGATCCAATGATGTCTTAGCCGAACCGCGTGGCCGTGATAGACTGGAGAACCGATGGTGGAACCGATGGGGATCTGCGAGAAGCACCAACTCCCGCTGGACCAGAATGGGGAATGTGAGCTGTGCCGCTTGAGCGACATGCCTTCGAAGTCCCCGCCCGCCCGAAGCGCTTGGTGGGCTTTGATCATCCCTCTCATGCTGGTGATGGTGGGTATCGCTTGGGCACTTGCTTCATTCGAACCCGCGCCCGAACGTGCACCGCCCCGAGGCGTTCGAACGACCGCCCCGCGACCGGCGATTCCAGAGCCGTCCACAGAAGAACCGCGCGCTCCCGAGCCCGAACCCGCGCCCGCTCCCGAGCGGCCGCCGCCGCCGGTCCCAGGTGACGACATTCCTGTTCCCGAGCCGACACCGGAGGGTACGCAGCTCGATCCGACTCCACCCGGAGACGGAGCCGCGACCGAGGCAAACATCCCCGAATGGAAATGGAACCTCGCTCGTCGACGCGTCTCCATCACCATGTACGCAACGCAATGGTGTGAGGTGTGCCGAAAGGCGCGGGAATACATGGAGACCAACAGCATCGACTTCGTCGAGCTCGACACCGACGAAAGCACAGTCGCTGGGGAGCGGCTTGGTGAGCTCAATCCGCGCAAAACGATCCCCACCTTCGAGATCGACGAGCAGGTGTACATCGGCTTCCGCGAGGCCGCGTTCGAGGCGAAGATCAACCGGGCCGCCCGGAAACACCTCTAGCGCTGGCGCTCTGGCACGGGGTTCGGTAGCGTCGCTCCGATGACCGACTTCGTGAGAACAGCCGAGTCGTGCTCCTGCTTCATGGCGAACCAAGTTGGTCGTTCCTCTACCGGCACATGATCGCGAGTCTGGTCGCAGCGGTTCTGCCGCCGCTGAGCTCGCACGCCGGATTCACGAGCTGATCATTACAGATCGCGGTTCTGTGTAAGCCGTGGCACCTTGCTTGCCTCGACCCGGGTAATGCCGATAATCACAGCATGGGGGAAGCACTGAGGGTTAGCGGACCGCCGGTGGGGGTTGGTCTTGGATTCGACGTGTCGATGTGGCCGCTCGTGGTGATCACAATGCCGCCAGTCACGACACCAGACGACATCGAGTACATGCAGCGCTGCTATGAGCATGTCTTCACGTCGCCCGTACGCCATGCGCTGATCGTCGACACGACGTCGATTGTCAGGGTGCCGGATGCCACCTTGCGACGGCAGATGAAGGCTTTCGAAGACAGCAGGCGTCCGATCATTCGCCAGAAGAACATTGGCAGCGCGATCATCATCCAGAACACGGTCGTCCGCGGCGCATACACGGCACTGCGCTGGATCTCGCCGCAGCCCGCGCCGAACAAAGCCTTCCCGACCGTGGAGGCCGCCGCCCGCTGGTGCGTGCAGGGGATTGAGGAAGACGGGCAGATTGTGCCGATCGCCGCGTACACCCTCGCCGGACTCGCAGGCAACACTGCAGTCGGCTAGGCGGCTCGCCGCTCGGAAATCAGACCCTCCTGAGGCCCGGAGTGGGACATTTGCCCCGGTTTTGGTGAATTCGTTACCGGCCGACGGCTATGTTCGATAACATTTAGTCAATGGTGGGACGTCCTGAAGTAGGCGCGCAGCCGGCTGGGGTGGGCATCGAATTCGATGTGTCCATGTGGCCGCTCGTCTTGGTGTCGATACCAGCGAGACTTGAGATCGACGACATCGTCTATCTCCAGGAGTCGTACGAGCATGTTTTCGCTGCGCCCACGCGCCACGCCCTCGTGGTCGACACCACGCCGCTCGAAAGCATCCCAGACGCGACCCTTCGCCGCAGGATGAAAGAATTCGAAGACGGTAGGCGGCCGATCATCCGCGAGAGAAACATCGGGAGCGCGATCGTCTTGTCGAACTCGTTGGTCCGAGGGGCGTACACGGCGCTCCGCTGGATCTCGCCGCAGCCGGCTCCGAACAAGGCCTTCGCGAACGTGCGCGACGCGGCCCGATGGTGCGTTGAGGGGATCGAGGCGGACGGACAGGAAGTCCCTGCCGGGGCATACATCCTCGCCGGCATGTCCGAGGCCGTGGGACTCTGAGAGCTGTCAGTTCGGCGTAGCAGTCATCCGAAGACGGAGCGTGCCACCGTCCGTAATCGCGTCGTGGGAAAGCGCCGGCACAGCCAGCGGCTGGTCATTGAGATTCCCTTCGCCGATGAAGGGATTCACCTCAGCGGCAAGCGGTGCTTCAACGGGCGGTGCGGGCACTTCGTACGCGACGCTGCTCGACTCGGTACAGGACGCCAACGACAGAACGGTGACGAGATGGGCCGTACACAGTAGCGAAGTCCGAGGAGAGCAAACCATGCCTCAGCTTCGCACACTTCGTGGAGAGCTGAGGAGCATCGCGAGCCACGTCCATTCCTGCGACTGCGCTGCGGTCATCCGCACGATGATCGTGAGCGGGACCGACAGGAGCGCGCCGATCGGTCCGAGCACGAAACCCCAGAAGACCATCGAGAGAACGACCACCGAAGGCGATAGATCGGTCGCCTGCCCTGCCCAACGCGGCTCGATCACGATTCCGATCAGCAAATTGATCATGAAGTAGCCAGCCGCCAAACCAAACGTCGGAAGCCAGCCAAGCGTGATCAAGCACAGTGCGATCGCTGGAATCGAAGCCAGGATGCTGCCGACGCTTGGGATGTAGTTGAGAATGAACGCGATCAAGCCGAACAGCAGAGAGTGTCCGAGACCAACGATGCTGGTCAGCCCCGCTACGAGAAAGCCCGTGACCGCGCTGGTTACCGTCTTGATCAGGAGATAGCGCTGGACATCGCGCGCCGCCGCCTTGAGCGCTTGAACATCCAGCCGACCGAGCCGATCGGTGCCCCTGAGCTTCTGAGCGATAGAACCGCTTTCGACGACGAGGAAAACGGTGATCAACAAAACGAGCGAGCCCGCCGTGACAACACTGAGGGCAAGCGTCAGGCCCGGAACCGTCAACCCGCGGACGAGCTCGTTCGGGTCAAACAGCTCGACAGCGGTGGCCGGAATCCCAAGCCCCTGGCTCCAGAGCCATGAGGATGTCTCGAACTGCAAACGATCGAAGTCGTCCTGGTACTCGCTAAACGCGAAAGCAAAGTCGGTAGCGGCCCGCGTGGTGAGAAATCCGAGCGTCATGACCACCGCCACCGCTGCGAAAACCGCCAGAGACACCGCAGCCCAATTCGGAAGGCCCTTTTCGGTCAGGTCGAGAATCTTCGAGAGGCTGATCGCGATGAGCGTGGCGAGAAGAATAGGAATGACGATCGGCTGCCCCAAATGCAGCACAACTAGAAAAACGCCGAACGCAGCAACCCGAACCATTCGCAAGAGGCTAGCACTCAACCGGGGCACGGGGGAACGCGACACCCTGGCGAATCCCAACTGGCTCACCGGAGAACGGCTCCCGACGCAGTTGTGAATCGCTTGGTTGACGCGGGTTAGTTGGTTTTGCCCATCAACAGTTGGAAGAAGGAGGCGCCGGTGTGTTTCATCATTCCGATGATGTAGACGAGTGCGATCGCTCCGTCGAAGACGCAGATGCCGTACTGCCAAGGCTCGGCGATGCCTTTGGGAACCATGTAAATGATGCTGGCTACCGCGGTGAGGCGGACCATGCCCTGCCAGAAGGGTATTGGGGCGCGGACCTTCATGTCTTGTGCCGACCACATGAGTGCGGCGCCGGCGAACATCAGGAACGAGCCGCACGTCATCAGCGCGCCGAAGTGCGTGTCCTGTGGTTCGAGAATGGCAGCGGCCCAAGTCGCGAGGCCGATCGGAATATCCAGAAACCCGGTGATCAGAACGAACTTTCTCAGCACTACACTCTCCTGGTGCGCCCCGATGGTCGCGGCGCGGCGGAGTCTAAGCGACCCCCGCACGGGTGTCACTCGATCGGGGTGATGCAGCGGGGCCTACATTGCGCTGATTGTCGCATCGGCGTACCACCGGTCGCTGCTGGGCATGGTTTCGAGGACTTTTGCGTGCGCAACACACACTTGAGAACCACTCAACTGCCTTTGATTACGGGTCTTCTGCTCCTCGCCGTCACGGGCTGCAGCAACGGCGCGGACTCGTCACCGACCGAGAAAACAGACGCCGGACCGGTTGCGCTTCGTCGCCTCACTGCCGAGCAATTTTCCCGCAGCATCCGCGACTTGCTCGGAGACCACATCACCGTGCCAAGCCGCATCGACCCCGACGACAGGCGCGACGGGCTCCTCGCGGTAGGGGCTACTTTCGCCGGTGTCACCCCGTCCGGATTCGAGAAGTACGAAGCGGCGGCAAACGCCGTGGCGGAGCAGGCGCTCGACACCGAGCATCGCGCCGACCTCCTTCAGTGCCAGCCCGCCTCCGCAACGACGGGCGACGGGCGACGGGCGACGAGGAGTGTGCGACTGCATTCATCGAGCGCGTGGGGCGACGACTCTTCCGCCGGTCGCTGACCGGAGAAGAGCTCGACGCTCGAGTCGCGATCGCGAGTGACGCGGCAAAGGCGCTGGGCGACTTCTACGCGGGGCTCGAGATCGCGCTTGCGAGCATCTTGGTTTCTCCCGATTTCCTGTTCCGGATCGAGGAGGCGGAGCCCGACCCCAGCGATCCCTCGACCATGCGTCTCACGAGCGTCGCGATGGCCTCTCGCCTCAGTTATCTCCTGTGGAACACCACCCCTGACGACGACCTGATCGCCGCGGGGGAAAGCGGCGACCTGGTCGATGACGATCGCCTCGCCGAACAGGTCGAGCGCCTGCTCTCGTCGCCGAAGCTCGAGATCGGCATTCGCTCGATCTTCTCTGACCTGTACGAGATCAGGGGCGAACTGGACCTGCTCTCCTCCTTGAGCGAACGTTTTGCCGAGTCGGCGTATAGCGTGCGTGAACTGATGCGGGAGCTCGTCTTGAGCGACGGGTTCCGGACCACGTCGGGGCCCCGAGTGGCCGAAGAAGCCGGAGACGAGTCGTGAAGCGGTTCGATCGAAGAACATTGCTTCGCGGAACGCTCGTCGGAGGCACGATCTCGATGGGGCTCCCGTTGCTCGATTGCTTCCTCAACAGCAACGGGACCGCGTTGGCGCAGGGCGCACCGCTCCCGGTGAGGTTCGGCGCCTGGATGTGGGGCTGCGGTATGAATCCGGATCGCTGGAACCCGACGACAGAAGGTGGTGGATACGAGCTCTCCGTCGAGCTGCAGGCTCTCGACCGGGAGCTCGGGACCGGCACAAAGCTTCGCGAGCAGGTAAGCATCCTGAGCGACTTCGACGTCAAGCTCGATGGCCGACCGAACTTCCCACACACGGCGGGTTTGATGGGGACGCTAACCGGAAGCTTGCCCGTAGAAGACTACACGGTTCCGGCACCTACTCTCGACACCATCATCGCAGCCGAGATCGGCGGTCTCACGCGATTCCGCTCGCTCGAGATGTCGTGCACCGGCAATCCGAATCAGAGCTACAGCTTCGAAAGCCAGGGTGTGGCCAACGCGCCCGAGATCTCTCCGATGGCCATGTATACGCGCATCTTCGGCCCGGAGTTCGCCGACCCGAATGCAGGACCCTTCACTCCAGACCCTCGGCTGATGATCCGGCAAAGCGTCCTGTCTGTGGTCAAAGATGATCGCGATCGCCTGCTTCAGCGCGTCGGAACGCACGACAAGCAACGGCTCGAGCAGTACTTCACGTCCGTGCGACAGCTCGAGCAGCAGCTCGACATCCTGCTCGAGGGGCCGCCGGACCTCGAGAGCTGCTCGAAGGCGCCCGCCCCGGGGCGGGAGACCCTGGGCACCGAGGTCGGCGAATCAATGTCAACCAACCGACTCATGGCTGACCTGCTCTCCTTCGCGCTCGCATGCGATCAAACCCGAGTATTCAGTATGATGTTCTCCGATCGAATCTCTGGTCTTCGCCAGCCGGGCTCGAGCTCACAGCATCACCAGCTCACGCACGATGAGCCCCTCGATCCAGAGATTGGGTACCAGCCCGAGGCCACTGAATTCGTGTTTGCCTCAATGGAAGCCTGGGCCGACTTCGTGGAGCGTCTGGCCGCCATTCCCGAAGGCGATGGAACGCTGCTCGACAACTGCCTGGTTCTTGGTCACTCGGATGTTTCGTTGGCGAAGGTCCACGGGATCACGGGAGTGCCCATGATGATCGCCGGAAGCGCCGGTGGCGCGCTCAAGCCAGGGGTGCATGTCAGGGGCGCCACATCGCCAACGACGCGGGTCGGCCTGACGATTCAACAAGCCATGGGCTTGAACACCGAGAGCTGGGGCACCCGCTCCATGGAAGCCACGCAGCCAGTCAGCGAGATCGTGGCGTAAGTACCAAGCGCTCGTCCGTGAGTTGTGATCTGCCCCACAATGGTGTTCCGTTGCCATTGACGGGACAAACCCCCACCTCGACACTGGTCGATGGGGGTCGCGGCTCCGATGGGGGCGCGTCGTATCAACGGTTAGGGGGAACCGATGAAACGCTTTGCTTTTGTTGCTGTGGTATTTTGGATGCTGGCTGCGGGCGCCAGCGCGCAGACGTTGCCGGAAACGTTCTCTGTCGAGCAGAACGGCGTGTCGCTCACTGGGTCTGGCGAAGAAGTCCCACCGGACGTACCCGAGCAGAAGAAGGTCTACGACAAGAGAGTCGGCGGCAAGGTTTGGCTCGAAGCCACGGCGGGCCCGTCTCGCTTTGACGCTACGCGATTCCGCACACTCGATTTCGTTCCCGCTGGTGTTCAGTCCCTGATCCCGAACGTCGTCGTACGCGGTCCCGAGTTCGGCGCCGCCCTTCGGTTTCGCGCAGGATCATCGACGATCGGCGCCCGATTCAAGCGGGCGGACTATGAACCATTCGACCTGACCTCGATCGGTTTGGACCTCGGGTTTCTGATCCGGGCAGTCCCTTACGTGCACCCTTCAATCCGGGTCGGCTTCAACTACTACACCACCACCGGTGGTCTGGTAATCCCGGGCTTCGACAATTTGGTGAGCAACGTGCGGAGTCATGGTGGCGGCGCCTCGCTCGGCGCCGGCCTCAGGATCCCGATCGTGAAGTGGTTGTCGATCGCTGCTGATTTTGATTACTCGATTATCGGTCTGGTCTTCCAGGGCAACGAAACGATCACGGGCGGAAGCTTCACTGCGGGCACCGCGGGCACTGCGATCGCCGGCACCTTCGCCCTGACGGTCCACTTGGGCACCTGACGCGGCTACGCTCATCCGCCTGGATGTGCGCCGGCTAATCGTTCCGGTTATGCTGTTCGCCGAGGCCGAGAACAGTCGATGAAGATCATTGTCACGGGCGGTGCCGGCTTCATCGGCGCCAATTTTTTGAACCGGTTGGTCCCGGAGCTCCGAGAGCATCAGTTCGTCAATCTCGACAAGCTCACCTATGCCGCGAATCTGGGCAGCTTGCGCGAGATCGAGACGCTGCCGAACTACGCGCTGCGCAGGGTCGACATCACCGACATGGACGGCGTCGATTCGGTGTTTGACGAGTTCGATCCAGATCTCGTAGTGCACTTCGCCGCCGAAAGCCACGTCGACCGAAGTATCCGCGGCCCGCGCGAGTTCATTCGGACCAACATCGAGGGGACATTCAATCTCCTCGAAGCCTGCCGCAAACGCTGGTCCTCCGACGACAACCGGCTCTTTCACCACGTGAGCACCGACGAGGTGTACGGCTCGCTTGGCGACACGGGGATGTTCGAAGAGACGACGTCGTACGATCCTTCGAGCCCCTACTCCGCCTCGAAGGCAGCAAGCGACCACATCGTTCGCTCCTATCACCGCACCTATGGCCTGCCGATCAAAATCACCAACTGCTCCAACAACTACGGCCCAATGCAGTTTCCGGAGAAGCTGATCCCGCTCATGATTCTGAACGCGCTCGAGCGAAAGCCGCTTCCGATTTACGGCGCGGGGCTCAACGTGCGGGATTGGCTCTACGTCGAAGATCACTGTGAAGCGATCTGGACGGTCATCGAAAAGGGCCGCGTGGGGCGCACCTACAACATCGGCGGCAACAACGAGATGCAGAATATCGAAGTGATCGATACGCTCTGCCAGATCGTGGCCGCAGAAACGGGAAGCCGCCTCGACGATCTCTTGGCGCTGAAGCAGTTCGTCACCGACCGACCTGGGCACGATTTGCGCTACGCGATCGATGCGACGCGGATACGCGAGGAGTGCGGTTGGGAGCCCAAGGAAACCTTTGACACTGGCATTCGCAAGACGGTTCAGTGGTACCTGTCGAACGAGGACTGGGTGCAGGGCGTGCGCTCGGGCGAGTACCTGAAGTGGATCGACCTGAACTACGGCGACCGAACTGGATAGAGGGAGAGCATGATCAGCAAAGGCATCATCTTGGCGGGCGGAACCGGCACTCGGTTGCATCCACTCACCAAAGGGTTGAGCAAGCAACTCATGCCGATCTACGACAAGCCGATGATCTACTATCCGCTGTCGACGCTGATGCTCGCGGGGATTCGAGAGGTCCTGATCATCACCACGCCTCACGAGCAGGCTCTGTTTCGGGCGCTACTGGGCGACGGAAAGAGCTGGGGCCTCCGTATCGAATACGCTGCGCAGCCAAGCCCCGACGGGCTCGCGCAGGCGTTCTTAATCGGCGAAGACTTCATCGATGGCGACGCCTGCGCGCTCGTGCTCGGTGACAACATTTTCTATGGGCACGGGGTACAGGGTCTGCTGATGGAGAGCGCAAGGCAGGTAGTGGGAGCGACCGTGTTCGGCTACTACGTGAGCAATCCGACCGCCTACGGTGTAGCCGAGTTCGACGCCGACGGCGTGGTCATCGGGCTCGAAGAGAAGCCGAAAGAGCCCAAGTCGAACTACGCAGTGGCGGGGCTCTATTTCTACGATCAGGACGTCGTCGCTCACGCCAAGGCGCTCAAACCGTCCGCAAGGGGCGAGCTCGAGATCACCGACCTCAACCGCCGGTATCTCGATGCCGGCAAGCTTCGATTGCAGAAGTTTGGGCGGGGAGTGGCCTGGC
>Ga0209271_10000688_pt1 | contig 11734 bp, 13 predicted proteins | sample tdAd002_FD_187123 | JGI IMG/M metagenome (GOLD analysis project Ga0209271, IMG submission 187123) | Marine sediment microbial communities from the Atlantic coast under amendment with organic carbon and nitrate - tdAd00.2 (SPAdes)... | ecosystem: Environmental > Aquatic > Marine > Coastal >... | reverse complement strand
TAATCAGGAAGTCATCTTTTGCCGCTGCACGAATGAGTTCCTGCCGGCGCTCCAACGACGTCGCCACCGCGGTGGGTATCTGGTGGCTCGGCGTAACGTACACGGCATTTACCTTTTGCAGCCCCTCATCGACGACCATGCCATCATCGTCGATGGCCTGGGTGGCCACTTTCGCGCCAAGCATATGCAGCACGTTTCGCAGCTCGAAGTTCCCGGGCTCCTCAACGGCGATCGTGGTTGAGGAGTCCGCGAGCATCTGGCTGACGATATACAAGCTGTTCTGCGTGCCCATCGTAATCAGAATCTCGTCCGATGCTGCCTGGATACCCCTGCGGGTCAGGATCTTTGTGCGGATTTCCTCGATGAGCTTCGGGTCGTCGGCGTCCCCGGCGCCGGTGGACCATTCATTGACATCCGCTACACCCAGGGACAGTCGGTTGGCCTCCCGCCACTCGGCCAGCGGAAACAAACTTGAATCAAATTTACCGTCGATAAACGGATACGGGTAATGGCGCCAGTTCGGCTGGTCGTGTGCTTCCCGCCACCGCTCGGGCACTGACTTGACCCGTCGCGCCCATGCAGCCGATTCCGCCTGTGCCGCAAGAGAACCTTCTCCGCTGTGCCCGACGCGAGTTTCAAGAATTTCTTCGTTGACGAATATGCCGCTGCGCTGCCGGCTGACGAGGTAGCCATCTGCAATGAGCTGTTGATATGCGGCAACGACAGTATTCCGCGCCACATCGAGTTGTTTGGCCAGTTTTCGGCTGGATGGCAGCTTCATTCCCGGCGGGAACGAGCCGTTCAGAACGCCTTCGACGAGCTTCTGCCGAATCTGATTCTGCAGATTCATCGAGTTGCCGGGGTCCAGATAAATAATCGCGTCTTGCACTTGCTTGCTCCGCGGATTCCGTTCATAACCTACCGCAGAATCACGACAAAACAAACGTAATCCTGAGGAGATGGTCCATGCTCAAAGTCGGCACCAAGGCGCCGGAATTCGTTCTGCAAAACGATCAGGGCGATACAACCTCGCTCTCGGACCTTTTGGCCGATGGGCCCCTGGTGTTGTATTTCTACCCGGCGGATTTCACCCCGGGGTGCACGAAGGAGGCCTGTTCGATACGGGATATTCACGACGATCTCATCGCCGTGGGCTTGAATGTCGCTGGCATCAGCCCGCAAAGCGCCGACAGTCACGCCCGCTTCCGCAAAGCACACGAGCTTCCTTTTGTGCTACTCAGCGACCCCGAAAAAATCGCCATCGAGATGTACGACGTCGACGGCCTGTTCGGTATCGGGGTTCGGCGCGCGACGTTTCTGATCGGTCAGGACGGGACAATCGAGGACGCTGTAATGGCGGATATATGGATTGATCGCCACAAGGAATTCATCGAAAAGGCCATTGCTCTCAGAGAGACCGCCGGGACGCGAGCGAATACCGGCGACGAATAGGCCCCTACCCTGTGATGGTCACAGTCACCTTGCGCTGATGCGGTGCATGGCGATGCTCCCACAGGAACACACCTTGCCAGGTACCCAGGTCGCAACGGCCGTTTCGCACGGGTAAGTTCAGATCAGCATGCGTCAGAATGCTGCGGATGTGCGCCGGCATGTCGTCAGGTCCCTCAGCCGTATGGGTGTGCGCAGGATCGCCGTCTGGTGCGAGTCTGGACATGAACGTCTCGAGATCGCGCATTACGGCCGGGTCGGCATTTTCACAGAGCATTAGCGACGCGCTGGTGTGACGTATGAACACATTACACAGTCCCACGTCGACGCCAGCGTCCTTGACCGCGGATTGCAGCTGAGCGGTCAGGTCGTAAGTGCCTCTCCCGCTGGTCGCGACATGAATTTCGCGCTGACTCGTCACTGCGACGGACTGGCGACATAGGGCTCGCCAAATCGCAATCGAATTGTCTTGGTCTTTCCGAACCACGGAATCGAGATGATGTAGATATTGTCGTATTCGTCTTCGTGAATTGGTGGCACTTTCTTACTCGCACCAAGATTCGCGATGAGCTGCGGCACCGTATTGCTGTGCCCGACAACCAGAATGATCTTGCCCTTATGCTCTTTGAGAATCGTCTCGAGCACGGTTTCTGTGTCCGACGCGTCATAAGTATTGATCGGCAGATCAAGTGCGTCAGCTATCGGTCTGGCAGTCTCCTGCGTGCGCTTGTATGCGGTTGCGTAGACGGCATCGACGCCAGCGACAACGTCGGCATCGACAAGTTGTCGTGTCAGTTCCGCGACCCGCTGCTGGCCAGCCATGCTAAGCGCTGGATCGGACTCAGCCCCGCTGACTTTTTCAGCGTGGCGCACGAAAATAATCGTCGTTGTCGCCTGAGATTCGAAAAACCATGCGAGACAAATCGCAATCGCTGTGTAGATTACGATGACCTGGATTCGACGTCGGCGCCGCCGTAGTTTGCGTTCTTGTTCGGATTGAGCGCGCATGGAATGCGACTTTACGAGGTTTTTGCTGTCTTGACTATGCTTCGTCCTGGTCTTTGCTAACCACCTTGTACTCGCCCTCGATGACGCCACCGGGCTTTTCCGGCTTGCGACGGGCATTGCCCATAGGCTCTCCGGGCTGCATTTTGCGCTTCAGCCACCACACACGTACGCCGACGATGGCGGCAGTGACCAGCACAATTCCGCTCAAGGCAATGAACGCAAAAAATCCGAGAACGATCGACGCACCGATGACCAACGCACCGGCGATAACGACCAGTACGTTCGCGATTGGATTACCGGCTGGAAAACCGGTTTTTGCCGTGGAATGACGCACTTCTAATCCTCTTTTTCTGCCTCGTCCCCGGATTTGCGGGTGTAAAAACCTTCAAACCAGGTGGCCCAGGCCTCATTTTCCTCATCATACTGCTCGAAGAACTGTCTTACCCTGCCATCGGGCAGCGGCGTAAACAAGGCTCGAAACGGTGCCGTCGTGTTATTGCCAATGTAATGAATCGTACCGACCATCAACATCCCGTCGTCCTTCATGCCACCGCGCATGTTGATCTGACTACCGCTGTGGTCGTTCCAGATCTGCACCCACTCACCGGTCTGGTGATCGAGATAGTTGATGCTCATGCCGATGAAGCCGCCAGCACTTTCGTAGTCCTCGACGAGGACGCAGCTTCGATATGGCGAAGTAATAGTGTTGCTTCCCGCGAATGTGCCGTTGGCGACATGCACGTCCCACTCGCCGATCCAGAAGTCGAATTCGGAGAATCGTGCATCATCCTCGCACGGAAACTTTGGTGTTTGTGCCTGTGCGCACGCGGATCCTGCCGCAAAAAGTATTGACAATAATAATATTGAAATCAATGACTTCATATGATTATCTCGATTTATTATTAAGAAATTTAGACCCAATCTGCACAGTGAGACAGATATATTGTGTTTCGGTTCGATTGCAAGCACAATTCGCGGCGCTAAACCGGAGACTGGAGAGGTGGCAGAGTGGTCGAATGCACTGGTCTTGAAAACCAGCAAAGGTTTGTAGCCTTTCGTGGGTTCGAATCCCACCCTCTCCGCCAAGAATACGCCTGACAGGAAACGACAATGCCCACCACTCTCGTAACCGGCTGCAATCGCGGCATCGGCTTACAACTTTGCAAACAACTGCATGACCGTGGCGATAACGTTATCGGTGTGTGTCGATCTGCCAGCGAAGAATTGCAGGCATCCGGAGTCAGGATTGTCGCAGGTATCGATGTTGCGGATGGCGCGTCCATGCCTGCACTCAAGGACGCCGTGGGCGATCAGCGCATCGATGTGTTGATCAACAACGCCGGTATTCTGAAATCTGATTCACTGGCTGATCTCGACTACGACGGGATGATCGAGCAATACCGCGTCAATACACTCGGGCCGCTGCGCGTCACCGAGGCCCTGCTGGATAATCTCGGTGAAGGCTCCAAGGTCATTATCGTTTCAAGCCGCGTTGGCTCGATCGAGGACAACTCCTCGGGTGGGAACTACGGTTATCGAGCGTCAAAAACTGCGGTCAACATGATCGGCATGAACCTCAAGCACGACCTGCAGCCCAGGGGCGTCGCTGTGGCCCTCTTGCATCCCGGGCTTGTGGCCACAGATATGACAGGTGGCACAGGCGTCAGCCCGACCGAATCAGCACGTGGCCTGATCCAATGCGTTGACGGATTAGACCTTACGAACAGTGGAGGATTCTGGCACGCCGAGGGCTACGATCTGCCCTGGTAGTGGTAGAATTCGCAATCTAGAAAAGGAGAGGAAATTCGTATGCAAGAGCAAGTGAACTATCTCGCCCCGGTAGCCGGTGCGTCAGTCGAAGAACGCTCGACATTTATCTGGAAAGTCTACGCCCATGTTGTCGGCGCGATACTGGCTCTGGTAGCCATCGAGGCATACATCCTCTCTTCAGGGATGATCAATGGCTTGATCTCACTGATGTATGGCAGCCCGATACTGACATTTCTTGTATTTATCGGTTCTACCATGGCTGCACAGACTGTCGCCCGCAGCGCCCAGTCGACGGCCGTGCAATATGCCGCCTTTGCGGCCTACGTGTTCATTTTCGCCGTTATTATTGCGCCCGCTATTTACTACGCCGAAATGAAACAGCCAGGCGTGGTAGACAGTGCGGCTGGCGTAACGATTATGGGGGCTGTAGGCCTCATTGCCACGGCCATGATCACCCGTAAAGATTTCTCATTCCTTCGCGGTATTGTCACGTGGGGCTTCATGCTGGCCTTAGTCGCCATCCTGGCAAGTATGTTTCTCGGCTTTCAGTGGGGACAGTGGTTCTCTGTCGCTATGATCGGCCTGCTAGGTGCGTCAATCCTGTTTCAGACGTCTGAGATTATGCGTACATACCCGACAAACAGATACGTGTCGGCAGCACTGGAACTGTTTGGTTCCATCGCACTGCTGTTCCTCTGGATACTGCGTTTTATGCGCGAGTGACCAGTCCCGTGAACACAAAAAAAGGCCCGCTAGCGGGCCTTTTTTTGTGCCCGGAAGCCTGCGGCTTTCACGGATGTTGCCGCCGGTGACTACGTGTTATCAATCGGTTGCCGGTTGGTAAACAGCATTCAAATAGGAGCGCTGCGATGAAACGATTTTCTGTCCTGACTTTGCTCCTGGTCTCACTTGCAGCATTGGGCGGCTGCGACCAGGACCGAACCATGTCCGAACGCGGTTTTCGTTTGCCTGATGGCAATGCGGTGGCTGGGCGCGAGACGTTTTTGTATATGCACTGCAATCAGTGCCACACGATCGAAGGTGAGGAGTTGCCACCTATTCCCGGATTTGAGCCATTTGTCGAACTCGGCGGCAAAGTGACGCGCGTCAAGACATACGGTGAGTTGGTTACGGCGATCATCAACCCGTCACACAAACTGGCCAAAGGCTACCCTGTAGATCTGGTTTCCGAAGGCGGCAAATCCAAGATGTATGTCTACAACGGTTTCATGACCGTGCAGGAGTTGACCGATATCGTGATGTTTCTGCAGCCGCACTACGACGTCATTCCGCCGGAATTTCAGTATCGGGTTTATCCCTAGATCGTAGTAGCGCCGCCCATATAGGGTTGCAAAACCTCAGGCACACCGATGCTGCCGTCTGCCTGCTGGTAGTTCTCCATGACCGCGATCAGGGCCCGGCCGGCGGCAACACCCGAACCATTGAGCGTGTGAATCAGCTCCGGCTTGCCAGTCTCCGGATTGCGCCGGCGCGCCTGCATGCGCCGCGCCTGAAAGTCCGCATAATTGCTGCAGGATGAGATCTCGCGGTACTTGTCCTGACCTGGTAACCAGACCTCGATGTCATAGGTCTTGGTAGAGCCAAAACCGATATCACCGCTGCACAATGCGACGACTCGATAAGGTAACTCGAGCCGTTGCAAAATAACTTCGGCGTGCCCGGTCAACTCCTCAAGCGCTTGCACCGAATCGTCGGCAGAGACGAACTGCACGAGTTCGACTTTTTCGAACTGGTGCTGACGGATTATGCCGCGCGTGTCCTGGCCGTATGAGCCGGCTTCGGATCGGAAACAAGGTGTGTGCGCGGTATAGCGCAGCGGCAATTGATCGGCCTCGAATATTACGTCTCGCGCGAAATTCGTAACCGGTACTTCGGCTGTAGGGATCAAATAAAAAGGCGTTTCATCGGTCGTCTTGAACAGGTCTGCTTCGAACTTCGGCAGGTTTCCCGTGCCAACCAAAGCCTGATCCTGAACCAGGTACGGCACATAGGCCTCTTCATAGCCGTGCTCTGTCGTGTGCGTATCGAGCATCAATTGCACCAGCGCCCGCTGCATTCGTGCAAGTTGACCGTGCAAGACGACGAAACGCGAGCCCGATATTTTGCTCGCGTAGTCGAAATTGATTTGCCCCGAAGCGGTTCCCAGCTCTATGTGGTCTTTTGGTTCAAAATCGAACCTGGTTGGCTCTCCCCAACGTCGAATCTCTGCGTTGTCGGCCTCTTCTGTGCCGTCCGGTACATCATCCTGCAGCAGATTTGGCAGTCCGAGTTCAATATCGCGTATCTCGGCTTGCAGCGACTGCAATTCCGCCTCGTGATTTTCGAGTTTGTCGCCCAACTCTTTGACTGCCGCGAGCAGCGGTGCAATGTCTTCGCCCTGCGCCTTGGCCTTGCCGATGCTCTTCGAGCTGTTGTTGCGCTCGTTGCGCAAGTCCTCGGTCTCCACCTGCAGCGTCTTACGCCGCTCTTCAAGTGCCAGGTATGCGCTGGCATCGAAGTCAAAGCCGCGCCTCGCCAGGTTCGCGGCCACGTCGGCTGTGGCTTGTCTTAGAAGTTTCGGATTGATCATTGTTTTTTCGAGTCAGTTTTTCTGATTTCGGCCAGTTTTTCGCGGATTTTTATCTCGAGACCGCGCGGCACGGGATGATAATACGTCGTCTCTTCCATGTCGTCGGGAAAATACTTCTCACCCCTGGCCACCGCGCCCTCTTCGTCGTGAGCGTAGCGGTAATTGTCGCCGTAGCCGAGCTCTTTCATCAGCCGTGTCGGCGCATTCCTGAGATGCATCGGCACCTCGAGCGACCCCGACTCCTGCGCATCGCTCTGCGCCGCCTTGGCGGCCTTGTACACAGCGTTGCTCTTGGCCGCGCAGGCGAGATAGACAACGGCCTGGGCCAGGGCCAGCTCGCCTTCAGGACTGCCTAGACGCTCAAGCGTTTCCCATGCATCCAGTGTTAACCGCAATGCCCGCGGGTCGGCATTGCCGACGTCTTCCGAGGCGACACGAATCATTCGACGCGCAATGTAATGCGGGTCGCAGCCGCCGTCGATCATGCGCATCAGCCAGTACAGCGACGCGTCGGGATCGGAGCCACGAACGGACTTGTGCAATGCTGAAATCTGGTCGTAAAAGTACTCGCCCTGCTTGTCGAAGCGGCGTCGTCCACCCGTTGCTACCTCTTTGACCGTAGCTTCTTCAATCTCCCTGCCATCCGTCAGGTCGGCGGCCAGTTCCAGCAGATTCAATGCCCTGCGCGCATCTCCGTCGGCGGCTGCCGCTATCATCTGCAATGCGTCGTCCGCAATCTGATACTGGTCCGCAAACCCGCGCTTATCGGCGGACAATGCACGCCGCAAGATATCCAGCAACGCAGGTTCGTCCAAGGTCTTCAGAACGTAGACGCGCGCCCGGGACAACAGCGCGTTGTTCAACTCAAATGAAGGGTTTTCAGTTGTTGCACCAATGAACGTCAGCGTGCCGTCCTCAACGAAGGGCAGGAACGCATCCTGTTGCGATTTGTTGAAGCGGTGCACTTCGTCCAGAAACAACACAGTGCCGCGGCCAGCCATCTGGCGATGCTGCTCCGCTTCGGCCACGGCGGAGCGTATGTCCTTAACGCCGGCCATGACCGCGGACAGGGCGATGAAATGCGAGTCTGTTGTCGCCGCGATCATACGTGCCAACGTCGTCTTACCGGTTCCCGGAGGTCCCCAGAAAACCATCGAATGCGCTCTGCCCTGTTCGATGGCACGGCGCAGGGGTTTGCCTTCATCAAGCAAATGCGACTGCCCGGAGAACTCATCAAGTTTGACAGGACGCATGCGATCAGCAAGTGGCCGCTCCGCCGCATCCGCCGCTTCGCTCGCGAATAGATCAGTCAATGCCAGCTTCTACCTTGCTCTTTGCGAGCTGATTCTCGACCCAAACGCTCCACCCGCCCAGCCCGGCCGTTGCTACGACCAGACCAACGGTGATTCCGGCAACATCAGCGACGATATCGAACCACTCGGCGGACCGGTATGTCACAAGTCGCTGGCAAGCCTCAATCAGCATGCCGAAAAAGATCAGGCCGATGCCAATCCGCCAGTAGGATCGTGGTCGATACTGCCCTGCGAACCAGATAGCCAGAAAAACGAACGCAATGCCATGCAGCCACTTGTCAGCGTGGGTAAACCACGCGTTGAATTCGCCACGATCGGACCAGAACCAGTCGGCCGGCACCAGGGTCATGACCAAAACCAGCATTAACAAGATGATGCTGGCCGTGCGCCAGCGGGCCGCGTAACGCAACGGCAACATCAGGGGTTCATCGTGTCGGCGACGAGCGGCACGCCAACGACGTCGACATCTTCGGGCACAACAAAATTGAATCGACCCGCATCGATGGGTTCATTTACCGCGACATCGCGCAAGTCGACCAATGTCGTCTGCTCGAGATTGTCGAAAAAAACCATGCGGCTGAGCGTGCTTTCGACAAAACCCAGCTCAACGCGCATGAAACCACTTTCGGTATTCCTGGGAACCAGGCGTACCCAGGTCGTGACGGTTTCTTTATAGCTACCCTGATACTCGAACTGGTCCAAAGCACCGTCGGCGCCACTGAGCAACAGGGCCGGCGTGTTGGCCAGCGCCTGGGCCTGGGGCTTTACCGTGACCTGGGCAAGATCAACGTCATAACTCCAGATATTGAGTCCATCGGCAATCAGCCATTGCTCATACGGCTCAACGTAGGACCAGCGGAATTGACCAGGGCGTTGAATCTCCAAAGTGCCGGTCGTTCTCTCAACGACTTGCCCCTCAGCATCTATCAGCGCTTGCTCGAAGTCACCACGAAAAGTGACGACATCATCGACAAACTCGTCGATGAGCCTCTTGCCTGCATCCTCATCTGTGGTCTCGCCAAAAGCTGTAGCTGCAAACAGCAACAGCGCGACAATCGCGGCGTATCGTCCTTTCACTACCAGCTCCTAATCCTCTGCAACGTTGGGTACGAGGATCTCGCGCGTCCCGTTAGACTGCAATGGTCCTACCAGACCGGATGCCTCCATCGACTCAACCATTCGTGCCGCACGGTTATAGCCGATCTTGAGCCGGCGCTGGACGCCCGAAATCGATGCTTTGCGAGTATCCATCACGACCTGAACCGCCTGGTCGTACAACGGATCCTGTTCGGCATCAGCTCCACCGGCTGGCAACTTGTCAATTCCTGCCAGTCCTGGAGTTGGACCCGTCGGGCCCTCGAGAATTTCATCGACATATCGCGGCGCGGCGCTTTTCTTGAGGTGACGCACAACGGTATGCACTTCATGATCGGCGACGAATGCCCCATGAACTCGAGTGGGCAGCGATGTGCCCGGAGGCAGATACAGCATATCGCCATGACCGAGCAGATTTTCCGCGCCCATTTGATCGAGAATGGTTCGCGAGTCCACCTTCGCCGACACCTGGAACGCGATTCGGGTCGGAATATTGGCCTTGATCAAGCCGGTGATGACATCAACTGAAGGGCGTTGCGTCGCCAGCAACATGTGAATGCCGGACGCCCTGGCTTTTTGTGCAAGCCTCGCAATGATCTCCTCGACCTTCTTGCCGACGATCATCATCATATCGGCCAGTTCGTCGATGATAACGACGATGTACGGCAACGGTGTCAACGTCGGGTGTTCGACCGGTTTTTCCTCGTCCTCAAACGGTGGCGGCGTGAAAGTCGGATCCTTGATGGGATCACCCGCATCAATCGCCTCCTTGACCTTGCGATTGTAGCCACCAATATTGCGCACACCGAGCGATGCCATGAGTCGATATCGTCGATCCATCTCGGCCACACACCAGCGCAATGCATTGGCTGCTTCGGACATATCGGTAACGACAGGCGTCAGCAGATGCGGTATACCCTCGTATACGGACAACTCGAGCATTTTCGGGTCGATCATAATCAGACGAACCTGCTCAGGTTGAGTCTTGTAGAGCAGGCTCAACACCATGGCGTTGATCGCGACCGATTTGCCCGAGCCGGTTGTGCCAGCGATGAGCAAATGCGGCATCCGGGCGAGATCGGCGACGACAGAAGCTCCGCCGATGTCTTTGCCGAGCGCAAGCGTCAGCGGTGACTTGGATTTATCGTAGGCCTGCGATTTTAGAATCTCGCCCAGTGTCACAAGCTGGCGACTCTCGTTGGGTATTTCGAGGCCGACAAACGACTTGCCCGGAATAACCTCAACGACTCGGACGCTGACAACAGACAATGATCTTGCGATGTCCTTGGCCAGGTTCGCGATCTGGCTGACCTTGACTCCTGGCGCAGGGTCGAGCTCGAAACGCGTGATAATCGGCCCCGGCGATACAGACCTGACCTCGACGTCGACGCCGAAGTCCTTCAATTTGAGCTCAACGAGTCGTGACATTCCCTCAAGTGACTCTTCGGAGTAGCCCTTCTTTTGTGCTGGCGGATCATCGAGCAGCGACAATGGCGGCAATTCACCTGCGGCGGGAGGATCGAAAAGCGGAACCTGTCGTTCACGTTCGGCACGGACACTGGTCTCGAGCGCCGGCATCACCGGTTCAATCCGTGGCCGCTCACGTCCCTCGGCTCGCTTCTTCTCAGTTTGCAGTACATCCTGCCGAGCGGCTTGCTGACGTCGGCCCTCGGCCTTGTCCTGCAGTTCACCGACCTTGATGCGCACCTGCTCATAGGCGACCAGACACCAGCGCCCGATGCGGTCCATGACATTGAACCAGGAGATGCCAAGAAACAGAGAGATCGACGCAACCCAGATCACAAACAACAAGGTGCTGGCGCCGAGCAGCTTCATGACCGATTCAAGCCACTCGCCAACGATTCGCCCGATGATGCCTCCGGCCGTCTCGTTGAAGCCCTGTGATGAAAAATGGAGCGTCGCAAGCGCGCAACTCGTAACCAGCGTCGCGAAAAATCCGCTAATGCGCAGTGTGTAATCCATTTTCGTCAATATCTGCTGCGTCTTTTGCTCGCGATACAGCATCCACCCGAGATAGAAGACCATGATGGTGAACAAATAGGCGGGACGACCGAAGAAATCGAACAGGAAACCTGATGCGTAGGCGCCAACCCGGCCAACACTATTATTGACCACAGACGTGCTGGTCGCCTGACTGAAACTCGGGTCGTTGATGTCGTATGTGAAAAGCGCATACCAGAGAATGAGCGCCAGCGCGCCAAATACGTACAGCGCTCCCTCACGCAGGGCTCTTGAGACCTGCGCGGATATCCGTTGCGCCGTTTTTGTACTCTTTTGGGCTCTTGCCATATCTAAAGTAAACTGCGTTCCAAATTTGATTGCCGGACATACAAATGCCCGCATCGACACCCTTGAAAGTCCTCAGTGGGACCGTATTTCCAAGGCTTCTGCGGGCGAATGTGGTGCCTGAACGAACAGGGATAAATTATACATGAGTGATTTGAGACATATGCGGCTTGTGATTCTGGGATCGGGCCCCGCCGGGTAC
>Ga0209271_10000686_pt1 | contig 11756 bp, 10 predicted proteins | sample tdAd002_FD_187123 | JGI IMG/M metagenome (GOLD analysis project Ga0209271, IMG submission 187123) | Marine sediment microbial communities from the Atlantic coast under amendment with organic carbon and nitrate - tdAd00.2 (SPAdes)... | ecosystem: Environmental > Aquatic > Marine > Coastal >... | reverse complement strand
AGATCACTTCCAACACCGCCCCGAAACTGAACCAGCGCGTGCACACCGAGGAGCAGCAACACGCCGAGCTCGAACGCGGAGCGAGGGTCGGTCCCCTGCCGATACGCGTTGCGCGCGCGGTGGCCAAACAGCGCGAGCCAGGTCGCAACCCAGGCCACATGCCCCCATCCGAACGCCCGGCTCCCCGGGAGGAAGAAGCCCGCGAGCAAGAATGCAGCGAGCAGGAAGGCGGCCGCCAATCCCCATGCCGACCGCGCTGTGCGCCGCACGCGAAGCGCTGCCTGGACGAGGGCCGTCATATCAAAGCGGTGTTACGCCCGCTACCATTCGTTCAGCAAGAAATCCGCCCGAATGTGTGTGAACCGCCCACCTCGCCTATCTACCTAGGCGGGAACTGGAACACGAACTCCTCCGCCCGAACCATCCCGAGCTCGTCCCGGGCGATACGCTCGACATAGACCGGATCGGTGCGAAGGGCTTCAATCTCGCCCTTGAGCGTCGCGATCTCGCGGGCCAGCTCCTCGTTGGACTCGCGAAGCTCCCCAAGCTCCTGGCGGAGGTGGCGGTAACGAGGCAAGCCCTGGTCATCGAGGACCAACGTCGGAACCGTCATGATGGCCATCACCATCAACGAGAACGGAAGAAGCGCGGCGCTGGGTCTCACGGGGTCGAGCGTGCCGCAACCTAGGGTTCGAGCGCAATTTTCCTTCCGCTGTCGAAGGCTTGACAGAACCCTCCAAGCTTCTACTTTCTCAAGAACGTGACGGTGACATTGGACGAACGCCATCGGCGGATCCTGTTCGCGGTCGTGACCGAGTACATCGCCTCGGGGAAGGCCGTGAGCTCGCGACGCATCGCGAAGCGCTACGCGATCCAGCTGTCGCCTGCGACCATTCGAAATGTGCTCGTCGATCTCGAAGACGCAGAGCTGCTGCATCAGCCGCATACCAGCGCGGGTCGCGTCCCGACCGACGCCGGCTTCCGATGCTTCGTCGACGCGATGGCCACCGCCGGGGAGATCTCCGACGCTCATCGGACCGCGCTGATCCGGCGCCTGCAAGACCTGGAGCCAGGCGCCGATGCCGTGCGTGAAACCGGTCAGCTTCTGAGTCGCCTCACCGGAACGGCCACGATCATCGCCCGGCCGCCCGTTGCGGAAGCCACTCTCGATCAGCTTCGGTTCATGCGGCTCTCCAGTGGGCGAACGCTCGCGGTCTTGGTGACACGCTCGGGCGGAGTTGAAAACCGGGTGGTCGTGACGGAGCTCGACGTCGACGACCACACACTCGAACGCGTGAACAACTACCTCGCCGAGCTGGTCGGAGGCCGAACGCTTCGATCGGTCCGCGACGTGCTCGCCGTCCGCATCGCGACCGAGCAGGGCCGGTACCAGGTCCTGCGCGAGCAGGCACAGCAGATGGTCGAGGCCACGGTGGAAGGTCAGATGGAGCGGGCCCGGGTCGTGATCGAAGGGCAGGGCGCCCTTTTTGACCGGCCGGAGTTCGGCGACGCCGAGAAGATCCGCCGGTATCTCAACGCCTTCGAAGAGAAGCAGAAGCTTCTGGAGCTCCTCGAGCAGACCTTGCTCGCTGATGGGGTCCAAGTGTTCATCGGCTCGGAGGCGGCGCTCGACGGCGTGGGCGACATCAGCGTCATCTCGAGCCCGTACCGCCGCGACGGCGCCAGCATCGGCTCGTTCGGGATCGTGGGCCCGACTCGCATGGACTACAAGAAGTACGTACCCCTGGTAGGGTTCGCGGCCGATGTGCTAAGCGACATCCTGGATGGGCGGCTTCCTGGCGCGTCCAAGGGCTCCTAAGAGAAGCTGGAAGAAGACGGGCACAAAGAATGAGCGAACAAGCGGGGGACAAGCCGGAGGACGAGCAGGCCACCGGCGCGAGCGAGGACGAGGAGGTCATCTTCCCAGAGGACGAGGCGGGGGAAGAGGCGCAAATCGAAGCGGAACCCGAGCTGACCGACCTCGAAAAGGCTCATGCTGAGCGCGACCGCATGCGCGAACAGCTCCTGCGCATCGCGGCCGACTTCGACAATTTTCGCAAGCGATCGCGCAAAGAGATCGAAGCAGTGCGCCGCCGCACCGTCGAAGACACGGTTCGGGAGGTGCTCCCGATCGTCGACAACCTCGAGCGCGCGGCGGGCGCCATCACCGACGCAACCGAGGTCTCGGCGGTCACGGAAGGCGTCCACATGGTGCTCCGAGGCTTCGAGGAGGTCGCCAGCCGCTTGGGGCTGAAGCGCGTACCGACCGTCGGGAATCTGTTCGACCCGACCTGCCATGACGCCATGCAGCAAGAAGAAACCAACGAGCACGCGCCGGGCACCATCGTGGCAGAGGTCGTTCCCGGCTACTACCTCGGGGAGCGGCTGCTACGGCCGGCGATGGTCGTGGTGGCGAAGCCGCCGACCGGGACAGATGATCAGGACGGCTCGTCCGCGGATGGCGACGACGCCAGCGAATAGTCTCCCCCTTAGATGCGACAACCCCCCGCCTCGGGGTATAAAGAAGGTTAGGGCGAGATGGGGAAGATCATCGGGATCGATCTAGGGACGACCAACTCTTGCGTCGCATTTGTCGACAATGGGCAGCCACAGGTCATCCCGAACGCAGAGGGTAGCCGCACCACCCCATCGGTCGTGTCGTTCTCCAAAGATGGCGAGCGCCGGGTAGGCAGCGTGGCCAAGCGCCAAGGTGTCACCAATCCCGAAAGCACCGTCTTTGCGATCAAGCGCCTGATGGGCCTCGCGTTCGACGCGGAGCCGGCACAGAAGCACACGCGCATGGTGCCTTATAGGGTCGTCGAGAGCGAACGCGGGGATGCGTGGATCCAAATCGAGGATCATCAGTACTCACCGCCGGAAATCTCCGCCATGGTCCTCGAAAAAATGAGGGAGGTCGCGGAGTCATTCCTCGGCGACGATATCGTCGAAGCGATCGTGACGGTCCCCGCGTACTTCAATGACGCCCAGCGTTCCGCGACGATTGCCGCGGGCAAGATCGCCGGCCTCGACGTTCGCCGCATCATCAACGAGCCCACTGCAGCGGCGCTTGCGTACGGCTTCGAAGAAAAAGAAGGCAAGCGCGTGGCCGTGTACGACTTGGGCGGTGGCACGTTCGATATCTCGATCTTGGAGATCTCCAACGGCGTCTTCAGCGTGAAGGCGACGGCAGGCGACACGCACCTGGGCGGCGAAGACTTGGACAACGCATTGGTCGAAGAGCTCGCACGTCGCTTCCAAGAAAGCAGCGGAATCGACTTGCGCGAAGACCGCGTCGCGCTTCAGCGTCTCAAGGAGCAGGCCGAAAAGGCCAAGCACGAGCTGTCCTCGTCACTCGAGACGGAGATCAACCTTCCCTTCATCGCAGCGGACGAATCCGGGCCGAAGCACCTCGAGACCAAGCTCAAGCGCAGCGAGCTCGAGATTCTGGTCTCGGAGATCATCGACCAAACCCTCGGCCCCTGTCAGCAAGCCTTGGCCGACGCCGGGGTCCAGAGGGAAGACATCGACGAGATCCTGCTCGTGGGTGGTCAGAGCCGCATGCCGATGGTCCAGTCCAAGGTCGCGGACTTTTTTGGGAAAGAGCCCCACAAGGGCGTCAATCCCGATGAGGTCGTCGCGATGGGCGCCGCGCTGCAAGGCGCCGCGCTGGTTGGCGAGGTGGAAGAGGTTCTCCTGCTCGACGTGACGCCTCTGAGCCTCGGCGTCGAGACCGGCGGTGGGGTGTTCCACAAGCTGATCCCTCGCAACACGACCGTGCCCACGCGCGCCAAAGAGGTTTTTACGACGAGCGTCGACAACCAAAGCTTCGTTCCGATTCACGTGCTGCAAGGTGAACGTGAGATGGCGGAGGACAACAAGTCGCTTGCCAAGTTCGAGCTCGCGCCGATCCTTCCGGCGCCGCGAGGCGTCCCGGAGGTCGAGGTGACGTTCGACATCGACGCAGACGGCGTGGTCAACGTGAGCGCGAAAGACCTGGGCACGAGCCGCGAACAGAACATCGTTGTCGTCGCATCAAGCGGACTCACCGAAGAGGACATCGAGCGCATCATCGGAGAAGCCGACGCCTACAAGACGACCGACCAAAAGCGTCGCGAGCTCGCCGAGCTCCGCAATACTGCCGAGGCTCTGCTGTACACCAGTGAGCGCGCGGTCGCAGAGTGCCGCGAGCTGGTTCCCGAAGACGTCGTGGCGCAGGTCGAGGCCGACATCGAGTCGTTGCATGTGTGTGTCGACGAAGGTGACGCCATCGCGATCAGAGACGCCCTCGAGACGCTCGAGCTGAGCGCGTACAAGATCGCCGAAGCGATGTACGGCAGCGTCGACCTCGATGCGCCTGTCGAGGGCGAAGCCCAGTCCGACTCGTGAGCACAGAAGAACGAGCGCGGGCCACGGGCGCGGAGTGGTTGGCACGAATGCGCTGGGGAGCACTCGCAATCCAGGCCGTGGCGATCCTCGTGGCGACCAAGGGCTTGGGGGTCGAGCTTCCGGTCGTTCCCATGTGGTCCCTCGTCTCGGTCGGCGCCCTATCGAACCTCTGGTTGGCGTCCCGCACAGATCGGGCCGGCCACCTAGGCGTGTTTTTGGTCCTCGACGTCGTGCTCCTCACCGGCTTGCTCTACCTGTCAGGCGGGCCGACCAACCCTTTCAGCATCATCTACGTCGTCTACATCGCGATGTCCGCGGTGATGTTGGCACCCAAGTGGACCTGGACGATCGCCGGCCTTTCGATTGTCTCGTTTGCCGCCCTCTTCGTCGTCCACGTCCCGAGCGAGCACCTCGGTCACGCAGGTCACAGCGGCGGGTTTCAAACCCACCTGTACGGAATGTTCGTCGCGCTCGTGTTGGCCGTCGCGCTGATCACGTATTTCGTGAGCCAGCTGTCCCTCGAGCTTCGTCGCCGCGAACGCGCGCTCGCCGAGGCCGAGGAGCGAACCCACCGGTGGGGAAAGCTCGCTTCGATTGCGACCTTGGCGGCCGGCGCCGCGCATGAGCTCGGGACTCCGCTCGGGACGATCGCGGTTGCCGCCAAAGAGATGGAGCGACGCGCGCGGAAGGTTCCTGGGGGCGAGGGGCTAGTCGAAGACGCGGAGCTGATTCGCGAGGAGCTGGAGCGATGTCGTGTGGTGCTCGATCGGATGGCCGCGGCGGGCGGCGAGCACGTGGGCGAGACCCCGAGCTCGCTCTCGGTCGACGCTCTGTTCGCTGACGTGCGCACTCGCCTCACCCCTGAGCAGGCGGAACGCTGGGCTACTACGACCGATATCACCACCATGGAAGCGCCCAAAGAGGCCCTCGTGCAGATGATCGAGAACATCGTGCGGAACGGGTTCGACGCGTGCGAAGCGGGGCGCGTGTCGCTCGAGGTGCGCGGGGTCGATCGGACGGTCGAGTTGCGCTTCGTCGACGAAGGTCATGGAATGGACGAGCTTGCGGTGAAACGCTCGACCGAGCCGTTCTTCACCACGAAGAACACCGAGGACCGGATAGGCCTAGGGTTGTTCCTGGCGCGGACTCTCGTAGACGCGTTGGGCGGCCAACTGACCATCGAGTCGGCGACCGGCCAAGGTACGACGATCCGCGTCGTGCTTCCGCACATTCCACGAGGCTCATGACCGAAGCTCTCGACGACTCCACGTCCAAGCCATCGATTCTTCTCGTCGACGATGATGAGCGGCTTCGGTCGCGCATGGCGCGCGCATTCGAGGAGCGTGGCTACGAAGCGCAACAAGCCGAAGGGTACGACGGCGCGATCGAGATTGCGGAGCACGAGAGCACCGAGTTCGCGGTCGTCGATCTTCGCATGCCGGGGAAGTCTGGTTTGGAAGTGGTTCGCGAGCTGCATCGAATCGACCCCGCGACCAAGATCGTGGTGCTGACCGGGTACGGAAGCATCGCAACTGCGCTCGAAGCGGTGCGGCTCGGCGCGACGCACTATCTGACCAAGCCGGCGGACGTCGACGAGGTCATCGCGTCATTCGATCGAGGCGACGCCCGAACAGTGGCGGAGGCCCCGGCTACCCAAAGCGGGGCCTCCGAAACCCCGTCCTTGGCCCGGGTCGAGTGGGAGCACATCCAGCGAGTCCTGACCGACTGCGGGGGCAACATCACCAAGGCCGCGGAAAAACTAGGGATTCATCGGCGTTCGCTCCAACGCAAGCTCTCGAAGTTTCCGATGCCGCGCTGAGCCGCTGCGACGATTTGCCACGTATAAGATCGGCTGCTCCTCACCTAAGCTCGGGCGGTGAAAGGTTGTTGGGTGATGGCGGCATTGGTCGCGCCGTTCTGGGTCACTGCGGAGGCTTCCGCATGCGGAACGTGCGCGGTGGGTGATCCGACCCTCACCATCGTCGGCTTCGAGCAGCCCAAGGGCCAGCGGGTGCGCACCTCGGGGACCCTGCGCCACCGCAACGACCGAATCGGCGAGCCCCAAGTCGACGAGCTTCGGCTCGCCGAGCAACGCATGGAGCTGGCCGGTGCCTACTCGCCAACCGATCGATGGACGCTGTCGCTGATGATGCCGCTCGTTCACCGCCTGGTGAGCGCGGTCAATCTCGCCGAAGCCGATATCTGGGCGCCCGGCGATCTCGAGTTTAGGGCGCGCGCCGTCGTGTGGCGCGATCGCAAGTTTGCGCCTCGGCACCTGGTCAGCCTGATCGGCGGCCTCGAGTTCCCGACGAGCTCGATCGAGCGCGACGCGGACGGCGTGCCGCTGCCTCTCGAGTTTCAGGCGGGTACCGGCTCGTGGGACCCCATCGCGGGGACGTCGTACACGATGTTTTCGGATCCCTGGTCGGTCTACGTCTCGTCGACTGCCATTTTCCCGACCCAGGGCACGGCGGACACGCAGGTGGGCATCAGCTTCCGGCAAACCGCGCTCGGGCAGTTTCAGCCATGGCACTTCCTCGCTTTCCAACTCGGCGCGGAGTTCAGGCTCGATCAGCCAGGGTACATCCAGGGTGTTCGTGACCCCAACACCGGCGGACACATCACCTATGCGACGTTCGGGCTGATCGGATTGCCGCACGACAAGGTGCTACTGCACTTCACCACGGCGGTCCCGATGATTCAGCGCTTGGACGGCAGCCACGTGGAAGGTCTCGCGATCACGGCAGGGTTGGTCTATGAGATTTAGCCTTCTGTTCACGATCGCGCTGCTCAGCGTCGCGTCGCTGCCGCATTGCATGCGGGTGACCGACGGCATCGAGCTCGACGTCGCCTACCAGCCGGCCGCGACGCCGGCGGCCGTGCGAACAGACGCGGGCTACCGCGTGCGCCTCGAGCGCGCGCTGATCGTCGTCGGCAGGGTCGACCTCCTCAGGTGTGACAATTTTGTCCTAGACCTTTGGGAGTTTGTCGCCCCCGCGCGAGCGAGAGCGCACGAGTTCAGCACTCCGACCAGCCTGGGTGTCCCGCTCGTCATCGATTTGATGGAGAGTGCCGGGGTACCACTGTTCGCCGGCACGCTTCGGCCGCCGCCGGGCAGCTATTGCGGCGTCCGCGTTGTCGGCATGCCCGCGGATCAGGATGCGGAAGGTCTAACCGACCAAACCCTAGACATGTTGCACAACAGCGTTCTCATCGAGGGACAGGTCGAAGACGAGTCGACCGGCGAGGAGACGGCGCTAGCTGCGAGCATCTGGCAGATCCTCCAGTACGAGATGCTGTTCGACCAGCCGCTGGTCTTCGAGGGCCCAGTCCTCGAGAGCGTCTCCATCCAGATCGACCACGGGAAGTGGTTCGATGGCATCGATTTTGCACTGCAAGACTCAATCGCGGTGCAACAGCAGATAACCGAAAACGTACGGTCGTCGTTGCAGGCAGTGCTTCCGGAGGCGGAAGCCGACCTCTAAAGACCGCGGAGATAACAAATGAAGAGACTAGGAATATGGATGGCATTCAGCGCTCTGGCTTTGGGTTGCGGGGACAGCTCGAGCAGCACGCAACGAGTCGAGCTCAGCTTTGCGGCCGTGGTTGGTGACGAGCCGTTCGTCTGCGGCGAGGAGTACAGCAACCTCGGCACAACCGGAGCCTCGCTCGTGCTCAGCGACTTCAGGTTCTACGTGCAGGACATCGAGCTGAAGAACAGCGCCGGCGACTGGGTACCTGTGCGGCTCGACGAAAACAAGTTCCAGAACAACAACGTTGCATTGCTCGATTTCGAGGATGGCTGCGGCGCGATGGGCAACCCTGATCTCAACGACAGTGTGCTCGGCAGCGTGCCCGCCGGGGACTACGCCGGCCTTCGCTTCGAGATGGGCGTGCCCTTCGCGATGAATCACGTGAATAGCGCGACGGCGCCAAGCCCCCTCAACGTCAGCACGCTCTTCTGGAACTGGCAGGGGGGCTACAAGTTCCTCCGAATCGACTCGGGCCAATTCAGCGAAACCGACTGGCGCATGCACCTTGGAAGCACGGGTTGTGATGGGGACGCCATGACTGGCGGCGTAACCGCTTGCGCCAATTCCAATCGCGTCCAGGTCGCTCTGGACACGTTCGTCGTGGCCTCGAACACCGTCGTGGCCAACTACGCGGCGCTGGTCGAGGGCGCGAACCTGGGAGAAGACCTGGCCGCCGACCCGGGCTGCATGTCGAAACCCCCAGACACGGATTGCGGGCCGCTATTCAAGAACCTCGGCCTGCCGTTCGGTGACTCCGACGGGGGTACGCAGCAATTTTTCTCCGCCGAGTGAACCTTGCTCGAGCAGAGGATCAGCCTTACTCAAACCTCCAAATGAAACACCTCTCTCAGATTCTTGTCTTATTTGCATTGCTCCTCGGGGCCGGGTGCGGTGACAGCGACACCGCACCCGCGTCCGGGGCATGGGTCTGGAACCTTCCAGACGAAGTGCCTCCGCCGCGAGTGCCGGAGGACAACCCCATGTCGAAGGCGAAGGTCGAGCTTGGGCGCTTCCTGTTTTACGACACGAAGCTTTCGGGGAATCAAACCCAAAGCTGCGGGAGCTGCCACAAGCAGGAGCTCGCCTTCACCGATGAGCTGGCGCGAGCCGAGGGCTCGACGGGTGAGATCCATCCCCGCAGCTCGATGAGCGTGGCCAACGCCGGCTACGCGGCATCATTGACCTGGGCAAACCCCGCCGTCGTTCGCCTCGAAGAGCAGGCCTTGGTGCCGATGTTTGGCGAGGACCCGGTCGAGCTCGGAATGGCCAACTTGGAAGACGAGCTCCTTCGCCGGATGCGCGAGGACGAGCGCTACCCGGAGATGTTTGCCGAGGCTTTCCCTGAAGCCGCGGATCCGATCAGCTTGGACAGCATCACCAAGGCCATCGCCTCGTTTCAGCGCGCCCTGACGAGCTTCAACTCGAAGTTCGACCAGGGCGCGTCTGCGCTGACACTGTCCGAGCAACGCGGGATGGCGCTCTTCTTCGGCGGAACCACCGAAGCCGGCGTGCCCGATGCCCTGGAATGCTTCCACTGCCACGGAGGCTTCTTGCTCTCCCAGGCGGTCGACCACGAGGGAAACGAATTCAATCAACAGACCTTCATCAACAACGGCCTCTACAACCTTGACTCCGATGGAAGCTACCCGGAAGGCAATCAGGGGCTCTTCGAGATGACGAACGACCCGGCTGACAAGGGGAAATTCAAACCGCCGAGTCTCCGGAACATCGCGAAGACCGCGCCCTACATGCACGATGGCTCGATCGCGACGCTCGAAGAAGTCGTGCGGCACTATGAGCGCGGCGGGCGCGAGGTTTCGGAAGGCACGGAGATCGACGGTCAGGACGTTTCCGGCGATGGCCGGGACAACCCGAACAAGAGCACCTTCCTGAACGGATTCGAGATCACCGACCAGGAGCGCGAAGACCTGCTCGCGTTTCTCCGTGCGCTGACCGACGACGAGTTCCTCAACAACCCGGCGCACAGCAACCCGTTCCCGGAATAGCTAACGCAGCAATGTAGGCTCGCGCTCGAGCTCAATCCCGAAACGGTCGAGGACGCGCGCGCGGATCTCGTCGGCAAATGCCAGCAGGTCCGCGGTCGTGCCGCCGCCGTGGTGCACGAGTGCCAGCGCGTGGCGCGTCGAGACCCCGACCGCGCCCCGCCGGGTGCCCTTTGCGATGCCGGCTCTTTCGATGAGCCAACCCGCCGCGAGCTTCACTTTGTCGTCGTCCGTAGGATAACGAGGAACTTCGTCGGGGGCGCCCACTAGGTTCTCGCGGACCGCCTGCTCGACCACTCGTTCGGCTTCCGCGGCGGCGACGACCGGGTTCAAGAAAAAGGAGCCTGCGCTACGGCGATTGGGGTCGTCGGGATCGAGGACCATCGACTTGCGGCGCCGGAGGTCGAGCACGGCGCGTCGGATGTCGCTGAGCGTCGCATCAGCTCCAATGCTCCTCTGGAGCTCCGCATAGCGGACACTTCCCGGGGCATCCGGGCGCAATGCAAAACCAACTGCGCAAACGATGAAGCGATCGGGCTCGCGCTTGAACAGGCTATCGCGGTAGCCGAAGGCGCAGTCTTCCGGAGCTAGCTCTTCGAAGGAGAGCGTGTCGCGGCGCAGGGCGCGGACACTCTCGATAACCTCGGCGACCTCTTGTCCGTACGCGCCTACGTTTTGAATCGGTGTCGCACCGGTCGAGCCTGGAATCCCCGTCAGGCATTCGAGGCCAGCCCATCCCCGGGACACGGCGCCCTCAACGACGGCTTCCCAAGGCACGCCGGCGCCTGCGTCCACCGAGCCTCCGTTTCGAAAGTCGACATTGGCGATCCCCATGTGGATGACCAAGCCGTCGTAACCTTCGTCGGGAACGATGAGATTCGAGCCGCCGCCCAAGATCGCGGATGAAATGCCCTCGTCCGTGGCCCAGCGAAGGGCGTTGGCCAACGTCTCTTCGTCCTCGGCTCGCACGAAGTGCTTCGCGGGCCCGCCGAGCTCCAATGTGGTGAGCGGAGCAAGGGGAACGTCGCGCTGGATGTCGAGCGTCGTCATCCGTCGTGATCTAGGGCGCGGGAATTCTTTCGATGCCGCCCATGTAGGGCATCAATGCCTCAGGCACGATGACGCTTCCATCGGCTTGCTGGTTTTGCTCGAGGATCGCAACGAGCGTTCGACCGATCGCGAGGCCCGACCCGTTGATGGTGTGCACAAAGCGTGGCTTGCCCTTTTCCTCTGGCCGGAAGCGCGCGTTCATCCGGCGCGCCTGGAAGTCCCCGAACCAAGAGCAACTCGAAATTTCCCGGTACGTGTTTTGCGCCGGGAGCCAGACCTCGAGGTCGTAGGACTTTTGTGCGGCGAACCCCATGTCGCCGGCACAAAGTTGAACGACGCGATGGTGCAGACCGAGCTTTTGCAAGATGGTCTCGGCGTGCTGGGTGAGGGCGTCGAGCTGAGCCTCTCCGTCGTCCGGATGACAGAACCGGACGAGCTCGACCTTGTCGAACTGATGGACGCGGATCATGCCGCGCGTGTCCTTCCCGTAGCTCCCCGCCTCGCTTCGGAAGCACGCGGTGTAACCGGTGTACGCGATGGGCAAATCGGCCCCGGAGAGGATCTCGTTCGCATGCAGGTTGGTGATCGGAACCTCGGCGGTTGGGACGAGATAGAGGTCGTGCCCCTGGGCCTCTGCCTGCGCCTCCCACTCCTCGTCTTTTGCCATTCGGAACGCGTCTTTGGCGAATTTCGGCAACTGACCCGTCCCCAGCATCGCACTGTCTTTGACGAGCACGGGCGGCCACACCTCTTGGTAACCGTGCTCGGCGGTATGCACGTCGAG
>Ga0209271_10000684_pt1 | contig 11761 bp, 11 predicted proteins | sample tdAd002_FD_187123 | JGI IMG/M metagenome (GOLD analysis project Ga0209271, IMG submission 187123) | Marine sediment microbial communities from the Atlantic coast under amendment with organic carbon and nitrate - tdAd00.2 (SPAdes)... | ecosystem: Environmental > Aquatic > Marine > Coastal >... | reverse complement strand
GGATGTTGAAACTGCGGTCATCGAGACTTTGCGCTCAGCCGGCAGGGCCCTGATAACAACGACATTGATACTGGTCTGCTGTTTCTGGCTGCGTCTGTTCAGCCCATTAAAGGTGATCAGCGATTTTGGCCTGATAATGGGCTTTTCATTGCTGGTCGCCTTTCTGGCGGACGTGATACTGGCCCCTGCCTTGCTCAGCGCATTTTATGGCGGGCCCAATACCAGGCAGCAGGACAAGGCAGCCGGAGTTGTCGGATAATAGGAATGATATGAAACGCAGACTAAAAGGATTGCTGATTTATCTGGTCCTGTTGACTGCTGTCACCAGCGGCATAATGTTCATCTCGATGAATTTCGGTGACCAAAGAGTTCATATAGAAAAAAAACAGTGGAACCCGGCTGAAGCTGCAGACCAGGGGTTTGATTTAAAACTGCTGAAAAAGGCAGCTGAGTATATTGAAGCACGGCTGCCGGTTGCCAGAAGCATGATCATTATAAAGAATGGCAGGACTGTCCATGAAAAATACTATTGGATGGGAGGGCCGCAGGAAAAGGACTATCTTCATTCACTGAATGGACCTATTTTACATGCATTGATCGGAATTGCCATTGAAGAGCAGATGCTGACCGGCCCAGCTCAGCCCCTTGCCGATCTTTTCCCGGAACATTTTCCCCAAAGGCAGGAACAAAGCAACCTGCCCCTGACGATTGCAGACCTTCTTAAGGTCCAGGCACCCCTGATCTGGGGCGATGGTCCCCCAGAGTACTGGGACCTTTTTTATGCCGGAGACAAGATAGGTGCTTCAATTCAGGCGCTTTCACAAACAGACACTAAACTCAACCCGGCTGCCAATTTCGCTGCCAATTTTCTGCTGGCAGAGGTTATCCGGCAAGTGTCCTCGACGACTGTTTTTGAGTTTGCCGACCAGTACCTCTTTACACCAATGGGGATTGAAACCCAGGCAGAGATAAAAAAAGAAAAAGGGTTAATGAATGCATTTATCGGCTTTCAGTTACGGACTCTTGACCTGGCAAAATTCGGCCTCCTGATAATGAATGAAGGGGCATGGCAGGACAGGCAGGTTATTCCCCGGGACTGGACCAAAAAAATAACTGAAGAATTGCGCATCGGTCCAGAGACAGGTTCCTGGGGTGGATGGCAGCTTACCCTGATCGACTCCACAGAAAGCCTCATGGCCAGGGGCGAGGGCGGTCAATATATTGTTTTATCTCCTGAGCTTGACATGTTGATTGCCGTTTCTTCCAAAAGTCAATTCCCATTGTCGGAAAACAGCGGTTATGACCAATTATTTCGAATGATCTTTGAATCTGTAAATGTAAAATCCAGCCCGGAAGAAACAGCGGGTCCTAGTGCAGACAATCCATACAACCGGCCTTATTATGAGCCAAACTTTGTATACGCTACCGAGGTGCCTGAAGATATCCGCCAGTTTTTCCATGATCTGGCAAAGGACATTGCGACCCAGGACATAAACAGGATCCTTTATCATTATGCCAAAGGCTATGAGAATAAAGGAGACAATATGGGTATGCTGGATAAGCTATTTTTAGAAGGTGATGACCACCGGGCGATGTACGGTTACTGGAAAAAAATATTTTTCGGCGGTACCGGTGAACTGGAGTTTGTGCACATTGAAAAATTACGTATTGATAACAACCGGGCCTACCTGAGAGGTTCCCTGAAATACTCATACGCCAACATGAACGAGGGGTCTTTCGGCTGGTCCCCGTTGGAGAATCTCATCAAACTTCGAGGCCGTTGGTTATGGCTCGGCTCTCCGGAATATGGGGAAATCCTTGACAGGGATGAGTATTTCGACGCAGAGATATCAACTGATCTCTCTGAATTTGTCGATGATTGCGGGTTCGCGTTTGCCGACATAACCGGGAAGGATAAAACGTCATGTTTCTCAGAATATTTTGTGCATAATGGATTGCAGCAGCCGCAGCTGAGCGATTTGCTCAAACCTCTTTGGGAAGAGGACCGGAAAATAGAATTTCATATTACCAAAGCAGAACAATCCGGTGAAGACGGATTGCTTGAAGGCTATATTGAAAACAGCCTGATCGGAACGATAAGCCTGTCGACAGGGATGAAAATCATAAAAGAAAACGGACGCTGGAAATGGGCAGGCAATGGTGTTGAATAAAAAATGAAGGCTTTTTTAAAAAATATATTTCTCTGGTTGACGCTGGCCGGCCTTACATGCGTAATATTGCTTGGCATTGCCGCCATGGAACGGACAGAAGACCCGGATGAAAGGACCGAGGACGGGGAGCATTTCTTACTTACCTATACCCCTGATACCCTCAGCCAGATCTACCAGGATGAATGGCGGGTGAAGTCCAGAAAAATATCCGGGGAACTCACATTGCCTCCGGGAGACGGCCCCTTTCCTGCCGTGATTTTTTATCATGGAAATTTTCATCCGGAAAAACTTGCCCCCTGGTTTGATGAACTGGTGCCGCAACTTGTAAAAGCTGACATTGCAACATTTGTGCTGGACAGTTTCACTGGCAGAAAAATTACCAGCACCGCCTTTAATGAGGCGCGGCTTTCAAGGGCTGCCCGTCTGGTGGATATCTTTCAGGCTCTGAACATGCTTGCAAGGTTTGATGAGATTGATGAGGAAAGGATAGGTATCAGCGGCTATTCTGCCGGCGGGACCGCAGCAATGCTTGCAGCTGATTTGCGTGTTAATGAAACCAGCTTGGCCCGGGGCAGAAGTTTTGGCGCGCATCTTATGGTATATCCCGGCTGTCAGACCCAGTTTCGCAATCATGAGCTGACCGGAGTCCCGATGCTCTATCTGGTGGCAGAAGATGACGACTATTCGCCATCTGAATACTGTGAAGATTATGTTGAGAGTGTTGTTTTGCAGGGATTCAATGTGCAAATAGAAAAATATGCAGGCAACCGCCACGGCTGGATAACCGATTATGGATTTTCCAATTGTGAGGACTGTATGACTTTTAAAGAGTGCGGGCTTACCTATATTGAGGATGACGGTCATGAATCTGCGTTTGACGGCACGATAAATACAAAGTTTGGCTGGAGGCAGTATATTGAAAACTTATACCGGCGCTGCGGCAGAATCAAAGTGATTATGCGCTTAAATCCGGAAGCCCGCCGAAAAACTCTTGATACAACGCTAAAGTTTTTTTCTGAAGTCCTGAAACAGGCAGAATAGTCTGTATGCCTCTATCCCTGTACTGACGAGTGAATAATTCTTAAAGTGTCACTGATCCAAAGGAAATCCCCCGTAGCTCAAGGGAAAGAGCACAAGATCAGATATACTGTCATTGGCCCTATCACTGCCAGGGAAATCAAGTGACTTAGATGAATTTGTTCGACAAAACCCGATAACTATACAGATGACACAGGCAGCTTCTTGGCAACTGTCGGGAAAAGGCTCATATCTGTGTGCGGCAGAAAGAGGGATGCAACATAATGGTTCATAAAGTTAGGACTTTCAGATAACTCCATGTTGGTCATCAGCTTACTTACCACATCACGTTCCAGAAACCTTTTGTGGTCGGTGAGACTTATCTGCGCGCCAAGTAACGAGGCATTTCCGAGGTAATAGAATTTATCCCGATCTATATCCGGCAACAGACCGATACAGATGGCCTGTTCCAGATCAATATAGTTGCCAAAGTTGCCGGCCAGGATCACCCTGTCGAGATCAGAAAAGGCCATACTTACTGATTCAAGCAAGGTTTGATAGCCGGCATACATGGCGCCCTTGGCCCGCATAAGGTTATCAAGATCAACTTCAGTGATGACAATGTCCTCATCCACTGCTGAATCTTTAGACCAGACCAGGACATATTCGTAACCATCATTGCCTTCCCGGATTCTGGGGTGATCAAGGTCCCGATTGAATTTTCCCTGCTGATCGATGACCCCTGCTTCAAGCAATTCCGCCACGATACTGATCAAGCCGGAGCCGCAGATACCCTGAGGCTTGGCATGGTTGATGGTGATGATCATGGGATCCAGGGTCACCGGCTCGATGTGAAAGTTTTCAATGGCACCGCCTGTGGCCCGCATTCCATGTTTAATCCCGCCTCCTTCAAAGGCCGGACCCGCAGAACAGGCTGCGCAGACCATCCACTCCTGGTTACCTATTACAATCTCACCATTGGTACCTATATCAATAAACAGCGTCAGTTCCGGGCTTTTATGCATCTGGCAGGCATGGACTCCGGAGGTAATATCACCCCCGACATAACTTGCAACTGAAGGATAAAGAAAAAGCCGGACAGAGGGATGGGCGGAGATTCCTATAGAAGAGGCGCGTGTTATGGGATACTGGTTGCAGGTGGGAGTATAGGGCGCTTCACGAACAAACTTTGGATTGAGCCCCAGCAAAAGATGGGACATGGTAGTATTGCCGGCAGCCATTATATAGCTGATGTCATTATGGGTGATTGAGACTTTTTTGCAGAGCGTCTCAATGACATTATTAAAGGTATGAACCACTCTTTCCTGGAGTGCCTCAAGCCCTCCGGGTCGCTGAGAATAAACAATCCGGGAGATCACATCTTCGCCATACTGGATCTGCCCATTATACTCAGAGGCCTCAGCAATCACTTCACCCGTATTAAGGCTAATGAGCACCCCGCACACAGTTGTGGTGCCGATATCCACAGCAAGACCATAAAATGTACCCTTTGTATCGCCTGGTTCAACAGCAATAATGCGGGAAGGCTCTTCGACTCTTTTGCCGCGCAGCAGGATGGTGGTTACCTCCCAGTCGGCTTTGCGCATGACAAAGGGAAGTTCCTGGAGCAATTCAGGATGATCATAGGAAGGCTCCCGGCATTCCGGGCAACCCTTGCTTATAGCCCGAGTAAGTCTCTGTAAATCTGAAATATTATCTTCTATGGTGGGCTTGCTCAAGGAGAAGAACCGTTTTTCCACTGGCGGTTCAACATCCCAGTCGCCGATGAGATCACCAAGGGAGCGGGCAGAAATTGACCGGGTGGTTTTTGGTTTGCGTTTGAGTTTCTTCCCGTCTTTTCTGATAGTCTCAGGGATCTGCACCACAAGATCAGTGACAATCTTTGACTGGCAGGCAAGCCGGAACCCCTGCTCAATCTCTGCGCTTTTCAGCTGTGTTGCCTGGGTGGCGGCAACTTCGCCCTGCTCTATCTGGACCTTGCACTTGCCGCATACACCTTCACCACCGCAAAAGGCATGGATATAAACCCCGGCATTGGCTGCGACATCAAGCAGGTTCTCTCCTTCCTCAACAGTTACCTTGACGTCATCAGGTAAAAAATGGACTGTTTTTGCCATATATCTGAAAGCTCCTCAATAGTTCCCAGCCGAAAATCAGTAGACCTTAAGGGTATTATAAAAATTTGTTTCCATTTCGGAAACTAGATAGTTTGCTGCCCAATGAACCTTGTTTTACGCTTTTTTTCAAACGAAAATATCCCTTTTGCGCTCAGATCAAAACAAAATAAGGTCATAAATGTATGGGATACAATTTATGCTGATCAACAGTTTACTGAAAACATTTATTCTGGTAGAGTTGCCAACCTGTTTGAAAACAGACCATTTTTCAAAAAGATAATAGATAATTCCCTGTTGCAATAAAGATATTAATATATCCACGGAACTTTTCCATGCAAAACGAACAACTGCCAGACTTTGTTAATTTTTTATTGCAGCCGAGCGCCTACGCTCCAGCCCCTGAAGCTGTCAAGCTTGTCCAGACGCATATCTCCTACGTCTTCATAACAGACGATTTTGTCTACAAGTTTAAGAAACCGGTTGATTTTGGCTTTCTTGACTTTACCACCCTTGCCAAAAGGCACAGGTATTGCCAACAGGAACTCATTTTAAACCGGCGCCTCTGCCCCTCGATCTATCTTGACCTTGTTGCATTGGAAAAGGTAAACGGCAACTTCAACCTGATGGACCAGGCGAATGCAAACGTCGACAATACTGTAGAATTCGGAGTTAAGATGAAGCGCATGCCTGAAGAACGGATGATGGCCAATGTCATCAGGGCCGGTGGACTGAACCCTGAAATGGTTGATGCTGTCTGTGATGTCCTGGTTCCTTTTTATGCCAAAGCTGACGGCGGGCCTGAAATACAGGAATTCGGCAGGCCGGAATCAGTCAGTGTGAATATTTTTGAAAACTTCTCACAGACCGAAGGTTTTATCGGCAGTCAATCACTCAGCAAATCTCAGTTTGACCGTATCAAAAAATTTTCCACCACGTTTCTCCAACAGGATGGTCTCTTTGCTGAAAGGATTTCTGCAGGCCGTATCCGTGACTGCCATGGTGATATGTATTCCGCAAATATCTGCCTGGCGGACAAGGTGTATATTTTTGATTGTATCGAGTTTAATGAACGTTTCCGCTTCTGTGACGTGGCAAGCGATATAGCCTTTCTTGCCATGGATCTTGATTTTCACGGGCTGACAAATATCTCTGATAGATTTGTCCGCCGGTTTATGAAAAAATCAGAGGACACCACGCTGGGAGAAATGCTCAACTTTTATAAATGCTACAGGGCCTATGTCCGAGGCAAAATAAATCTTTTTACTGCAAATGCCCCTGAGGTAGACATGCCAACCAAGCAGCAATGCCTGGAAATGGCCGCAAAATACTTTCAGCTTGCCGAACGCTATGGAGCATAGCGCAAATGATAAAAACAATCCTGTGGTCTATGTCTTTTTTGGCATGATTGCCACTGGCAAGAGCACTCTTTCGCAGGCCTGGGCCTCGCATAAACAGTTACACTGCTATAATTCAGACTGGGTCAGGAAGGAGATGGCCGGTATTAATCCGGCTGAGAGCCGGCGGGAATCAGCTGATTCCGGCATCTATACAAAGGAATTTTCCCAAAAAACCTATAAAACTCTGCTTGAAAGAGCCGAAGCAAGTTTAAAACAGGGCGATTCGGTAATCGTTGACGCCTCATATCAGTATGCCAATGACCGGCAGGATATCCGGGAGCTTGCCAAGGACTTAAACTCTCAGGTATATTTTATTCTCTGCCAATGCCCTGAGGCAGAGATGAAGCGAAGAATGAATCTGAGGGAGAAGGATCCTGCTGCAGTTTCTGACGGCCGCTGGGAGATTTACCTGAAACAGAAAAAACGGTTCCAAGCACCGGACGAGCTTTCAGACTCTGAATTGATTATTCTGGATACCCAGGCATCACTAGAAGAGTTATTGAAAAAGTTAGAAGAAAAATTACCATAATTCAATTTTATACTTACAATAATAAAAACGAGGTACTTATTGTGTACACCAGAATCTATATACTGAGATTCCCCAAGGACATAGTCGACCAACCTATCATCTGTCAGTTGGTCAAACAGTTTGACGTGGAATTTAATATTCTGAAGGCGACAATTCTCCCCCAGCATGAAGGGGTAATGATATTGGAGTTACGGGGACATAAAGATAACATCAAAAAAGGCCTCAGTTATCTCAAGGGTTTGGATGTTAAATCGGAAAGTATTGCCACATCCATTCACCGTGATGACGAAAAATGTTTCCAGTGCGGCGCTTGTACCGGGATCTGCCCGACAGGAGCCCTTGCGCTCAAGCGCCCCGAGATGGCTGTCATTTTTGATCCTGAAAAATGCAGCGGGTGCGGCCTCTGCGTCGCAGTTTGTCCTGTTAAAGCAATGGAGGTTTCACTGGACAAAACCAGCAGTTTCAGCGAAACCGTTTTCGAAATTCATTGATATTTACTAGGAGCCTGTCGGAGAATTATAATCGTAACGAAAAAGTGAGAAATCGAGAACAAATTTTCGGGAATTTAAGGCGAATAACAGCGAAGCGGTGTCAAGCGCTATTTAACGAAAATTCGTGGGAATTTGGGCCGATTCTCTCGATTTTGCAGCAGATTCGGAATTCTCCGACAGACTCCTAGAAGCAAAAAAAGTAAAAAAGCCGCGTGGATCACTTGATTCCACGCGGCTTTTGTCTTCCCTGCCCATGGGCCGACAGGCACATGGAGTGAGCAATAATTTTTACTCCTCTTCAGGTGTAAGCTTTTCCCAATCAGGCAACTTTTTGGGCAGCCAGCCAAACATGCTCCTGCCAGGTGGGTTGCCATTTTTCAGGTCATCCAGCAGCGTTGCCGCTTTTGGAGAAATTGTTGATTCGGGATACTGCTGCAGGAGATATTCAAGGCGCGCTTCAGCCTCCCCATACCCTCCTGTTCTCTCATAAAAACTGGCCACATAATATTCATGATTGGCCAGAAAATTCCTTGCCGCCTTTATCCTGGCCGTCATCTCATCCTGGTATGGTGAATTTGGAAAAGTACGCAACAGTCTTGAAAATGAATAGATAGCGTTGACAGCATTGGAAACATCCCGATCAATTGTGTCTATCTGTTCATAATAACACATGGCTATTTGAAACATAACATACGGAATAGCCTCGTTGGTAGGATGACGTTCTTCAAAATCCATATACTGCAACACTGCCTCTTCGTAATTTTCCATGTAAAAATCACTGTCAGCACCCTTGAGTTCAGCGAGCAGACTGTATTCGCTGAACGGATAACGGCTCAACAGCGTTTCAAAGGATCGTTTAGCCTTATTGTATTTGCCACGTTCATAATAATCCAACCCCTTAATGGCAAGGGCTTCAACGGATTCCGGCGTTTTTGCACGGAAGCCAAGCGAAGAATAAAATTTGTCCTTGGAGCAGCCCGTTAACGGCAACAGTAGAAAAAATACCATGGGGCAGATAAATAAATATTTGTGCTTCAACAAAAGAGTTTTCATTGTCTTTAATCCCAATCGTACAAATAATGTTCAGCTGCTATGGCTGCGACTGCTCCTTCGCCGGCAGCATTTATAACCTGCCGCACCCTCTTGCTTCGTATGTCCCCCGCTGCCATAACCCCGTCCACCTTGGTGCGCATCTCATTGTCAGTTATAACAAAACCAGACTCATCTGCACCCAGTTGCTCTAAAGGAAGTATTTCGCTGTTAGGGATTGTGCCAATAAGGATGAAAATACCGCTGGCTGCAATTTCTCTTTCCTCGCCATTATTGTTGCGTATCCTCACCCGCTCAACTTCTTTTTCCCCTTCAATGGCAACCACATTGGAATTCCAGATAAATTCTACCCGTTCATTGGCAAAGGCTTTTTCCTGCAGCACCTTTGTAGCCCTCAGTTCATCCCGTCTATGGATCACGGTCACTTTACTGGCAAACTTTGTAAGAAAGTCTGCCTCCTGGATAGCTGTATCGCCTCCACCCACTACAAGTATTTCCTGGTCCCTGAAGAAAGGGCCATCACAGGTGGCACAGAAGGAAACCCCATTGCCGGTTAGTTCTTCTTCGCCAGGAATGCCAAGCTTATTGGGACGGGCGCCGGTACAAATGATCAATGTCTGACAGGTCAACTCCTCGCCACTTTCAAGGATAAGTTTTTTCTTTGCTTCAGTAAGCTCGACTTTGACCACATTTGCATTTTTTGTTTCAAGCTCAAAACGTTTAGCCTGGGCAGCCATTTTTTCAATCAGGTCAAACCCTGACAGCCCTTCCGGAAAGCCCGGATAATTGTCAATCCAGTCTGTGACAAGTACCTGGCCTCCCACAACGCCTTTTTCAACCAGCATGACCTGCAAGCGATCCCTGGCAGCATACAAGCCCGCTGTCAAACCTGCCGGACCACCTCCGAGAATAATGAGTTGATGGTGGGTATTTGACATTACGTGATTTGGGATGGTGAGTGCAAATTCTTTTTATAATGCCTTATTAAGCATCGCAACCAGCTGAGTTCTGCCTACTGCTCCTGTAACCTGGTCGAGGATCTCACCATCTTTGAAAAGTATGAGGGTTGGGATCGCCCTGATGCTATACTTTCCCGGAGTTGTTGGATTGTCATCGACGTTCATTTTGGTGATTTGCACCTTGCCGGCATATTCATCGGCAAGCTCTTCAATCACAGGACCGATAGCCTTACAGGGCCCACACCAGGGTGCCCAGAAATCTACCAGACTTGGCACGTCCCCTTTTAAGACATACTCATCAAACTCTGCATCAGTGAGGTGTTTTACATTTTCTCCTGCCATGTTCATGACTCCTATTATTTCATTTTATAATTCAAATGTTATCTAGCCTGCCTGAGAGAAGGCATCTTACCGACTGAACCTGCTTATGACAAGGAAAAACTCTTACTTTTATCGGGAATGGAGGCAGTTTATTGTATTCTTATAATCACTGGAAAACGTTTTGCTTTTGACAGAATATTTTTTTCCGTGCTATAGTCGAAAATTTTGACACTTTTGTTTTTTTTAGCATTATATTGTTTCGATTAGCATATACATTATTGCTCTCATCTTTATAAATGATACGATTTAAGTAATCAAACAACAATAAGCTTAAATGCCTATAAACATGACCACTGGAGGGAAAGAACCCATGAACATTGACAACTCAAAATTATATTTCACCAAGGCCCAGACTGTGATCCCTGGAGGTGTCAACAGTCCGGTTCGTGCCTGTAAGTCTGTTGGCTGCGACCCCCTTTTTGTAAAGAAGGCGATAGGGGCAAAAATCATTGACGTCGATGACAATGAGTTCATTGATTTTGTGTGCTCCTGGGGGCCCATGATTTTAGGCCATAACCACCCGAAAATAATTGCTGCAATCGAACAGGCGCTTGCCAACGGCACAAGCTTTGGGGCACCAACCCCCCTGGAGATTGAGTTGGCCGAACAGGTGATCAATGCCTTTCCTTCCATGGATAAAGTGCGTTTTGTCAGTTCCGGCACAGAAGCCACAATGAGCGCAATACGTCTGGCGCGTGGCTATACCGGGAAAAATGTAGTGGTAAAATTTGACGGCTGCTATCACGGCCACGCTGACTCTTTTCTCGTAAAGGCAGGGTCCGGAGTAATAACGCTTGGCATACCAGGCAGCCCCGGTGTACCGGACGACATTGTAAAAAATACCATTTCCATTCCCTATAATGATTTTGAAACCCTTGAAAAAACCCTATCGGACCAAGCCCTGGAAATTGCCTGTGTCATTATTGAGCCGGTTGCCGGCAATATGGGTGTTGTGGAGCCGGCAGAAGGTTTCCTGCAAAAACTGCGGGAGTTGACAGCACAGCATAACATTGTCCTTATTTTCGATGAGGTAATAACCGGTTTTCGCCTTGCACTTGGCGGGGCTCAAAGCAGGTTTGGCATCACGCCGGACATAACCTGTCTTGGCAAAATCATCGGTGGCGGCCTGCCGGTCGGAGCCTATGGCGGTAAAGAAGAGATCATGGCGCAAATTGCCCCGGAAGGACCAGTCTATCAGGCTGGGACATTATCCGGCAATCCTCTGGCAATGGCTGCTGGAGTTGCAACCGTGCAAGCTTTGAGTGAACCGGGATTCTATGACCGACTGGAACAAAAAGCCGAATCCTTCGCTAGCGAATTGAAAATTCTGGCTGAAAAATATCTACCGGGTGAAACTACCTTAAACAGGGTGGGGTCAATGATGACCACATTCTTCACCAAGGGGCCGGTTGTTGATTTCAAATCAGCCATGAACTCAGATACCGAGTTATACGGACAATTTTTCCGTGAAATGCTGACGAGGGGTATCTGGCTCGCACCATCCCAATTTGAGGCCGCATTTATTTCTGATGCTCAAAGTGAAAAAGATCTGGCGCAAGCCCTTGAAATGACTGAATGGTCATTCAAAAAAATCAAAAAATAGTAAAAAAGTCGTTGACTTTGATGCC
>Ga0209271_10000683_pt1 | contig 11769 bp, 10 predicted proteins | sample tdAd002_FD_187123 | JGI IMG/M metagenome (GOLD analysis project Ga0209271, IMG submission 187123) | Marine sediment microbial communities from the Atlantic coast under amendment with organic carbon and nitrate - tdAd00.2 (SPAdes)... | ecosystem: Environmental > Aquatic > Marine > Coastal >... | reverse complement strand
CTATGGTGTTCCAGTTGTCGCGCCAGCGGCATTGCTGGGTAGCTAAGTTCGGAATGGATAACCGCTGAAAGCATCTAAGCGGGAAGCCAACCTCAAGATAAGATATCCCTTAAGTATGGAAACATACTTAACTGAAGACCCCTTGAAGACTACAAGGTTGATAGGCCAGGTGTGTAAGTGCGGCAACGCATTTAGCTTACTGGTACTAATAGGTCGTGAGGCTTGGCCATAAAATAATTTGCATAATCGTTCTGAACGTCTTTATGTGCTCATATTTAAATTGTTATCATACGGAAAGTTAAAATTTTTTCGGTGGCAATAGCAAAGAGGAAACACCCGTTTCCATCCCGAACACGGAAGTTAAGCTCTTTTGCGCCGATGGTACTGCTTGGGAGGCTGAGTGGGAGAGTAGGACGCCGCCGAAAAATTTCTTAAATAACCCGGAATCATTATTTTGATTCCGGGTTTTTTGGTTTGGATACGATTAAGCTGAACAACCACTGAGGATTTGCATTCATGTTTGGAATGTGATAATTTTTTTGTGAATATTTTAACTTTTGGTTTATAGGGTTTGATGTGTTCCCTCGCGGCTTAAAAACGAATATTGCTATCCATCTATCGGTTCTTTTAGTGCTGGCAATGATTTTAATAGATTTTGTAATGATTATAACAGCACAAAGGGACCTTCTTAAATCTGAAATATCAAGAGGATATACTTTTATATCAGGTATTGAAGCGAAAAGAATGATTTTTTCTGAACAGGAAAATATTAAAGCGCATTCAGATTTTCAGGATGACTTTGGCAGGATGTTAAAGGATGCAGGAATTTCTTGCGCCATGGTTATGGACGCAAATAACAATCGTGTATTTTACGATGGGGAAAGTTGTACCTTGCAAGATGAGCTTGAGACACTTACCAGACAAACAATTCAATCAGGAGAGAAGAGCACCCGATATTTCGGTTCAACCTGGGGTGTTTACTGGAAACAAAACAAGAATTTGCTCGTATCAGCGCCCCTGCTCAGAGAGAAAAGTGCTATTGCAGGTGCCGGTATTGTTTTGCCCCTTGAAGGAATCTATGAGATTTTAAGACGGACACAATATATATTATTGGCATATATCTTCATAAATGCTGTTGTTTTTACACTTGTCGGTCTTTACTGGTTGTCTAGACTTACCGTGAAACCTTTGCAGAGATTGGTAAATAGAGCAGAAGAATACCGAGAAGATGATGAGGCATTCTTTCTTTATGAAAAGGGGGACAATGAATTCAATAAATTGTCTAAGGCTTTAAACCGCATGTTGAAACACATTGCAGCCGATAAAGAAAAATTACAGACAACGGTGAAGTCTCTTGAGAAAGCCAATCTTGATTTAAAACAGGCTCAAAAAGACATTATCAGAGCGGAAAAATTGGCATCTGTCGGGAGATTATCTTCAGGAATTGCCCATGAAATCGGTAATCCTATTGGTATTGTTGTCGGTTATCTTGAGTTGCTCAAACAGAATGATATTTCAGATGATGACAGAAAAGAATTTATTCTTCGTACAGAAAATGAAATAAATAGAATCAATACCATCATCAGGCAATTACTTGATGTTTCGAGGTTATCTAGCGAAGGTATAAAACCTGTCTCAGTGCACTCAGTAATCGAAGATACTATTGATGCTTTTAAGTTTCAGCCTTTAATTTCTGACATTGATTTACAGCTTGATCTTAAGGCGGAGAGAGATATCGTAACCGCTGATCCCAATCAATTGCGTCAGGTCTTTTTGAATTTGTTAATTAATGCCACAGACGCTATTTTATCTGTTGGGAAGCAGGTCAACGGAAGAATATCGATAAATAGCAAAGTCGTACCAATCACCCAAGATGAATCGAAAGATCATCGGAACATGTTGAAAATAAACTATATTGATAATGGTTCCGGGATTGCCCAAGAGAATCTTGGAAATATTTTTGATCCGTTTTATACAACCAAAGAGCCTGGAAAGGGAACCGGTCTCGGTCTTTCAGTCTGTTTCATGATTATCGAAGGAATCGGCGGAAAAATCGAAGCAACCAGTGAAGAAGGCAAAGGCACAACAATAACCATATCCCTGCCCATGAATGCCGAAGGAATGAACGGAAGTAAGTGTAAATAAATGTCTTTTTATGAAGCCATCAATATTGGATATGAACAATGGATAATAAAACCATAAAGGATAATAAGTCTCCTAAAAAGCGTCTCCTGATTATAGATGATGAAGAGAATATGCGTCACATGCTATCCTCTTTACTCAATAAATCCGGCTACCGTGTCGATACAGCGTCTGATGGCACGGATGCTTTGGAGATGGTTGATCAAACATTATACGATTTTATCCTTTGTGATCTTAAGATGCCCAATATGGATGGGATGGAATTTTTTGAAAACGCCCGGGACAAGCTATGGGCCTCCACTGTAATTATGATGTCAGCATATGGCAGCATCGATACGGCTGTTGAAGCCATGAAAAAGGGAGCATATGATTTTATATCGAAACCGTTTAAATCCGATGAGGTTCTCCTTACCCTAAAAAAAGCAGAAGAACGGGAAAGTTTAAAAAGAGAGAATCATTGGCTGAAAGAACGGATTCGAAAAATTCAAGAAAATTATTATTTTGGAAAGATGGTGTCCAAAAGCAAGGCCATGAACTCTGTATTCAAGTTGGCCGAGAAAGTGGCCCAATACAATACCACGGTATTGATCTCTGGTGACAGCGGCACCGGGAAAGAACTGATAGCAAGAGGCATCCATTTCGCAGGGCAAAGAGCCAAAAAGACTCTGGTTCCCGTCAACTGTGGCGGTATACCTGAAAATTTGCTTGAAAGCGAGCTTTTTGGGTATAAGAAGGGTGCTTTTACCGGTGCGGATAGAGATAGAAAAGGGCTTTTTGAAGAAGCAGACGGTGGAACAATTTTCCTCGACGAGATCGGTGAGTTGACGCTCCCTTTGCAGGTAAAACTTCTGCGAGTGTTACAGGAGAATGAAATCAGAGCGGTAGGTGACTCGAAAACAAAGAAAATAGATGTTCGTGTAATCGCTGCAACCGCAAAACATCTTGAAGATGAGGTCAGCAAGGGAACCTTTCGCGAAGATTTGTTTTTCAGGCTGAATGTGCTGCCGATAAAGCTGCCTCCACTTAGAGACCGGCCCGAAGACATACCTCTTTTATGTCAACATTTTCTTGATCGTTTCAATATAAGACTGGAAAAGGAAATAAAGGGGATAACACCAGCTGCCATGTCCCTTCTGCTCAAGCACAGTTGGCCGGGGAATGTCAGGGAACTGGAAAATATAATCGAAAGGGCTGTTGTGCTTACAGAAGATGCGATTCTCCTGCCGGAAAACTTTCCGCCTGAACTTGGGGCTGAATCAGATACAGAAAAGATGGACGACTTGTTCGAAGGATATTCCCTGAAGGCTGCCCGGAAAATTCTGGAAAAAAAGATCATTACCAGAGCGCTTAAGGCAACAGACGGCAACCGCACGAAAGCCGCCAGGATTCTTGAAATAAGTCATCCTTCCTTGTTAAGTAAAATCAAGACCTACAATATTTTAGTTTAATTCTTTCATTCTATCTATGATCCGGGATCGACCTCGGTAGAAATTCAAGGCGAGGTTTTTTACTACCTTATCCACATTTTCTGAATAAAAAGCTTTGGCTTTGCTGTCGTCCAACCCTAGACTCTCCTGTATCCTGCGTACCGCAGAAAGCGTTGTATATCCAAGCTCTTGAAGCTTTTCTGCGCAAAATTCGACAAAAGCTGCTGTATACAGATAATTCAGCGCCTTTTTGCTACTTTCGATATCCTTGGTTACCATCACGTAACCCATCACTTCACATAAAAGCTCTATCCAGCGCTCCTGCGAGATAGACATCAGAACAATTTTTTCACTCTTTGCATTTATTAAGTCCATCAGGATTTTGTGATTGTTGATAATTTTCTCATAGGAAGAAGGCCGGAGGACCTTCTCTATATTACCCTTGAAATCATCAAACTTAGTAGCCAGGGCTTCTCTTTTTACATCAATATTAAACACATTCGTGGTTCCAGGATTAATAAAATCAATGTTTGTCTTATCGTAATTCCAGACAACGATTTCCTCCAAAGGAATATCATTTTCGAGCCGATGAGTGATTCTTTTATCGAAATCCTCATAATAAAGGATTCTTTCAAGGGCTGAACCTATTACCTGTCCAGGCATGATGCTGAGTTTGGCATCATCAGTAACGTCATGTAGTTTGGCACCCAAGTAAACTTCATAAATCCGGGTATTGGGGTCGGCGATATTATCAAATGTTGTGGCGATATCCGTGCCGTAATTTCGACGGGCGTCATTCCAGTTCGCAGTGCGCTCTTTAGCCACAGCACCATAACTTAGCATAATGTCTCCGGAAATACCTCCGGGCACGTAACTTCCCATAAGTGTAGTTAGTGGCCCAACCACATTACGTGTGAGGGAGGCATCAACAATGTGGCGCGCGTAGCGGGCTGTCACAAAAAAGTCTTTGTTGGGGTGATGTTTTTCATGATGTTCAATCACTTTTTTGTAAACGCGTTGCCACGGAGTCATATCATTACGCAAATCACCGTCAAGCAGAAGGATGGCCTTTGCTTTGGTGGGTTCCATTTCTTCAAAGATCATTTTGAAAGCATTGCCTTTGCCCGGCGAAAAATGGGCGCTGTCGTACCCTTCATGAGGACCGGCATAAACCAGCACATTTTTTCTTTCTTCCTCATTAAAACCATCCAGAGCCTTTTTTGCACCTGCTATTGCAGCTTCAATATTGGAAGTGTCGTTGCTCTTGTCGTTATAGGTGCCGTCTGCTATTATAAGAGCCACTCGATTGCCGTTAAAAACATTCCTAGCTCCTTCCAAGTCCCGGTATACCAGACTGCCGATATTATCCTCGCAATGAAATGTAGGGTGGGCGATAATTATTTCAGGATCAAATTCTACCAGTATTTCCCCAATCGCTCCTTTGGGTGGTTTTGCTACACCTTTGAGAATATTTATCTCTTCCTGCTTGATGAATTCATGCATACAGATTTTATTCCGTTTAGATCTTGATTGGTATGTATTCTGGAAGCTTAACTTTAAGCCAACCCTTCCTTGACCTTGAATCCCGCTAAAAGCGGAAAATATTTTTCAAAGGTATCAAGTATAAAAAATACTTAAAACAGGGTAAAAGGAATTAAATTATATTTTGTCGTTGATTTTATCTCTTAGCTTTCCTGAACATTTGAATGTGACAACTTTTCGTTCCTTGAGTATCAAGTCGGCGCCGGTGGCAGGGTTTCGCCCTCTCCGTTTTTTCTTTTGCTTTACACAAAATTTGCCGAATCCGGAAATAAGGGCATCTTCACCATTTTCCAGCGTACTTTTGATAATTTCCAATAGAGCTTCAATGATCTCCACAGACTTCTTCTTTGTAAAGCCAAGTTTGTGTACACTCGTGACAATATCATTTTTAGTTAATGCCATGGCGCCTCCTAAAGTAATGTTTTCTGTTTTTATCCGTATCAAATTTATATTACATTAACGAACGTCAGTCCTCATTTTGTTTTGATTCATTACTTGTATCCGGATCAAGGTTTTCGATTTTTTTCATTACGTTATTGATATTCATCATAATCTCATCAATCTCAGCCTTCAACTTTGCGTCGTCGGGGTCATTCATTCAGATTTCTCCATTAAAAACAATCTAAAACTTTCAGTTTATATTGCTTATATCGGTATGCTAAAACGGATATGTATGTCAAGATGATTGATGAAAAATTTTTTACATTGTTGTTGAAAGTAATTCTTCAGCTATATCGAAATGATCGCCAATATCCCTTCGTAAATCCAACCGGTTTCCTTCTGGATTTTCACGGGGAATTACTCTGATTTTACCATTTTCAAAAGCTGTCAATACTTTATTGCGAAGACGTTCTGCTGCTTTTGCTCTACTTTCTCCAGGTTTTACGGTTGCATTAACATTACAATATACCACCCGGCTGCCGTCTGATTTAAAAATCTCTTCTTCAACTGAATATGTCATGGCAGATGGAATAACCTGGATCTTTTTTTTCTTCAGATAGCCAAAATCGATATCGACTGTCTCTCCTTTGGTGCAGGACCAAGGATACCCTTTTTGGCCTTGAGGGCCGCCTGACCCGGTAACCAGGGCGATGCAGATGGATATCTGGTCAGACCTTACTTCCGGGGTTACTTGGTTCAGATTTCCTTCAATTGTAGCTTTAATTAACGCCCCCAGGTTCCTTGTTCTGCGAATAATCGGCTGCCATTCAGGTTCAGGAGGACGAATATTGATCTCGCATACTCTTATCCTCGTTGGAGACATGTTGTTGTCAAAAGACATGAAGCATCCGGGATACACCATGCAAGGTCGCAGCATATTATTTTCTTTTAATGCATTTATCAAAGGTTGAGCAATATCTTCCGCTGCCATTTTGATCAATTGGGACGTTTCCATAGGATGGGGCGAGATGCTTCCCATACCACCGGTAATCGGGTTGTTTTTGCTCGCTGGTCCTGGAAACCGCTCCGGATAGTCCATTGATGTGGGCAGAATTTGAAAATGACCGTTTTTATCAATAAAAAAAATAAAAGAAATTTCAACCCCGGACATTCTTGATTCTATCAAGAGCGGCCATTCTGATTTTTTCCCGAACAATCGTTTATAGCTCTTACCATAATCTTTTATCAATGTGTCATATACTTCTTTTATTTCCCATGAATTTAAGATTATACGTGAGCCCTTTCCACCTGCACTATAAGGATACTTCAGAACAGCTCCGCCATATAAGTCTAATAAAACCAGGCAAGTACTCAAAACTTCTTCATAATTTCCGGCATCTACTTCATACCATTTATCTGCAACAGGAATATTATATTCATGACAAAAACGTTTGCAGGCTATCTTGTCGCCTTCAATAAATGAACTTTTGCGAGTGAATCCAATAATACGATCGATAAGACCGGCCTCTTCTAATTCATCAATCAAACCATCAAGTAATAAATCTTCAGGCATCGGAACAACACAGTCGATTGAACCGTTTTTAAGGGCGTCAATAATAGCAGCGGCATACGCTTTTTTGGAATTATCTGCTGTGGGAATAAATTCCACCGGCCATTGCATCTTCATCACAAACGGCGGCATGGCCGGCATTCCTCTAATTACCACTCCCTGAAAATCATCCTGATAGTTTTCACTTGTTGCCGTTGAAGTAACCAAAGCGCTAAGAAGTGTTCTTCCGTCAGTTCCTGCGAATCCTATCTTGTAAGCCATGATCACTCCTTTTCTTATTTAAAATTATTCGAATCTATTTGTTAAGATAGATTTTTCGTATTAGTTTAGTTCTTTGAGACAAATCGATTTCAAACGAGCTTCAGGTATGATTAAATGTTATACTGGAAACTGTTTGACCCGCCTGCCACGTAAGGCACGAGCGGGTAGGGTGGATTAGGGATCGTTATGAAAGAACCATAAGCGATTTCATTTAAGGATGCATCATCCTCGTAAAACAAAAACCTTTATTAATAGACTGGGCGGGTTTTTTTATTACGAGTCGTTATCCACGAGTTTTTTTAGCAAAATTTTAATTATACCTGAAACGGTAATATTTTCAAAAAGCTAAAGTGTCACGATTTTTCAACTTATTTAGATTCAAAGCGTCGTTTAGAGAGATCCAAACGCTGGTTGCACAATGGTCTTAATTAGGTTATAGCGATTTGCAAAAATATAGAAACCCTTATAAAAACCGTGGAGCCGACGGGCGGATTAGAACCGCCTACCTGCTGATTGCGAATGTGAATAAGTAATTTTTACGGTGTTTTATCAAGTTACATAATGTTGTTTTTGCTGCTTTATTATCAATATGTTGTTAGGTTGTCAATTGCTTCTTGTTTTATTTCTTTTTGCCTTGTATTTTTGTATTATGGTAGCAAAATGGTAGCAACCAAAGAACCGTTAACCCTCCGATATTCTTGATTTCCGGGGATAGGGTGTGCACCCCGAAAGCCGATTTTCCTGGATCGCCCTTCCCCGGCCTTCAATCAGGACGCTGCAGGAGGCGTCATGTCAAAAATAAAACTCAACTGGATAACAGGAAAACAACTTATAGAGAGGTGGAATTTAACTATTAGAGGATTACACTTATGTATTCAATCGGGCCTACCTGTTTATAACCCTAATTTTGAGCTTGAAGAATGGGGACCTATTTATCGCACAATGTCCCCTCAAAGTCAAAAAGGCAACCCTCTGAACGGATTTGCCTCTAATGAAAAACGATATCACAAATATTTTAGAGCCTCAAAAACCTGTCATTTATAGCTCTGTAACTGGAGCTAACTTGCCGGCCATCGAACTTTCATACCTGCGCTTTTACGAAAAACCGCATAGTTTTTCCTGTCAGGATCAGCGATTGGTTATACGAAATCTTTCGATGTCACCTCAACGATGAATCATAGTTGCGTGCATACCGATAAGAATCACAGTCCCGCCAGTTGAGCCAACATGATAGAGCAAATGCAAAGAGACCCAGAATCAAGACTGCGGCGTCCACTACCAAAGGGTCCCATGTAAATCCTGTTAGTTTATCTACATAGTACTTGATGTATGAATTAGGCAAGTTAGTCTCTCCGAGTCGACGTTTGACCTCCCAATGCCAGTCCGTAGAAGGGCAGTAGCCTCAACCGTAAAATAATCCTAAACCGAACCAAGACAAGATAGTTAGGCCAATAGTTATTAAATGTATGCATCGTGTCCTGCTCCACGCCCAACCGGTTAGATTAAATAGAACCAAGCTGCCATGGAATACGATGAAAAAAAAATCAAGGAATGCGTACATTCAAATCTTTTGTTTATACCTTCAGCAGTGTTTTTAGTTAAATAAGCCCCTGCAACCCAAGTAGTTTATCCGTTCTGTAAAACCAGTGGTTATACAGTTCTGTTTAACATGTAAAATGTAATGATATACAGAAAGATAGATTTGATCTTATTTAAAAAAAATAGTATCATATGAATTTTATGGACATGATACGTGTGTTTTATAGCAGAAATCGCAGTTCTGAAGCTGGTTCTTTAAACCCCATATCCTGTCTTTGATTACCGCGTGAAAGGATGTGATACAGAGCACCTTCAAATTCAATTCGCCACGGTCTAGCCATAGCTATCCGGCTAACAAGTAGGATGAACAGAAGGTCAATTTAATATACTAATCAAAGTTTGACCCCATCCTTCTTTTAAAGGTTCTCATCAATTTTCATGCGAGATTTAATTAAGGCAATGCTGCCAGCGCTGCCTCGTAATTTGGCTCCTGCGCAATTTCCGGGACTTGTTCCGTGTAAATGACCTTTCTGGATTCATCAATAATAACAATGGCCCTGGACAACAAACCGGTCAGAGGACCGCTCGTTATTTTCACCCCATAATCCTTTCCAAAAGCCTCGGAACGAAAACTCGACACCGACAGCACATCATCAATACTTTCGGCTCCGCAAAACCTTTCGTGGGCAAACGGAAGATCTGCGGAAACGCAAAGGACAACACTGTTTTCAAGCTTGCTAGCTTCTACGTTAAATCTGCGAACCGAAGTTGCGCATACCTGGGTGTCAATACTCGGGAAAATATTTAAAACGATGCGTTTTCCCGCAAAATCGTCGAGGTTTGTCTCGGAAAGGTCCCTTTTGGTTAGCGTAAAGGCAGGGGCCTTTTCACCAACTTTCGGTAAATCGCCAATGGTCTCGATCGGTGTGCCTTTTAATGTAATTGTTGCCATAATATTGCTCCTTTCTTTAATTATCCTAAAGGTCGGGAAGTCTTTATTGTATCGAATTAATGTGGTTTAAATTTACCGGACACTTTGCTAAGAGCAATTATACAGAAAGCGAGGTGTTCAATGAACGAGAAACGAAAACGTCCAAATTACACTAAAGAGTTCAAACAAGACGCCATCAAGCTAGTTGTTGAGCAGCGGTATAGCTGCCCGGAGGTCGCCAGGCGCCTTGGTGTTGCCGCTTCCAATGTTACCCGATGGGTCCGACTTCACCGCCAGGACCAGGAGGATATCTCCAAAAGCGGAGTGACCCGCCAAGACTTGGAAGCCGAAAACCGTCGGCTAAGAAAGGAAAACAAGCGGCTTGAGATGGAGCGCGAAATCTTAAAAAAAGCCGCGGCCTTCTTCGCGAAAGAGTCGCACTGAGGTACGACTTCATCCGGCGAGAAAAGAAGGCCTATCCCGTCACCATTCTATGTAAAGTGATGGAAGTCAGCCGGAGCCGATTTTACGATTATCTCAATAGTCTCGAAGAGCCTGACGATCCTGGCAAAGTGGCATTAAAGGCCCGGATCGTAGCCATATTTAAAGAACATCGGAGCAAGTATGGTTCCCGTCGCATTGTCAAACAGTTAAAGGATGAGGGGCACCAGATTGGCCGGTACAAGGTGCGACGTTTAATGCGAGAACTTGGTCTTAAAGCCAAAATATCGAAACGATACAAGGTTACGACAGATAGCCGGCATTCGTTTCCAGTGGCTCCCAACATTTTGGATCGCAAATTCAATGTCGATAAACCAAATGCATTCTGGACTGCGGACATCACCTATGTCTGGACCTTTGAAGGTTGGATGTACCTGGCCGTGGTGCTTGATCTGTACTCTCGCCAAATCGTCGGCTGGGCCATGGATAAGCGAATGAAAAAACAGCTGACCTTGGACGCCTTAGCCATGGCATATTGGCGCAGGAAGCCACCTTCTGGGCTACTTCATCATTCAGACAGGGGAAGCCAGTATGCATGCCAAGATTACCGGAAACGACTGAATCAGTATGGTATGGTGGCGAGCATGAGCCGCAAAGGAAACTGCTGGGACAATGCCCCGACCGAAAGGTTTTTCCGGAGTCTGAAATCAGAACGGTTATCAGATTACAGGTTTGTTACGAGGCTGTCTGCGGAGATGCAAGTTCTTGATTACATCTCCTACTATAACTCTATTCGGCTGCACTCGACACTGGGTTATAAAACCCCGTTCGCCTATGAGAAAGAACCATGCCGCAAAGCGGCTTAACCAAAAGTGTCCGTTTTTACTTGACCACTTCAATAGCCTTTTGCACGAGTCCTATGGCCTTCCCTATAGACTCTTTGGGAGATCTACTGGCTCTAACCCACACGTCCATCATGTGGGATCTACCTAAAACATAGTACGCCCAAGCATACTCCGGGTCTAAGGCAATGGCTTCCTGTGCCAATTGATTTGCCAAAGCATTACTTTCTGGATTAATTTTGTTAATAAGCTCATTCGCTTGCAAGCATTTTAGATAGGAATCAAGGTTATTTGTACCTTTCGAAGCAGCTTTTACTTCCTCACCCTTCGTCAGCTTTATTTGCATGGCCGTGATAATTTTTTTTGTGATCTCGTCTTGAACGGCAAATATGTCGTCTACATTTCGGTCATACCGTTCCGCCCATAAATGGTTCCCAGTAATAGCGTCGATCAGCTGGGCTGTTATGCGTATCTTGTCTCCACCCTTTCTAACACTCCCCTCTAAAACATACCGTACTCCCAGTTCTTCCGCCACTTGCTGAACTTTTACGGGTTTGCCCTTATATGTGAATGTGGAGTTTCGAGCAATCACAAATAGTTTTGGAACACTACTAAGTGCAGTGATAATCTCCTCAGTGAGCCCGTCGCTAAAATATCCCTGCTCAGGGTCTTCGCTTAGGTTGTCAAACGGTA
>Ga0209271_10000682_pt1 | contig 11774 bp, 10 predicted proteins | sample tdAd002_FD_187123 | JGI IMG/M metagenome (GOLD analysis project Ga0209271, IMG submission 187123) | Marine sediment microbial communities from the Atlantic coast under amendment with organic carbon and nitrate - tdAd00.2 (SPAdes)... | ecosystem: Environmental > Aquatic > Marine > Coastal >... | reverse complement strand
CTGATCGCCGCGCCGGATCGACAGGTTGAACTTGTCGGCGGTCCTCAGGGTCGTGTACGCGCCTAGCGCTGCGTCCGGGCTACTCAGCGGCTGCCCGTTCACGCTTTCGAGGATGTCGTTGTTCTGGATGCCTAGCTTGGTCAAGAGGGTGTTGGGCCGAATGCCTCGAATCTCCATGCCGACCGACCGGCCGCCCTCCATCTTGGGCGCAATCGCTGCGATGCCGATGATCTTGCCCGCATTGTCGAGCACCTTGTTGAGCAAGGAACGAGAGAGGTTGTAGTTGGTGTCGTTCACCTTCTCGATGCCTTCGGCCATCTCCTCCGTGGTGAGGCCGGCATTGCGGTCCGCCAGCTGGGCCTTCTTGGACGGTGGCTTCTTCCTGGTGGCCGCGGGCTTGGGCGCAGGCTTCCCGGCGGCGCTATCGACCTCGAACATCGCCAGCCGGCATAGGCCGCTCGTGTTTTGAAGAATCACGCTGTCCGAATGGATCGCGCGGATCCTGGAGCCTTCGACTTCGGCCCCTCCGTAATGCAGCCCGGCTTTCCTGTCCGTTCCAACGATTGCGGCGAGCGAGCGCTCGAAGTCTCCGGGCAACACGACCGTGCCGATCAGTCGCATCGTTCCACTGCAGGGCGCTTCGACCTCCTCCAAGGGCAGACCTTCCAAAGGCAGGTCGGAGATCTCCATTTCCGCGCCGGACAAATCTCCGAGGGCCGAGTTGAAGATGTTCCGCCTCAAGATGACGCTGGGATCGCGTTTGCGTTGAGGGCCACCGGACGCGGCAGTCCGCCTCGATGGGGCCGGACCGGCGTCAGGCTCGGTGCTCAGGACCTTGGCGGCGAGGAGGGCTGTCGCCCCCTGAGCGCAGAAAAACGCGCATAAAGCCAGAGTCGTAAGCACGATCCCGTTCCTCAATCGGTCGTTTCCCGCGGTCGCCATTTATCCCAGAGCTTAGCCTACAATCGGCTTGGTCAATCGGTTATAGTCCCGCGCCCCGATGAACAGAATCAAGCGGTTTTTCAGGCGAGTCTTGCTGGATTCTTGGCGAGAGGCAGACGCGCAGGCGGACACCGCAGGCGCCGAGCAGCTCGACTGGCGACCCATCGTCATCCTCACGACGACGGCACTTACTCTCACGTTGGCGAAGTACTTTGGCGGCCACGCGACCTTCTCGGAGCTGGTCCCCTACGACTCGAAAGTGTACGCGCGCGACGAATGGGATTTGCTCGCCAGAGCCTGGTGGTCGGGAGTTCGTGTCGTGACCTACGTGGTGATTCCGATGCTGACCATCGTCTTGATGCCTGGAGAGCGCATTCGCGACTACTACATCTCCTTTCGAGGCTTCCGCCGGCATCTCTGGATCTACATCGGACTCTATCTGCTGGTGCTTCCGTTCGTGCTGTTCGTGGCGACGCAGGACCAGTTTCTGAGTACCTACCCCTTCTACAAGTACTCCAACCAGTCGCTTGGTCACTTCCTGCGGTGGCAGGTCCTGTACGCCGCGCAGTTCCTGGCGCTCGAGTTCTTCTTCCGTGGCTATATGCTCCAGGGGCTCCGGCACAAGTTCGGCTACGGCGCCATCTTCGTGATGATCGTGCCTTACTGCATGATCCACTATCCCAAGCCGCTCCCCGAGACGCTTGGCGCAATTTTTGCGGGTATCGCCCTCGGGACGCTAGCAATGCGCACCCGCTCCATCTGGGGAGGCGTCCTCATCCACGTCGGCGTGGCGCTCACGATGGACTGGCTGGCCGTCGCCCAGTGCCCACCGCCCAGCGAAGGCCCCTGTAGATCGCGTTAATCCGGACGCCTTCGGCGGCAGTCTGCCCCTCCCCACCACCCCCGCACTATCGCCTATCTCAGTTTCTTTGAAAGTGCACCGGTTCTTGCATGTCGAAGGGATGAGATGCTCGAGGTCGACGCAGCAGAGGTGACAATTCGTCCCGCAGAGGAGAGCGACGTCACCGCGATTCAGGAGCTCTTCGTCGTCTGCTATGGCGACCGCTATTCGCACCCGGAGTTCGTTTCACCCGCGTACCTCCGGAAGATGATGTACAGCGACAACTCGATCGTCCTCGTCGCGGAGGACAACGAGGGCGAGATCGTTGCGACAGCGTCCGTCGTGATCGATGTGGGCGCGTACGCAGATCTGATCGGCGAGTTCGGGCGTCTGGTCGTTCATCCGCAGATGCGGGGCAAACAGATAGGCCAGCGGTTGATGGCAGAGCGGATCAAACGCGTCGCGCCCTATTTGCACATCGGCTTCGCGGACAATCGAGTCGCACACACTCGCTCGCAGCAGATCTCGCTGGCACATGGTTTCGCCCCGATCGGCTTTCTCCCGATTCACAACGGCGAGTCTGTCGCGCTCTTCGTGTGCCACTTCGGCGACGGCTTGGAGCTGCGCCGGAACCATCCGCGAGTGGCGCCCCAAGTCTACGGATTGGCGCAGCGCGCCCTGCGAAGCTGCGGCATCGATGCAGACGCCATCGTCGATGAAATGTCTCCGCCCTACGGCCTAGACAGCAACTTCGAGATCGAAGAGATGAGCGCCAAAGGGTACGCATCGTTGCTGCGGTTCGAGCGAGGCCGGGTAAAGAATCCGGAGATCTTCGGTCCGGCTCGCCTCCATTTCGGCCTGCGGGCGCTCGAATCCCACAACACGTCGTATCTTCTGGCACGAAGGGGAGGACAGCTGGTCGGAGCGGTTGGGTACGCCCATGATGCAAGCCTCGATCACGCTGTGCGGATCTTCGAGCTCGTGTGCGCGGATGAAGAACCGGTTCGTGTGCTGCTGCAAGAGCTCATGCGCCGTTCGCGCGAGGAGTGGCGTGTCGACTACGTCGAGGTGGACGTCAATGCACACGCTCCACGCATGCAAAAGACCCTGCTCGAGCTGGGTTTCGTGCCAGTTGCCTATCTGCCGGCGGCGGTATTCCACCAGGTGGAGCGCCTCGATACGGTTCGGATGCAACGATTCTATGTGCCGATTCGTACCACCGGCTACCATCTCATCGAGGAAGCCGAGCCCGTGTTCGAGATGGTGTTTCGCAATCTCGACACGAGGGTGATCCAGCCACGGCTGGCGCAGCTCTTGCCCGCGACGCGCCTTGCGCAGGGTCTGAACCGTGAACAGGTGTCGCGTCTCTCGACTCTCTTCGAGACGGTGAGCTTCGCCGACGGTGACACGATAGTGCAAGCAGGCAAGCGCGACGCGAGGCTCTACATCTTGCTTTCCGGCACCGCGCGCGTGTTTTCCGGCTCCCCCGAGGAAGAGGTCGGCTCGGTGAGCGAGGGCGAGCTCCTCGGCGAGGTGTCACTCCTCCGCAAGACCCCGCACACGGCTACTGCGGTCGCGCACGGCCCTGTCGAGGCCGCCGCGGTTTGTCACGAAGACCTCAATCACCTCCTCAAGCAGCGAAGCGACATCGGGGTCGTTCTGTTCCGAAACCTCGCCACCGGGCTGAGCAACAAGCTGAGCCGTACCGACGCGTTCCTGAGCATCAAACCGTGGGAGTAGCTCGGAGCGCCCGTGACCGAGGTCGCTCGCGTACGGTCAGTCTTCGAGGCTGATGGCGCTCGTTGGGCAGTATTTGACCGCCAGCTCGACTTGCTCGCGCAGCTCCTCGGGAGGCTCTTCCTGCAGGATGTTTAGAAATCCTTGCTCGTCCACCTGGAAGACCTCGGGTGCTTCGCCCATACAGTTTGCGTGACCCTTGCAGAGATCGAAATCTACTTTGATGCGCATCACCATTCCCTCCCTCAGAGCTAGACCATAGTATATGAACCCCGCTAGGAGCAGCCAGTGACGGCACGAGCACAAACCACCACCGCACCTCTAACCGGAGGCAGCCTCGAGAGGCCGCCCAAGCTCAAGGGCGGCTTTCCGTTGATCGGTCACACGATGGCCTTCGTGAAGGACACGATCGGTTTGCTACAGAAGACCTACGACGAGTGTGGTCGAGTTGGGCGGTTCAGGTTGTTCGGCAAGGACATGATCCTCTTCACGGGACCCGAGGCGCACGAAGCGCTTTTCCGCTTACCCGACGAAGTTCTCAGTCCAAACGCGGCCTACAAAATGATGGTGCCGGTGTTCGGTGAAGGTGTCGCTTACGGAGCCGAGCCCACAAAGATGACGGAGCAGATGCACATGCTCTACCCCGCGCTCCGCAACAATCGCATGCGGACGTACACCGAGATCGTGGCCCGGGAGACCTCGGACATCATCGCCGACTGGGGGGAGGAGGGCGAGATCGAAGCGTGCGAGTTCTTCGGCATGCTCACGAACTTCACCTCGAGCAGCTGCCTCTTGGGCAGGGAGTTCCGCAACGAGATGAGTGAGGAGTTCTCCAAGGTCTACTACGATCTCGAGCGCGGGATCGTCGCTTGGGGCTACATCCATCCGTATCTTCCGATTCCGGCATTCCGCCGGCGAGACAGAGCCCGGGCGCGTCTCGGTGAGATGGTCTCGGAAATCGTCGAGAAGCGGAGGCAATCTGGGTACCGGGGTGAGGACTTCCTTCAGACCCTGATGGATTCCGAGTACTCCGACGGGAGCAAGCTCAGCGACCACGAGATCACCGGCATGCTCGTCGCTGCAATGTTTGCCGGGCATCACACGAGCTCGGTGACCACTGCCTGGACCTTGATCGAGCTCCTGCGTCACCCCCGCTTCCTCGAGGAAGTACGAGATGAGATTCACGGTCGCTACGCCGATGCGGAGGACTACACTTTCCTATCGCTACGCGACCTCGAGAAGACCGAGAGTGCGGTCAAGGAGGCGCTCCGCATCCATCCGCCGCTCTTCATCCTGCTGCGGGCCGCGCTCGAGGACTGCGAGATCCTCGGCTACCGGGTCAAGAAGGGTAACTGGGTCGCGGTCTCGCCGATGGTTGCGCACCGCGACGACGAAGTATTCGAGAACGCGCTCGAGTACGACCCGGATCGCTACGGCCCCGGTCGTGAGGAAGACAAACGTCCGTTTGCATACATCGCCTTTGGGGGCGGACGGCACAAGTGCATGGGCAACGCATTTGCCATCTTGCAGATCAAGACCATCATCGCCGTTCTGCTCAATCGCTACGACTTCGAGCTCGCCGGCGATCCCGTAGAGACCGACTTTCAGGGCCTGGTACTCGGCCCCAAACCCCCCATCCGTATTCGTTACCGCCTCCGAGGAGCAACCGATGCCCGCCTTTCCGCGTGAAGAGTTAGAAGAAATGATGGAGCGGTGGCTCGAAGCCAACCGCAACGCCGAACGAGAAGGTGACTGGAGCACCTACCTCGGTGCCCACTACACGGACGATGCCGTCTATCGTTGGAATGTCGGCCCGAACGAGGAGTTCTGGGCCCGTGGCATCGAAGAGATCAAAGAAGTCGCGCTCGGCTATCACATGAAGGGCTTCGAAGATTGGGTATACCCATACGACACGGTGCTCATCGATGAGAAGCAGGGGCAGGTCGTCGGGTTTTGGCGCCAGGTTGCGCCGTTCAAGCGGGCCGATGGGACCGACTACGAGGTCGCAGGCGTCGGTGGCACGTGGCTCAAGTACGCAGGCGACTTCAAGTGGAGCTGGCAGCGCGACTTCTTCGATTTCGGCAACGTGAAAGCGACCTTCATCGAGCTCGCGGGCGCGGGACACTTGAACCCGACGATTCGTCAGAAGATCCATCAGCAGGCCAAACCGGGTGCCGATCTCTTGCCCGGGCATGAGCCGATCCGTCCGGAGCCGAGCAAGCTCGACAAGCTCAAGAATCTTCGGGCGATGATCCGCATCGCCCTCTTTGGATGAGCGGCATGACCACCGACGGCGCGCCACGCTGGTTCTCCGAGAACCCTAGCAAGGCGTGGGGCGAGAAGTTCTTCCTCGCGTATTCCCTGGTTTGGATGACGATGATGGGGCTCGTGATGGGCCTCGGCGTCACCCAGCGGGTGGGCGAATGGGGCTTCTTGGCGATTGGTATTGCCGTCGCGCTTCCATTGGTAGTGGTGCCCGCCTTGATCCGTGACGAGAAGCCGCTCGGACGCCGTTGGTACCAAACGTATTGGTTCAAGGCGAACCTCTACATCGGGATCTTCAACTTCGCCGCCAACTACTTCGGAACCGAGTACTTCTTCGACGTCCTCGGGATGGTCTACGACTACCCGATGATCGAGCTAAACCTCGATGCAACGCTCGTCGGATCTGGCGAGCAACGCGTCCCGCTCGTCATGTACCTGCTCACGCAGGCGTACTTTCTCACCTACCACACGACTGCGGTCATCGTTCTCCGCCGCATCCGCACCTCGCGGCTGCCGATCGGCACGATGCTCTGGTCCGTTCTGGTCTTGGTCGTCGCTTATTTCTGGGCGTGGATGGAAACCAAGGCGATGGCGAACCCGTGGATCGCGGATCAGTTCTACTACCAGGACATGGACCGGATGCTCAGCTACGGCTCGCTCTTCTATTCGCTTTACTTCATCGCGAGTTTCCCGATCTTCTATCACCTCGACGAAGACCGGAATACGAACTGGAGCCTCACGATGACGGCGGCGGCAGCTCTCTCCGCAAGCATGATCATGATGTTCCTGTTGGACTTTGCAGCGGCAATTTGGGGCGCACTGACATGATGCGCCGAGTGCGCTACGCAAAGCATCGGTAATGGCGAAACAGATTGAGATCCAAGGCGAGTATGAGCCGCGATTCGAACCGGTCGTGAAGCTCATGCGTAAACAGATCAAGCAATACGGCGGCGGCGCCGCGGCAGCGGTGTTCTTGGAGGGGAAGCCCGTCGTCGACATCTGGGCCGGGCCCGCGCGGAAGGACGGCGCGCCTTGGCAGCAAGAAACGATGTCGATTTGCTACTCGGGCACCAAGGGCATTGCTTCGACCGCAATTCACATACTCGCTACCGACGGCCTCATCGATTACGAAGCGCCCGTTGCAGACTACTGGCCCGAGTTCGGGTGTAACGGAAAAGAGAAGATCACGGTTCGGCAGCTGTTGTCTCACCAGGCGGGTCTTCACAAGATCGCGCACCTCGTCGACAGGCTCACCGACATCCTCGACTGGGACCTGATCGTCTCCCGTCTGGCGAAGACCGAGCCGGATTTCGATCCGGGCACCGCCAATGCGTACCAGGCCGTGACCTTTGGTTGGCTCGTCGGAGAGCTGATTCGCCGCATCTCCGGCCTGACCGTGCCGGAGTTCCTCGAGCAGCGGATCGTGAAGCCCTTGAAGCTCGATGGGTTGTATATCGGAGAGGCCGACACCCAGATGCATCGCATTCCCGATTTCATGGGGCTCCCGGAGCTTCAACGAAACGGCGCCAAGCCTCTTCCGACCGACTACCGCGTTCCGTTTTGGGTTCGCTCCGAGCGTCTGAGGGACCTTTGCCGCCGTGGCCTCACGCCCGGGCATGCAAAGGAGCTCTATTCACACCCCGCCTTCTGGAAGGCTTGTTTGCCGGCGCTGAACGGCGTCGCGACTGCGCGCTCGCTGGCCAAGATGTACGCCGTGCTTTCGATGGGCGGCGAGTTGGACGGTGTGCGACTGGTTTCCGAGGAGGTGATCCGGAAGGCGTCCGAGGTTCAGACCAAGCGAGCAGACAAGGTCACGCTCTACCCCCTTCACTGGAAGCTCGGGTACCATCGCGCCGACGCCTTCTTGCTGGATGTCCCCGAGGCGTTTGGGCACTTCGGGCTCGGTGGTGCCGGAGGATGGGCAAACCCCGAGCTGAAGCTCTCGCTTGGCTTTCTTCATAGTGGCTTCCCGATTACGATCGCCGGCCAGACGCGAACCGCGATGATGACTGCGGCGGTCTACGAATCGCTCGGCATCTACAAAGGGGTCTGCCACACCTTGCGGCACGGCCCGGTCGTCGACCTGGTTCCGAAGAGCTCTTAGCGGACGCCAGGAGGGGGAAGCACCATGACGGAGAAAATCGCTATCGTTGGAGGTGGCATTGCAGGGGTTGGGGCGGCCTGGTCGCTTCATCGAGCCGGCTATGATGTCGAGCTCTTCGAGAAGGGCCCGGCTCTCGGGGGAAACGCGAAGACGTTTCGTTGGACCGTCGAAGGCGGCCATGCGGAGTCGCCGCTGCTCGTCGTCGCTTGGCCGCAGATGTACTACCACAACTACGAGCTCCTTCTGCACGAGCTCGGCGTGGGGATTGAAAAGCTACCGATTTCGTATTTCGTGCAGACCCCGGAAGGGCATTTCTGCCAAGACGGCCAGACGGCTATCCAGCGCCGTTTCGCCACCGAATTCCGGCGATGGAAGAAGCTCGTCGCGTTCGTCACGAAAGTGAACGACTTCTTCCTACCGAGGAAGAAGCACGACTCCATGTACCACTTCTCGTACTTCAACCCCCTGAATTTCATTCCGCTCTATTGGATGGCCCGGCTCTTCGGCATCTCGAGCGATTTTTGGGATACGATCTTCGTTCCCATTCACTGCGCAAGCTTCATCACCACGTCGATGCGCGGCGTTCCAGCCGTGATTCTGCCCCTACTCGAGAGCATCGTGCCGCTCGAGGAGCCCACTCAGATGGGAACCTGGAGAGGCGCACCTCGCCAGGTTTTCGACCGGATGACGGCGCCGTTTGCGCACAAAGTTCACACCGATCACGAGATCACCAGCGTCAAGCGCAACAATGGAGGCTTCGTCATCGGAGACGCGAAGGGGCGGACGTACGAAGCCGACAAGGTCGTCTTTGCTTGCGACGCAACCTCCGTGCTGAACGCACTCGAGTCGCCGAGTTGGCTCCAGCGGTTATTGTTCAGCAAGGCGCAGTACGTCGACGACGTCGACCCCACGTTCTCGAGGTTCGTGGTTCATTCGGATACGAGCGTCCTTCCTGAGAAGAACAGGCAGAGGATTCTTTCCGACTTCAACACGTACTCGGAGATCGACGAGGCCGGCGGGCTCGAGTGCACCTTCGTCATCTCGGCGCAGAACCCGAGCATCAAAGACAAGGGCGTCCCCATGCTGGTCACCTTCAATTCGAAGAAGGCCATCGACAAGGTACAGAAGCGAATCGAGCTCCCGCATCCTACGCACGAGATGTCACTCCGAAACCTCCTGATCATGTCGATGATGCGCTTTTTGCAGGGCAAGGACGGCCTCTACTACTGCGGAACCTTCACGACACCGGAGGGCGGGCACGACTTGTCCTTCATGTCCGGGCTGGTGGCTGCTCATTTGATCGGCGCCGCGTACCCGTTCTCACGTGACAATCCAAATGCGGTTGCGGATTTCAACCAGATGCAACGGATGATGCTGAGGTCCCGCTCCCGCGTCTCGCTCTAGAGAAAGACGCCGTAAGAGCCGTCCAAAATCAACCGAACGCTCGTGCACAGGCCCCAAAGAGGAAAGACCAGCCACAGCAGGTTGCTGAGCCCGACGAACAAGAGCACGTCCCTCACCGAATGCCCTTTGTGGCGCCCATTGTTGAAGAACTGGAAGAAGTAGACTGCGGTTCCATAGAACATCTGCCAGAAGATGATGATTCCGATGATGCCGAGAACGCGGGCCGGCATCAGCTCGAACGTCATCCCGAACGCGAACAGCAATGCCGGCACGAGGGTGGTGAATCCGTTGCCGACGTCGATGTTGTAACCGAACGAGCGGCGATCCGAATAGCCGGGGTCGAACAACGAATAGGTCGACCAAATCGTCGTCCATTGACGGAGCGAGAGCACGCGGATCAGTGGGATAGGGCGCACAAAGACTTCGGCGACACGCGTCATCTCGCGGCCGCGGTATGTCTCTTTGATGGATTCGTACTCTGCGTGAATTTGGTCTTGGCGGATCATCAACGCGATCTCCCACCAGGCGATCAGCACGTTCACCACCAGAAAGAACGCCAAGCCGATTTGCGTCACGCTATAGACGCCGTGAACGCGCTGGTGCAACCAGGTATGAAACAGGGTGCCACCGACGACGAAGACACCGATGACGATCACGGTCGGGATCGCGAGGCCGTTCGGCTGTGTTGTAGACTCCATCAACTTTCTCCGTAGCGGGATACTGCGCCCGTACTATGATCCGGCCGGAGGCATAGCAAAATGAGCTCGGTGAAGCAGACGGGATATCTGGTGTTCGAGGTGAGCGACCTCGCCGCATGGGAGAAGTTCGGAACCGAAATCCTCGGCCTCGAGGTGGTCGATCGACGCGGAGATGCCGGTTTTTCCCTGCGAATGGACGGTTACCAGCAACGGTTCTTCATCGAGCACGGGCCGGCGGATGATCTCGCCGCAATTGGCTGGGAGGTCGACGGACCCGCAGTGCTCGAGGAGCTCGCTCAACGCCTAGAGGATGCGGGCCACCAGGTGATGCAAGGCACCCCCGAAGAAGCTGCCCGGCGAAACGTCGAGGCGCTCATCCGGGTCGACGACCCGGCGGGCAATCCCAACGAGATCTTCTGCGGCCCCAAGATGGCCGACGAGCCCTTCGCTTCGAAGGTGGTCCCTTCGGGCTTCGTTGCCGACGAGCAAGGGTTTGGGCACGTGGTCGTGGTTTCGAAAGACGACGCGCGGCACGAGGAATTCTACGCAACGATGTTTGGGCTGAAGCTCAGCGACTACATCCGCTGCGAGTACTTCGGTCACAAGATCGACGTGACGTTCATGCACGCCAACACGCGGCATCACTCGCTGGCCTTTGGGGGAGGGCAGCTCAAGCGGATTCACCATTTCATGGTGCAGGCGAAGTCGATGGACGAGGTCGGGATGTGCTACGACCGCTTCCTCTTCTCGGGCGGGATGGTTCACCAAACGCTCGGGCGGCACCCGAACGACAAGATGTTTTCGTTCTACGGATACACGCCATCTGGCTTTCACTTCGAGTTCGGTGCGGGCGCTATCGAGATCGGCGACAACTGGGAAACCACGATTCACGGCAAAGTCAGCGAGTGGGGTCACCACCCGCCGCAGCTCCTCACCAAGGCGTACCGCCGAGCCAAAGAAGCGCGGCAGAAGAAGGAGGCCTAATCATGGTCGTGGAAGCAGTCCCCGAGGGAAAGTATGTCGACGTCGGCGGCGGCATCACGATGCACTATCACGAGGCCGGCACCGGGGATCGCGGCGTGATCTTGTTCGTTCACGGGAGTGGCCCCGGGGCGAGCGGCTGGAGTAACTTCAAGGGCAACTACCCATTCCTCGCCGAGCGCGGCTACCGGACGCTCGTGCCCGACACGATGGGTTACGGGTATTCGACCAAGCCCGAAGAGGGAACCTTCAGCCTCGATGACGTCGCTGCGCAATATAGGGGCCTGCTCGACGCGCTCGGCGTCGACCGTGTGACCGTCGTGGGAAACTCCCAGGGTGGAGCCGTCGCGATCACGATGGCGCTCAACTACCCGGACCTCGTCGACAAGCTCGTCTTGATGGCCCCGGGAGGCCTCGAGTCTCGCGAGACCTACATGGCGATGGAGGGCATCAAAGCGATGATCCGCGTCCTTTACAAGGAGGGCATCAGCAAGGAAACGATGCGCAAGGTCTTCACATTGCAACTCCACGATGAATCGAAGATCACCGACGAGGTCATCGAAGAGCGTTACCAAGTCGCGATGACCCAACACAAAGACAACATCGCCCGCATTCACGTCGCCAACCAAGAAGACCGGCTATCCGAGATTCAATGCCCAGTGCTCTGCTTCTGGGGCGCCAATGACAAGTTTTGCCCATCGAGCGGTGCATCGAAAATCGCTTCGCTCTGCCCGAGCTCACGCACGATGTTGATCGCTAGCTGCGGCCACTGGGTGATGGTCGAGTACCCCAAGCTCTTCAA
>Ga0209271_10000681_pt1 | contig 11778 bp, 8 predicted proteins | sample tdAd002_FD_187123 | JGI IMG/M metagenome (GOLD analysis project Ga0209271, IMG submission 187123) | Marine sediment microbial communities from the Atlantic coast under amendment with organic carbon and nitrate - tdAd00.2 (SPAdes)... | ecosystem: Environmental > Aquatic > Marine > Coastal >... | reverse complement strand
AAACCGGATAACAAAATCATGTGATTACATTGCGTGTACTCAAAAACCTTGACACTTCTTTGTCTTACGGTCACTTTGTGCCTTTGTGCCTTTGTGCCTCTGTGGCTTTTATTAATTAATGATTCCGGATGAGCCAGCTACTTCTGACCCGCCGCTGAGGACCGGATTTCTATAAACAAATAAACTCTTTTCCCGACAATTCACTTGAACAACAAAGATATATACACTCCTGCTATGTCCAGTTCTATGCATACCACAATAGTAGCCCTGATAGGGCGTCCCAACGTCGGCAAATCAACCCTGTTCAACCGGATTACTAAATCCCGCAAAGCCATTGTTGATCCCACCCCCGGTGTTACACGTGACCGGCAATATGAGCGGGTGGAGTGGGAGCAGAAATCCTTTATTCTGATTGATACCGGTGGTATTGAAGCGGAGGGCAAGCCGGCAGATAATAGGGATGCCATGGCTGGTAACATCAGGGAACAGACATTACAGGCTGTGGAAGAAGCCGATGTGATCCTCTTCCTTATGGATGGAAGAGAAGGTGTCATGCCTACTGATTTTGATGTCACTGACCTCCTCCGCAGAACAGACAAACCGGTTTATTTTGTGGCCAATAAAATTGACGGCCCGGAACTGGAAACAAGCCTTTTACCTCCTTTCTATGAATTGGGAGTTGAAGAGGTCTGGCCAGTATCCGCAGAGCATGGATACGGCGTGCGTTCTCTGCTGGATGACCTTGCCGCCTCTTTACCAGAGGAGGATGAAAGCTCTTTATATCCTGATGAAGCGGTCCGCATTGCCTTTTTCGGCAGGCCGAACGTAGGAAAATCTTCACTCATCAACCGACTGCTTGGAGAAGAGCGCATGGTTGTTTCAGATATCCCGGGAACTACCAGAGATTCCATTGATACCCTGCTTACAAAAAACAACAATAACTACCTGCTTATTGATACAGCAGGAATAAGACGGAAAGGTAAAACAAAGGAAAAACTTGAAAAATTCAGCATCATAAAAGCTCTTGCTGCCTTGGAACGCTGCGACCTCACCTTGATACTTATTGATGCCGAAGAAGGCATTACAGAACAGGATACCAAGGTTATCGGCTATACCCAGGAGCGGGGAAGAGCGTGCATTCTGGTTATAAATAAGTGGGATCTTGTTAAAGGTAAGACTAAGGAGCAGAAAAAAATACTCGCTGAATTAGAGATGGCTACACCGTTTGTCTCTTTTGCACCTGTTTTGACAGTATCAGCCCTGACCGGAAAAGGGGTGAATAAATTATTGCCGACAATTGATTCGGTTTACGAACAATACTGCATGAAATTTTCTACCAATCCACTCAACCATATACTCCAGGATGCTACTACTTCCCACCCACCCTCACTGCACAGGGGCAAACGCATCAAACTTCTTTATACAACTCAAATAGCAAGTCGGCCGCCAACCTTTGCTATTGTCTGCAACTATCCCAAGGCAATCCATTTTTCCTATCACAGATATTTGATTAACACCTTCAGGAAGGAGTTGGGACTTGATAAAACTCCCATCAGGATTTTCTTCCGGGAACGAAAACGAAAAAAGATTAAATTTTAACTGCCAACCGTCCAAATAAACTAATTACTAATTGTTTCCTGACTCAACTTTCTTCATGAAGTCCAGCCAGATCGGGGCGGCAACATGCCCTCCTGAAGCTCCCTTCCCCAGCGAAATATTCTTATCATTCCCCACCCAAACCCCTGTGACAAAATCTCTGGTATATCCTATAAACCATGCATCCATATAGCTATCTGTGGTACCTGTCTTGCCCCCGGCTGTTGCCTTTAACCCCTGGGCTTCTTTGCCCGTTCCCTGAGCTATGACACCCTGCAGCATCTGATCCATCTGTTTTGCAGTCCGTTCAGACATGACCTGCACCTTCCGCGGTAGATTTTCTTCCAGGATATTTCCATGCCGATCTATTATCCGCTCAATTAATATCGGTGGGGTGTAGCTGCCATTATTGGCAAATGGGGTATATGCTCCGGTCATCTCCAGAAGAGACACCTCAGACGACCCCAGAGCCAAAGTAAGGTCCTGTTTTATCTTTGAACTAATACCGAGATCTCTGGCCATTCTGACTACCCTGTCTATGCCGACCTCCTGTAACAATTTTATGGCCACAATATTTCGTGAATGAATAAGACCCGTCTTTAATGAAGTCGGACCATAATAAAGATTGTTAAAATTCCTGGGCTGCCAGGTTTTTCCCCGACGTGTTCCTGCCAGGCTTAAAGGTTCATCAACAAAAATTGATTCAGGGGTAAAGCCTTTTTCCATGGCTGCAGCATAAACAATGGGTTTGAAAGCTGATCCAGGCTGTCTTCGGGCCTGAATTGCCCTGTCAAACTGGCTGATGCTAAAATCCGCTCCTCCAACTAAAGCACGGACCTTGCCGGACTCCGCCTCCATAACCACCATGGCTGCTTGAGGTTTTTGTCTTTTTTTGTTCTTTCCTGATAGCGTTGCGAGGCCCCTCTGTATAGAAACCTTGGCTCTTTGCTGTATTGTTCGGTCCATACTGGTATAAATTGTAAGCCCTCCACCGGTTAACAATTCCTTCCCGTATTTACTGCTTACATAGTTTGTTACATGCTGGACATAATACCCCTCTCCAAGTGGGGCAGCATGTTTCCTGTCAAGTGACAGGGGCTCTTCATATGCCCTGCGGGCAGCTTCAGGCGTTATATATCCTTCTTCTGCCATCCTGTTCAGAACATATACCTGGCGCTTCCTGGCCAACTCCATATTTTTGAATGGTGTATAGCGACTTGGTGCCTGGGGCAAGCCTGCCAGGAGAGCCATCTGGCCAAGTGTGAGATTTTTTACCCTCCTGTCAAAGTAGGTCCTTGCGGCGGCTTCCACCCCAAAGGCGCCCTCTCCCAGATAAATCTGGTTCAGGTATATATAGAGGATATCATCCTTACTCATCACCGAGTCAATCCGGTAGGCTAGAATTGCCTCCTTGACCTTACGGGAATAGACTTTTTTTCGTGAAAGAAGCAGAGACCGCGTTACCTGCTGTGTAATGGTACTTCCCCCATGGGACTTTGCCCCTGCCCTGATATTATGAAAAAAAGCCCGGAAAATTGACCAGATATCCACCCCGGAGTGTTGATAAAAACGGGCGTCTTCTGCTGCAACAAAGGCTTTGGGCAAGAGTTCCGGCATCATCGCCATGGTAACCAAGCGGCGATTCTCTTCATATGTCCGCTTAATAACTTTATGCTTCCTGTCAAGCACCAGGGATGCCATTTTAGGCTGGTAGTCTTTTATGGATTGCAGATTCGGGATATCAAGCAGGATAAAGAGATACAAGGTCAGAATTATAAAAATTGTGAGCAGCAGACTGATCCCTAAAAGAAAAAGAGTACACTGGACATGGCTCCATGGCTTGGGTCTTGTGGCCCGGGCCGTATTTTTTTTCCTGGCCGCAGGAGATTTTCTTTTCTTAGCGGGAGTTTTCGAGCTTTTTTTACGTATTGATGTTTCCTTAGCCATTTCCTGACCCACGTGTATGGAGAAATTTTGTAGTATAATTTAACAAACTGAGTTTATTTACATCATGCAGCCCAAGAACACAAATAGCAAAAACTTCCATCACTTCGGAGATTACTTTGTCCAGGATTAAAATTCTTTCAGAACATCTAGCCAATCAGATTGCTGCAGGTGAAGTCATAGAGCGACCAGCTTCAGTGGTCAAGGAACTTCTTGAAAACTCGATTGATGCAGGTGCCCGCCAGGTGCAGATAGAAATTGAAGGCAGCGGCACCAGACTGATTAAAGTAATTGACGACGGCGTGGGCATGGATGGGGATGATGCACTGCTCTGTCTGGAACGGCATGCCACAAGTAAGTTGGGAGGAAACACAAATGACAGTAATATGTTGAGTGTTATTCGGAGCTTGGGGTTCAGGGGTGAAGCAATACCGAGTATTGCTTCGGTTGCAAAAATGACTCTTACTTCACGAACTGAAAATGACCCATTAGGCACCCGCGTGGAAGTTCGCTATGGAAAAATTTTAAAGATTCATGAAACAGGTTGCAACAAAGGCACTGTTATTGAAATCAAAAACCTCTTTGGTAACCTGCCGGTACGAAAAAAATTCCTCAAAAGCTCCAGAACCGAACTCTTTCATATAGAAGAGATAGTCAAAAATTGCTGTCTGGCTAATAGCCGGCTTGGCATTACATATACTGTTAACAGTAATACAATTTGGGATATTCCAGCCGAAACTGACACCCTGGAAGACAGGGTAAAAAGGTTTTACGCCAAAAACACTTCTGCTCCTTTGATCCCAATCCAGGATTCCTCCACGTTATCTCCTCGCAATGATGATATTACCATAGAGGGGTTTTTACTCCCCCCTGAACAATCATTTGCCACTTCGACCAAACTCAGACTGTTTGTCAATGGCAGGGCCATTAAGGACAGAATGATGGCACATGCTGTGTCAGAAGGGTTATCAGGCTATCTCATGAAAGGCCGTACAGCGGCCGGCGCCCTTTTTGTCACCCTCCCTCATGAAGCAGTAGACGTAAATGTTCATCCCACTAAACAGGAAATCAGGTTTCAACAACCAAATAGTGTCCATAAGCGAATTGTCAGCGCAGTTCGGCTTGCAATGGAGCGCTTCCAGATGCAGGCAAAGCAATCAATCTTTGGCAACGATAAAAATTTGAACAACGGGGAAGCAGAACAGGTTACTCACAAAAACAAAGAAACCGGTTCTGCAAATGTTTATCCGCTTTGGAACAATTCCCATGATAGTGCGAAATCAGATAACAGCGGATCTGCCGCTTACCTTCCTTCCGGTAAAAACAAAACCTTCTCTCCACCCCAGTATAGTGAACCCGTTTCAACTGCTGAACCCACCACTCCTTTTCTTCAGACTGAAAGTGAAGACCTGGTGCCCGAGTCGCTTAAACCAATTGGACAGTTCATGGACCTCTACCTTCTCTGTGAAGCTCGCAGGGGAGAAGAACGTTTTCTCGTGGTGATTGACCAGCATGCGGTTCATGAACGCATACTTTTTGAAAACCTCAAGAAACAGTTTGATTCCAAGCAGATGGCAAGTCAGAATCTTCTGTTTCCAAAAATGCTGGAACTGACCCCTGAGTCGGCTGAAATCCTTGAAAAAAACATTGAAGAAATCAGCGAATTCGGCATTGTTGTGGAGGAATTTGGAGGGGACAACTTTATCATCAAGGCTGTACCTTCTGTTATAAGCCATCTTGATCCCGAAGAAATTCTGACTGGTATCCTAACACAGTTCTCCGGGACCGATTGCAGCCCGGGAGAAGGCCGGAAAAGGAAGGATGCGACCAGACTTGATGACATTCTCTCAACAATGGCCTGCAAGGCAGCCATAAAAGCAGGGCAAAGTTTAGCCCCCCTGGAAATGCAGCAGCTTCTCAAACTCATGAAGGAAAGCAAGGCATTCACCCATTGTCCACATGGCAGACCCGTAGTGCGAATGTTTTCCGCTGCAGAAATAAAAAAATGGTTCCACCGTACCTGAACTCCTACGCAATTCTTTGCAAAATATTCTTATCAAAATTCTTCTCCATTTTAAGACTGATTCAATCAGCAGTACACTGCTGCGGTTGTTCAATTTGCTAACCATTTGAATTTGTGGTATTATTTTTAATAATCACTTCAAAAGCTCTTCAGCCTTCAGGAGTTAACCATGCAGAATGCAACTGGTGATATTCAGAAAAAGTCTCCGTTTGCGGTAAAAGACTGCGCCCTCATCACAATTGCTACCGGCATCAAGGTGCAAAACCTGAAAGAATTTGCCGCTGTTTTAAAAGATGTGCCTACAGGAAGCATCTATCATCACTTCTGGGGCCGCCTCCTCCGAGCATTATTCGATGAACCGGAATACAATAATGACTTCGCCTCCTGGGCTTCCCACGGCCTTCATGACAAACAGCTGGCCGAGCAGCTTAGTATGGTAATTCCCACCGACTATAAAGACCTGGAAGGATTACGGCAGGAAATGGTGGAAGTGGTCGAACAGCGGTTGGATGAATCTGAGTTTGTTCCCTGGGCCAAAGCTGATCAGCAATTTCATTTCCTCAAATCTCAGATAGTGGTTTTTGATACGGGTATTCGCTATGATCATCCTGCTGAATTGGTCCCGCAAATAAGTAAATTGTCCACGGGAAGCATCTATTACCATTTTATTGATGCCCGCAACAGAACAGATGAGCGTTATGACGATTTCTCATCCTGGCTGAACGGTTTTGATGGGGATGAGTTTGAAGAGCTGACACGAAACCTCTGCGGCATGGACCCTTATTTTTCATCCTTGAAAGAGATCCGCCTCAACGTCAGCACCATTTTTCAGAAGTTCTTTGCAAAGGGAGAGCAATGAAAAAACAGAGCGAGCAATCCTTGCAAAACATGATGGCTGAATATAAGGCTGTCACCGGTTCCAATGTCATGCAGCAGCTTGAACAGTTGGCAGCTCCCCTCAAGGGGGCCAGGGTTTTGCATATCAACTCAACGAAAGAAGGCGGGGGGGTGGCTGAAATACTCCACAAGCTCATCCCGCTCAAACAGGCATTAGGCATTGAGGCAGATTGGGATATAATTACCGGAAATCAGGAATTCTACCAGTGCACCAAGGGGTTTCATAACGCCTTACAGGGAATGCGACAGTCCATTTCTGAGAAACTCCTGCAAAATTACGAAAAAATAAACAGGGAAAATGAGGAAAAGCTCCGCAGTAAGCTGAAAGATGCAGATTTTGTCTTTATTCATGATCCTCAACCCGCGCCCTTGTTGAAATTGATACCTGAGCGGAGAGGAAAATGGATATGGCGCTGCCATATTGATGCCAGTAAACCATACCGGGAGGTGTGGAAATATTTACGGGAGTGGATCACTCCCTATGATGCCAGCATCTTTTCCCTGCCGGAGTTCGCTCAACCTCTGCCTCACCCGCAATATATAATTCCTCCCAGCATTGATCCGCTGAGCGAAAAGAATTGCCCACTGCCGGATCATGAAATAGACAATATCTATTCTGAATTCGGTCTTGACCCTCAACTGCCGCTGATAACTCAAGTTTCTCGCTATGACCGCTTCAAAGATCCGGTTGGTGTTATTGAGGCATACAAGTTAGCCAGTAAACTGACCCCCATGCAGCTTGTCCTGGCAGGAGGCGGTGCCAGTGATGACCCGGAAGGGGAAATGGTACTCAACGAGGTGAAACAGGCTTCCAATGGGGCATCCAATATACACGTTCTTCTCTTACCGGCAGATGCAAACCGCACCATCAATGCCCTGCAGAGGGCATCTGATATTATTCTGCAGAAATCAATCCGTGAGGGTTTTGGCCTGACCGTTTCAGAAGGTATGTGGAAAGGCAAACCGATCATTGGCGGTGATACCGGAGGTATTCGTCTTCAGGTTATAGACCATTATACCGGTTTCCTGGTCCGCACCCCGGAAGGTGCGGCATTGAGAACCCGATACCTGCTGCATCGCCGGGATAAACTTGAAGAAATGGGCATGCGGGCCAAGCGGTTTGTTCGAGAAAACTTTCTTATCACCAGACATTTACGCGAATATCTTACTCTTATGCTTGGTCTTACGAACGAAAATGTTGAACGCATCACTGTAGGAACCGTTTAATGGAGGAACCAAGGATATGCTCCCTGGAAACTTTCTGGCATCTGCTGCAAAATGGGCCACAGAAAGTCCTGCTCCTTGACTATGACGGCACCCTGGCACCCTTTCACAAAAAAAGAGACCAGGCGTTTCCCTATCCAGGAGTAAGAAAAATCTTAGAGAAAATTCAGCAATCAGGAAAGACCCGTTTAATCATTGTCAGTGGCCGCAACATCAAGGATATTGTACCGCTGCTTGGCCTTAAACAACTTCCTGAGATTTGGGGTGGTCACGGTTTTGAACATTTACTGCCTGACACTTCGGTGCAGAGGCAAAAAATTCCTGCCACATGTTCACTTACTATACAAAAAACTTTTATCTGGCTAAAGGAAAAGGGCTATGAGAATTATTGTGAGCAAAAACCTTCTTCTCTTGCCTTTCATTGGAGGGGGGTAAAAAAAGAAATCCGGCAGAAGCTTGAAGAAAAAGTACGTGAGGCCTGGGAACCGCTCACCATGGGACAGAATCTTGAAATTCAACCATTTGATGGCGGTCTTGAACTCCGATGTGCTGGAATGCATAAAGGAGATGCAATAAAACAAATCCTGGATGAGTGCTCAAAGGATGCAATGATAGCTTACCTGGGCGATGATCTCACCGACGAGGATGCTTTTAAGGCTTTAAAGGGGAAAGGACTCTCAGTGCTTGTAAGAGATACTCAACGGGACACGCTGGCTGATTGCTGGCTGACACCTCCTGATGAGTTGCTGGATTTTTTGCACCACTGGTACAGGTATTCCACAAAAACATAATGGCAAAGCAAAAACAAAAAATCAATAAGCGGCTGATTGTTGTCTCCAACAGGTTGCCGATTGTTATTGACAAAGAAAACGACCAATGGAGGATACAGCCGGGTTCAGGTGGTCTGGTAACCGCTCTCAACCCAATCTTAAAGGAAAATGAAAGTCTCTGGATTGGCTGGCCGGGAACCGGTAAGGAAGCCCCAATACAGGAACTGCTTGATCAATTCGGCTCGGAACAGGGGTATAAACTGGTCGGAATCCCTTTAAGCCAGCAGGAGATTGAGCGCTACTACTGGGGCTTTTCCAATGGCACCCTCTGGCCACTTCTCCATGATCTTCTCGGCTATTGCAAGTTTGACCTGGAAGACTGGCAGACATATGTTGCAGTAAACAAAAAGTTTGCCAAGGCAATCACAAAGCAGACCCGGGAAAATGACATCATCTGGATCCATGATTACCAGCTTTCCATGGTTGGTCATTTTCTGAAGAAATCAGGAGTTCGGCTGCCTCTGGCATATTTTCACCATATCCCCTTTCCCTCCCTTGATCTTCTCCAAAGGCTCCCCTGGAAGATGGAATATACAAAGGCTTTGCTGGCCTTTGACCTGTTAGGCTTCCAGACCCTTCGTGACCGACGGAATTTTGTCAATACTGTCACCAACCTCATACCGGAAGCCTCTATCCTTCGGAGACAACGCAATTATACCCTGGTAAAATACAAAAAACGAATTATCCAGGTAGGGCATTTTCCCATAAGCATTGACTTTAACGAGTTTAATAATGCTGCCCATTCCCAGGAAGTTCAGGATGCCGCCTGGTACCTGCATGAAAACCTGCAGGAACGGCAGTTGATGCTGGGTATTGACAGGCTTGACTATACCAAGGGGATCCCGGAACGTTTTCTTGCCTATGAGTTGGCCCTGGAAAAATATCCAGAGCTCAAACAAGAAATCTCCCTGCTGCAGGTAGTTGTTCCCAGCCGAACCCTGGATCCCGATTATCAAAACTTAAAAGAACAGCTTGACCAGATTGTAGGCCGTATCAATTCACGCTTCGGTAATGCCGGCTGGATACCGATCCATTATGTTTTCCGCAGTCTGGATAATACTCAACTCGTGGCCCATTACAGAACATCTGAAATTGCCCTCATAACTCCCTTAAGGGACGGGATGAACCTGGTGGCTAAAGAATATTGCGCCTGTTCAGTTGAAAATAACGGCGTGCTTATTTTAAGCGAATTCGCCGGCGCAGCAGACCAGCTGGGTGAAAAGGCCCTGCTGGTTAATCCCTACGATATTGAAAAAACAGCGGATACTATTTACCGGGCATTTACCATGCCCCTGGAGGAACGCCAGCAACGCATGCAATGGCTCCGAAACCAGGTACAAAAAAATGATGTGCACCGCTGGCTCCGCTACTTTGTAAGAACCCTGGATAAAGTGAATTTAAAAACCGATTTTTCACCAAAGTAAAGCAGGCTCTTTTCCCAAAAGATTTATCATTACACCCTTCTCTATAGTTTACCTTTTAACCACGAAGTGCTAATTATATCTGAGATATATCCTACAGATCACATATTCAGGATTTCATATGGTCAAAACTAAAAAACAACTCATAATCATCGGTGGTGGACTGGCTGGAACTGAGGCAGCCTGGCAGGCATCCAGGCTTGGATGCCAGGTTACACTACATGAAATGAAGCCCCTGGTTTTCAGCCCTGCTCATCATTCCAAACTGCTTGCTGAGCTTGTCTGCAGCAACTCCCTGCGCTCTGATGCCATAACCTCGGCAGTCGGACTTTTGAAGCAGGAAATGCGAAACCTGGGATCGTTGATCATGGAGTCTGCTGAACAGACAAAAGTTCCTGCCGGCAAGGCACTGGCTGTAGACCGCGAAAAATTTGCACAATTTATTACAGGAAAAATTGAGGAAAACGAGAATATCAACATTATCCGGGACGAGGTCAGGGAACTTCCTGCCCCAATGCCAGGATCCTGTATAACAATTCTTGCCACAGGTCCCCTCACATCCGAATCCATGGCAGACTCCCTCGGAAAACTTACCGGCAAGGATCATCTGGCCTTTTACGATGCAATAGCTCCGATAGTAGAAGCCGAGTCATTGGATAGAGATATTATTTTCCAGGCATCCCGCTATGAGGAGGGGCCTGGTGATTACCTCAACTGCCCCATGGATAAGGAGCAGTACCAAAATTTCATTACAGAACTTGCTCAAGCGCAAAAAGTGCCGCTGAAAAGTTTTGAGAAGCAAAAATATTTTGAAGGATGTCTTCCTATTGAGATCATGCTGGAACGCGGTCCTGAAACCCTGCGGTTCGGCCCCATGAAACCGGTTGGATTAATTGATCCCCGTACCGGGCAGAAAGCACACGCCGTTGTCCAACTCCGCAAAGAAAATAATGAGGGAACACTTTACAACATGGTGGGGTTTCAGACCAAGCTCACGTATGGTGAGCAGAAAAGAGTGTTCAGAATGATTCCGGGTATGGAACAGGCAGAGTTCTCCAGACTTGGCTCTATTCACCGGAATACATTCGTCTGCGGACCTGAGATTCTCCTGCCAGGCCTGCAATTGAAAAAACGACCTGATCTTCTACTGGCCGGTCAGATAACAGGGGTTGAAGGCTATGTTGAATCAACAGCTATAGGACTATTGGCCGGCATAAACGGAGCCCGCCTGCTTCAGGAGGAAAACCCGGTTGTCCCTCCTCCTGAGACAGCCCTTGGTTCCCTGATCACCCATCTGACCGCAGGCGATCCAAAACGTTTTCAGCCCTCCAACATCAATTTCGGACTTTTTCCAAATTTAAAACAAAGATTACCAAAAAGATTCCGCGGCGAAAAATATGCTGAGCGGTCCCTTCAGGCACTAACGAAATGGCAGGCTGAAATGAATCAGAGTTAACAGCATTTTATCATAAACACATAATTATAGGAGCACAAATGACTTCGGAAGAAATGCGAGATAAGGCAATGGACCTTTTCAAAAAACGTTTCCATTGAAGCCAGGTAATCCTTGCCGTGGGCCAGGAAAAAATTGGTGAAATTGACGAGACTGCCGTCAAGGCATTAGGGGCATTCGGTGGCGGCATTGCAAGCTCTGGAAGTGTCTGTGGAATCTTAATTGGAGGAATTGCCGTAATTTCAAGCATCTACAGCAGAGGCAACCTTGACGAGAAAGAAAACCCCCGTCTCTGGTCTGTCAGCAGTAAGTTTCTGAAAAAATTTGAGGAACTCGCCAAACCTTTGGGGGGCATGAATTGTCGTGACATTGCCAAGGTCGACTGGAAAA
>Ga0209271_10000680_pt1 | contig 11785 bp, 11 predicted proteins | sample tdAd002_FD_187123 | JGI IMG/M metagenome (GOLD analysis project Ga0209271, IMG submission 187123) | Marine sediment microbial communities from the Atlantic coast under amendment with organic carbon and nitrate - tdAd00.2 (SPAdes)... | ecosystem: Environmental > Aquatic > Marine > Coastal >... | reverse complement strand
GAATTTTATGTGTGCCAGCATGGATGCAAAGTCCTGCCAGCCTGGAAATGATTCTGTGTGAATTATCAATCCATTCAGTTTGCCGTGTTCCTGGATATATGGATCGACGATGTTTGAGAGTACGTCAAAGTCACTGGTTTGCAGGGATGATTCGGGCTCAATAATGAGGATGCCATCATCTTTGAGAAAATTGTGTTTAATCATTTATATCACTCCGGTTGTTGTGCTCAGGCTTTGGGAGATTCGATGGCGTGCTTTATCACTACTTCAAGGTCGCGGTAGTGGATTTCATCACGCGCCCTGAAATTAGTACAGCCTTTGCCTGTTTTTTGTTGCGGGTGTTTTTGCTTATAGCTTTCTATGTGTGATGCACTACAAGTGTAAAGAGAGATATAGTTTTTCTGATTGGCCAATGCTACCCAGCCATCTCCAGCTTTGTAAGTTGGCATCCTGTAGCCCATATCTACATTAGCGTCAGGGTAAAGCTTCATGATCAGCCTATGAATTGACATAAAGCTGGCGAGGCACTGATCAGGAATTGATTGAATATAGTCGTCTACTTTACTCATCCTGGTCATTATATGTAACGTACCCAGCTATGAGGGTGTTTTTGCTTGTATTGACGGTACCAGAGACAGGTGGGATAAAGCACGAGCAGAACCGCGGTTGAAATAATATATGTTTCACCGAGACCGCCAAAACCATGCAAGTCAAACAGCGCTGCCGAGCCATCGAGTATGATGCGATGCATAATATAAAAAAACAGTGCGGTTTGACCAAACACCAGCAATGGTCCATTAGGTCTGACACGAGTGTGTTTTTCAATGAGCATGAAACCGGCCAGGCATATTGCCAGTAGTCCAATTTCGAGCAGAATAAACGTGAGCGAGGGCGGATACTTGCTGACATACAGCCAGTGTATCCAGTGATCACTTTCGCGTACTAACATCATGTTGCCATAATCATTGAACCACCGAAACAACACAAATAGTGTGAGACAACAAGTCGCAGTTATAACAAGCAGTCGAATGGGTGAAACAAGTTGTGTATCGCCTGATAAGTAGCGAGTTAAATACTGCCCAAAAACCCAACCTAGCATCATTAACGACAGCCATGGAATTACCGGGTAGCTGATCTGCAGATCCTCGCTGTACAGTGTGACAAATAATATTGATATCAGGGCATCGGGCCAGCCATGCTCTGGTGTCCAGAAAAGCATGGTCACTGCTTCTCCGCCGAATACCCAGCCAAGAGCCAGGGCAAACAACCAGACAGGTGATAATTTTCTTAGTATCGCCATCAACATCATACTGCTGCCGATGGCGAACAGAACCTGAAAAGTTAAATGCCCTTTTAATAGTGATATGAGTGTCGGATCGAGGGCGGCGATGATCGCGCCTCGCTTGAGCAGGTTTCTGTCAATATCTTTTTCACTTCCCCCCTTTTCAATGCGGCGTTCGGTACTTATAGCCAGGGCTGTACCAGCAAGAAAGACGAAGGTCGGTGCGCATAGATGGGTGGACCAGCGCGTTAAAAATTCAGCAGCGGAATAGCTCAGTCCAAGTACGTAGAGACCAGCTGAGTCGGCACTGAGTCGACTGCCGTTAAATGCGAGTGATGCATGGTCAATGGTCATCAACACCATGACAAAGCCGCGCATCCAGTCAAGAGATGCGAGGCGTTTTGAAGCGACAGCTTTTTCGTTCATTTTTGCGTTAAATACTGGTCAATATCAACGTCATCGAGTTGACCAGGGCCAAGGAACTGCTCGCCATATTTTTTATAAATACCGCTGGTAAGAAATAGTTCGAATAAGTCGGGGTCAATGTGATTATCGTTTCTCATAAAGCTCATAATGCGGATCGCTTCCGATAATGTCTTGGCTTTCTTGTACGGGCGGTCGGATGCTGTTAGTGCTTCGAAAATATCAGCGATTGCCATTATGCGCGCGGTCAATGACATGTCATCACGTATAAGGCGTTTTGGATAGCCTTTGCCATCCATGGTTTCATGGTGGCCACCGGCGATTTTTGGTACATCTCGTAAATGTTTCGGGTATGGCAGTTTTTCCAGCATCATGATGGTCTGCGTCATATGGTCATTGATTTTGTAGCGTTCTTCTGCACTGAGTGTGCCCCTGCTAACAGACAGATTATATAACTCGCCACGGTTATACTTGCATTCAGGAATATCCAGCTTGAATCCCCATGGGTTGTCTTCAGGCATGCGTTCGTGCTCCTCGCGCTCGATAATGTGTTCCGGTTTGTCGGAAAGTAGTTGTTCTTCTGCGGGAATTGCCTGCTTTTTAATTCTGATTTTGCGATTGGCTTCTTCCCATGAAATGCCGATACTGTCATCCAGTGTGCGCGTCCATGTGCGCTGTGCTATCTGGTTGAGGCGTTTGATTTTATCGTCACTCATATATTCTCCACCCTCATTGCATTCTGCTATAAAGGCGAAGTCATCATCCAGTTGTTGTAGTGTTTCGGTGAGCGTATTCTCAAGCGCTTGTTTGTCGCCACCTTCCGCTAGCTGTTGCCAGTAGTTGATTTCTGCATCACGTTTAAGAACTTCAAAGCGCATACGTACCTCATGAATGCGGTCGTATATTGTTTCAAGCTTGGTGGCCTTGTCTACGACATATTCAGGCGTGGTTACCTTGCCGCAATCATGTAGCCAGCTGGCGATCTCAAGAGCTTCCCATTCTTTGCCGGATAAAGTGAAATTGCTAAATGGTTCATCGTTCGAATCACATGCCGACTGGGCAAGCATTTTGGTGATTTCGGGTACGCGTTGGCAGTGTCCTCCAGTATAAGGGGATTTTGCATCTATTGCGCCTGCAATAAGCTTTATAAACGAGTTTAATAAAGCTTCCTGCATATGCAGCAGCTGCCGGCTTTCAAGCGTTACTGCGGCAAATCCCGACAGGGCCTGGATAAAAGACAGGCTGGCTTTCTCGCTTTCAGTAGTCAGGCCGTCAGCATGCTTGAATAAAAGACATAACAGGCCAATGTGCTCAAAGTTCCTGTTGGTCAGTGGCAGCGCTATCATGGTGAGATGATCTGTTTCGAACAGTTCAAGCAGTGGTTTAAATGCATCGTCAGAACAGTCATCAATACAAATCACACTGCTCCTGTTCTTTGTAAACAAACTCAACAGGCCATCGAATTCTGGCATTAGTATTGGAGGTAGTTGATCTGTTTCTATATAGTTTTTGTCGCTTGAGCAGAGTATTCCGGGGTTAAGGGCGTTCTCTTCCTCATTCATTAAATAGGTTAAAACCCCGTCTGCATTGCTTATCAGCATGGTCTCATGACTGATGCTATGCAGTAGCGCATCAAGATTCTGTTCGCTGGCTAGCGAATTGATTAGCTTGATAAACCTGTTGATGGTGGATTGCATCAGATCCATGGCAACAGAAAGCTCGTGTACTTCCTTGATATGTGACCTTGTGTTAATTGGTGTGTCAAATTCGAACTGTGTGATAGATGAAGCGGTGTATGCCAGTTTAGATAAAGAGCTGGATATTATTTTTGCGATATACCAGATTAGTGGTATGAAAAGCAGGACAATGGTGATAGTTACAAGGAATGATTGTGTTCTTATATCGGATGCTTCGCTCAGTAACTCATCAACAGGCGATACCATTAACGCAAACAGATCAACCCCGCCTGGCCTGGCGATGATGCGCGTGCTGCCAGTCCACTGATTGCCGTTGAATTCAAAATCGAGGCCCTGTTCATTTTCCTGGATGTACTTGCTTAAATGGGTGAGTACATCGCTTCCTAGCTGACTGAGGTCTGCAAGTTTGAGTTGATCATCATCGGATTTAATGATTATTCTATTGGGATCCTTATATGCAAAAGTCTGTCCTTCAGCATTAATAAGCACAGCTTCCGAATTGGGTGTTATCTGGTATTTGTTGATTGTTTCAGTGAGGTTGTCCAGAGTGATGTCAGTAGCAATAACAACACCAGGCTGATTTGCTTTAATTTTTGCGGTGATGCCAACTTGCCTGGAAAAATAAAAAAGGTATGGTTTTGTTGCAACAGGCTCTGCGCTTGCTTCTATGTACCATTTTCGTAGTCGTGGGTCATATTCAGTATCGGCAGCAGGCTCCCTGGCGATAATCTCGAGTTGATTGTTAAAAAACAGCCGTGTTAACTCACGTCGTCCCATCTGGGTCATTTCAATACTGTCAGCCATGAAAACCGCACTGCCGGGAGCCTTGAATGTTTCCTTTAGTTCTTTGTTTCCAAGATGGCGGACAATAAAGTAGTCACCATTCGCATAAGCTATCTGCAAATTGGCGGCGGCCGGGTGATTATCAAGCACAATGCTGAAGGCCTGCAGATGATCAAGTCTTTGATCAATCGTTGCTGCAGTTGTTACAGGAGAAATTGCCAGCATTTTTAATACACCAATGAGTGGTGTATAGGTTCCCTTTATATCAAGAATGAGTTCTTCCGTTAACTGGTCATAGACCTGGTGGGCGGACGTGAGCAGGATATCTGATGTTTTATTGTAATTCTGAATGCTGAGAAGGGCACCGAGAATAATAGACAGGGTGGTAAACAGTGCGCTTATCGTAATTTGTAGTGGAAATCGAGAATTGCTCTCTGGGCTCATCATTGTTGCCTATTTAATAGCATGGTCAGGACTGAGTATGTATCAGATTCATCTCTATAGCGGAAATATATATGAACATGTGGTTATTTAATAGCACGGTTATGTTTCATGTTGGCCAAAAGAACTATAAATAAAAATATAGAAAAATCAATAACATGAATTATGCGGGAATCCGCGCAGTCATATATTAACGAGTAGTGATTAAATTGAACTATATTTGAGTTAACTCCTCAAATACCTGGATTGACGCAAAAATAATACGAACAACCCTATGCGCTTTATTTCATTATTATCCAGCCTGCTTGTATCCCTGATTCTCGCCGGCAGTGTTACTGCTGCACAGAAGTCAGGATTCGAAAACGGGCCGGAGGCACACGATGATCAGAGTAATGGCAGTTGTGGCGTCGAAAGGCTTGTTCAGAATAACATTGATATTGCAGAAGGTATTTCACCAGCTTTGAACCCTGAAAAAATTTCGGTATTGAACTGGAATATATACAAGGGAAAGCGCGAAAATTGGGCGACCGATTTCAAGCGTTACAGTTACAGGCATGATGTTGTGATGATACAGGAAGTGCATCTGGGCGATGATTTAAAATCGATGCTTGATACCGAACACCAGTACTGGACACTGAATACCGCCTTTAATTATAAAGATAAAGCAACCGGTGTAATGACAGCATCAAGAGTCAAGCCGGTACACAGTTGTGGCCAAAGCACAGTAGAGCCTTTTATCAGGTTTCCGAAAACAAGCCTGGTCAGTTACTACCCGGTAGAAGGTATGGTCGAGAATCTTCTGGTTGCCAATATTCACGGTATCAATTTCACTTTCGGTGTTGGTGTTTACAAGGAGCAAATCGAAAAACTATATGATGTTATGAGGCATCACAATGGTCCGGTTGTATTGGCAGGCGACTTTAATACGTGGAGTGATAAGCGCATGCAAATCGTCGAAGATCTTGCGCAACGGCTTTCACTTGAATCGCTGGATTATACCAGCCATAACAGAACAATCGTTTTAGGAAATGCAATTGACCATGTGTTCTACCGTGGACTTGAACCCGTAGAACATGACACCTGGTATGTCACATCGTCAGACCATAACCCGACGCGCGTAAGTTTTCGAGTGAAAAATCATATTGTAGACAACACTGATTTGGCTGTGGGAGATATCGATGACGAAAATTGCTAGATACATGACGACTGCCTTGTTACTGGTGTCATCGTCTTTGGCCTTGGCGGGCATGCAGGATGAAATCGAGCATTTATTACGATTCGTAGAAAGTTCCGGTTGTGAGTTTGAGCGTAACGGTACGGTTTATGACTCAAAGGAAGCGCGCTCGCATATTGAAAGAAAATATGACTATATTAAATCGCGAGTCGATGAGACAGATGATTTTATCAAGTATGCCGCGACCAAAAGCAGCATGTCAGGCAATAAATACAAGGTTACATGCAATGGTAAGCAGAAGACCAGTGCCGAGTGGTTGCATGATGAGCTTTCAAGGTATCGAGCTAATCCATCCGCTGCAGTAGTGCTGGAATAGCAGGCTGATTAAAATCCCGCAGAACTCTATGGGATTCAATCAGAGTTGCTTTAATTATTATCTGTAATAGTTAGGATTTAATCTGACAGTCAGTGCCATATTAATTCAAACCAGGGCTATGGTTTTTTGATAGTTCAACAGGGATTGGACATATAAAAATACTATAGATATTTACTCTCGCAAAGCCGCCAGGCTCGCAAAGGAAAATGAATAAAACAATATATGTTCTGATGGAGCACAAAAGCACAAGTGGCATTTGTGTTCTCTGCGCCTTTGCGAGATAACAGGACGTTAAACTTCCGGCATAAGCTGGTATTCCGGCCATGAGAAAACCAACCACAATTGTCAGATCAGGTCACGACTCTAGGCATTATCGTTATTGACAGTCATCAGGCCGAACTCAAGACTTGTAAGTGTAGCAAAGCCGGTACCCACTTCGGCATAAATGTTAAAAGCCGCTTCAACACCAAGCTCTTTCAGTTTTTCAAGCTCATCCGGGTATTTAGCTGAGGCAGCAATTTTACCCTTGAAGCCGTGTTTTCTTGTTTGTTTGATTGTCGCTATCTGTGCGTTGTGATCAGGCATGACCAGCAGTGCATACTCAAGCTTGCGTGACGTATCCACACGATCCCAGAATTCGGGAGTGGTGGCATTGCCGGTAACCACATTCCTGCCACATTTCCTGTGCTCTTCTACTACAAGGTTGTCGAAGTCGACGCCCAGTACCTCGTCGGGTATCAGATCATTCATCGCATCATATACACCCGTGCCTACGCGTCCCATGCCAAATATGATCATGCGGGCATCGCCCGCATCGATAGCTGCGTCATCTGCCAGCCGCTGCGGGTTTTCAAAATTTCTCAGGACGTTTTTGAGCTTGTCATAAATCTGATTGGTGTTGGTGCTAAGCACCGAAGCGAATACAAAAGACAGTGACAGTGCGACAGCATCGACCAGCATCCACTCTGTCGGCAGCCAGCCGACACTGACCGCAATTGCTGCGACGATCAGGCCAAACTCGCTGTAGTTTCCCAACACCAGCGCTGAACGGTTAGCCGTTGTCGCCATCAGGCGGAAGCGGGTAAACAACCAGAAAAAAAGTGCAACTTTCAGCGGTACCAGAAGCAACAGAACAAGACCGGTGATAAATATCTCACCCGTTGGCAGGCCTGCAAGCCCGATGCTGAGAAAGAAAGCAACCAGGAACAGCTCCTTGAATCCGAGCAGGGTTTTTGCAAGCTCATCTGAGCGGGGATGGCCGGCAATCAGTGCACCTATAAATAATGCACCCAGATCTCCCTTGAGATTGAAAACCTCAAACATCTGGGCGCCACCCAGGGCCAGAACAAAGCCGATCAGGATCTGTAGCTCACCATGGCCGGATTTTTTCAAAAGGGCCAGGGCAGGCTTTCGCAGTAATAACAGGCCAAGCAAGGAGAACGCCCAGACTGATGGCAGTTTGCCGCCGGATGCTGCGAGAAAAATAACAGCTGCAATATCCTGGATAATAAGCACACCGATTGCGATTCGACCACAGCGTGAGCCAGACTGGCCGTTTGCCTCGAATGCCTTGACAGCGAAAACGGTGCTGGAAAAGCTGAGTGCAAATGCGATTATGGCGGCTGTCTGCAAGTCCAGCTGAACAAACAGTGACATTCCAATCGCGCCCAGCCCGAGTAATATTGCGCTGAATACAATCACGGTAATCAGCATATGCAGGGTGGCGACTCCCCAGATTTCCGCTTTCAGCAGGGTGCTGACGCGCAGTTTTAATCCAATAGTAAACAACAGTAGAGTAACGCCGAGGTCTGCCAGCTCGCCCAGCAAAGGCGTGTTCTCTGCACCCATGGCGCCAAGTGCAAAACCTGCAGCAAGGAAGCCCACCAGGGGCGGCAATCCAATGCGGTTAAACGCAAATCCGGCAATAAAAGCGATCGCTAGCATTAGCGGGTCGTGATAATCAATTGTTAACAGTAAAGATTCCATGTGCAGAATGTTGTCTCAGTTTGTACATGCGTATTATATGACTGAATACTGCTCCCGTTAAACAGCTATTGATGTAATATCCGGATTCAATCGATTTTCGTGGAATATAATCAACAGCGAGGCTTAAATGTTGGTATTTAAAAACAAAATGACTGTTCCCCTGCAAATGATTCTTTTAGCGTTGAGTGCTATTATGATGAGTGCGTGCACAACGACAGAAAACCAGGCCCAGCAAGGGCGTGTGAAGATTGAGCCGTCAATTATTGCGGTATCAACACCGGGTACGAAAATTCCGCAGGGGACTAAATTTGCCTGGCTACCGAAAGCCATAAATCTGTACAAGGACGAGCGCCTTGACAGTACAACAATTCAGTACCTGGTAGAACAGAACATCAAGTCCAACCTGGCTGATATGGGATTCCAGTTTGTCGAATCTGAGTCTGCCGCTGATTATACGATTGCCTATACCGCAGCACTTGAATCATCGCTGGATGACACGGCCATATTGCGTCGCTTTGGACTGGTGCCGGGCAATATGAGGATACCGGCTGACAACCCGATGTATGAAAAAGGCACGCTGTTGATTTATGCATTTGATAATAAAACAGGCAAAGTGATATGGCGTTCCGCCGTACAGGCCGCGGTAGATTTCTCCCTGGATAAAGAAGAGCGCAAGGAAAGAATTGAGCCAATCATTCGCGACATGTTCCGTTCGTTGCCAACTGGATAAGCGGCGATAGATGTTATTATGTTTACGGGTATTGAATTGCCACAGAGGCACAGAGTACACAGAGGCAATTTTCTTTTTTAAAACTATTAATGCCTGGCCACGGCTTTATAAACATTATTTGCCGCAAATAACGCAATTGGTTTTATTAATATATTCTCTCTGTGTGCTCTGTGCCTCTGTGGCAAATAACTATTATTTAATAAGTTCGCGTCATTTGCGTTGTTTGCGGCTTAATCACAAATACTGCAGGACAATCTTCCACTGCTGAAGTTTCTTTTCACGACTGAGGCTGGCCATGGCCGGGCTAGTCGATGGCAAACGTTTATATTCAATTGCCGAAAATTTTGCATCGAGTGTGGGCAGTATATGTTTGTGGTATTCCTGCTGTGCGCGTGCGCCATTGAAGTAGGTGGCTTTAATTAACGGGTGATCATAAAAGAACGTATTGAAATCATTCGCCACGGTTGTTTCATTCTTTATCGAGGAGTCAAGGCTGCCTTTGCGCTGGCAGGTATTGAGTACATCCCATAACGCTATCCTGTTATGTAATAACAGGGCTGTTCTTTCCTCGTAGTCCAGGTCTGACATGTTGGCTAACAGCTTTGTCATGATAAACCAGAAGCTGTTGCGTGGGTGTGCATAGTATTGTCCTGCTTCTAATGATTTTATGCTGGGCATGGAGCCCAGTATTAGAATGACTGCGTTGTTATCTGCTATTGGAGGGAAACCGGTAACAGTGCTCATTTCTTGAGCCGTTTTATCGTGCAGTACTACAGGAGTTCGAGGCGGAATGTCCCGTCATCGTCAAGCAGAAAGCAGAAGCGTCCTTGACAGTTTGTTATTCTATTCGTGAGCAATGGGTTTGTCGGTAAACAGAAAGTCTTTTAATTCCTTGTCGAACGCAGGATCTTTTCTTCGAATCCATTCCAGAACCATTGCGGCATGTTCTTTTTCTTCATCGCGATTATGTGCGAGGATGGCTTTAAGCTCTTTGTTCTTGCATGCATCAACCCGCTGGTTGTACCAGTCGACGGCTTCCAGTTCTTCCATTAACGAAGTGATCGCACGATGCATATCACGTGTTTCGTCAGATATTTCATTTATTGGTTCATGGTAGCCTTCATTTGCCATATTGCTACTCCACTAATGTCAGTAAGTCATTCAATAAATTCGAGGCGTTCTGCATATTTATCCAGGGCTTTTTGTGCGCAGGCCTGATCAATATCACCACCGGGAGCACCGGATACGCCTATTGCACCGAGACGTGCACCACCAGCAATAATTTCCAGTGCACCTTCCATTACGATAATGCCATCAAGGTGGTTCATTTCCGCTCTTATATCATTTCTTCTGTTGCGAAAATCGGCGGAGCTGGTGCCAGCCATAACAGCAAGGTTGGCTTTTTCTTCTGATATCTGCAAGGTGAAGCGGGCTGCCAGGTCATCTCGCATGGCTACGCGTAATAATCCGTTTCGATCTACGACAACAGCACTGACCTGGTAACCTTTTTTACGGCATTCACGTATAGCTTCGGCAGCCAGGTCATTTGCCAGATCAAGGCCGATGTTCTTGATGCTGAAAGCATCGTTAGCAGCGGCAGTGTTCACGGCTGTTGCAAATACGGTTAGGAAACCAATTGTGAGCTGCTTAATCACAGTGGTTACAGGTTTTTAATTTGCTTAAGTAAATCAATTTGTTTTTGAATGATGGTTGCGGAATTGTGGAACATCGTGGTTTCTTCGTCGTTCATTTCCAGCAATATAATTTTTTCCATGCCGTTGTAACCAAGTACAGCAGGAACACCGATAGCAATATCTTCGTGACCGTATTCACCTTCGAGAATACTGACAGTAGGCAGTATGCGTTTACGATTATTCACGATGGCATCGACCATTTCTGCAACAGAGGCCGCTGGTGCATCGTAAGCACTGCTGTTCTGTCGCAGGGCAAGAATTTCCGCGCCGCCGTGACGTGTACGTTCAACAATCTCGTCAAGCTTGTCTTTGGTAAGAAAATTGGAAATGGGAATACCAGCGATGGTTGTGTAGCGGTGCATCGGAACCATGGTGTCACCGTGGCCGCCTAAAACCATGGTGTTTATGTCGAGTGTTGAGTAGCCTGTTTCCATAGCAATAAAACTGGCCATGCGACTCGAATCGAGTACGCCTGCCTGGCCAAATATACGGTTTCGCGGCCAACCGGTTTTTTTCCAGGCGTAATAGGTAACAACATCGACCGGGTTGGTCACAAACAGCAACAGGCAGTCTGGCGCGTATTTCATTACATCATCCAGGATGCCATCAACGATATTGATGTTGCTAGTCACAAGATCTTCGCGCGACATGCCCGGTTTGCGCGGCAGTCCGGCAGTGACAATGATCAGATCGGAATCAGCCATCAGCGAACTATCGCTGCCACCGTACAAACGGGTATCGTATTTAAACAGCGGGGCAACTTCCTGGATATCAAGCGCAGCACCTTCAGCGGCACCCTTGTTGATGTCAAGTAAAGCAATTTCGCGGCACATGTCTTTTTCTGCGATGAACTGAGCAGCGGACTCGCCGACACGACCTGAACCTACAATGGTGATCTTGTTCATTGATAAAACCCCCGGTAGCTTATCTTTATTTTTGTTTGATGTGAGTTTAACGCGAAAGGTTCAGCAGAAGAATACTATTTAGGGCTTCTGGTTTGTTTTTGTTTTTTTGCCACAGAGGTCACGGAGAACACAGAGGTTTTTTGTTTCGTAGGAGCGACTTTAGTCGTGAGTATATTTTTATCACATTAATTCACATTTGGTTTCGCCTTGATGGCGAGTTACTTTTCTTACAACAGCGAAAGAAAAGTAACCAAAAGAACGCCGCCCCGACCAGTTTGCCCTACGGGTCCCCTC
>Ga0209271_10000678_pt1 | contig 11794 bp, 11 predicted proteins | sample tdAd002_FD_187123 | JGI IMG/M metagenome (GOLD analysis project Ga0209271, IMG submission 187123) | Marine sediment microbial communities from the Atlantic coast under amendment with organic carbon and nitrate - tdAd00.2 (SPAdes)... | ecosystem: Environmental > Aquatic > Marine > Coastal >... | reverse complement strand
GGCCAGATAATCGTCAACGGCTTCTTCAAACGCCCGACGGACTTCTTCTATAGACTGGCCGTGAAAGGAAATGATATCTCGCACATTGAGCACTCGACCGTGCAAAATCTGATCTTCCTCGTCAAAGCGAATCACAGCTTCATAATCTTTGTACTTCATGGCTCCACTCCCGCAGCTTCCAGGAACTCTTTTAAATCCCTAACCTGATACCGTTTAGCTTCATTGCCGGGGTGCGGCCGGTGAAAGTTACCGCGTACCCCATTCAACTCGAAACGAACCCGTGATCCGTTTCCCTCACGAACAACACCATCCAATACCTTTATCAGACTTTCCACTGCCGCCCATTTGATATCAACCCTAACAGGGGTTTCCCAAATGGCGTCCAGTGTCTTCTGGTGTTTCTTGTTCACGGCAGAAATAGTATCAAACTTTAGTATTAGTATCAAATAATGATATCACAATATTTGTTGCGGGAATTCGTACAACACCCAGCTATGTCAGTCATATATCCAGAAGGTTCATTGCGTTTCCTTAACGATATATAAATTGGAGTCATCCAAGCATAGTTTTCAGTCGGCGTGGCATTAGGCGTGGCAATGCCTGTATGTAATAGAATTATATAGAAACGCAGCGGCTTGCAAATCCGCCGACCTCGGTTCGACTCCGGGCGTCGCCTCCAAGTAATATCAAACACTTAGATTTCCTCACTGCTCATTACTTCACCGGACTCCGAAAATAATTCGCTTCGGCGGCTCAACCTGCTCAGGTTTTCGCCTATACAACGCCTGCATTTGCTGGCTTTTATGACCGGCTGAATTCTGTCCCTCAACCGCATTACTTACACCCTTGGCCTTCATGTCGTAGCTGTTACCGTTCACGATGCCTTTGTTCCTTCATGGCAGTGAAGCGTAGGGAAGGTTTACTTCTGATGCAAGACTGTCCAAGTCAATGAATTCAGGCGATAATTACGAGTCCGCCACCCAGAGGGTAAGTGGTTTGCCGCGGCCAAGGATCTCAATCTTTATGCGTTGGCGCTGGAGCTTGCGAACACCACACCCTGTGATCCGAAAACGCTGACAAGGGCGGCAAGAGACTGCCTCGACGCGGAACCGGAATTTGCCCTCGGTTCCGCAATGGCCGCCCTTCGTTGGTTGAGTGAGGGCTGGGGCTACGAGGTGACCAGTGCCGATGTGGTTGGAGGCCTATGATCGGGCGATGGATGCGGCATCCAGGTTGAATATCATTGACGATGTAACCGATCAGATTCGGCAACTCGTCGAGTCGAATGAGAGTGCGTCAATGCTGTTCGTTCGACAGGCTTTGCACGGACGGATGTGCGTGCATCCTTCATCGGTTAACGAGATGTGTGCGAGCAAATCATGAACTGTGAGCGTGCAAACTTTGGAAAAGGAAAGCACCAATCTGCGTTCCACCCACGTTCCACTGGCGTTCCACAAAAGCGACATTCAGAGACAATGGCAGACAACGGAATGAAATATCAGGCATTAAAAAAGCACTGTAAACACAGTGCCTTTCGAGGTTTCTGGTGGTCTGTGATAGCCTGGTAACTTGGTGCCGAGGAGAGGACTTGAACCTCCACGTGAGTTGGTACTTCGGAGTTTCTGGATTATCACTCACCTTTTTCCGCTACTCGACCTCAATATGGAACACTTGAGACTCCGTAGGAGTCCTTCATCAGCAGGTTCCGAACGACTTTGCCGCAACGCCGCCTGATGACATTCAGCGCCCCAGACTCAAGGATCCGTTACTGGTACTTTGGAGAGGTGCGTCTAAAAGGTTATTGGATACTCTTTGGTTCCGGTCATAAGCTAAAAAAAGCTGTCAAAAAAGCTGTCATTACGAGCGCAAAAGCAGGCAAATTCATGTCACATTAGCGCGCTAAGCGCGCTGTAAGTGATTGAAAAAAAAATTGTAAAAATGGTGGGGCGGCGGGAATCGACCCCGCGTCCGAATGCATTCCACGTCTGGCTATGTATGCTTATTCAGTATGCTGAAATGTTACCATCAGAAAATCGCACGAGTATTTTGACCCCGCGGGGTCCATATATGCAGGGTAGGGTACTTTTTTCGACTTGCAGTGCTTGGAGGTAATCCACATGAGCAATGAAAACAATGAATCGAAGGCCCCTGAAGAACCGTCAGGACAAACGGCAGGCAGCGACGATTCATCGGGTGTAACCGCTGATCCACTGGGAGATCCCTCCCGACGGCTGTTTTTCAAACGGGCCGCGGTGGGCGGCGGAGCGGCACTGCTGGGTGGGGCCGGCGCCTATGGCGCCGCCAGGCTCTCATTGCAGGGCCGGCCTTCAGATGATTACCCGATGATCGATGAAAAGCTCTTCAAGCCCAAGGACCAGCGCGACGTGGTGTTGAACTTTGTTTCCAGCAAAGCCCTCAACAAGAAACATCCTGAGCGTAATGAGCAATACAACCGGCTGCAAAACAAGGAGTTCAACTGGGTCAGGGGCATTATCGACATGTACAGCAAACCCTGGGATAACAGCAAGCCCGGTTATACTCAAATGGACCGGGCCCTGCAGAAGGCTGGCTGGGAACCGCTGAACATCGCCGGCAGTCGCCCGGCCGCCAATTTACAACCCAACACACCCTTCCACAGCTGGGATCAGTCTGATGTGGAAAAAGAGCAGTATCAGTTCAAGAGTAAAAAGGAAGCCAGCGATGCGATAAAAAGTGCCGCACGCGTGTTCGGGGTCGTCAAGTGTGGTATCGCCCGGCGCGACAAGCGCTGGGATTACGACCCGCTTTACGACATAGAGAACGAGAAAGAGTTGTCCTGGGCGAAGGACTTCCCCTTCGAGCCAAAAACGGTCATCGTCATCCTGCTACCGATGGATTACGACTGTATCGCGACAGCCCCAGCCTGGACCGCCGACGGAACCGCCGCCGACGGTTATTCGCAAATGGGGGTGAAAGCCACCCAGATGGCGAAGTTCATAAAGGGTCTGGGCTACCACGCGGTCGGCGCCGGTAATGATCTTGGCAGCAGTGTTCCCTATGCCATCATGGCCGGACTGGGCGAAGGTGGCCGCAATGGCGCGTTGCTCGCCCCCGGCGTCGGGCCACGTGTGCGCATCGCCAAGATTTATACCGACTTTGATTTCGTTGAATATGACCAGCCGCACAGCTGGGGCATCACCGAGTTCTGCCTCAGTTGCGGCAAGTGCGCCGACGCCTGCCCGAGTGACGCTATTCCCAAACTGGAAGATAAAAACGGGGGCTACGGTTTCCAACCCAGCTATGAATTCAGCGATGAGCCGGGCTATACCTGGAACAATCACCTTGGCATCCGAAAATTCTACAGCGATGCCAAGAAGTGCTACAACTTCTGGGTAGAAAACGGCGGTGCCTGCAGTGCCTGCATCGCCAGCTGCACGTTCAACGAACCGGATTACTGGCATCACTGGTTCATTATGGCGATCACACCCTGGACGCCCAAGCCGCTGCACGCAGCGATGGCGTTATCCCACCCGGCATTTGGCTATGGCCATACCAATGATCCGAAAAAGGCCGAGAAGTTCTGGAAGAGCGGCGAGGGCATGCGCACCAATGTCGATCTGAAAAACAACATCGGCACATCGAATAAGAGTTGAGGAGATACGACGATGGAACTTATGCAATGGTTTTTCATGGGTGTTCTGTTCACCCTGAGCGTAGTCGGTCTTGCCTACCTGTCCATAGTGGTCCGGCTGGAGTGGTACACCTGGGCCGGCCTTATCACCGGCGCCATTCTGGTGCTGTTCGGTATCGGCTGGGCCGGCGCCTCTTTCATGGAAGGAATAGCGCAGTCCGGCGCCATGGGGCTGATGCTTTTCAGCGGCGGCGGCGTAGTTCTGATGGTTCTGACTTGGCGTTATCTGGTGGCACCGGTATTAGCGAAACGATCAAACAGCTGACCCTGTAGGAGCGCCGGCCTTCGGCGCGATTGTGTGGATGACCTATCGCGGTCAGGAGACCGCTCCACAACAAACGGGCAAGAACAAAGCAAAGGAATAACGCTGAACAATGGCATCAACGACGAACGAAACAACCTCCCATTGGGGACGGATTATCGAAGCGCTGGCATGGGCTTCGCTGCTGGTCGCCTTCATCATCGGGCAGATCGCCGCACAGACAGACTACGAAGCGTTGCTGAAGCAGGCGATGCCCGATGTGAAACTGACGCGCTCACAGGCTAACCGGGACCTTCCGGTGGTGTATCGCATGGAATCCGCTGACACGAAATCAACGGATGCAGTGGTCATCTCAGAGGGCGTCGGTTATGGCGGTCCGCTGGTTGTCGGCATCAAGGCCCGGCGCACCGATGACGGCGCACGGCTAAACGAAATCCTGGTGTTGAGTCACAAGGAAACCCCCGCCTTTATGCAACGCATCAACCAGTCCAACTTCTTCCGGCAATTTGCCGGTAAGAGCGTCACTGACAACTTTATTGTCGGCGATGATATCGACGCAGTATCGGGCGCAACCGTGTCATCAGCGGGCTTCACCGCGGCTATCCGCGAGGCGGTCCACCTGGGTGCAGTGCAGCACCTGAATCTTCCGCGCACCTGGACAGAGCCAGGTTGGGACATTGGAATCAATGAAGTGATACTCGTTGCGCTGTTTGCACTGGCTTTTTTCGGGGCCTACCGCCGCGACAAACCGGCGAAGTATGCGCGCATGGTCGTCATGGTCGGCACACTGGTATTCGTCGGCTTCTACGCCAACGCTTCGCTGAATCTCGGCAACATTGCCGGCATTTTCATGGGTTACATACCGAGCCCGAAACAACACCCCATGTGGTGGATTATGATCGCCGGGGCCCTGGGCAGCGTGGTGATTCTGGGGCGTAATATCTACTGCCACCAGATCTGTCCCTTCAAGGTGGTTCAGGACCTGTTGCAGAAGATCAGCGGGGTCAAGCTGCGCATCAAACCGGAAGTACAGCGCCAGTCCCGGGCGCTGATCTTCTTTCTCAGCTGGATTGCGCTGATGCTGATCTTCCTGTCCGCTCACCCGGCGCTCGGTTCCTATGAACCGTTTGCCATGATGTTCTCGCTCGAAGGACTGGGTATTCAATGGTACATCCTGCCGGCTTCGATACTCGGGTCGCTGTTCGTACCCAGTTTCTGGTGTCGGCTATTTTGTCCGGTGGGCCTCTACCTGAATGAGATCGTGCGTATGCGCCGGGCGGTCCGAGAGCGGTTGTTCGGGGGTGGCGGAAAACCGCCATCGGCGACAGGCGAAACGATCAAGGTCGAAAAGGAATAGCCGCATGGTGAAACGCAAAGACAATCCCTGGCAATTCAAATTCAGTTTCGCACTGGCCATTCTCATGCTGTTCCTGGTGTTCGGTTATTTCACCCAGTCATTTCTGGAGATTCGAAAGGTTAAGCCGGTGAGTGTCGCAATTGAGCGTATCAGCGGAGAATCCACAGACTCAGACATCAGCTCAAAGACGGCTACCGAAGTGGAAACAGAGAACAAAGCGGTATCTGACCAATGAACACCCAGGCGACAAAGCATCATCCCTGCGTATCAGGCAACCCAAGCTAACAGCGGAGATCCTTGAATGTTTCTCGACTACTTTTCACTGATCCTCATGATCATCGTGTTTCTTATACTGGTCTACGCCGCCATCTACATCCACGACATCCCCTATGAGATGGCCAAGAAACGCAATCATCCGCACCAGGACGCCATTCATGTGGGTGGCTGGTTGAGCCTGTTCACGCTGCACGCCATCTGGCCCTTCCTGTGGATCTGGGCGACGCTTTACAAACCGGGGACCGGCTACGGTTTCGGCTCTGGCAGCGCCGATACTGGAACGAGCAATGCCGAGTTGGATGAGCTAAAGCACACCATTAGCGCACTGCAAGCTCGCGTTACGTCGCTTGAAGGTCGATCAGACAGGGAGGACACACAATGATCGATCTGATGATTATCATTTATGCGGCAATCCTCTGGGTTGTTTTCAAGGTATTCAAAGTTCCGCTCAATAAATGGACGGCAACAACGTCAATTCTCATCGGCTTTTTCGGTATCGGCTTTATTGTGCTGGTGATGAATTACTACCATCCGTACAGCCGGGAGGCACGGCTCTATTACTACACGACGCCAATTTACTCCCGTATCGATGGAAGGATCGTGGAGGTCCCAGTCGAGAGGAACGCCCCCCTGAAGAAAGGCGATGTGCTGTTTCGTTTCGACCCGCGTCCTTTCGAATACAAAGTGGAAAACCTGAAGGCTGAAATTGAACAGGGAGAGATCGAACGGGACAGGAGCAAGGAGGAATATGATCGAAGTCTGGAAGTATTAGGAAAGGGAGCGGGATCGGAGCGGGAGGTGCAGCGCTGGCGTATTAAGTACCAGACCGCAATCACAGACATAGAAGCGGCCCAGGCGAAGTTGGATAGAGCGCTGTATGACCTGGAGCAGGAAGTCGTGGTGCGGGCTCCGACCAACGGCTACGTGACTCAGGTACGAATCCGTCCAGGTATGGCAATCGTGGCATCACCGCAGTTGATGGCGGCACTAACCTTTATTCATGCCGAGGACCAGGAGCTTGTTGCAGCCTTTCCACAGAACGGGCTTCAGAACATCAAAGCTGGTTACGAGGCCGAGATTACCTTCGACGCAATCCCGGGGCGGGCTTTCAAAGGTAAGGTCAAACAAGTACTCACTACGGTAGCCCAGGGGCAACTATTACCCAATCCCAGTGGAAAGCTGATCGACTTCGATGAAATCGCCATGCTGAATAGGCAGGGGCGTGTTCCCGTGAAAATCGAGATATCGGACGACCTTTCCGAATTCCAGTTGCCCGCAGGAGGTAAAGCCGAGGTAGCCGTATACAGTGAGCATTGGCAGGCGGTCTCTATTGTTCGCCGGATTCTGCTACGTATGAAAAGTTGGCAGAAGTATGTGTTCATCGGCGGCTGAGAAGATTTCGTAGAAGTCGCGATAATTAATGGTTTAAGCAGATGGCCATACTTGAAGAGCACGGCGAACAGGCGGGTTCCTCGGATTGCGAGCACCAGGCAAGATGGAATACTTCACTACACAATACTTAATCTGGGCGGTCGCACTGGGGGCGGTCAGTGCTGTCTCACTACCCCTGGGTTCGGTCCTGGGACTGCAGACAAAGCCTCAGCCAGTCTACATCTCCGTGCTCACGGCGTTTGGTGCCGGTGCGCTGATCGCGGCGTTATCGGTAGAACTGGTGGCGCCGACCCTTTTCGCACTCGAAGCGAGCGCCGGGGCTTCACACCACGGTAACCCTTACACCAATTTTTATGCGCTCGTTACGGGCGCTGTTATCGGTGGCGTCCTGTTCGTTGTGCTCGACCAGCTGGTGAATGCCCATGGCGGGTTCCTGCGGCGAACGTCAAGCACGATCGCCTACTTCACCGCCCGGCAGCACAAGCGACAAATGGAACTGCTGCAGGCGCTGTCACGTTTCCCTTTGCTCAAGGACCTGTCTCCCGAACATATCAATTCACTCATTACCATGATCCATCCGGTAAGATTTGATGCCGGTGACGTCATCGTCAGGCAGGGTGACACCGGCACCGAGCTCATCTTCATCATCAACGGCACGGTCGACGCGCTCAGTAATACCGGTCTGAAAGCCGAATTCGGACCGGGGAACGTGGTGGGCATGATCCCACTCATCATGGGAGCCCCTCATCCGGGCACATTGACCGCCAGGGATGATGTCACCGGGTACTCGCTGGCTAAGCTCGACTCCGACCGACTTCGCGCCCTTTCGCCAGCGTTCGATAAGGCTGTCCGCGAGCTGACAACCCAGCGTCTGGAGTACATCGAGAAGCTGATCGCCGCCCGCGACCAGCAGTCCATCCAATGGCTCCGGCAGGCCGGGCACGCGCTCAAGACCGGCGCCCAGATACCGGATGCCCTACAGTTGCAGAAAGCAAAAGAGGAACATAAAGGCGCTCCGCTCGCCATTTGGCTCGGAATCCTGATCGATGGAATCCCGGAGAGCTTCGTGATCGGCGCCGGCCTGCTAGTCCTGCTTCAGACCAAGGTGCAACTTCTGGGCTCGCTCAGCTTCGGCGACATCGTCCCATACACGCTGATCGCCGGTTTGTTCCTTTCCAACTTTCCCGAAGCCCTAGCCAGTTCAGCAAACATGCGCCTCCAAGGCTGGGAAAAGCAGAGAATATTTCTGCTGTGGTTGTCGCTGATGATTATCACGGCGGCAGGTGCGGGAGCCGGTTTCCTACTTGCAGATGCGCTAAGTCACGCCTGGCTGATATTTGCCGAAGGCCTGGCGGCAGGCGCAATGCTCACCATGATCGTCGCCGCGATGATTCCTGAGGCTGTTCACATGGGAAATTCCAACACGGTGGGTTTGAGCACCCTCGCCGGCTTTCTTTCGGCCATTTCCTTCAAGCTCCTGGAATAGAGGCGGGGCCAGCTGCCGAAGAGGCGCTGGCGGGAAGAGAAGTTCAGCTGTTTGCTGTCGTGCGTCACCTGCTGTTGTGCATGAAGAGCTGGCAGAAGTATGTATTTATCGGCGCTTGAAAAGATGTTTCAGTAATCGACAAAAAAACGAATGAGGAGATATCTATGCTTGAGGAAGCCCAATATTACTTTCAGAAAGCGGCGGATGTGCTGAATCTATCAGACCGGATCCGGGAGATTTTGTGGACCCCGATACGGGTGGTGAAGGTTGATCTGGTCGTGGACGATGACGAAGGCCGTCTCCAGCACTATATGGGTTACCGGGTACAGCACAATAAGGCACGCGGACCTATGAAGGGCGGGTTGCGTTTTCACCCATCCATGGACGAGGATCATGCCGCAGCGCTCGCCAATCTGATGACATGGAAAACCGCTGTCGTGGATGTGCCATTTGGTGGTGCCAAAGGTGGTATCAATTGTGACCCGCTTCAGATGAGTGAACGTGAACTGAACGCCGTGACTCGCCGGTTCGTGGAAGAGACCAAGGAGGTCATCGGACCGACAACTGATATACCTGCCCCCGATGTGAACACCAATGCGAAAGTCATGGGCTGGATCATGGATGAGTATTCCAAGTATGCCGGTTTCTCGCCCGGGGTGGTGACCGGCAAACCCCTGCACCTGTTCGGTTCCGAGGGTCGCGAAGAGGCGACCGGGCGTGGCGTTATGGTGGTCCTCGAAGAAGCATTGAAGGAGCGTGGCAAATCGTGGGGTGATATTCGCGTTGCCGTGCAGGGATTCGGCAATGTCGGTGCTAACGCGGCACGTCTTATTTCGGAACAGGGTGCCAGGATCGTTGCTGTTGCCGATCACATGGGCGGCGTAAGCAACGACAACGGGCTCGATATCAACGCGCTTTGTGACTGGGTAAATGAACACCGGACAGTCAAGGGATTCGCTGGTGGCGAACCCTTCAACGGGCCGGAAGTGATTGCCTGGGATGTGGATGTGCTGATACCAGCGGCGCTGGAAGACGCGATCACAGAACAGAACGTCGATGGTGTCAAGGCGGATATTGTTGTGGAAGGCGCTAATGCCCCGACCTCACCCGCTGCGCATGACGCACTGGTGCAACGCGGGGTACTTGTTGTCCCCGATATCCTCGCCAATGCAGGTGGTGTGACGGTGAGTTACTTCGAATGGGCGCAGAACATCCAGCAGTTCCGCTGGCAGAAAGATCGTGTCGATCGGGAACTCACGGACATCATGCGCAAAGCCTACGCTGCAGTACGGGAAATGGCCGAAGAAAAATCCATTGATATGCGGACCGCGGCATTTGTACTGGCAATCCGCCGGGTGGGTGAAGCAGCCAAGGCGAGAATGTATATAAAAGAAGAGATTCAATTATAGATGGCGAGTGTCTGGATACATGATCCGCTCCGAAGTAGAGGGAAACCGTGATGCGTTGTGCTGAGCTGTTTATTCGCTGTCTGGAAAATGAAGGCGCTGAGTATATATTCGGAATCCCCGGGGAAGAGAACCTGGACGTCATGGATGTGCTGCTCGACAGCAGCATCCGTTTCATCACCGTGAGACACGAGCAGGGCGCAGCCTTCATGGCCGACGTGTACGGCAGACTGACCGGGCGTCCGGGGGTATGTCTGGCGACACTCGGCCCCGGTGCAACCAATCTCATCACGGGCGTAGCCGATGCAAATATGGACAGGGCCCCGATCATCGCCATCGCCGGGCAAGGTTCCACGCACCGCCTGCATAAAGAAAGTCACCAGATCCTCGACCTGGTCAACCTGTTCAAGCCTATCTCCAAATACGCGACCCAGATTCGTGAGGCGGAGATCGTTCCCGAGGTCGTACGCAAAGCCTTCAAGGTAGCCAAGGTAGAGAAACCGGGTTGTAGCTTTATTGACTTTCCAGAGAATATCGCAGCAGAAGAGGTTGAAGGGAAACAGCCTCTCAAGGTACAGGATCCGTTACCTCCGCTACCGCCTGAGGAGAAACTGAAACAGGCCGCTGAGGTCATCAGCAATGCCAGCTTTCCATTGGTAATGGCAGGCAACGGAGCAATCCGTGCAGGTGCCGGCGAAGTACTTAAGGCATTCGCCACAAAGTTGGGTATCCCGGTCACCATGACGTTCATGGCCAAGGGTATCGTTCCACGCGGCCACCCAATGTCGCTGGGAGCGGTCGGTCTTTCTTCTCATGATTATGTAGGTTGCGGATTTGATCGCGCCGATGTGGTGATTTGTGTCGGCTATGATCTCGTCGAATACCACCCGCATCTCTGGCATCGCAACCCGGAGCAGAAGATCGTTCATATCGACTCCCTGCCTGCCGAAGTGGATGAGCATTACATCCTGGAAGTCGGTGTGGTCGGAAACATCGGAGCGACATTAAACGGCCTTGCGAAACGGGTAACACCGCGTACTGGCAACTGGGCCGACCCACTGCGGCAGGCGATGTTCAGGGAAGCTGACGAGCATGCAGAGGATGATCGTTTTCCTGTCAAGCCACAAAAAATACTCTATGACCTCCGTCATGTACTTGATGCCAAGGGCATTCTCATCTCCGACGTGGGTGCACACAAGATGTGGATCGCCCGTCTGTGGCAGGCCTCCGCTCCCAATACCTGCATAATTTCAAACGGTTTCGCGGCTATGGGTATCGGTGTACCAGGTGCGGTCGCCGCCAAACTCGCCTATCCCGACCGTCAGGTAGTCACCATCACGGGTGATGGCGGCTTCCTCATGAATTCACAGGAAATCGAGACGGCGGTACGTCTGGGTCTTACGTTCGTGATTCTGGTGTGGAACGACAGCAAGTACGGCTTGATCAAATGGCACCAGGATCGACGTTTCGGTCGCAACAGTAACATCGACTTCAATAACCCCGATTTTGTTCAAAATGCCGAGAGCTTGGGCGCACGCGGATTCCGGGTGCAGTCGGCAAATCAACTGGTGCCTTTACTCAGGGAAGCGCTGCAGTGTGGCACCGTAGCCGTCGTCGACTGCCCCGTCGACTATGCTGAAAACATGAAGCTGACGGAAAAACTGGGCGAACTGGTCTGTCCGATCTAATGCAGGGTTACCTATGGCTTGTTGGTTGGCTATCGAAGCCATTGAAGATGGCAGAGGCGTCGTGTACCGTTCAGGCGTTCGAAATTCTATATGGTGCATGCTAGGCGTCATGCCAAGGGGGGGCAATGAGCGAGAAACGGACAATGGTGATTCATTTCAATGACGCTACAGAAATTTCCTTTGTTTTTCCCAAACAAACAGATGATTTCAGTGTTGCTCAGAAAGTTAGGGAAGTGCTGGGTGGACAGCAACTTGTT
>Ga0209271_10000677_pt1 | contig 11797 bp, 13 predicted proteins | sample tdAd002_FD_187123 | JGI IMG/M metagenome (GOLD analysis project Ga0209271, IMG submission 187123) | Marine sediment microbial communities from the Atlantic coast under amendment with organic carbon and nitrate - tdAd00.2 (SPAdes)... | ecosystem: Environmental > Aquatic > Marine > Coastal >... | reverse complement strand
ATAAAAAAATTAAATTTATGAGTGAAAATAAAATGAAAATCAAAAATAATAATTTACATATAAGATTTGATTATATGTCATTCAGTTTTTTATAAAAATATATTAAAAAATATTTTAAAATTTAATTAATATTATATATTAAAATATGGAAGAATTAAATACAGTATTAAAAAAATTAGAAGAGTTATGTCAACAAGAAAGAAATAAAAAGATAAAGAAAAGAAATTTAAAAGTAATAAAAGAAGAAGTAAATGATAACAATGGTGGGATCAAAATGTTTTTGAGAGCAAGAGACAAATTTTTATATAAAAACAACCTTCGTCTCAAATCAGCAAGAATGGCAGCACCGAAAAAACCAATATCAGAAAACTTTGATGAAATGTATGAAGAAGAACAAAAAAAAATTTTTAAAAAACCTTGGTCAAAATTAAACAGAGTCATGAAAATGAACAGATTATATAGATATTTAAAAATACGAAAAAATGAGTTAGAATGGGAATTAGAGGAATATGAAGAAAAATTAGAATTTGTAAAAGATAAATTAGATTTAAATGGTTTGAGAAAAGATGTAGAATATGATGAAGAATTGGGAGAAGTTAAAAATTGTTGGCTGATAGATGATAAACCAGAAGAGGAAAAAAATTAAATTAAAAATTTATAAAAAATAATATAACAAATTAAATATAATTTATTATATTATAACTATTATAATGATTATTGTAATATTAACTATAATTTTAATATTAGCAATGTTAGGTATAATATATTATAAAAAACATATTGAACCATTTAAACAAATATTTCATCAATTACCACAAGAACAAGAACAATATATACAACAAGAACCAAAAATTGATTGGAGTATTCATCAACATATAGGATGGCTACAGACGGGGGAATCATTTAATAATTTAAATTTATATTTCAATCAAACAAATGCAACTTTTTGTGCTTTACCATTAAATCATAATCAACTTCATAGTAATTTTATACAATTAGGAGGAGAAATACCAAAAGATGGAACAATAATACAAATAGAAGGTATAAATCATACAGTTGAATTAGAGAAGATAGAAGAATAATTATTTCTTATTTAAATAAACAAAACCCATTAAAATGATTATTTTTTATATAATTACCATTATCATATGATTTATTACAGAACGCACAAAAAGTCTTTTTAACATTCTTTTTCTTACCATATTGTGGATGATTTTTCCCTGAATTTAAAATACTTAATTTACGTTTTGTTTCTTCTTTCATTTTTTTTCCTTTGTTTATAATACTCAATTTTTGTTTTGTTTCTTCACTCATTGGTTTCTTTTTTTTACCCTTTAATTTTTTACTTATTTTATCTTTTGTTTCTTGTTTACGTGATTGTCCCTCAATGAAACCATCTCTGCCATTTTCAAGTTTTAAATTAAAATATTTTTTGTTTTTTCTAATATCATTTTGTAAAGAAAATTGTATTGCAAACCACGAACAAATTTCTTTATTTTTAAATTTATATGTAAATAAATCATCATATCCCATATTATGTTCTTTTAAATGAACCACCCAATCTTTTCCACTTCCTTTATATTTATTTATATTTTGTATTGTTTTTCCAAAATATAATTTTTCACATCCACATAAACATTTTTTTAAATAAAGTGTGGTTTCCATCATATAATATAAAATATATTTATATATTTTTAAATCATTAATTTATTTCATATTTTTAATAAGTTTAATGATTTCTTTCATTGTTAAACTTTTTGTTTTATTATTTTTATTAATAGTTGTTTTAATACCTAATTTTTGTGCGTAATTAATTAATTGTTTTTTATTTAATTTACTTAAACTAATCTTTTTTTCATCATTACAATTTCTATCAATATCTTTATATGCTTTTAAACCTTTTTTAATCATTCTATTTGTTAATGGATTTTTAACCTTATTATTTTTAACATTATTTTTATTAATATTCCATTTATCACATATTTCTTTTTTTGATCTAATAGATAACTTTTTAATATTCTTTCTTGGATCTTTATATGTTTTCTTTTTAGGTTTAGGTGTTTTAGGTTTTTGAAAATCTTTTAATACAATAATTTGAAATTTTTTTAAATCGTATTTCCTATATGTTTTGAAGTGTGCTCGTTTTTTCAATTCATTAAAAACAAAGTTATTTGGAACTTTTAAAACTATTAATGTAGCATTATTACCGAAACTATTAACAACATCAGATAATGGTTTACCAGATAAGTATAAATTCATTTCTTTTTTAAATTTATATGACTTGCCTTCCCAAGGTGCATCAATGAATATAACATCTTGTTTTAGTGTTTTCATAACTTTTAAACAATCACCTTTATTAATATTACAATTTTTAACATTAGCAACAGTTAAATTGTGTTTTAAATAATTATATCTGATTTCATCCATTTCAATCGCATTTACTTTTTTGAAATTTTTAGCGAAAGATATAGTATCAGCACCAACACAAGAACAAGCATCTGTTATAGTAATATCATTTGAATCAATATTTTCATTTATAATATTAATTATTTTTTTAGCATATACAGCAGGGGTTACAGAATAAACTGCTTCAGCATCTAATTTTAACTTTCTTAAATTAAACATTTTAACATACTTGTTGCCGAATAAATATTTCAACTTACCAAGATCTAACTTAATACGTTGTGAATTTGGTGTTTTCTTTTTCATAGAAGGCATAATAATAATCTATATTATAAGTATTAAATTAAATTTATAAAAATTTACTTTTTTAATAACCTATAATGAAAAAATATAAATAAATAATATGAAATATAAATAATGTTTAAATTTTAAAAAAAATATAGACTATAATTAGAAAAGATAAATAATAATTTAATCCAATTTAAAATTTATTTTTAATATTGTATTAAATTATAATATTAAAATGAAAACGGTTATATCATTATTAACTTTGATACCTTCAATGTTTTGTAAAACTTTTACAACAAATAAATTATTTAATCATTATATAAGACCAAAATGGGCAGGAGATATTACAATTACATATAACGAACACATTGAAAGTATAGAAGGAATTATTATACCAATATCAACGAGTGGAAGACATAATGCTCCATCACCTTTTAATAAAGATTGTAAAACTGGCTATATATATAATTTAGATAGAGGACATATAATGGCTTTGAGTAATGGTGGACCTGATATATCTGAAAATATTGTTCCACAATATAATACTTGGCAACGTCCTGGTGGTGAATGGTATAAATTAGAAAGAGAAATACATAATTTAGTATCAAAAGAATATGAATGGAATAATATAATACATCCAGAAAATGAATTGGAAAAATACGAACCATTAAATAAAGCATATTGGAAAATAAATCTTTTATATAAAGATGTATGTTCAATTGGTGATAATGAATGTAATTGTCAACCTTACAAATATGATGGATATGTAAAAACAAAGGATGTAAAATATAATTTTGAAATTATTAATAATGGAGAATATACATTTGAACTAGAAATAGCAGAAATAGAGGATCATAATTATATGATAATATATGTATTGTTGATAATAATAACGTTTATTATAATTAGTGTTTTTTATTATAAAAGAAATAAAAATTATGTTATATTAAAAGAATTAGAATATAATAATGATTTAGAATTAGGAGAAAAAAATTAAGATTAAAAAAAATCTTGACTATATTTTATAAAATATGTTCAAGATAATAGTAGCAAGAGATTTAAATATGGGAATTGGATTAGATGGAGAATTACCTTGGGCTATTATGGAGGATATGAAACATTTTAAAAACTTAACGAGTAAAACAAAAAATGAGAATAAACAAAATTGTGTAATAATGGGAAGAAAGACATATGAATCAATACCAGAGAAGTATTTTCCCCTAAAAGATAGAATAAATATAATATTATCAAAAACACTTAAAAATATAGAAAATGGAGTAGTATTAGGTTCTATTGATAGTGTATTAAATTATGTTAATAAAAATAAGAAACAAATTGAGTCAAGTTATATAATAGGTGGACAGAACATTTATATTGATTTTTTAAATATGGGAGTAGTATCAGAAATATTTGAAACAGTAATTGAGGGTAGATATGAATGTGATAGATTTTTACCAGTATTTAAAAATAATTATAAATTAATTAAGAAAACAAATACTTATTTAAAAGATTTGAAAAGTAATAAAAATGTAGTAGTTAACTTTAATCATTATATTTGTGAGAATAAAGAAGAAAGAAATTATTTAAATTTAATGGATAGAATATTAAAAGAAGGATTAGATAAAGGAGATAGAACAGGAACAGGAACATTATCATTATTTGCTGAAACATTAAAATATGATATACGAGATGGGAAATTACCAATATTAACAACAAAATTAGTACCATTTAGATTAATAGTTGAAGAATTACTCTGGTTTTTAAAAGGAAATACAGATGCTAGAAAATTACAAGAAAAAAGAGTAAGAATATGGGATGGAAATACTACAAGAGAATTTTTAGATAATAGAGGATTAAATAATTTACCAGTAGGTGATATTGGAGCAGGTTATGGACATCAATTAAGATATTTTAATGCTGAATATAAAACTTGTGATGAAAATTATGAAGGTCAAGGAGTAGATCAATTAGAATATGTAGTTGATTTATTAAAAAATAATCCTACAAGTAGAAGAATATTATTTTCATATTGGAACCCGTGTCAATTGAAGGATGCTGCTTTACCACCTTGTCATTTGTTATATCAGTTTTATGTTAATCCAAAAACAAAAGAGATATCAAGTTGTTTATACCAAAGGTCAAGTGATTATTTTTTAGCAAATAACTATAATGCTGTATCAGCAATAGTTTTAACAACTATCCTTGGTAAAATGTGTGGATATAAACCAAAAGAGTTTACTCACTTCATGGCTGATACACATATATATAAAAATCATATAGAACAATGTAAGGAACAATTAAAAAGATTACCAAGTATTCAACCAAGATTGGAATTAAATAAAGAAATAAATAATATAAAAGATATTGAACAATTAGAATATAAAGATTTTAAATTGATAAATTATTTCCCACAAAAAGCAATTAGAGGAAAAATGAATTAAAATAAAATAAAATAATTTATTTTTAAAATATATTATCATATCATATATAAAATAATATATAATGGCTGATCATTTTAAAGGAGCAAAAGTAATAACTTTATCAAAAAAAGATTTTGATAGTTCAATGAAATTAAAAAAGAAACCAGGTAAAAATACTTTGATTGTTTTTCATGCAAATTGGTGTGGATTTTGTTTACAGTTAGCACCAGTATATAAACAATTATCATCAAAAACAAAAGTATATTCAATTGAAGCAGATTTACCAGGAAGTTCAGAAATATTTCAACATTATCAAATACAAGGATTTCCAAGTATTAGATATATGGATAAAAATGGTAAAATAGATACAGAAAATTATTATGGAGAAAGAGATGTAGCATCAATGATAAAATATATCAAAGAAAAATCAACATCAGGAGGAGCAAAAAGAAAAGCAGCAAAAAAACCAGCAAAAAAACAAGTAAAGAAATGTGTAGGAAAAGGATGTAAAGGAAAATGTTCAGGAAAATGTAAAAAACAAAAAGGAGGATGTTCAGGAGGAAAATGTTCAGGAGCATGTAAAGGAGGAGCATGTAAAGCACATAAAGGAGGAGCAAAAAAGAAAAGAGGAAGAGGAAGACCAAAAGATACAACAATGAAAAAAATTAAAAAGAAAGTACAAAAATCATTAAAGAAAGTCAAAAAAATGTTAGGAGGAAAGAAAAAGAAAGTAGCAAAGAAAACTATTAATAAAAGAAAACCAGCAAGAAAAACAATTAAAAAAAGAGGAAAAAAATAAAATATAAAATGTATGGATATATTATATATAGTAATAAAGTTTTTTATATATAATGGCCGAAATTGTAACCATTAAAGAAATACGTGATGGTATAGAAATGAATATGCAAGAACATATTTACAAAAAATTCTTTGAATTACCAGAAGAACTAAGAGAAATGTATTTAAGAATTTCAAGTGAATGGTTAGATGAAAAAATAGTAAAAAAAAAATTTAATCTAGAACATATTGGTGTAATTTATGTGTTAAGTGCTCTTGTTATAGGAACACATATTTTAGAAGAAACAACAGTTGCAAACGCAACAGCTAAAGCACAACCAATAGTCAAACAATTAGCACGAGAATTAGATATTAAATTGAAACCAGTTCTAAAAGAATATAAAAAAATTCAAAGAGAAAGAAAAGCTGAAGAAAAAAAGAAAAGAGAAGAAGCTAAAAAGAAATTAGAAAAACAAATGAAGGAAGTTAATAAAAATGCTAAAAAAATGGCAAAATTAGCAATTGAAAAAGAACAAAAACGAACAAGAAATACATTCTGTAAAAATACAATAGAATTTATTACACAAGAAGACGTAGAAGATATACCAACAAAAGATTTAACTTTCATTAAGTTGGATAAAGCTATTTTCTGTTTAGATAAAGATTCATTTAAAAATATGGTTAAGTACGCAAAAGGTCAAAAAGTAAGAGGGGCTTGTAAACCACCAGCACCAGGAAAACCATTAGATTGTAAATGGTTCTACCCAATTAATATAGGACAAAATGTATATATTAGTGAAGATAATTATAAAAAAATCAAGTTAGATAAAAGAAAGTTTTCTTTAAAAAATAAGAGAGTAGTAGATTTCACAACAGGGCTTCATATAATGAGTGAAAAAAGTGGAAAAGATAATGTTTATGATTTAGTTCCAGAAAATTTCAGTATTGAAAAAGTAAAGAAAACAATAAAGAAAAAGGTAGTAAAGAGAAATATAAAACAACAAAAAGGAGCAGGAAAAAATAAAAAGAAAGGAGGAGCAAAGAAAAGCAAAGTATCAAAAAAATCAAATAAAAAATCTTTAAAGAAAACAAAATCCTTAAAGAAACATAGAAAAAGAGTTTCTAAAAAATAATTTATGATAACCATAATAAAGTTATAATAGATATACAAACAAGATATGTATTATAACCTAAAAACACAGGAATCATATTAATAATTCCATCATTATTAGTTTCCATAAAATTAGCATGAACGCATAAAGCATCATAATAAGATAAATAAGAAATCATAATAATTCCAAATAAAATAGCGAAATATAAAGCCAAAGAAGGGATAAAATAAAAGGTTATACAATAAACAATCATAATAGATAGAATATTATCACATATTGTATCTAATAATCCTCCAATTTTAGATGTTTTATTATATTTTCTTGCGACCATACCATCTAAATTATCAGTTAAAATTCTTAAAATTAAAAGAAAAGAAATAATAATTTTATAATGACCTGGTTGAAAATATAGAAAAAATATAATAAAATTAATTAAAATTCCAGTTGAAGTAATAACATTTGGATGAATATGTTTGAATAAAAACAAAGAATGTTTAACGATTTTATCATTAATAATTAAATCTAATTTCAACATAATGAATAAGTTTAATATAAAAGATAAAATAAATTTTAATATTTTTAATGAAATTCAGCCCAAGTGCAAGCAATAGTTACTTCATTTGTAGAAGCAGTTGTTCTAGCACCAAAATAAAGTGTATCTCCTGGTGCGATAACAATATTAAGATTTTCAACACTTTCAGCACCTGCGTCAGTTTTACCAAAAATTGCTGTATATACAAGATCACCACCAGTGATAGCTGTTCCAACAATATCAGTTTGCATAACTGATGATAATGTTTCAACATCATTAAAAGTTGGAGCAGTTGTTGTTGCGTTTTGGAATACTTCAACAATTACAATACCATTACCATCAGTTCCAACACTAATTCTTTTTAATATTGATTCAATACGATTTGTTCTAGCACCAAAAGTTGCTCTTGATTGTAATCCAAAAACATTATCAATTGTGGTATTAACACCAGTAAAAGTATTAGAGAAAGAAAACGAAAGTGCTGTATTTGTTATAATTTTCCCTTGTGTTGCTGCCATTATTGAAGAAGATTTTATAATTAAATCTGATGTAGTAGCCCCATTATCAACAAATAATGTAAAAGGTAATGAAGGATTTGTCAATGAAGGAACTATATTAGTATTCGCATATTTTATTCTATGAACGGTTTCTAAAAAACCTGTTTCACTATCTTCTATATTAAATGTAATCATACCAGCACCCAACCATTGATAATCAATCTTAAACACATTTAACATAGTTGGATCTAATATTGGTAAAACACCAGAACCATCTGCTTTATCAACATTCCAATTATTCATATATATCCACTCATCAACGGAATTATTCCGATGAACAATGCCAAAAGAAACACCATTACATCCAAACCCGAAACCATCTTGATCATTTAATATACCACTAAGTTGTGTTGTTCCCAATACACCAGTAGTATATAATGAAGTATATTTAACTTCAACACCTTGTCCAGGTTGATATTTAATAACTTTAATTGATTGTAATTCTGCTGTTGAACCAGTTGTTGTCCCAGATGTTACAATTGCCATTGAATCAAATGAAGTTACACCACCAGAATTAACTACTGTTGAGTTAATTAATCTTGGATTAATAAGATATGGAAATTCTAATTGGATAACTGGTGTATTTTCAGCTATTAATTGTTCACCAAATGCTGTAAATTGAGGTTGCTGGGTATTGATAATTTTTGAAATAGCAATTAAAAATTCATTAGCAGAAGTAGTAACAGGATTTAAAGCATCTGTATAAGTCATAGTATATGATTGGATTGTATCTGTTAAAGTTACAGTATCATCATTATTTTTTGTTAAGATAACATTACCTTGTTTCCATATAACATAATCCCCATTAAAATTTAAAATAATATGATTTCCATTTCTTGTTAAAGTAAAAGCAGTTGTAATAGTTGGCATATTTAATTATATTTATAGTATAATTAAATATTTTAATTTATTTATATATAATATATTAAATATGGTGAAAAAACAAGTAAAGAAAAATATAAAAAAATCATCTAAAAAATCTTTAATGAAACGATTAAAGAAACAAAGAGGAGGTGGTAAAATGATGAAAGATATAATAAAAAAAGTAAGAAAAGAAATAAGAACAGAAAAACAATTAGAAAAAATAATGGAAGAATCAATAATATTTGAAGTTGAAATGAAGGGAAAAATCCAAGATGAAATCAAAGAGATTAATGGAGATATTAAAAGAGCAAAGCAAATAGGGAAAGAAAAAAAATATAAAGCATTATCAAAGAAGAAAGTTGAAAAATTAGAAGAACAAAAGAAAATGTTAAAAAAATTCTTAGCAAATTTAAATAAAGGAGGAAGAAGAAAAGGACAAAGAGGAGGTGCAAAAATATCAAAAAAAGACTTGGAAAAGTTTTCAAAGATTGTAGAATTAGAAGAATATGAAGGAGATGCGGAAGATGATTATGGTTTAGAATTATATGATGAATTAGTAGAACAGAAAAAAGCTTATGATATATGTAGAGGAACAATTGGAAAAAGATATATTTATTCAGTATTTAATAATAAAAATGCGGATGGATTTATAGCTTCAATAAAAGGAGAAATTGTTGGATTTATTATTTATTATAAAAGAAAAGATCATTTATATTTAGATTTAGTATGTACGGGAAAGAATGAAAAAACAAAAGGAATACCATTGGGACAAATATTAATAATGAAAATGGAAGAATATGCGAGAAATCAAAGAATAAAAAAATTAAAAGCAGATGCTGTACCAACAGCATTAATGTTTTATTTAAGAAATGGATGGGTATCAACTGGAAAAACAGAAGATGGAAAAACAGAAATAATAAAAGTATTAAAACGAGCTCCACCAAGAAAAAGAACATTAAAAGAAAGTATAGCAAGAGTAAAAAAAATACAAGCAGCAAAAAAAGCAGCAAAGAAAATTGCAGCAAAGAAAAACCCATCTAAAAATAAAGGACTTTTTGGTTCATTAAAGAAAATGTTTGGAAAATAAGTTATATATAGATATATAATGAAGAAACGTTGTAACTTGTGTAATAAAAAAATTAAATCAGTTCTACCATACAAATGTAAATGTGATAAATACTATTGTGGTCTTCACAAAATACCAATGGAACATAATTGTAATTTTGATTTTTTTAAAGAACATAAAGAAAAATTAAAAATTCAAAATCCAAAGATTGTAGCGGAAAAAATAAATAAATAATTTAAAATTTATTTTATATATTAAATTAAAATATAAAATGATATTATTCGCACAACTTCTTGGTGGACTAGGCAATGTCTTATTTATTGTTAGTAACTTATATTCTTTATCAATTGATAGAGATATGGATTATTGTGTAACAAATTATACACAAAGTTGTACAAAAAGAAAATCAGAAAGTCGTTGGATTTCAACAATGTTAAAATCTGTAAAAAAAGTACAAAAACGTCCAAGAGGAGTTAAAGTAAGATATGCTGAAAGAGGAATGAATCATCAACGTATTCCCAATTCAAAGGGAAAAGGAATGGAAGTTTATGGGTATTGGCAATCAGCAAAATATTTTAATCATAACAAAGATAAAATCATTGATTTATTTACAGAATTCAAAAAAGAAATTCAAGATAAATTAGATAAATTATTTGATTGTAAAACAAAAACAATTTCATTACATATTAGACGAGGAGATTACTTAAAATTACAACATGCTCACGTAGTTCAAGGATTAGATTATTATGAAAAAGCATTAGAAAGATTAGCAAAAGAATTAAATTATAAATCAGTAGAAGAAATGAATAAAGAATATAAAGTAATGGTTTTTTCAGACGATATAAAATGGTGTAAAACTTGTGATTTATTTAAATCATTAAAAAATGTAAAATATATGGCAAGAAATCCACCAATAGAAGACATGTATTTAATGTCAATGTGTAATCATCATATTATTGCGAATTCAACCTTTTCCTGGTGGGGAAGTTATCTTAATAAAAATGAAGATAAGAAAATAATTGCCCCTTCTATGTGGTTTAATCCGAAATATATGTCTCCTGAAAAATGGCAAGATATATATACAGATGATATGATAGTTATTTAAGAGTATTTATCTTGAATAATCATATATATACTACCATGGACTTTTGTATTCGCAGTATCACTTAAAACTCTAACCTCAATAATTCCACCTTCTGGTAAAAAGTGAGAAACCTCATTTTTTATTGTTTTTGAAGTTTCAATTGCGCTATCCATAAAAAGTGTCATTGTTTTCATTTTAATCCCAGTTGGATAACGAAACCACATTTCAAATGTTACTTTTGGATTTAAACCAGAATCATTAATTATTCCTAATGTACCAGATTTAACCTGAAGCATATGGTCAGCTGGTGCTTTATAAAATAATTGTTGTGTAATACCACCATTCGCAGGGATTTTAGCTTGAATTGTTGAAGACGTAGATGCAGTTAATGTAATATCACCAATATTAACTTCATTGGAACCAGCATATAAAACAATCGCACGATGAATAAAAGTAAAATTATTAGTAGTAGTAACTGTACTAGTTCCATTTAAATTAATGACTTCTGTCAAAGAGATATCATTTGTAGTTAAACCAAATATTTGTAAAGTTCTTCCACCAGTTCCAGTAACTCCGACATCATCTGTAGAAGAGCTTACAATATTCATAGTTTCGCCAGTGATTCCAATTAAAGGAGACCAATCACCACCTTGGTACCATAAAGTTTCTTGTGTAGTTCCAATACTAAGATTTT
>Ga0209271_10000674_pt1 | contig 11817 bp, 11 predicted proteins | sample tdAd002_FD_187123 | JGI IMG/M metagenome (GOLD analysis project Ga0209271, IMG submission 187123) | Marine sediment microbial communities from the Atlantic coast under amendment with organic carbon and nitrate - tdAd00.2 (SPAdes)... | ecosystem: Environmental > Aquatic > Marine > Coastal >... | reverse complement strand
GAATCGGTGAAAGTTTTTGCGAAGTAAACCGCAGGCGGCGTAGCCGCCGAGGCATTCGCGAAAACTTTCACCGATTCTCCGGTCATTGCTGGTTTGGTGTAACGATAGTTGCAAGCTTAAGTAAGTGTCATTGACCTCTGTCCCTGATGGAATTTGCTAGCGGGTGCCTGTGCCCCTCTTCGGTAATTAGGCTTTGCATGCCAATAGATGATCCTGCCGCGCCAATCGAACGTCAGCCCCATTTAAAAATAGTTTCATTTCCTATAATTTGATATTGATTTCCAAAACGGGGAAGGGCGAACCCTGGTGACTACAATTGTTATTAACAGGATTATTAGAAATGACGGAATTAACAGCTACGGAAATAGCTCATCGATTAAAAGCGACTATGCCCAGTATTGGGTTTTGTAATAAAAGTAAAAGAATACACGCCTTTCTGATGACGCTCCAAATGGCTGACGAAATAGCCGGTGACGACAAAGACCTGATAGTAGAGGCTATCGAAGTACTAACCCATATATCTAAGCCTTTTTCTAAAGCACTATTTGTGACAGCGTTAAATTTAAATCAGCTTAACAGGGTTCGTTTTACTGAATCCGCATGGACTATCGCCAATTCCATAGCCATTAAAGAGGGATTCCCAGCTCATCGGTATTATCGCCACTTAGCTAAACTAGGCTAGTAACAATGCCAGGTTGTTTTTGGGGCCATCTCTCATCTTGGAACGATGCCGCGATGGTTTAGTAAAGGATTTTTCAGATTGCTCGAGGCGCCTGGAAATTAATTTGCCAATACCGGGATTATCCTGCAGAAAAATGGGTGCCAGCTCATTCGCCTGGCGGTTATCCTGATTAGATTCCCAACCAGGTTTGCATCCCGTCTGAATCCGAGATTGATTCCCCTGGTTGGTCTGGCAGGGCAATAATTTCGGCAATTTGCCTGAAATGGTTAGCCCGAACGCCAATCTCATTCCCATATTGGGATCTAATATCCTGATTCACCGATTTAACGGTGTCTGGATTGATAGAGGTCAGGACCTTGCGAGACGTGTTGTCATACCCGGTCTCGAGCCACTTAACTATCTTGTACAGGCAGATGTTACTCAGTGATTCAAGGGCTTCGATAACTTCCTCCGATTGAACTGATTCGGGAAAAACATCCTTGGGATCAAACTTTTCTAGTAACGTATCTATGTTCGACGGGGATTTTAAAATCTGACTCCAAAAACTACCCAATCTCATTCTCTGAGCTGCGAGGTGGTAGTCGTTGTTTCGTATCAGCATATGACTGTATATCCCACGGCAATTGGTAAATCGATCGCTATCGACATCGAAGATGTTGATTTCCATATATTGCATATCGCCGGAATCATAGAGTAAATCGACCGATTCAATAAACTGTTTTTTAAAGTCGACTGGATTGTAATCAACTACACCACAGGCTATGTCATAGATTACTTTTTCCGCCAGTAACATTAGAGTGACTGGATTCGTGATGTCACGACTATCAATCAGGGACGAGAGCATCAAGTTAAATACTTTTTGTGCATCATGGTCAGCGAGTTGATAGTAACTGTCCTTGTCAAGATACGAATCATAATGTTGCTCGTTAAACCAGCTGTCGAAGTCTCCCTCAAAATCCGCCTTGATGTAATATCCATTCCTGATGATGCTAAACATTCCTTTAAGCGAAATCTGGTCCAGACGATAAAAAACAGTATCGAGCAAAAATCTGATTTTCGGGGTTATAGTGCCAGTTTGCTGATCTTCGAAATATCCTAAATTCGCTAAAAACTTGAATCCCTTGTTGCCCGCATGATCTCCTTTTAGTAATTCATCACGATCATTTTTTTCAACCAGATACCTGGTAACTAATATTAGCGTTGAAAATAGCGTCATGAAGTAAGTAAACGCCAGCCTCCTGAAAAGTTTGAATTGTGTACTATTGTGGCGATAGATATATTCATAGAGCTGAAGCGCTTCAACAATGATTCTGATATTTTTAACCGCGGCCTCATCGAGCAATCGCTCGAACGAGGAAAAGTTTTTCTTTATTATTGAGCGTATAAACCTTCGTGAAGCCTGGCTGCGGTAGACGACTAAGTCGAGCGAGATGTCTATTATTTTTTGATATCCGCTTTCGTAGCGATAGATATGTCTGATCGTCTTTTCCCGGGCGTTCGAAAATGCAAAAACAGCATTGGATGGCATCTCGTCAAGATTGCCAATCAGAATGCATTTCAAATTTTTATGTTCCACTAGCCGATTGATATAGGAGAGACAGAGATTAAGATCTCCATGCCAACGCTCCAGGTCATCGAGACATATCACCACCGAGTCCTCAGTTTCGCAGTTGTTTGTAGAAGTTGAAATCTGCCTGAATTTGTCCGCAAGGTAATCCGTCCCAACCGCTTTCTTTTCAATCCTTGACACTGAATAAATTTCAGTTCCAATGGGATTATTTTTCTTCGAACTGATGGCTGCGATCTGAGCGTCGATTTCAAATTCGATTTCATCGAACGAATTTAGCCCATACAATGAAGTGTAAACGAATTTTGTTGCAGGCCGCCTGGGAATGAGTGAGTTCAGTATGAAGTGTGTTTTGCCGACTCCCCAGGGGCCGTCGATCATAATTGCATACTGAGTATTGCTACGATCCAGGTAGGCATTTATTGCCTCAAAAATATTGTCTGATACTGTCATTACGCGATGGTAGAAGTATCGAGGTTATGTAATGAATTATTGTTTGTGACCATAATACTTTTGCTCAAAATCTGTCCAATCTAGTTTTTGGTAAATAACATTTTATAATGAACTTAAAATTTTCTTCCCAAAGATGGCACGGCAAAAATTCATACTGAAACACCAGAAATTGGAACTCTTTCACCTACTATGAATTTTTGAGGCTATAAATTTCGAAATCCTTTTGCGCTCATGTGAGGAAACGAAATTGTGTCAATTATGTCGTAGTTTATAAATTGAAATTTTGACGTGAATCACAGACGGGTGCTTTCTCCTGTATTTGAGTATCTCAAAAAACAATCGGCCGAGCAGGTGAACGCTTATGACCGGAGGACGTTTATGGACCCTTCATTTTAAGCGTCTGTTTACGAGAAAACCGACCCTCAAAACTCACCAACCAGCAGCCGAGTTTGCCCCAATATTGATGCTCACAAAAAAGCCACCTAGAAAGAGATGGCTAGTTTCAAATTATAGTAAAGTAGCAAGGCGCAATCGCTACATTATATTTATATTATCCTTGTTGAGGGTAACTTTGTGTTGAATCCTGAAATCTGTAAAATATTTTTACAACTTTGGGGTGTGACTGCATAAAATCTTTACAGTGCCCTTTCCTGGTGGAAGTTGTAAGTTGAGGGCTCGAAATCGTTTTGAGTGTCTAAAGCGAAAGCCGACCCTGAAATCACCTGCACCAGTAGTCAAGTCTGTCCCTTCCAGGAATTTGACGCAGTACTCGTTCCAGAGGCAGTCAACCCTGCATTACTTCACTCGCTGAGTTTCGTGTAATACGTAATCACCTCGGAACGAATACCGGTAGGGCCGGCTTTGATAAGACCGCTTCCTTTTAATTCCGTGCCCGGGATGGACCACCAACACCAGGCGGTGAGGACACCTTCATCTTCCTGGGTGAGCACCTCAGACAGTTCCATAAATGGGTCTGGGACTCGGCCGTCACAAAGTGAAGCTACTACTTCCTTCATTTCGCCGAGGTAATTCGATAATGTATCCCTCGAGACGACGCCGAAATTAGGGTCGTCAAAAGTGTAGTCCGCCGCTGTCGCTTTTAGAATCGTGTCGGCGTCACCTTTGGACCAACCTTCTGCGTACGTACCTAAATGTTCTATTGCGTTCATCTTTCTTCTCCCCAGGTTATCTAACAGTATATTTAAGAAGCCGCTGGTCTCTTGATAATTACTAGAGGGCGGCAACATGAAGGAGTATATCGTATGTTGTGGTTAAAAAGAGTCGCTTAATCTCGAATCACACAGGGCTTCGTTAAAGGCTGGGTTTCTAGCTGGGTAGTGGACCCGTTTTGCCGAGGTGCCAGGTCAATGGTTAAACCCGATAAAGCATTCCGCAGAGATGTGCCTCGACATATAACGCACCCTGTCAGTTCCTGATTTTCATATTTGTCTCCCTGATCATAAATCCGGATTCATGCCGGGTAGCGACAACCAGGTTGATTGGCCAGGCGTGGGTCTGTTGAGCTTATGATGAGGTCCCGGTTGTGCAGGACATTCATCACGTGATCCAGTACTTCGTTTTGCAGCCTGTCCCAGGTGTCGGTGGTCCAGGCGGCAAGGTGAGGAAAAACCACAACATTGTCCATGGTTAAAAGCTTGCTGAGCGGATGATCTTGCCTGGTGAGCGGTTCTACCGAGAAAACATCGAGGCCACATCCGGCGATCTGACCGTTTTCAAGGGCTTTCAGGAGCGCCAGTTCGTCGACCGTGGCACCTCTACCGACGTTGATCAGGAAGGCCTGTGGCCGCATTTTTTCCAGGAAGGCCGTATCGATCAGGCCATCTGTTTCCTGACTCAGGGGGATGCAAATCGAAACCACGTCAGACAGCGCGGCGAGTTCATCCAGACTGTCTATCTTCAGAACATCCTGTGATTTCATTTTTTCGGCTGAAACCCGGGGATCGTATGCCTGAACCTGCATGTCGAAGCCGCGGCAAAGTCGATCGAATCGATACCGGTACCCATTTTGATGATGGCCTGCAAGTTCGGTTTACCGGCCTCGATTACCCGGCGTGATACTGTGCCGTAGGTGATCATCAGCACTGTAGCGCCGGGTACTGCCTCGATAAGGGTCTGCTCGTCTTCATCCTCGGTAACGATAACAGTGCAGGTTTTTCGCAATTCATCCAGGCAATAAGGTATCGGGTAGCTAGTACCCGACAGCGGGTCTGGATCTTCCGAACCCGCTTTTACGATAATCGGATCAGGCATCGACGATTTCGGATAGATTCAACGGAATCGATAGCAAAACACCGAACTCTTTAGGGAAATCCGCACTAACGCGGGCATGAACCGCGCCCTGCTTGTCGTAAAAACGTGCCAGCGGAGCCAATGGAGTAATCGCCTCGTGCCAGATGCCGGCATGTATGCACACACCAAAGCTGCCATCACAGTAGAAGGCCACCCAGTCTTCCGGCTTCATGTCGTCTCCCGTTTTAGCCAGAGCCGCGATAAAGGGTTTGTTATCCAGTGGGTAGAACAGCTGTCCACCGTCAGGATGGTGGTTGGCATGCCAGATCAGCAGTCGCGAGCGGTCCGGATCAGGATTGTCGGCACGGGCGTTTTCAGGATTGGTGCTCCAGCCCAGAATATATTTGTCCTTGACCGCCATATTCTCAGCCAGCAGTACATCTCCTTCCCACCAGAACTCGAAGATGCCCTCCATGTATCCACCTTCGTCACCAGTGCCAGCGTCAACTGGACGACTGCCTGTATGTGGCCATTGAGTTATAGGCACAGGGTGATTCATGAAATCGGTGACGATGCTGCCGTATTCGGCGAAGTTTTCTGGAGTTGCCCTGATCAGTGGAATTTCAAAATGAGGAAGATCGGCGGGCACGTCGGGGTTCATATAATCGAAACGTTCGTTATTGTCGAGAGGCATGCTGGATTCCTTAGCAAATGAGGTTAGGGCGATTCACAAGAGTCCTGAATATGTCACTAAGCCACGACGCTAGCACTCGACCGTACTGGCAATCAAGTTAATAATTTTTCTCGATCCCATCCCTGCCGTAGGCAAGCGTCATCCTGGAATTCATTTCAAGGTTTTGCAGGCAAATGCTGAATCTTCCTGGGAAATCTTGCCGTCACTTGTGCTGATCTGCATGAAAGATCAGCGCCTTAATCCACTGTTGAGCCTGCTGTTTGATTCGGCTAACTATCCTCTAGTTGCCTCGGATCAATAAAAAGTGAGAAAAGAGGCCTGATACTGGATATCCTAAAATGCCTGGAGAGGAATTATGCAGTCAATTGAAGAGTATTTGTCCGCCCATGCGTTCTTTTCCGGACTGGATGACAGCTTTATGAAGTTTCTGACGAGTTCCGTCAAGGAGGTTCAGTTCAAGGAAGGTCACGTCCTGTTTCAGCAAGGCAAGCCTGCCGATAAATTTTACCTCGTGCGCAATGGAAAAATATCCGTCCAGGTACCGGCGCTGATGGGGCCGGCACTTGAATTACAAACTCTGGGCGAAGATCAGTTACTCGGCTGGTCCTGGCTGATACCGCCTTATCGGTGGAATTTCCATGCGCGGGCATTAGAAAATTCGGAGGTGCTCGAATTTGACGGCAGCGCTATATTGGCGCGTTGCGAGGAAGACCCCAGGTTCGGCTATGAATTGTTCAAGCGTTTCGCGGCGCTGATGTCCGAGCGGCTCGACGCCGCTCGTCAGAAGATGATGGATCAGTGGGATCCAGCAGGGTTCGCCTGAGTACCAGGATGGTACGGATAAGTTAAGTTCTGTTCGGTGACATCCCGGCACGCGAATCCAAATAATTACAGCTTGTAATCAGTTCGCCCGGTACAATCAATCACCCGCAGCCTTGCAGGAATACCAGCTGACTTAAGACTGCCTGCTTGTTGGTATTTTTCAATTGTTGTTCACCCGCGAGGAATTTCTTTGACAGCTACAGGCCACAGCGCTGACCGTCCCGGATTGGGTATCGCCCTGATGCTTGCGGGCATCGCCGGGTTTGCGGTGATGGACGCGACCATCAAATGGCTGACCGCCGATTATCCGGTGGCCCAGGTGGTCGCACTTCGAAGCTGGTTCGGATTGCCATTGCTGTGTCTATTCGCTCTTTACGAGGGCGGGCCGAAGGCGCTCAAGACCCGGCGCCCGCTGGTTCATATCGGGCGCTACCTGTTGGTGCTTGCGCTCAGTTTCAGTTTTTTCTGGGCGCTCTCACAGATGAAACTGGTCGATGCGATTTCGATCACCTTCGCGGCGCCGATTTTCATCACTGCACTTTCGGTTCCATTGTTGAAAGAGCCGGTAGGCTGGCATCGCTGGATGGCGATCGGCATTGGATTTTGCGGCGTGCTCATCATGCTGCGTCCCGGGATGGGCGTGTTCCAATGGGCAGCGCTGGTGGTGCTCGGCAGTGCCGTGGTTTATGCGCTGTTAATGATTACCACGCGCGCCTTCAAGTCTACCGAGAGCACGGCGGCACTGATGCTTTACCCGCAGTTGGGTATGTCGCTAACCGGGATTGTCCTGGTACCGTTCTTCTGGGTGACGCCGAGCCTGGGTGATGTTGGGCTATTCGCGCTAGCCGGCATGTTCGGCAGCGTCGGTGTAATGTGCCTTACACACGCCTTTCGGCTGGGCCCAGCAGCGGTTATTTCGCCATTCGAATACTCGGCGTTAATCTGGGCAACCTTACTCGGGTTTTTGTTATGGGACGAGTTGCCGGATAGGTTTACCCTGGTTGGCGCTGCAGTCGTGGTCTCTAGCGGGCTCTACATTATCTATCGCGAGACCGTCATCGTCGGGCGAGCGCGAGCACGATTGCCGAGTATGAGCCCGGATGACACCGGTCAGTAATTATCCACTTATTAATGTCAGCTACAGGCTTCGATGTGGGGTCAATGCGACATAAATACTGGAACCGTCATGCACTCAAATAAAGTGCGGGTTACTCCACCGAGCATTACTTCTCGCAATTTTGGTGTGCCATAACCACCCATTATCAGAATATCAGCGCCGCTATCGGACAGCTCGTTCAAAATAATCGTTGACGTGCTGACTTCGGCCTTGAATAAGCGACGAATTTCGTTGTTTACGCCGTGTATGCTCAGGTGGCGGGAAAGTTCCTTCCCTGGTTGTGAGGCTGCGTAATGTTCAATCTTGTCTGCGTCAACGATCAGAATACTGACCTTTTCCATCATTTTCAGCAACGGCAGGGCGTCGTGTACTGCGCGTGTCGCTGATTTACTCCCATCCCAGGCAATCAGCCCGCGGCGACAGGGGATGTTATGCGCACCGACATAGGGAATAAAGAAAACCGGTCGACCCGACGATAGCATTACTTCTTCAGACAGCTCGCTTATGAATGAGGCGTTCGGTTTGTCCGGATTCGCCTGACGCATGATACTAAGGTCGAAAATTCGCGCCATACGCGCGAGTTTTTCTGCTGCGCGCCCCTCGACGCATTCGATGATACGTGTATCGGCTTGAACACCTTCTTGCGCTGTCATTTGCTTGAAGTGTTCCATTACTTCCTCGGCATCAACGCGCTGTTGTTCCATCAGCGCTTCGCCTGTACCAAACCCCAGTTTTTGCAGGATGCTGGAGGCTGGTAGCGCGTTGACAACTACCCCGGTCAAATGGGCCTCGTGTACTTTGGCGATCGCGATAGCAGTATTGACTCGCTCTTTGTTGGATGCGCCCTGGTCAAGATAGACTAGAAGATTCTTGTATTGCATATTGCTGCTCGATTATTGATTGAGATGATAGATACGCCACAATAAAACATTTTGGCCCGGGACTAACATTGATTTATATCAAGCTTTACCGATAGTCATCTCGGGTGCTGTTCATGAGTTCCACCATAAGAGCGCATTCTATTCAGCCGGCCCCAGAAGTTCATGTACGTCGGCGACAAGGTCTTTGTTGGAAAATGGTTTAGTGACAAATTTGTCGGCGCCGAGCTCTATCGCTTTGCGATATTCTTCTTTCATACGCATGGCAGTCAGAATCAACACCCTGGTTTCGCTCAATTCGGGATCGGCACGTATCATCTTGAGGACTTCGAAGCCTGAATGGTGCTGCATCTTGACGTCGAGTATCACCAGTTTCGGGCGCAGTTGCTGTATCGAGAGAATTGCCTGCTTTCCATCAGTGGCTGTTGCCACGAGCACACCGGAACTCTCCAGCAGAAACTGAAGCGACTCCAGTATAAGCGGCTCATCTTCCACTATCAGTACGAGCCTCGACACAATACTTCTCCCAGGTGGCTGGTAGTTGGGAAACCCTTGATCTCTCCCGTTGGTGCGAATCTCGAGGTTGCTGTCAAATCGAGTTGTGGCGATTGATTCAGCTAGATCACAGGGTACTAATTTGGCTGTCTGAAATAGTAGCGTCCAGATACCTGAAGCACAAGTTCGTTAGCGAGCCTGATGTTCATAATCAGTGCACCACTGGCAGGAACGGGGCGTAAGCGCGGTGTGCACATGTCGGACGAGGGCACAGGCGGCAATTACTGCCCACTTCCGTGACCAGACCAGGCTGAGCTGTATCATTGCCGGAGCCATACACCAGTTGATCGGCATAAACAGAATCGCAACCTAGCATTACGCTATAGATCTTTTCGGGTTCGCCAAAGGTATAGGCCTGTTTTTTGACAGCTCGCGCAATAAACAGAAATTCCTGCTTGTCGGGCATCTGCACCCTTTGTGAGATTATTTGGTCGGGTACCGCCAGGAACGCACGATAAAGCGCCCACAGAGGGCAGACGCCGCCATAACGCGGTAGATGCAGGTTTGGCAGGCTGAATCGCTTGGAGATATTGCCGGCCAGATCTGTGCGTATATAAAAGAAGGGTACGCCGACGGATTCTGGACGTTGAAGTGTTACTAAACGATGGCTAATCTGTTCAAAACTTCCACCAAAATGGTGCTGCAGAACCTGAATGTCGTAGCGCGCCTGTTTGGCCTTTTCGAGGAAGGGCTCGTAAGGATACAGAACAGCACCCGCCGCGTAGCGAGCCATCGCTCGACGAGCTCGGGCTCGCGCGTCTTCACTGGTCAGTCGTTTGTCGGCAGTGACTTCATGCAGAAGATCTGAGTACTCGAGTTCAAAAATAAACTGGGTGATAAGAAACCGCTCGGATTCGGGGGGGTGCCAGTCTTGCAGATCAAGATGATTACCAACCTGTTGGTAGTCGATACGAGTAGCCAGATAATTTACTGGCCTTGCAACCTTCGCGCTTTCTGCGTCTGCTTCAGCACGCTTCAAGGTTAAGCCGTGTCGCTCGGCCAGGTAGTTTAAAAGCGATCCATGTATGGGTTCATCACCGTTCTCCACGCGGGCCCTGAGGTCTTCCGACGCGGTTTCGAGCATAGGGAAATAATTGTGATGATCGATGATAAAATCTTCGACTTCACCTTCCGGTGTGGTTGCACGGACCGTGGTATCGACCTCGTCCATAAATGCAAAAAAGCCCCTGGTGGCCGAACTGAGGACAGCGCTTTCGTCCGCGACTAACGAGGTATATCGCTGACGTGTTTCTTCAGGCAAATTACCGATTTCGACGAGGATTTCAGAAAATGATCGAATGGCCGTGATTTTTGTCAAAATTTCGTGGCTCGATTCAACCAGAAAAGGGTCGCGGTTGAACCTGTCAGACAGCGACTCTATTGTTTTGATCGCTTCGTTATAGGAGGCATGCAGATGTAAAATGGCGCGGCTCCAGCCAGGTTCGCGACCTACTATATTCTGCGCACCATGCTCCTCCATGGTGAAATTATGTAATAGCGGGGTGCCGCTGAGATCTATCAGGTCCTGGATGAGGCGAGCATCGTCATACCCGGAAAGCTCGCCTGGATCGGCGGCCAGAATCTGTGCAATCTTGTTGAGCAAACTGCCACCGATCGGCCGCTTGTTGTGCTCTATGAGATTAAGGTAACTAACAGAGATGCCGGCTTTTTTGGCGAGTTCGGTCTGTGTTATTTTTTGATGCTTACGAATTTTTCGTATCCTGAATCCTTCCGGTACGCGTACCATTCCACACCTTTTGATTTTGTCTGTTCTGTGACGAACTTTAAGTCTGGCCACGCAAAGAAGGGCAGGCCTGGACTGCTGATAATTTTACATTTTTACTAATTATCAAAACAAATTATACATATTTTTACAAAATTGATGATTAAATAAGCCATTTTTGCATGTTTTTTACAAATTCTGTTAGGGTGGCGTCTGGGGCTATCCCTACGCCATTGCTAACAGCAGGGCTCATGGTCATGTTATTGGGCTTTCCGCGGTGGTATTAATAACCTAAGTAGAGGAGATGAAATAACATGAGTGAATCTGATTCCAATTTCACACGAAGAAAAGTACTTAAAGGTAGTATCGCGGCCGGTGTAGCTCTGGCCATGCCAACACTTTTAATTCGCAATGCGAATGCAGCCAGTTATTGTAATATGCCAAAAGGCAGTACGGTGACGCTTGGTTTTAATGTACCGCAAACTGGTGCCTATGCCGATGAGGGCGCAGACGAACTGCGCGCTTACAAACTGGCAGTCAAGCATCTCAATGGTGAAGGGGACGGAGGTATGATGAATACTTTCAAACCTTCGGCACTCAAGGGCAATGGCATTCTTGGCAAAAAGGTAGCATTCGTTACGGGTGACACCCAGACCAAGTCGGACGCCGCGAGAGCTTCTGCCAAGCGTATGATCGAAAAAGATGGCGCCTTGATGATTACCGGAGGCTCATCCTCCGGTGTGGCGATCGCAGTTCAGGGTCTTTGTCAGGAAGCCGGCGTAATTTTCATGGCAGGTCTTACCCATTCCAATGACACCACCGGAAAGGACAAGCGTCGTAACGGGTTCCGTCACTTTTTCAACGCCTATATGTCGGGTGCGGCACTGGGTCCAGTGCTCGAGAAAGAATTCGGCAATGAACGTCGGGCCTATCACCTGACAGCTGACTACACCTGGGGCTGGACACAGGAAGAGTCAATGAAGAGCACCACCGAGGCGCTTGGCTGGCAAACCGTCAAAACCGTCAAGACGCCAGTAGGCGCCGGCGATTTTTCCCAGTACATCACTCCGGTGCTG
>Ga0209271_10000672_pt1 | contig 11861 bp, 10 predicted proteins | sample tdAd002_FD_187123 | JGI IMG/M metagenome (GOLD analysis project Ga0209271, IMG submission 187123) | Marine sediment microbial communities from the Atlantic coast under amendment with organic carbon and nitrate - tdAd00.2 (SPAdes)... | ecosystem: Environmental > Aquatic > Marine > Coastal >... | reverse complement strand
GACGAGGCAATTAAAAAATTGCAGGACGAAACTATTAAGGAGTCGATTCTAAACCTAATGGACAGTGAGGATTTAGGAGTGCCTATAAAGCATTTAGGGATTACCTTAGAGGATTTAAATAACTCAGACTACATTCACAAGATTGACGAGAGTAAGGAGCTTATAGATGACTCAGATAACTTTGCTAAAAAGAAGTTAGTCAACCTATTTAGATATGTGGCTCACACTTCAAGCGGTTACGGTTCAACGGGTATCGGTAAGAATAGCAGAAGATTTTGTAAGAAGGTAAGTAAACGAACTAACATCTCATTAATGAGGTACGTAGATATATTAAAACTAAACGGGTCTAATCCTGGTTTCGGACAAGGTGGTAGTAATTTATATTCTGTCTTTAAATATAGAGGTGGTGTTAACTGCAAACACGTTTGGGTAAAGTATGTATTTGATACTGAGGCAAAGAAATTAGTAAAAGCTCCTAAGAGTGAACAACCCAAACAAATAGGGGCGGGAGATGTACCTAACGCATAATGAATAAACTAGAGAAAGCCTTAAAAATATTTGGAGAGGAGTACATTGCTGAGATAGGTAACATATTGCAATCTAATGACAAGGTGGCAACGGGTAAGTTGTTAAAGTCTTTAGATGCTAAGGTATTTAAAACAGGGTTTAATACCTCTTACACTTTGAAGGTCTTAGCTAATGACTACTTAAAGTATGTTGACGAAGGTAGAAGACCAGGATCAAAAGCTCCGCCTATCGCTCCAATTAAAGAGTGGGCAAAGACTAAAGGATTAGACGAGGGCTTAGCGTTCCCAATTGCTAAGAGTATCGGAGAGAAGGGAATAGCTCCAACTCACGTAATACAAAAAGCCTTAGACAATGTATTAAGAAGTATACACTACAGAAGATTAGAGGACGGGGTAAGCGATTGGGTAGACGACTTAATAGAGGAGAAGTTTAAAGGACTAAGTAGAAATAAAAATATAACTTTTAAATAATGAGTATAAGTATATTAGCAGAGCCGCAAGAGTTTCAACCCGTATATAATGAGGTTGTATTAGTTTTGGATAGTACCCTAAAGACTGAGGAAAGCTTTCAGTTTATTATAGATATAACTGTTAACGGTTCTTATAGTAGTAGAATGAAAGTAAGCCCCAATCCTGACGGCTACGGGGTTGTAGATATGCACAGACATTTAGAAAGCTATACATCTTACAATTTAGACACAGCAGCAACGGGAACGTTTCAACAAATGACGGATAGCTTTTGCAAGTACTCTGTAGCATTAAAAGAGGAGTATGTTTTTAACGGGTCGGGTAGTGTTGTCGGTAACTTTGGCGGTAACATACAGGCGACAAATGTAAAGCCACATGGCTTATCTATAGGGGATAAGGTGGTTATAACCGCCTCTACCGTTGTAGGTTACTTAGGTGTTACTGAGGTTGTTAGCGTGTTATCCTCTACTGCTGTAGAGTTAGACGTAGTTTACACTGCTGTAGCTGTAATAACTTACGCCCGACTAGATGGGGCAACGACCATAATAGATTCGTCTACGGTAATGACGGGGGACAAGATAGCAGTGAACGCTGTAGAGGATTGGATAGATGTACCGAACTTTGATTATAGTGAGTACGTTTTAAGCCCTGCACCTTTGGGTCAATTGGTTTCTACAATACCAACAACTAACACCGTTAAATTAGAGGATAGGGTTTATAGTAACTTCTACAATAATAGCGAAACGGGGTCAACTTATTTGGAGGTTATATCTACCAACGGAACTTTTAGAATTACTAATCCTCATGTAGTCCCTATAGATGCGAATAGGTTTTTAACTATTGGCGTTTCTCCTTACCTATTAAATAACACTACCGATACTGTGGCGGTTGTTTCGGGTAGCCTTCCAATTGTGGACGCTGCTACAACTTCATACACTGTCAAGTTAATCAATAGCGGTTTTGTTGCAACCTCTGAAACAATCAACTTTAATGTTGATGCTAGTTGTAATAACTTCGAGATATACCGATTAATTTATATGGATCAGTTCGGGAGCTTCTTAAATGTAAACTTTGAGCTACCTACTAAATACGATGTATCAACAAAACGAACTAAGTACCTACAGAATTATGGAAGTTATGCAGGAGGTTCTTACGGATGGAATAGTTACGACAGAGGGCAGGTAGTTTTGGACTCTAACATTACAGAAGTTTACGAGGTTTCTACGGATTGGGTTAACAATACGGTATCAAATCAGGTTAAAGACTTGTTAATATCTCCTCAGGTTTACCACTTAGACGAGAACGGGCTACTAAGAGCTATAGATATTAAGACAAGCTCACTAAGAGTAAAGAATACTTCAAGGGATAAGGTGTTTAATTACTCCTTAAAGTTTGAATATGCAGTAAAAAACACTAGACAAAGAGGGTAATATATGAGTCAAACAACTATAGAGTTAGATAATGGAGTGTTAGAGGTTTCTAAAGAGATAGGAATACCCCAACAATACAGCGTTGGAGAGATTCAAAGCCCCGAAAAACGTAGCGGGAACTACTCAAAGACTGTAATACTTCCAGGAACTAAGAATAATAACATCTTATTGGGTAACTTATTCGATGTAAACGAGGACTTTACGTTCTTTAATCCTAACATTAAGACACCTGCAAGGGTTGTAACAGATAGCACTGTAACCTTAGATGGTTATTTGCAACTTGTTAGTATTGATAAGTTAGCCGACTCTGATTTATCGGGTAATAAAATACAGTATAATATAACGGTGTTTGAGAAGTCGGTAGATTTCTTTAATGTTGTAGGGGATAAGTTGTTAAGTGAATTAGATTTTTCTGATTACGACCATACTTTAGACCATCCAACAATTACAGCAACGTGGGCAGGGGGTAGAACTTCGGCTGATGTTTACGCCTACCCATTATTACGAAAAGGCTCAGACAGTTACGAGACTACAGACTTCAAACCTGCTATTTATCATAAAGCATATTTAGAGGCTATAGCAATAGCTAACGGTTTTAATTTGTCGGGTACATTCTTAGATAATGAAACATATAACAAAGAGATAATTCCCTCTTCTGTTAGTGGGGATATTTTTCTCCCTGACGCAGAAATAGTAAGGCGTAAGTTTAGAGCGGGAACGTCAGGAGCTACAACGCTATTACACAATGATACTTTGTTAGGTGGTTTGGCAAATGGCAACGGGGCTTCTTTTAATAGTGCTATATCTTTGTTTGACTCTTTTGATGACGATAGTACAAGCCCAAACTTTGACCCTAACGCACACTACAATACAACGACCAATATATATACAGCAGATTCTACAGGGTCTTACAATTTAATTTTTGACGCTTACCTTGAAATGGTATTTAGTACTGCAAGTATTGAGGCTTGGCAAAATACTTATAGAATAATTAACACGCCTGTAACGCAAGAGAATAATAGAACACTTAACAATATATTCGCTTACGGTATAAGGGCTTATATTTATATTAACGGGGTTAAAGTTGGTGCAAATTATTCTACTAACACAAGCTTATTAGCACCTAAAGCCACAGGAGTAGCTTCTACATTTAACGCAGGAAATAGCTACACCGTAACGGACAACGCTAGTATTACTTTTATTGCTAACAATATATATTTAATCGCAGGGGACGAGGTAACAATACAATACGAGCTTACAGATGGAGGCAGCTCTTCTATATATCTGAACTACACCGACACCGCAGGAACGGGAACGGGAACTCCTGTTAGTGTTAACTTTGATTTGAATGTATTAGATACTTTCGGAAGTGGTACGTCTACAATATATAACGAGCCTAACGGAGGACAAGCTACAGACGGAGATACTGTAGTGTTAAATAATTATATAAATCCTAAGGCAAAACAAAAGGACATCTTACTAGATATTTTAAAACGTTACAACGTTTATATTTATGGAGGTACAAACAACTCTAAGGAGATTGTAATAGATAGCAGAGACAGTTATTATGCTCAGGGTAGTATATTGGATTGGACAGATAAAAAAGACTTCTCGAGAGCGGACAAGATACAGTTAATAAGTGAGCTACAAAATAAAGAGTTAGAGTTTACCTATTCAGAAGGGGATGACATTTATAACGAGCAATATACTGAGACGGTAAGCGGAGACATTTACGGAAAGCAAACAGTATCTTTTGACAATGAATTTACAAAGGGAACTAAGAAAATAGAAACCCCTTTTGCTCCTACTCCTTTAGTTCAGAATACACCAAACAACGCTCTAATAGTTTCAGCTATTGGAACGTCTACATCTTACGAAGAGTTAAGAGTTTTATATTTTGACGGTGTTATAGATACCAACAATTTAAAAACGTGGGATTTTACTTGGGTAAATGGTGCAAGTCTAACAACAACAAGTTACACCACTTACCCATACGCAGGACATTTCAATAATCCTTTTGACCCTACAGTTGATATTAATTTTGGAGCTTTACCTTATACATGGTATTCAGCACTTAACCAAAATACAGATTCAAACCAATACAATAATTATTGGAAGAGTTATGTTAATCAAATGGCAGAGGGTAGGCTTGTTACTTCTTACTTTAATTTAACAGAGGTAGATATTTCTTTTATCAAAGATAATTTAAACTCTAAAATTTGGGTAAGAGATTCCTATTACTTTATAAATGCTATTAAGGATTACAACCCTACAAACTCAGAGTTAACAAAAGTAGAGTTATTAAAAATCGTTGATGGTGTGGCGTTCACTTCTGAGACATCGGTAAATGATGAGAATAGAAACCCATTCGAGGGATCAGACAATACAGCAGTCCCTACAGTTTCGCAGGGCGTAGGAGTTAATACTATAAACTCTTACGATACGTTAGCAGTAGGAACAAATAATACTATAGGGTTTAATAGTGAGTCCACAATAGTAACGGGTACAAACAACACAATAGGGGACAACAATACAAGCTCTGTAATATTAGGAGGAGATAATAATATTATAGACTCAGGAGTAACAAACTCATATATAATTGGAGCTTCTAATAAAACAATATCGCAAGATAATGAGAGCTGGGTAGGGGATATTAATATAGTTGATGGTGTTGTGCAATCTATGGCAGATGTAGACTTAACAATTAAATCTACTACGGTGTCTTTATCTGCTGCGGATATCTTAGCGGGTTCTGCTATAGATGTCCCTGGTGCAGATGCTCCCGGGGTGGGATTCGCTCTTAGAGTAATTGATATGTCAGTAAGTTATATTTTTAACACTTCTGCCTTCGATGTAGGTGTAAGGATTGACGCTGTAACGGACTCAGGAGGAGGAGGAGCATCAGCAGCTAGACAATATCAATCCTCAAATGTATTAGGGTTAGGGTCTAGTAGGTTCGTAGGTTGTAGACAATCAAATGCAACAGGAACGCAGATAGTAGAAAATAAAAAATTAACAGTACAAGCTAACGCAGCCTCTACAAGTGGAGATAGTACAGCAGTTGTATATATTACTTACAAAACAATCACATTATAAATACTTATATAAATATATGCCAGACTTAGAAATAAATAACCAACGAGAATTTTACGATAAGATTGTATTAGATGAGAACGGCTTTGTAGTTATTGAGTTAGTAACCCAAACAGGAGCAGAAAACAACCCCTTGAATGCTAGGGAATTTTACGAAGATGTAGCTTTAAACTCAGAAGGCTATTTAAAAATATTTGAATAATGGCAGATTTAGAAATTAATGACCAATACGACTTTTTTAAAAATGTTGTATTAGATGATACGGGAGCAATGAAGGTTAAAATCATTGACCCCTTAGTAGCAGGATTAGACAATAGAATAATAGTAAACCAAACTAACTTTAGCACTATATTAGGAGGCGCAATAGACTCGACTAAGGAATATTTTATAGATGGAATTGTAGATATAGGTACTACTCAAATAACTATACCCTCAACAGGTATAACTTTAAAGGGTTACAACTTTGATTTATCCGCCCTTACATCATCCGAAAATAGTTACACTATGTTTATCTCTGAGGTCGGAGGTAGCGGGAACGTGCTAGGGGCAGACTATTATATATCTGTAACGGGTACAGCCTCAAAGGTTTACGACATTGTTTCGTTAACAGGTAACGAGGCGTTTGAATTTTCAAAAGTAAATTATATAGATTGTACTTCGTTAGGTGTTATTGATAATTACAGACAAGGCTTAGAAGTAGGTTCGGGACGTTTTGGCGGGAGTCCTTCTTTAGAATTAAAGGGTGCATGGCTCGGAGGCTTTAGAGTCTCTACCTCAATAGTTAGGGGGTTAAGTGCAGGAATGACTGAGCCACTATTTAAAGCTGGTACGGGCTTTACTATGGGTAGTAGATTTTTAACAGACATTAATGTAGACCTACCAGCCTCTGCTGCGTTTTTAGATTTTAGCGATACAAACTTTCCTATAGCAAGCTCGTTAGAGTTAAGAGATGTACTAATAACAAGAAACGGGGCAACCGTTCCAACCGACACTAATTTAACCCCAAATATTGAAGCCTCTAATTTATCATGCAGTTGGAAAGATAACAACGGAATACCTAATACTTTTGTTGGTGGTATATCCACAATAAGCACAGAGATTGAAACGGCATTAAGCGGAGGTAATCCAAGCCCTATATTAGGAACTTTTACTAATACAGATTTACAGCACTTCGATAGTCCTTCAAATGGGCAGTTAAGACACTTAGGAAACAACCCTAAAGAATATACAGTAAACTTCGATTTTGTTTTGGAGGGCGGCGCTAGTGATGAGTACAAAATAGAGTTAGTATTAAATGACGGTAGCGACACAGTTATATATCAGCAGACAAGGGTAATTGCCAACTCGCAAGGAGGTCGCGATGTAACGTATTTCACAGGGTTGGCTAATGCCATACTAAATCAAAACGAATATTTATTTTGGCAGGTAACAAATATAACAGACAACACTAATTGTACTTTAGAATTAAGTAGCTCTTATTCAGTAAAAGAAAGGTAATAAATTATGGCTAAAAGGATAGAGGTAGAAGTAGATGTAAACACTAAAGGAGCTGTCAAAGATGTTGACAAGTTAAACGATTCCTTTGAAGACCTGAGCGAATCGGCTGACGACTCTAGCGAATCCCTATCGAATGTCGAGGAGGGCTTAGACGGTTTAGGTGGTGGCTTTGGTGCAGCCCTTCAAGGGGCTAAGGGTTTACTCTCAGGGTTTAAAGCTCTTATTGCAAACCCTATAGGGTTAACTATTGCTGCCATTGCTGCTGTAGCTACAACTCTTTACACCGCTTTCACTAGGACGGAAGAGGGTAGTAACTCCCTTAATAAAGGTATGAACTTGTTAAAGGCAGGGTTTAGTTCTTTCATGAAAGTTGTAGAACCTATTGCTGAGTTTATTGTGGATGGTATTGCAGCAGCTATTGAGGATGCAGGTAAAGCTATTGACGAATTTATAAGCAACTTAGAAACATCTTTAGAGTTTTTCGGTTTTGAGGATGCAGCCAAAAGTGTTAAGGATTTCGCAGACGGAGCTGTAGAGGCAGGCAAAAAAATAGAGGAGTTGTCCGACTTAGAAGCTAAGTTATTAAAAACAAGAAGAGAGCAAAGGTTAATTAATAAACAAGCCTTAATTGATGCTGAGGACGAGAGACAAATACGGGACGACATAAGTAGAACAATAGAAGAGAGACAAGCGGCAAATACAAGGTTGGGAGCTATATTAAAAAAACAAGCCTCTGAGGAATTGGCAATTGCAAACGATGCTTTGAGGGTTGCAAATTTAAAGTTAGAGATAGACGGTAAAACTACCGAAAACTTAGACGAGCAAACGGACGCTTTAGAGGAAGTTTTAGATATTAAAGAAAAAATTAACGGCTTCGAGTCTGAGCAGTTAACTAACGTTAATTCTTTAAACGAAGAGCAGAAGGCAGAACATGAGGAGCACAAGGTTCGGCAAAATGAAAAGATTGCTAAGTTAGAGCAAATAAAAAATGCGTTAATAGAAAACAATGTCGAGGAGGAGGGTGTAACTGATTTTGATGAGTTCGGAGATATAGAAGAGACTGATTACGCAGCAGAAGAAAAAAAAGCAGAAGAAGAGTTAGATAAGAAAGCAGAGAACGCCAAAAGAGAGTTCGAGATTGAGCAGGATTTAGCGTTAAAACTAGAGCAGATAAGAAAGGACGAAGTAAAGGCTGCGTCTGACGCTAGTATTGCGAAAATGAAAATACAGGAGCAATATGTAGGAGCAATAAGCAACGGAGTAAATACTATTATAGGGTTGGCAGGAGATAGTAAAGAAGCTCAGGCTGCTGCGATAATAGCAGAAAATGCGGCAGGGATTGCTAAAATGGTAATATCTAACAATATTGCAAATACAGGAGCTTTAGCAACCCCTCAGGCAATTCTAACGAGTGGGGTTTCAGCAGTTCCAACAATAACAGCTAACAATATATCGACAGGGATTAATATTGCAGCCTCTATTGCAGCAACAGCTAAGGGATTGTCAGCATTAAAGAAGAGTGGTGGTGCAGGTTCATCCCCTGCGTTAGGTGGTGGCGGTGGTAGTGCATCAGCCCCAACAATAAACCAGGAAACGCTATTCCCTACAGAAACTTTAGAGGGTGCAGAGTCCGAAGATGTAGGAACGGGAGGCGGATTAAATCAACAACCCTTGAGAGCCGTAGTACTAGAGTCAGATATAACAAACACGCAAAACACTATTAACAATTTAAAACAACGGTCTGAAATTGGCTAAAAAATTATAATTATGGATTTACCTATTTTTTATTTAGAGATTAACGAGGAGTTAGACGAGTCAGGAGTTGACGCTATTAGCTTTGTAGATGCCCCTGCTACAGAAGTAGCTTGGCATAAGTTCAGCAAACCCGAACTATTTAAAAAAGATGAAGCTCGAAGAGTTGTTACATCCCCCGTTATGTTAGCTGAAACTGAAATTTTTAGAAGTACTCCAAGTATGGGAGATTATTTAGTGAAATTTTCTGAGGACACTATTTTTAAAATGATGCAGAAGTATTTTAAGGATAATAAAATCCATAGAGTAAACGAGGACCACAATAGCAAAGCAGAAGTTAATAACGTTACAATGATAGAGTCTTTTGTTGTAGGGGATAGGGTAACCTCTGAATTATATCCTAACATTCCCAAAGGGAGTTGGGTAGCTTCTTTTTATATTCAAGATAAAGACTATTGGGATAATGTTATAATGTCTGACGAGTTTACAGGATTTAGCTTAGAGGGTTCTTTTGATTTGGTAGAGGTTAAAATGTCAGCAGAACCTACAGAAGAGGACTTGTTTAACGAGCTTAAAAAATTAGTTGCAGAAGGTAAGACAGACGATGAGATATTAACCTCTCTTAGAGAGAAGTTGAACGGGGAAAAAGAATAAACTTATATAAATATAAACCAATAATTAATTAAATGAGTGAAACAAAAACAATTATCGACAAAGTAAAGTCTTTAATTTTTGAAGAAGACATCGTTGAAGTAGTTGAGGAGGCGAAATTTTTAGACGCCACTACTACTGACGGAGTTACTTTAAAGATTACAGGCGAAACTTTAGAAGTAGGTGCATCCGTTTCTATTGTTTCCGAAGATGGGGAAGAGGTAAGCGGAGAAGCTACCTACCAACTTGAAGATGGAACTACTATAACAGTTGACGGAGAGGGTAATATCTCAGACGTTGCTAACGAAGTAGAACCTGAATCGGAAGAAGTAGAAGAGGCAGCTATGGAAGAAGAAGTAGTAAACCCTTTAGAAGAAAAGGTAACTAATTTAGAGTCTAAACTTGATGAGCTTCTAGCGAAGTTTTCAATAGTGGAAGAACTTAAAACGAAAGTTGAAGAGTTTTCTAAGTTACCCGCAGAAGAAGAGGTAGTAGTAAAAAAGAAGGATGTAAGAGTATCAAAAAAACATGATGCAATCGAAGCACTTTCAAAATTTAGAAATAACAAATAAAAAAAATAAATTATGAGTTTAGATTTATCAGGATTGTCTGCCTATACAGACGAAAACAAAATGGACTTAATTAGAGCTTCTCTATTTGGTTCGGTTACATTGGGTATGATTTCAGTACAACCAGGAATTAAAAGTTCAGCAGCTATTAACATCTTATCTTCTACTCCATTGTGGGCAGCAGGTGCTTGTGGATTTAGCGCAGCAGGTTCTACAGCATTAACACAGAAAACATTGTCAGTTTCTGCTATTAAAAAGAATGAGTCTATTTGTGTTGATGACTTAGAGGCGTATTACATTCAATCAAAAATGAAGCCAGGTTCTTACAACGAGCAGATTCCTTTCGAACAAATGTATGCTGAAGAGTTGAGTGGTCAAACTGCTAAGATGTTAGAAGTATTAACATGGCAGGGGGATACATTAGGAGCAGGAAACTTAGTTTTTGCTGATGGTCTTATCAAATTAATTGATGCTGATGGAGATGTAGTAACGGGTACAGCCAAAGCAATGGACGCAGCTAATATCGTTGCAGCAGTTGACGAAATGGTAGCAGCTATTCCTGCTGACGTAATTGCTTCTGACGACTTAACGTTGTTTATGGGTTACGCTGAGTATAGAATTTACGCAGCAGCTTTAAGAGATGCAAATTTATTCGCTTACACAGGTGCAGAAAACCAAGGCGGAGATTTCACTCAATCTGTCCCTGGAACTAACGTAAAAGTTGTTGGTGTTGGTGGTCTTAACGGATTAGGTAGAATGTTCTTAGCTGAGGCTTCTAACTTATTTGCGGGTACTGATTTATTAGATGACTCTGAGCAATTCAGAATTTTCTATAGTGAGGACAATGACGAAGTAAGAGTGATCCAAAAAATGAAGATTGGATTTAACTTTGCTTTCGGTGCAAGAATTGTATCTAACTAAGAGACAATAAATATAATTTAAAAGGAGCTACTGCAAAATGTGGTAGCTCTTTTTTTTAACTTAAAAAATTTAATAAAATGGCAAATTGTGTATTAACGGAGGGTATCCCGTTGCAATGTGTAGAGAGTACGGGCGGTGTAAAGACCGTTTATATTGGAGCATATAACGAAACGGGTACAACTTTCACGTATGACGCTAGTGAAGTAATTGACACTGTAACAAGTTCAGAGACTTTCTACACGTATAAATTCAGACCTCAAACGGCAAGTTATGACGAAGCAGGAAACCACTCCTTAGAGAATGGAACTAACTTTTGGACTCAGACTTTAGCTATGATATTCCACAAAATGGATGCAGATAAGAGAAACAATATATTACTATTGGCGGGAGCTGATTTACACGTAATTGTTGAGACTCAAAACGGTGTTTATTGGTGGGTTGGTTTAAAGAACGGTGCAAACTTAACAGCTTCTACAGCAGGTGCAGGAAAAGCGTACGGAGACTTAAACGGTTACAACATTACTATTACAGGCAGTGAGCCTTTGTTAGCTAACGAACTTAGTTCTACAGCTTTCGGAACGCTTACAATTGCGGCTTAATAATCTATAGACGCATTAAACCCCTACTATTGACTTAGTAGGGGTTTTTGTTTTTAGTTTGTATTGGTTAAGCACAACTAGATAATTGCTCTAGTTCTTTTTTAAGTCTATTAAATTCTTTTTGTTTTTGCCGTTTAAGTATTTTATTTCTGTACCCTTCTACGTGTGGTTTCATATGCTTCCATCCTAACATCCTTTCTTTCTGAGTTGTAAACCTTATAGATTCTAACTCCATATTGTCGCTAAATATATCCTGATAAAAATCAAAACTTGTTTTTGGCTCGTTAGCTATCCAAACATCGAAGTTGTATTTATTATCTATTAATATTTCGGCTGTGCAATCCCCACACTTTA
>Ga0209271_10000671_pt1 | contig 11866 bp, 14 predicted proteins | sample tdAd002_FD_187123 | JGI IMG/M metagenome (GOLD analysis project Ga0209271, IMG submission 187123) | Marine sediment microbial communities from the Atlantic coast under amendment with organic carbon and nitrate - tdAd00.2 (SPAdes)... | ecosystem: Environmental > Aquatic > Marine > Coastal >... | reverse complement strand
ATTGCCGCCGCCCTACGACATCTCGCTGGTGGAGGGCTCCATCACCACCCCTGACGATGCCAAACGCATTCACGAGGTCCGCAAGCACTCGAAAACCCTCATCACGATCGGCGCCTGCGCAACCGCTGGCGGAATACAGGCGCTGCGTAATTTCCAGGACGTGAGAGAATTCACCTCCATCGTTTATGCGCGGCCGGAGTATATCGACACCCTGGCAACTTCCACGCCGATTGCAGATCACGTACCGGTCGATATGGAACTGCGCGGCTGCCCGATCAACAAGTACCAGTTGCTTGAGGTCATCAACGCCTTTCTCAACGGGCGCCAGCCCCGTGTTGCAGCACACAGCGTGTGTGTCGAATGCAAGCTTCGAAATACCGTCTGCGTCATGGTGGCACATGGACAGCCCTGCCTGGGCCCGGTGACACAGGCCGGCTGTGGCGCGGTCTGCCCGGCCAGCAATCGCGGCTGTTACGGCTGTTTTGGTCCACAGGACACGGCCAATACCGATTCAATCAGCAAGGCGTGGCTGCAGGCAGGCAAGCAGCCTGACGAAATCAGGCGCGTCTTCCACACTTTCAATGCAACCGCTGAACCATTTGCAAGTGCAGGCAATAAATATGACCAAAACGATTAAAGTTGACTGCCTGGCCCGCGTCGAGGGCGAGGGCGCACTGACCATCAGTTTCGATGGCGAAAGCGTGCGCGACGTCAAGTTGCGCATCTTCGAGCCGCCGCGATTCTTCGAGGGCTTCCTGCGGGGACGCGCCCGGGAAGAAGCCCCGGACATTACGGCGCGCATCTGCGGGATCTGCCCCGTGGCCTACCAGATGAGTGCCTGTCATGCCATCGAGGATGGCGCAGGCGTGCACGTACCCGAGGCGTTACGAACCTTGCGCCGCCTGCTGTACTGCGGCGAGTGGATCTCAAGCCACTGCCTGCACATGTTCATGCTGCATGTGCCTGATTTCCTGGGCTATCCCGACGCAATCAGCATGGCGCAGGACCATGCGGAGCTGGTGCGGCGCGGACTGCGAATGAAGCAGGTCGGCAACTCGATTATGAGCGCCGTTGGCGGCCGGGAGATCCATCCCGTCAATGTGAAGGTCGGCGGTTTTTATCGGGCTCCGCCCTCCGGGGAATTGCAGGCGCTTCTGCCGGAACTGGTGTGGGCGCGAGAGGCAGCGCTGGAAACGGTGAACGACCTGGCACAGTTCGATTTCCCTGAATTCGAGCGCGACTATGAATTCGTGGCCCTGCGGCATCCACAGGAGTATCCCTTTTGTGAAGGCCGCCTGGTGTCCAACAAGGGCCTCGACATCGATGTCCGTGACTATGAAAGCGTCTTCCAGGAAGAGCATGTGCCGCATTCCACGGCACTCCACTCCGTGATCAGGGAGCGCGGGGAATATGTATGCGGCCCCCTCGCCCGGATAAATCTCAACTTCGACAGGCTGCGGCCGGTGGTACAGGAGGCGGCAGCACGGGCAGGTTTTACCGTGCCCTGCCTCAATCCCTTCAAGAACCTCCTGGCGCGGGCACTGGAGGTCCTGCAGGCTGTCGATGAAGCCATTGACATCATCGAATCATGGAGCCCGCCCGAGCAGGCCTCAATCGATGTACCGCACAAGGCCGGCACCGGCTATGGCTGCACGGAAGCCCCGCGCGGCATTCTGTACAACCGCTACGAGGTTGATGGTGACGGCCTGATCCAGGACGCCAGGATCGTGCCGCCGACCTCGCAGAACCAGAAATCAATTGAGAGTGATCTCCGCAAGATTGCTGCCCGGCTTCCCCAAATGCCTCACGAAGAGGCTGTCTTGCTCGCAGAACAGACGGTGCGTAACTATGACCCGTGCATCTCGTGCTCCACGCATTTTCTCAAGCTCAAGATTGAACGGGAATGAAGGGTGCCTTGACACGCGTCATTGGAATCGGTCAACCGGCCGCCGGAGATGATAACGCGGGCATCGCCGTCGCCCGCGCCATGCGTGAACAGCAGCTGCCTGCAAGCACCGATATTCATGAAACTACCGATCCTGCCCGGCTCGTTGAACTGCTCGATGGTATCGAGCATGCAATACTGGTTGACGCACTTGTCAGCGACAGGAGCCCGGGCAACATCATGTGTCTCACACCGGAAGACCTGTCGGCATACCCGTCCACACCGCTTTCAAGTCACGCCATGAGTATTACTGAAGCCATTCAGCTAGTGCACACCCTGACGCCGGAAACAGCGTGCCGCGACATTCGTATTATCGGCATTACCATCAAAACCCCGGCCAGATACAGCCACGCCATGTCAGACCATGTTACGGCGGCCGTGCCCCGCGCGGCAAGCCTGATCCTCAACCTGATCGAAGGTAAAAAGACCCCGGCCTGTGCCTGACGTGCAGCTTACGAGTCAGGCCTGTTCAGAACGACGGCAAGAAACCCGCCGAAGGGAATATACGAGGGAAGCATCTTTTCAGTCATTCTTGCGAATGTGCCGCCACCAGGCAGGAATATGGCATAGCCGGATTCCAGGGACGGCGCGGGCTGCAGCCGGGCAGCCCAGGCCTTCACATCTGCCAGCGAATCCCAGCGTGCCCCGTCATAACTGCCGCTTCCATGTTTCTGCCGGTAAAGCAGGCTGCGCCGGTTCAGCAAACCAAGCACCATGCCATGGCGACTGACGCGCCACATTTCCTGCACGGCCTGCTGTACATCATCGATAAAACATAAACTGGTGACGGCAGCGCTGTAGTCAAAGCTGTTATCTGCAAACGGCAGGGACGTGGCGGAGGCTTCCATCCATGACACATCACTTCCCTGTGACCGGGCATACGCAAGCGCCTTTGGGTCGGGATCGATTCCGGTGACTTGCAGGCCGTGCTCTGCAAACCGGCGGCTGAACCAGCCGGTTCCACAACCCACGTCCAGAAGACGGGAACCCGGTGCAGGGCGCAGCAGGGATTGCAGCAGGGAAAATTCAGTATTGCCGATCCATGCACCCCGCGGGGTGTGGTACCACGCCTCGTATTCGGCCGGGTTGTGCATCAATGCCACTTTAATTTAAGAATTGCCAAACGTAGCCCGGATGGAGCGTAGCGGAATCCGGGGAGGTTGTTTCAAATACGGCCCCGGATTCCGCTACGCTCCATCCGGGCTACACGAGTGCAGGGTGCGCCGCCTTTCATCCAGCGGGATGATGATGCGCGGTTTCAAAATCAACGGCCACGTTGTCCTGACCTGTGCATGAGCAACAGCCCGGTTATAAAAACGACAATACCGGTAACGAGAATCCACGGCTGTATTTCAATGAAATACGGCTCCCTGATCAACGGATGTTCGGCAGGGATAGAACCGATCAGGAGTACCGTGATGCCGGTTAACACAAGACCGTCAGCTATCGAGTGCCCGGCAATCATGATGTACGCCAGTGTCTGCAGCAACAGTGCGCCGATAAGCGCAGCGTTCGGTTCCGGAAACAGAAAGAAGCAGGCAATGGCCAGCACTGAAGTAATGTAGGCGTATTTTCTAAAACCGGTTATCATCTAGCATCTCTTACCGTACTGGCCGGGGCATGTTGAAACAGCAGGCTGCCGCCCATACGGTTGTTATGTCGACCAGAAAAACAGGATATCGCAACCAACACCGTTTGCAAGGAACCTGCTTAATTGGAACAAATACGCCAGCTGATTGATTCCATCCTGTCCAGTGTGCGCGACCTGTTACCGATTGTCCTGGTTGTGACCTTCTTCCAGCTGGTCGTCATACAGCAACCGTTCCCCGAACTGGCACGCATGATAACCGGCTTCCTCCTGGTCGTCCTGGGCCTGGCCCTTTTCGTCCGCGGCCTGGAACAGGCCCTGTTCCCGATTGGTGAATCGATTGCCTACGCGTTTGCCCGCAAGGGAAACCTCTTCTGGCTGCTGACCTTTGCCTTTGCACTCGGTTTCGGTACCACGATCGCCGAGCCGGCACTGACGGCGGTGGCCGACGAGGCCGCCCGGATTGCAGCGGATGGCGGCGTCATCGCAGACCAGGCCGATGCCCTGGAGAGCTATTCACTGGGCCTGCGCATCACCGTGGCGCTGGCCGTCGGCTTCGCCATCCTCACCGGCGTGTACCGAATCGTGAAGGGCTGGCCGATCCAGTACCTGATTATTGGTGGTTACATCGGCGTGGTGATCATGACGGCCTTCGCGCCACCGGAAATAATCGGCATTGCCTATGATTCAGGCGGCGTCACCACCTCCACCGTCACCGTGCCGCTGGTCACGGCACTCGGTGTCGGTCTTGCCGAAAGTATCAAGGGGCGCAACCCGATGGTCGACGGCTTCGGCCTGATTGCATTCGCCTCGCTGACCCCGATGATCTTCGTGATGGCCTTCGGCATGGTCATATAATGGAGTTACTTCATCACCTGTTAAGCACGGCCCTGTCCACGGTGGTAGATGTCCTGCCCATCGTCGTCATTATTTTTGGCTTCCAGTTGCTGGTGCTGCGCCAGGAGATCCCGAACCTGAAAAGCGTACTGGTCGGCTTTGCCTATGTACTGGCTGGCCTGACACTGTTCCTGGTTGGCCTGGAAGAGGCCTTGTTCCCGATCGGCAAGCTGATGGCGCATGAGTTGACGGACCCGGCGTTCATTAGCGGTGTGGACGCACCCGGCCAGGCACTGGACTGGGACGACTACATCTGGGTCTACCTGTTTGCCGCGGCCATCGGCTTTGCTACGACCATTGCGGAACCCGCGCTGATTGCCGTGGCCATCAAGGCAAACCAGGTTTCCGCCGGTGCCATCGGCGTGTGGGGCCTGCGTGTTGCCGTTGCAATCGGCGTGGCCTTAGGTATTGCACTCGGTACTTTTCGTATTGTCACCGGTACACCCCTGCACTACTACATTATCGCCGGCTATGTCTTCGTGGTTATTCAAACGCTGTTTGCGCCGCGCATGATTATCGCCCTGGCCTACGACTCGGGCGGTGTCACCACGTCTACCGTAACGGTCCCGCTGGTTGCCGCGCTCGGACTCGGACTGGCCAGTACCATTCCGGGGCGCAGCCCGTTAATTGATGGTTTCGGCCTGATCGCCTTTGCCAGCCTGTTCCCGATCATGTCTGTCATCGGCTACGCGCAACTCAGTGAGTGGTGGGTCAAGCGACAGCAGCAACAGATATCGCACGACAGCAACAAGAATGATCATTAACGAATCTATACGAGGTAAACAGCCATGCATTTCAAATTAATCATTGCCCTGGTCAGGGATGAAAAAACCGACAAGATTATGGATGCCGCCCGCTCGGCCGGCGCAACCGGTGCGACCGTGTTGAGCCAGGTCCGCGGTGAAGGTATCCATGCGTCAAAAACGTTTTTCGGCCTGAACCTTGAAACCCAACGTGACATGTTGATGTTCCTCGTCGAGGAGCACATGTGCCGCGAGATCCTGGAAAACATCGAACGCATCGGTGAATTTGAAAGCAATCCGGGCGCGGGTATTGCATTCCAGCTCGATGTCGAGGATGCGGTCGGCGTTACACGCCAGGTCAGCGAATTAAGCGAAACTGTGGAGGAAAAACTATGAATGAACAAAAAAAAGTGCGCGTCAAGGATGTCATGACCAACCATTTTCAGCTGGTTGACGGACTCATGACGGTTGACCAGGCGCTCTTGCTGATGAAACAGAATGATGCACGCCTGCTGATTATCGACAAGCGTCATGACGACGACGAATACGGTATCGTGCTGCTGGCAGACGTTGCACGCGAGGTACTGTCGGCAAACCGCTCACCTGAACGCGTCAATGTCTACGAGGTGATGTCCAAGCCGGTGGTCGGTGTCGCCCCGGATATGGATATCCGCTACTGCGCAACACTGTTCAACAGGCTCGGGTTTTCCTATGCGCCGGTCATAGACCAGGGCAAGGTGCTGGGCATCGTCGGGTATACCGACCTCGTGCTTAAAGGACTAATCCAGTAGCCGCAATACCTGGTTGATCGTTTTCTTCAGGGCGGCCTTGCTAAAGTTTGCCTTTCCCAGAACCATCATACCGGCCATCGTCGCGGCGATAGTGGTGGCAGTGCTCCCGGCATCCAGGTCGCTGGATAATTCACCCGACTTTTTGGCCTTGTTCAAGCGCGCCTGTAACGTGCCCTTCATGTCCTGAAGTGTTTGCTGCATGGAGGCCTGCGACGCTTCATCATGTTGTCCGCTCTCGAGGATGGATAATACGACAAGGCAGCCGCCCGGGTTGTCCTTGTCAAAGTGTATATCCAGCGCGCCATTCAGCATGCGCCGGATACCCTCCTTTATATTGGGCGCACCATCCAGCTCTGCAAACAGGGCTGACATGACCGACTCCTTGTAGCAGCCCATCACCCTCTCAAAGATTGCGCGCTTGTTACCAAACGCGTTATAGATGCTGGTGCGGTTCAGGCCCGTGGCATGTTCAAGGTCCTGGATCGAGGTACCTTCATAGCCCTTTTCCCAAAACACCAGCATGGCGGATACAAGCGCCTGTCTTTCATCGAATTGTTTGGTTCTGGCCATAACTACCCGTTTCCCTGCCCCTTGCGTTAATATTATACCAATCAGTACAAAATAGCTTGACAGTATTAGAATTATCGCATATACATATATTGTACCGTTCAGTACATTATTAAAAACGGAGGCTGTCATGACTGAAGTTGCTGAAAAACTCGATGCCCGCGGGATGAATTGCCCGCTGCCCATAGTAAAAACCCGCAAGGCCCTCAACCTGATCAATACAGGGGAAATACTCGAGGTCACCTCCAGTGACCCGGGCTCTGTCAAGGACATGGCCGTTTTCTGCGAGCAAACCGGTAACCGGCTGGTTGCCAGTAATGAAGCAGAAAGCAGTTATGTATTTCTGATCGAAAAAGCCTGAACCTGAATCCACTCATCCAAGGAGAGCTAACATGTCATCAACTGCAGAGAATATTCAGGACAATGCACAACTCGATGCCTGGCTGGATAAAAAGCTCGATGAGCTTTTACCGAAAAAGATTGAACAAATCGAAAATGCCAAAACTCCGAGTATGTCGATCATTGCCACCAAGGGCACACTCGACTGGGCCTACCCGCCCTTCATCCTGGCATCAACCGCTGCCGCCCTTGGCTGGGAAGTGGATATCTTTTTTACCTTCTACGGTCTGTTGCTGCTGAAGAAAAAGCTCGCCGCAGAGGTCAGCCCACTGGGCAACCCGGCCATGCCGATGAAGATGCCGTTTGGTCCGCAGTGGTTCCAGGACTTTGACTGGCCGATGCCGAACCTGCTGATGGCGGGTGTCCCCGGTTTTGAGAAGGTGGCCACCGGCCTTATGAAGAAGACCTTCAAGAACAAGGGCGTGGCGACGGTCGAGGAACTGCGCGACCTGTGTCTGGAGGCCGAGGTAAAGATGGTGGCCTGCCAGATGACGGTTGATGTCTTTGGTTTCGATCCCGGTGAATTTATTCCCGAGGTTACCGACTTTGTTGGCGCAACCTCGTTCCTGCCGGTTGCACAGAAATCCGATGTCTGCCTGTTTATCTGATCGGATCTATGATTTCTCGTCAGCTGTAGGAGCGCTTCTCAAGCGCGATAACCCTGTATAAAAACCCTTCGCGCTTGAGAAGCGCTCCTACAGGTTATTTTTATAGACCGTCAGGCACCCATGACGATCGAGTCTGGCAGGGTGATTTCCATCTCGACCGGCAAATGATCGGAGAGGGAAAAGTTCAGGGCCTTGACGTGGTCGACCCGCAGGGTTGGCGTGACCAGGATATGATCAATATTCTGCTGGGGCCGCCAACTGGGGAAGGTATGCATTTCATGGGTCGGCTCACGCATCAGGGTACGGTTGATCAGGTAATCCATTTCCTTGCTGCCGGATCTACAGTTCAGGTCGCCCATCAGGACAACGTGGCGATACTCATTGACGATCTCGCTGATGTAGTCGAACTGTATCAGGCGTGCACGCCGGCTCAACGCCAGGTGCAGGATAAGCACCACCAGTGAATCGTGCTTTGAGCCGTAGCGAATAAGCAAGGCACCGCGCCCGGGGATTCGTCCTGGTAATCGATGCTCCACAATTTCGGTGGGGGTAAAACGGCTGAGGACACCGGTACTGTGACTGGCGAACCGTCCTATGCGCCGGTTGGTCTGGTCATACCAGAAGGGCATGCCGGACTTCTCACTCAGGTACTGCGTCAGGTTTACATAACCACTGCGCAAGCTGCCTGCATCGAGCTCCTGCAAACCAACAACATCATAACCCTTGACCAGGTGTGCTATGCGATCAAGATTGCTGAAACGTTGCGCATGTGGCAATACGTGTTTCCAGCTGTGCGTGATGTAGTGACGATAACGTGCCGTGCTGATACCCGCCTGGATATTGTAACTGAGCAAGCGAATACGTTGTCCCATATGAAAATCCACATCGGCCGGGGCCCGAAATTTGGAAAACTGCTGTGCTGAAGAAGTAGCCGGGTCGGACATGTAAGGGTTTCCATTTCCTCTAGAAGCTTGATTTTATTCCAGCAACCAACGGGCAATCCCTGGCTACCGCCAACTACAAGTATAGTCGGCAGCCGAAATATTATCTTCAGATTTAGCTGCGTTCCTTCTCAACAAGGTAATTCATGACCTTGATTACACCCTCATTGCTCCGGGCCAGGCCAGGGCTGGTACTGTACTTGCCGTTAACAATGATCGTCGGTACGCCGGTAAGCGCATAACGCCGTGTCATCTGCTTGGCATTATTGACTTTTACATTCACTGCAAACGAGTTGAAGGTATTTTTGAAATCCTCGGCAGAAACACCCTGGGCAACAAAGAAGTCCTGCAGTGCAGTCTCATCATCAATTTTCTTTTTGTGCTCGTGGATGGCTTTAAATAGTGCCGGGTGTATCTTGTCAATAATGCCGAGCAGCTCGGCCGTGTAATAGGCCTTCGCCAGCAATCCCCAGCGTTTGCCCAGAACGGCAGGCATGCGCACAAATTCCACATCATCCGGCTTGTTTGCCAACCAGTCTTCCAGGAAGGGATCCAGGTGATAGCAGTGCGGGCAACCGTACCAGAATAATTCCACTACCTCGATTTTGTCGCCGCTGGATGTCGGCTGTGGATTTGCCAGCTCAATATAATCCTGTCCCTGCGTATAAGCGTCCGCACAGGCCGTCATCGAAACAAACATCGGTAACAGCAGGGCAAACATCCATCTTGTTACAGTCTTCATAAATACAACTCCGTGTTTATTGATACTAAAGTTCGCCGTAGGAATGCAGGCCTGATAGAAACATATTAACGCCGACAAAGGCGAACAGGGTGATAAATAATCCAATCACGGACCACCACGCCATCGGCGCCCCACGCCACCCCCTGGTGAGACGCATATGCAACCAGGCTGCGTAATTCAGCCAGACAATCAGCGCCCAGGTTTCCTTCGGGTCCCAGGACCAGTAGCCGCCCCAGGCCTCGGCCGCCCAGAGTGCACCGAGAATGGTCGCAACCGTAAAGAATGCGAAACCCAGCGAGATGGCCTTGTACATCACGTCATCGAGCATTTCCTGTGCCGGTAAACGCTCACGGAAAAATGCAAATCGTTCAGACAGCAAATAAGCCACGCCGACCATGGCAGCCAGTGCAAACGCACCATAGCCGATAAAATTCGCCGGTACATGGATTTTCATCCAGTAACTCTGCAATGCCGGCACCAGTGGCTGGATTTCAGCGGCATTGCGTTCAAAGGCGTACCAGAGCAGGAAGACCACGGCACTGGAAATCACCAGCAACGCGAACCCACCCATGGCACGGGTCCGGTAGCGGCCTTCATAGAACAGGTAAATCAGCGCCGTGATAATTGCAAACAGCACGAACACTTCGTAGAGGTTGCTCACCGGCACGTGACCGACATCCGGACTGATCAGGTAGGACTCGCGCCAGCGCACCATCAATCCAACAGTGCCCATGGCCGTTGCCGACCAGGTCATGCTCGTGGCGACCTTGCCTGTGAATTCAGAGCGTGCAAACAATGCCGCGAAATAGGCCAGTGTCGCCATTACGAACAGGGCACTCATCCACATGATCGCCGACTGGCTGGCAAACATGAACCTCAAAAAGAAGTCCGTCTCTCCCGCTGCCAGTGAATTGCCATAGCGCCACAATGCAAACAGGGTGAGCAGGACCACCACGCCACTGAACACGCGCACCGGCTTCCAGGCCCAACCGGAAACAACCAGGGAAAGCGCCAGACCCGACAGGATCGAAACTTCGTAAAAGTCCATTGCCGGACCGTATTGAACCAGCACCCAGGCCGTGCCCGCCAGCACGGCCAGCGCCCACAACCAGTCCACCGCGTTCAGCGATTGCAAGAACGAACGCTGCTTCCAGCTATCCAGCATTTCATCTTGTGTGACTGACATAAACGCACCTTAAACCTGTAGGAGCGCCTTGCAGGCGCGAATTCACGAATCCATTTTTGTTCGCGCCTGCAAGGCGCTCCTACGGTAAATACCGAAGATCGGTTATTTTACAGTAATCGCTCACAGTTTCCGGAACTGATCATCAATAATTGCCTGCAGGCGGCTAAATTCTGTTTCGAAATCCCGCTGGTGGCGCAGTCCGGACCCGGCCAGCAGCAGGCGCGTCTGGCCGGCATCAGTATCAATCCAGAACCAGACCCTGCGTGCCGCAACATAGAACATGCAGAATACCCCTGCAATCAGCAGGGCAAAGCCGAAATAAACCAGTGTTTTGCCCGGTGCCCTGGTTATCTGCAACCCGGTGGACTGGATATGCTCAAACGTTTTCAGCTGGATATACACAGGTGCACCGTAGTTGCCAATCGCACCAATGGCATTAATAGCGTCATCAAAGAAATAACTGTCCTGCTCGGTGATACCCTGTGAAAGATCGACACCATTTTCCTGCAACAGTTCCGCATAGATGCTCGCGAGCATGGTCTGCAATACCTTCAGGTAGGCATCCAGCACGTTTTCCCGCTCGGCCTCCGGCACAGTACTCTCCACCTGCTGCACCACAGCGTCAAATCCACTTGCGGCAAACAGCACCAGTAACTCCTGCATGGAGTCTGTTACCTGCCCCGCAAAACCGGGCTCATCAATCTGCTCAGCCGACATACTCTGTTTAGCGGTTGTGTCGGCCACGTGTCGTATCCGTAGCGGGTCTCTCAACCTGGCATTGAATTGCATAAAGCGCTCGATACCGCCATCCGGGCCGACCGGGATATACAGATACTGGAAGGGCTCGTTTGGCGTCATACGCACACCACTTAAATAGTATTGCCGCCCGTCAATTTCGACCGGCGACATGTAGTTCTCATATTCAACCGCTTCACCCTGTGCATTACGCAACTTGAAACTGAAGTTCGGGCCATAATTCCGAAATGTTTTTTCATCAATCTCATCCTGCACCGGGTTGATATTAAAGAGGCGGAAATTCGTCAGCTCCAGCCGCAAAACACCCTGGCTGGTATCAATATCCAGTTCCTCGAATACCGCGCTGTTGATGTCACCCGGCAGGGATTTTTCAGTCAACAATGGCCACACACGCAACGCCAGTTCTGATCCGCCATCGCTGAAGCTGGCCTGGTAAATGCTGTAGCCCCTGTAGATCAACGGGTGATTGACTGCGATCGTTGCCGCCAGCGGCTCATCCAGTTCACTGTCATGAAGCAGCAGGTCACTTTCAAATGACTTCGGTTGACCGGAGCTGTAATGCTCGATGCGGAAATCCTTGACCTCCACCGAAAACGGCAGCGGCTGCACCAGGTAACCGTCACGCAGGTTTATGAATGCCAGGTTGGCCGATGAACCCTCGGGGATATTTACGGAGCCGCGGAAGGACGGGTTGCCCACACTC
>Ga0209271_10000670_pt1 | contig 11870 bp, 10 predicted proteins | sample tdAd002_FD_187123 | JGI IMG/M metagenome (GOLD analysis project Ga0209271, IMG submission 187123) | Marine sediment microbial communities from the Atlantic coast under amendment with organic carbon and nitrate - tdAd00.2 (SPAdes)... | ecosystem: Environmental > Aquatic > Marine > Coastal >... | reverse complement strand
GGCGCGTCGAGTTCAAGATCATCGAAACCGACGCAGGTCCCACCGGAGTTGAGGTAACATGTCCGCGGGGCCGTTCTCTGGTTCCGAGGTGATATGTCGCGCGAGCGCTTCGTTGAGTTGATGACCCCTGCCCTGACCCGGTTCAGTCAGGATCTGAAGTCGGTGCTTCGGATGGTCGAAGATCCCGAGATTGACGACGAGAGTCGCGTTGCGGCGGCAGGCGCTCTGCTGCACGTGATCTCTTCGAGTGGGGTCATCCCAGGGGTTCGCGGAGTGCTCCGTCACCTAGGGGATGTCCTGCTGATTCGACTCGTGTTGAACGACGTTCGTGAGCGGTCCCCCAACGCGTTTCAGAAACACGCGCAGCAATTGCCGGAGATGCTCGAGCCCTTGTCCGACGAGCTCGGCGCCATGCGCGCGTATCTCGATGACCGCGTCAGCGTGCTCGAAAGGGCCGTCGCGAAGTTCCCGAAGTTGAACCATCAGGGGCATCAAGCCTCCGCATGTGTCGAGGACACGGAGTCGAGCATGTGGCTCTACGACGCGGTGCACGAAGCGCTAATTGACGAGATCGATTTCGACGAAGAAGACGTCATACGAGAGCTGAAGCAGGTCGACCGCATCCTCGCCCCGCTCGCGTCCCGCGTTCGTCGATAGTTTCCTACGCTGCTTTACGCCGAGGCTCGGAGATCTCGCGGAGCAGCCACGTTCCGCGCGAAGCCTTCACGGGCTTCGGGGCCTTGCGTGCCAGGACCCGAAGCAGCTCTACGGCCTCCGCGTTCCATTTGACGAGCCTGAGGATGCTACCGTCCGAAGACCGAAGATCGGGTTCGGCGTTCGTGCGGCGACGCGTGAGATCGTCGGCGTCAGACTGAGCGCGTGTTTCGACGAGGAGCATGATGTTGCGGCGCAAGACGAACCCGAGTGGACTCGAGGTGGCGACGAAGCTCAGTGATATTAGACCAGCGCGATGCGTGGGGAGGTGCGCCCGCAGGCGCGGCGTGCCACTCGACGACAGCTCCCAGCTGAAGGACATTTCGGGTGCGTCGGCAGGAGAGCGGAGCTCGGACGCGAACACGCGAAGTGCGCCTGCCGTCTGCGCGGCCGTAGCGGTCATGTGATGCCGCGTGCCCGTGAGAAACACCGGCAGCAAGAGAAGTGCGGCGGTAGGTTGCCCGAGCGCGATCAGGCCTATGCCGCCGATGAGCAACGCGGCTAGGCCCGTCGGGGTGGTCGCATCGAGGAAGTCGCTTGCCGGAGTTTCGGCGACGGGAAGCTCCTTGCAGAGGGCGGAGCGCCAGTCGCTGCGTACTGAGGGGGCCGCCCATCTGGCCGGCCGGTGAAGAGAGAGCGCGATCAGTGGTAGCGCGCAGAACAAGTGGTTGGGAGCCAACCATTGCCCAAGTGCGACGAAACCGCTGGTGATCGCCAAGACCGCTGCCCATCGCGCTTGAACTAGAAGCTCGCGGCGGCCCATCCGGAGCTCGATCGATCGGCGCTTGAGGAGGACGAGCACTGCCAACAGAAGCAAAGCCCAAGCGATGGACCGCTCCTCCGGAATCGTGAGGGGTCGGAACCCGGTCGGGTCGGGGGTGTCGGGGGCCGTGACCGGCAGGGCGATCGCTTCCGCGGGAACGTCTAGCGTGAGTGGCCAAGCCGTCATGCGCGGAAGGTGAATGCGGCGCCACTCGACGACGGTGCGTTTGGGACCCTGGGTAACTTGGAAGTCGACGCCCGGCGGCGTGTCGTGCATCTCGGTCGGAACTGAGGACCCTCGTGGCGCACGGATCTCGACCGAGACGTTGTGAAGGCCTGTTTCCCACGCGGGAACCGACCAAACGATACGGGCTCGCGGCTCACCCGCCACCTCGACCGCTATGGCGTCGGCCTTCGTGCGATACCGCATGAAGACTCGGTACTCGCCCTTCCGCGGGGCCTCGCGTCTGGGAAACGATAGGTAGATGATGCCGCCATCGCGAACCGCGGCTTCAGGGCGGAAAATCTCGCCGTCCTCCGAGCGGAAGTAGGGCGGCCTGTAGAGATCGAGGTCGACGTCGGGGCCGAGCTCTGCGAGCTCGATCTCGTGCAGCCATCCAGCGTGTACTTCGACGTCCAATCGAAGGAGGATGCTCAGCGTTGCGTCCCGTTCGACGTCGACGGTAGCCCGGGCGCCCTTGACCACCGTTCGGGTCCACGCCTGGGCTGGCGAAGAGGAGCCAAGCACGACAACGGAGGCGAAAAGAAGCAGGGCTGAAACGCGGATGAGGCGCATGGTCCGAACCTAAGGAATTCCGCCGCTTCGGTGAAATTTCCTACTGCATCCGGAGCCATGAGGGCATGAACAACAGGACGAATAGCGAAAGGGTTAACCAACCGACGACACGGCGCCGGGGCGAGACATGGCTGTCTTCGGTGGGAGGGTGGCTCGGCCCGGTCGCGCGGGTGAGCATCCACAGAACGAAAGCCCAGACCAGCCAGTGCATGCCAGCTGTGACGTCATACATGAGCTGGTCCCCGCGAACCCCTCGGAGGTAGCTGGGGATTCCGTACGCCGCGCTCACGACGATGGCGAGCAGCGGGAGCACGCGAAGAAGACGCCTGGAGACCTGATCCTGACGGCGGCCGAGGAGCGCGTAGGCCACGTGCCCGCCGTCGAGCTGGCCGAAAGGAAGGAGGTTGATCATCGTCACCAGCAAACCGGCCCAGCCGGCCAGCGCGGTCGGGGTGAGCATGATGTCGTAACCCTGTGGGATGGGGCCCTTCAGCCAGCTCAGTAGCCCGAGATACAGGAGCGAACGCCCTTCGAGCAGGTAGGGCGTGTCGGGTAGAGGCTCGATCGGTGACGTGGCGATCCCGTAGATGATGACGGGCACCGCAACCGCCATACCGGCAAGGGGGCCGGCCGCCCCAATGTCGAGCAGTGCGTTGCGGGAGCGAATCTGCTCTCGGATCTGGATTACGGCGCCCAGGGTGCCGAGGAGGAAGAAGGGGACCGGGATGAAATATGGAGGCGACACGTCGACACGGTGGTACCTGCCCGCAAAGAAGTGGCCGAACTCGTGGGCCAGAAGGATTGCCATGAGCGGGGCTGAGAACACCCAGCCTGCTAGGAGTTCGTCGAGCGAGGTGGGCGGCTGTCCAAGGACCATCCCGGCCCCGACGTACAAGGTCGACGCGAAGGTGAGCGCCATCAGGATTAGTGGCAGGCCCCACTGAGTTCTGCGCCGCTGCACCGCGTGCCTCTAGCATGTGCGTTGCGAAGCGCACGATCTGCTATTCTTCTGGACGAATGGACCTCTACAGCGCGGCCAAGCGCCTCAACCGGCCCTTCGTCTTCACCGACGAAGCGTCGACGCGCGCTCTGTCGATCGCAGATCACGGCTTGATCGGAGACGGGTTTTCCGCCGCTCTGGTCCGCGCCGACGGTGCGATCGACTGGCTGTGCATGCCCCGCTTCGACAGTCCAAGTGTCTTTGGCGCGTTGCTCGATGAGGAGAGGGGAGGTTCCACCTCGGTGAGTCCTGTGGACTACCCCTTCGAGAGCCTGCAGCGATACGACCCGGACACCAACGTGCTCGAGACCTTGTTTCGCATCGAAGGACGCGGGACGATTCGCCTCACTGACTACATGCCCTGGACCGACGACCCCCGCTCCGCGGTGCACGAGGTTCATCGCCGCGTGCAGTGCATCGAGGGAGAGGCGGTCGTGAAGGTCGTTTTCGATCCGAGGTTCGATTACGGGCGTGTCGACACGCGATTTGAGATCGCTGGACGTTCCGCTTCGGCCAAAGGCGCGTCCGGCGAACGCTTGGTCGCCGTGCTCGGTGGCGTAGGGCAATGGGAGCCGCGTCCGGAAGGAGGCGTGCAAGCCATATTTCGGTTGAAGGCAGGCGAGCGCGGATGGGTCGTCATCAGCTGGAACGCTGCCAAGTCGGAGTCGATTCTGGCGTACCGCCCGTTCGAGGCACTGAGAAACACGCGCCGCCGGTGGCGAGATTGGGTTCAGCAGCTCCAATACGATGGCCCGTGGCGGCATCACGTCGTTCGGTCCGCACTACTGTTGAAGCTGCTGATGTATGCGCCAACCGGGGCGATGGTAGCCGCGCCGACTACGTCGCTGCCCGAATGGATCGGCGGAGTGCGCAATTGGGACTACCGCTACACCTGGACACGTGACACGGCGATGGCAGTGCGCGCCGCGAACCTGCTCGGTTGCAACCGGGAAGCGCGCGAGTTTTTCCACTTCGTGAGGGATACGCTCGAACGGGACCGTGAGCTTCACATCATGTATGCAGTCGACGGCGGTCGGGTTCCCGACGAACATACACTCGACAACTTCGCAGGGTATCGTGGCTCGCAACCCGTGCGCATTGGAAACGGTGCGCGCGATCAGCTGCAGCTCGATACGGCGGGGGCGCTGATGGACGCCGCGTACGTATACGAGCGTGGCGGTGGTTTGCTCACTGCGCGAGGTTGGCGGCGGCTTCGGGCCGTCGTAGACAATGTAGCCGCGATGTGGGCGGAGCCAGATCATGGTATCTGGGAGCCCCGCGCCGGAAAACGCCACAACGTGCATTCAAAGCTGATGAGCTGGCTCGCGCTTCGCCGCGGGGTGCAGCTCGCGCCCTTGTTCGGCGACCAGCCGGTGCAAGCACGATGGCAGCAAGTTGCCGACGAGCTCCATGCCGAGCTCTGCGTTCGCGGGCTCGACCGGACCGGAAAGCGGTTCGTTGCGGCGTACGACCACGAGCATCCGGATGCGTCCCTGCTCCTGCTTCCGATTCACGGGTTCTTGCCGCCGAGTGACGACCGCGTGCTTCGAACGGTGGAGTGGATCCGAGCTGCTTTGGGGGACGGCCCCTATGTGTATCGCTACCGAGCGGATGATGGGGTAGGCGGAGCAGAGGGTGCGTTCGTCCTTTGCGGATTCTGGTTGGCCGAGGTCCTCGCGATGGCGGGTCAGATCGACGAAGCCCAGCAGGTCTTCGTCGCGCACGCCGAGGCGTCGAATCACTTGGGCCTTCTTGCCGAGGAGATCGACCCAGGGACCACGACGCTGCTTGGAAACTTCCCGCAGGCGTTTAGTCATCTCGGGTTGATCAACGCCGCTGCCAGGATCGACTTGGCGCTGCGCCTGCGGGATGAGGGCTCGCCCCGCGTTCCCGAGGTCGAGATCGGGCGCTAGCGTGGGGAGTAGCTCGGAGGCACACCGGGTGGACGTCCGCCGCATCGTGACGGCGCGGTTCGGCGCGTACGCGGCGGCCATCGCGCTGCTGACCGGTCTTGGGCTGTTCTTTCTAGCGGGAGTCCGTATCGCGGACTCCTGGGGCTGGTTTGCGCTGGCATCCTTCGGCGCAATCGTCGCAGCAGCCTGGAGCATTCGATCAGCATTGGGCCCCGGAGCCGAGGGTGTGAGGCCGGCACGCGAAGACCCTGAAGCCGCGGAACCGGAGCCCTCGGTCGGGCTTGCTCCCGGCCAAGTAACGCCGAGCACACAGTTGCAGCCGGAGCCCGACGAAGTGGACTACCTGATGGCGCTCCGTCACGAGTTCCGTACCCCACTCAATGCCGTGCTGGGTTTTTCGGACGTGCTGTTGAGCGGGATCGACGGTGAAGTGAACGACTCGCAGCGCGAGGATCTGGAGATCATTCGAGCGTCCGGGATACGTCTCAGAATCCTCCTCGATAGCGCGTTCGATCTCTCGCAACTCGCTGGCGGCGAGCTTCGCCTGGATGCCGACCGCGCCGACGTGCGAGAATTGCTGGCCCGGGTGGCAGTCGAAGCTGGGCAGCTCTGGTCGAACAAGAGAAGGGCAGGGTGTACGCTGCCCGATCGGCCGTGCATCATCGACGTGGATGAAGCGCGTCTCCGAAGGTCGATCCTCGTGCTCGCCGATTTCCTGGCAACCGACCACCGCGATGCCGACATCGGCTTGAGCCTAGTTCTGTCCGACGATCATATCGCGATCGAGGCGATCGCCGATCCATCTGATCGCATGACCCTCGGTGCGCTTCCAACACCGGCCGAAGTCCTCGCGTCCGAGGATGCCACGGAGATCCGGCGATGGCCGGTTGCAGTGGCGTCGGAAGTCATCGCGCGCCACGAAGGCTCGCTCTACCACGGAGATGCACCGTCTCGATTTCTGATTCGCCTTCCCCTAGAGCGTACGCGATGACCGCCGCACGACATCCCGCCGTTCCCAAGCTCCGCCGGGCCTGCGTCACAGTCTCGCTCTACTTTGCGGTCGTGTGGATGCTGTTAGCCGATGAGTATGTCTACTCGGGGGCATTCTTGGTCTTCGGCCTTGCTCTCCTCGTGGGGGCTAGAGTCTTGCGCTCGCTGTGGCCGCTCCTTCGAATCGAGGAGCCTGCGACGCAGCTGGAACCTGGGGCCGTGCCGCCGGCATCGCTCCAGGACACCATCGAGGCTCATTCGGCGGACCCCGAGGAGCCGGAGCGACAGCGTGCGCGATTCCTCGGCGCGCTGGGGCACGAGCTGCGCAATCCCCTCAACTCGGTGACCGGCTTCTCAGACATGTTGCTCGGGCGTGTGGACGGTGAGCTCAATGCAGAGCAGGAACGAAGCGTTCGCACGATCCGCGCCAGCGCCGAGCGGTTGTTGAGGCTCGTTTCGACGGTCGTGGATCGCGCGAAGCTGGAAGCAGGGACACTCAGGCTGCAACAGCAGTGGGTAGCGCCCGATGAGATGATCTCCGAGGCGATTGCGTTCGTGCGCTCCCGTGCCGAGGATACATCCGTCATCGGCGGTGTCTCCGAAGGCTTGCCGCACATTTTTGTCGACCGTCATCGTACGGTTCACTCGCTCGTGAGCCTCGCGGTGCTGGTCATCCGATCCTCCGGGACCGACATTGCCATGCGGGTTGCGCCGCCTCGCCGCGATCAGGTTGGCAAGGGCTTCGTGCAATTCGATCTGATGGCGACTCTCAAAGATTCGTCGACCGATACGCTCGCCATCGTGGAGCGGCTCGAGAAACCGCTATCGCCCTCGGACGCGCTCGGGTTGGAGGTCGCGGTGGCGCGAAACGTGATCGAGGCGCAGGGCGGCCGCATTTGGACCGAAGCCGGAACCGCGGGGAGTCTTCGGGTGTGCATGACGCTCCCAACGTCGGCGCACTAGCTCTGTTCCGCCTTCAGCGCGTCGAGGATGGCCTGGTACGCCAGGTTGCGCTTCCACCCGAACTCGCGTTGGAGCTTCTGAGTCATTTCCTTCGTTGAAAGCCCTTCGCGCTTCCACTCGACAGCGAGCGCGCGGACGTCGACGTCCTCGACTGGCCCTTCGGGCGGCCTGCCGTCGATGACGACCGTGATCTCCCCCCGGGCGGGGTTGGATAGCTTACCTCGCACCTCCGGGACCGTGCCGCGAATCGTTTCCTCGTGCATCTTAGTCAGCTCTCGACAGAGCGCGATTTGCCTATCCGCACCCAGGGAGCGTTCTAGGTCGTCCAATGTCCCATGAATTCGATGAGGGGATTCGAACAACACGATTGTGATACCCGACTGCGCAATGCGATCGAGCACGCGGGCGCGCTCCCCGCCGCTTCGTGGGAGGAATCCTTCGAACACGAATCGGCGCACAGGGAGGCCCGCAACGCAAAGCGCTGCCAACACGGCGCTAGGGCCGGGAACGGCCTCCACGTTGATGCCGGCATCCGCGGCGCGGGAGACGAGGTAGACGCCCGGATCACTCACCACCGGCGTCCCCGCATCGCTGACGAGTGCGTAGTGAGCTCCGTTGACCAGATCCGCTACGATGAGGTTCACCTTGTCGTCGTTGGTGTGTGCATGAAACGAGCGTAGCGGTGTGTCGATGCCGTGCTTGGAGCAGAGCGTACGGGTGTGACGGGTGTCTTCCGCAAGGATGACGTCGGCTTCGCGGAGAATACGAAGTGCCCTCAATGTGATGTCCTCCAGACATCCAATGGGCGTCGCGACTACGGACAGGCGACCTGACATTCGTGGGCGTTACCACATCTCCGTGGCACGGCGACCCGGCGGTTCACGGAGATTCGTAGACTTCGACCACCGTCTCACCGAGCTCCGTCTGGAGGAAGGCCTTGAGCTTCTTCAACAAGCGTTTCTCGATCTGCCGAACCCGCTCGCGGCTCACTCCGAACTCATCTCCAAGTGTCTGCAAGGTTTTGGGGTCTTCGGCGACCAGTCGGTCTTCGAAGATCTTCTTTTCCTTGTTCTCGAGCGACTTCCCGAACTCGTGAATCTTTTCGGAGAATTGGTCTCCGACTTCCGCCTCGGCCAAAATGTCGTCGACGCGAACATCCTCCGAGGGAAGCAGCTCCACACGGGCCACGGACCGGCCCTCAGCAGTTCCAACCGGCGCATCGAGTGATGCATCTCCGGTGGCAAGTCGCATGTCCATCGACACCACGTCTCGCTCGGGGACATTGAGGTTTTCAGCAATGAGTTCTGCGGTCGGCTCGATGCCCATCGCCGACAGGCGGGCCTTTTCCTTCTGGAGGTTGAAGAATAGCTTTCGTTGGGCTTGGGTGGTGCCCACCTTCACGAGTCGGTGGTTGTTCAGGATGTAGCGAAGCATGTAGGCGCGGATCCACCAAGCCGCGTAGCTCGAGAGCTTCACACCCTTGTACGGATCGTACTTCTTCACGGCCTGCATGAGGCCGATGTTGCCCTCCTGCACCAGGTCGAGGATGTTCTTGTACGCTTGACGATAGTCGTACGCGATCTTGACGACCAAACGCAGGTTGGACGTGACCAGCCGCTTGGCCGCTTCGAGGTCGTCTTCTTCGAAGAACCGCACCGCGAGATCGTGTTCCTCTTCCTTCGACAGAAGCTTGTATCGCTGCACATCTCTCATGTAGACGCCTAGCGGATCACGGCGCGTGAGAGACGACGCGGAGCTCGCCAGAGTGTCGGCCTCGCCTTTGCTTCCGCTCGGCTCTTCATCCAACTCCATGAGCTCGGCGCCGTGTGGCTCGTCGAGGTCCTCGGGTGGTTCTGGGTCGCTTCCGATCATCAATCCTGCTCGTGAGAGCCATCTCTAAAGCACAGTCCCCCCGGGCGTCCAGTGGCGGCCTTCATTTGGGCGCTTCGAACGGCTGTGTACCCGCCGCTCTGGGCCGGAGACGGCTGGCGAACGAGCCAGCGACGATATACTGGATGGCGCCGTCGGTGGTCTGTGCGGCCTTGAGCCCGCTCGACGCCAGCTCCAGCATCGTAGCGACTTTGGCGCTGCGACTCTTGTACGCATCTTGGATTTTCACACGAAACATGAGGTTGAGCTCGGAACGCCCGAGCGGGCGTAGGAGCCGCACTCTGCCGAGAACGTCGAGCTCGAGGTCTTCGCCGTGGGACGTCGCTCGTTCGATCTTCGCCGAACCCTCTTCGATGACCACGACCAGCTCCAGGTTGCCGGCATCGGCCTTGTCGAGGGTCAACCCACCCCATCCTGGGATCTCCAGCTTCGACTCACCGTCACCGACGTGCAGGCCTTCGATGGTGATTTCCACGTCGCCTGTCGACTCCGCAACCTCGCTCGGCATGGCGAGCGTAATCTCACCGTTGAGCACGCCGGCGAGAGGAACCTTGGTGAACTTGCGGAGAATCGGAAGCGCCTCGAGGTCGATGTCGTCGACCTCGGCATCGACCTCCATATTGTCAATTCCGAGTGCCAGCTCGCCTTCCACCTCTCCTCCGGCGAGTTCAGCGTCGAAGCTATAGGTCTTCGTGTCGGACATCAGCGAGAACAACGAAGTGCTCACGGTGAGCTCGTCGAAGACCACGTCGACGGGAGGCGTATCTTCTCCCTCCGACGGGAGCGTGACGCGCAGGTTCTCGAAGGTGAGCCCTGTGAGGCCCGAGTTCGTGAGATCGATGATCTCGAGCTCGTAGCCACGCGCCTGAGCCTCTTGGATCAGACGGTCTCCGAGCCGATCGTACGGAAAGGTTCGGTAGGCAAAGAACACGAAGCATAGGAGGAAGAAGATGGGGTATCCCACCCACCTCAGAATCTGTCCGATCGAAATCTGTCGCACGAGCTACTCTTGCTCCGCTGCCGATGGAGCCTCGCGGTCGTACGCGCTCACGGCGAGCTTCACGGTGTAGCCGGTGCGCATTCTACCGCCTGTCATCTGGATTAGCTCGATCGAGACTGGATACGAGCTGTTCTCGATGTCGGCGAGCATTTCAATCAAGGGCCTCAACTCGACGATGGGCAACGAGACGCGCACCGATCGGCGGCTGTAAGCGCCCATGTCGAGCTTCGGCTGGTCGTTGATCCCGAGGCCGGACACCCCGTACTGTTGAGCACGTTCTTCGAGGAAGCCACCTAAGGATGGCGCCTTGCGGTTGTAAAGGCGTTCCACGGCGCGGCGTTCGGCTTTCTGCTGTTGCAATCGTGGCTCCGAACGGCGGATATCCTGCAAGACCTGCGCAATCTCGGTGTTCTCGGTCTCGATGTCCGAGATGCTCGAAATGGCGACATACATCGGCAGGATGACCACGATCGCCACAAACACGACCGCCATGCTACTCAGCAGCCGACGCTCGCGATGGCTCAAAGCATCAGCCCAGTTGCGCACGTTGTCCAATGCGTCTCCGACGGCCACCTCAGTCCTCCTTCCCACCGCGCGTAGCGGTTTCCTCGCATCTGACCTTGACGACCAACTTGTAGTCCTTCCGGTCCTCCACGGCGGTCGAGATCGACCCCTTCTCGACATCGGCGAAGCATGAATGCGTTTGGATGGCGTCGACGAGTCGGTCCCGTTCGGCAATGGAGCCGACTGTGCCTTGGATCTCGAATCTTCCGTTGTCGCCATCGTCGTCGATTTCGATCAGAAGGCGACGGGTGTCGTGCTGGATGTCGATAGGGATGCTCTCCGAAATCGCCTCGAGAATGTCATAGGCGTCGAAACGGGGGAGGGGGTCGTCGATGCGAGGCCCGGCCGTGAGCAGCTCCCGCGCATGCAGGGCACTATGCGCCTCCTCCACGAGGAGATCATTGCTGACTGCGGCTAACTCGGCGGTGAGTCCTGCGTGCTCTGCGCTGGCGACTCGATAGCGGGCCATCAAAGAAACGGCGAAGGAAAGCATGACCGCAGTGAAACAAACCGCGATGAGGCGCAGGTGCTTGCGAATCTGGCCTGCGGCCGCTTGCGACGCGAACTCGCCTTGCCGAAGATCGAGTTGCTTCCCCCGTGAGATGGCACGCGCTGCAAGAGCTGCGGCCTTGGTGAATTTGGGGCGCATCTCCTCGTCGGCCCCGGCCGCTTCGGGGAGCTGGGCCACGCTGCACTGCACCCCGAGTTGCTCGGTCAGCCATTGCCGGGCGCTTTCCATCGGGGCCGTTTCGCCGGACAGCAAGATCTGGGAAGGCGTTTCGGACCGCTGCGCTCTGTAGCTAGCGAACGTGCGTTGGAGGGCGCCGCCCAGATCGGCGCGCTGGCCGGACTCGACCAAATCCATGCCGCCAGAGACCGTTCTCGCGAACGTGCAGCGGCCGTTTGTGAGTACTGCGAAGTCTGTGCTTTTCGGGCCTACGTCGATGACGAGCACCGTCTTGCCTTCGAGCGTCTCTCCGAGCAGCGCACCGAGGCCGTCAAAAGCGGCCGCCCCGACGGCAAGCTCTCGTGGGTCGACTCCCGCCGATTGGAGCTCGCGGAGACGGTCCGCCACGGTTTGGCGAGGGGCAGCCACGGCCATCAGTTGGATGGTCGAAGCATCGCGACCCACGACCTGGTAGTCGACGACCGCATCCTCGACGTCGAAGGGAAGCACGGCGCTGAGCTCGCCCGGCAAGACTTCGGCGGCCTTCTTTTCGACACCTGCCGGAAGGTCGATCAGCCTCAGTGAGGCGGCCTCGCCGCTCAGGGAGGCGA
>Ga0209271_10000668_pt1 | contig 11893 bp, 10 predicted proteins | sample tdAd002_FD_187123 | JGI IMG/M metagenome (GOLD analysis project Ga0209271, IMG submission 187123) | Marine sediment microbial communities from the Atlantic coast under amendment with organic carbon and nitrate - tdAd00.2 (SPAdes)... | ecosystem: Environmental > Aquatic > Marine > Coastal >... | reverse complement strand
CGCGAGTGCAAAAGTAGCGCGGCTTAGCGAGCAAGGTACAACATTCGAGTACTCAGGCGCGAACAACTTCATGCTGTCCTGGCTGATTCAGGATGTTACTGGCTATCCGTTTCAGGACATGGTGACGAAGGAGTTTTGGCAGCATATCGGTGCGGAAAGTGACGCATCTTTCTTCGCGTATCGCTACGGCATTGCGGTTTCGCATGGGGGCTTTCTGTCCCGGATGCGTGATCTCGCAAGATTCGGCCTGTTGTTCACGCCTAGCTACACCGTTGTCTCCGATCGCAAGATTATCTCTGACGAGTACCTCGATTTTCTACGCAATAATGGAAATCCGAACCTGATCTCGGAAAATGACGATGGCACCTCTTCGTACCCCATATTCCAGTGGGAATCGATCTACTCGAGCGACTGGCTGGCCCACGGCGGATGGGGTGGTCAAGGCTTATTGATCAGTCCATCCCGGGATGTTGTGGCCGTCTTCACCTCCTATTTCAAGGAGGACTACAGCGAGGTGGAGCTATCTCCTGTGGTCTTTGGCGTAGTGAACTCTGTGTTTTCGGAAGTGCCATCAGACGCAAAGTAGGCGCAAAATGTTGTGTACTCGCCCAACTACATCTTTCCCGAAAGTAACCGATCAATCACGACAAAAGCGTCGTCCGAGTCCGATTGCGCCAGCCAAAACAGTGCTTCCTCACGCAACTTACGATTGGATCCGGACTTAACGACGTCCGCGAGAATCGTAACCGGGCGATCCCCGGAGTGAAATGAAATCGCCATAAGCACCTCGGAGCCAAGTTCCGATTGCGGCTCGGTGTAGCGTCGCAGCCAGTCGATACTTTGATCAACTTCAACAAAACCAAGATCAGTCGCCTCCACATCAAAATGACCAGAACAGATGGAGTCACCTTGCAACCGAAGCTTCACAGGTCTGCCCCTTTCCATTGATACGTAAATCTGCAGCTCGCCGCCGTCGGCCGCTGCCACCTGCCAGGTATGCCAGCCGTCTTCGGTGGGGCCCCAATCGCCAGCGGCAAGAGACTCACTGGCAATGCATGCCGCGACTAACAGCGCAATCAGGAGTAATCGAACAGAGGTTTTCATTGTCCACCTTCCAGTGCTTCGTCAATGACATCCAGGACGAGATCGCTACCCATGACAGAAAGGATTTCAAGCAAATCGCGTTTTTCACTGATGTCATCGCTTGCTCTGTATAGCTCCAGCACACCCTCATCGTCTCCGGCAATCAGCATGCCTTCAAGTGCCGCATCCCTGACATCCTGCGAGTCGGTGTTGAGATAGATCTCGCTCAGAGCTGCATTGACGTTCTCGCCGCCGACGATTCCGAGAGCTTCGATTGCGAGGGCCTGAATTTCCGGGTCGCTACTGTCCATCGCAAGCTCAAGTAACGCTTCGAAATCGCCCGAGATCGCATACGCTTCGATAAGGGGCTCCGAGAAACCACTGCTTTCACGCAATGCCCGGAGTTCGTCTCTCGCGCCCATCACGCCCAGCATCTCCACGGCCGCTTCGAACTCATCTTCATTTGCTGCGTTCTGAGCGATCTGATATACGGCAGCAGTGTCGCCAGCGATCATGTAAGCCTCGAGTACAGCCTCGCGAACCTCTTCGCCGCCGGTGCTGTAAAGGTCTGCCAGGCCGGCAAGAGCTTCAGGATCGCCACCAATGCCGATCATACGTACCGCCTCGCCGCTTAGTTCGTCATCACCACTACGCGCGACTTCCAATAAAGTCGCCTGCGCCTCCGGTAAATCAATCTGGCTGAGCACAAACAGTGCAAGCTCCTTGACCTCGTCGCTGTTGTTGCTGTGCAGAACCTTGGTTGCGAGTGGCAATGCTCGTTCGGGTGGCGCAGATATCAGCGCCTCCAGCGCAGCGATTTTCAGCATCTCGGACTCGTCGGCAACGTCGGAAACCTCAGAGACGGTTGTTTGCGCGAGGCTGGAGCTCATCGCCAACAGGAGCACTAAGGCGAGAATTGGTTTTAGGCGAATGTGCATATTCATTTTCCTGAGCTAGGTTGTTTGTGTCTCATTTGATGTGTCGCGAGATAGTTTGGTTAGCATCACCTTGAGTTCGAATGCTAACTGGCGGCGTAGCGCTTCCGCGTCTTCCGGCGCGATGTCATCGGCGGCCAGGCGCAGCAGGATCGGCTCAAATGCGCGCAATACTCTCGCAACGCTTTGTGAATTGTTTTGCTCTGCAGCTCGCTCGAACAAACGGTTTTGCTCGATGATCTGCAGAATCAACATGATTCGCTCGGTGGACGCCTCCAAAGGCAGATCGGCGAGGCCCTGCTGGGTATCCTGGAAATGCACTTTTACTCCGCGAGTAAATGCCGCCGGTACGACGGTCGCACCGCCCGGGTCGACGGTGGCGACCTGGATCGCGGGCACCGAAGTGTTCGTGTCACTGGTTGGCAGGTACACGCCAATACCAACGCCGAGGGCCAATGCGGCCGCAATAGCGGCGCCCCAGGCAAAGGAAGTCAGATTGAACGAGCTGGCAGGTTTTCGTTCTCTGCCCCGCTCTTGCTGTGCGACGCGATCAATGCTGTCGTGCCACTGCTGCAGGGTGTGAGGCGGCACGGCCGGTACGTCAGGCTCGGAAACCTCATCGAGTTCTCGACAGAGCGCCTCATATTGAGTAGCAAGCGCCGGGTCGCTGCGCATCGCCGACTCGACCTGTTGCCGTTCGCGCCTGGTCAGTCCGTCGTTGTAGTAATAAAGAATCAGTGTGTCGTCGTTCATCGTTGTTCACCTTGCAGGCTGGTCATTCGCACGCGCAGTTTGCGGACAGCACGAAATATGGCCTGCTTGACTGCGCCGACATCCGAATTGATTTCGTCGGCTATCTCCTTGAGGCGCCATTGCTCAAGATGCTTGAGCACAAAACACACCCGCTCGAACTCACTCAGATGTGTCAGTGCTGCCGCAAGCTTGGTGCCCAGCTCCTGCTCGGCACGTAAACGCTCGGGTGTGTCGCCATCGTCTGCGATATCTGTTTCGAGAGGCTCAAATGCGGCCGGGCGGTTCTTTCTTAATATCTGCAGTGCGGCGTTTATTGCTATGCGATGTATCCAGGTATCAAGTCGAGCCGTGTTGTCGAACTGGTGTCGCTTGTTCCAGGCATTCAGGAGGGCGTCCTGTACAGCATCTTCAGCCATGTCCCGATTGCGCGTGATTTTCAGGCACGCGGCCAGCCAGCGGTCCGATCGACTCGAGATCGCCGCATGAAAATCAGCTTGGGTCGGGGCACCCGGACTCTGCAATATAGCCACCATCAGATATTGGATGCGTCAGGCTCGCACTTGGTTAGCAAGGTCGCAAGCTACGATGAAATTCGTGATTCGGTGTATAGTCGCGGCTCTTCAGGCGCTGGGAAGAACAAATCCTTGGTGACGGTTGGCCACACTACCCTGCACGATCCAACGCCATCCGAGCTGGCGTCGGTTTCGGACCACGAGCGTAATCGCGAATTCGCCTCCGACATGCGCAGGCAACAGTACCTGTGCGGGCGTTCGTTGCTGCGGCGCATGCTTGAGGACTGGACAGGTATACAGGCGGCCAGCCACGAGTTGACGCTCACCGAAGCAGGCAAGCCGGTGTGTGTCGAGGGTCCGGCCATTAGCATCACACACTCGGGTGACCGGATCGCCTGCGGTATTGCGGAGTCAGGCGATATCGGCATTGACCTGGAGGTCATCAATGACCGACGTGATCCGGAAAAGCTGGCGAAAAAGTTCTTTTCCAGAGAAGAGTCTGATTGGCTGGGCACACAACCAACAAATCGCTTTTTCATGTTGTGGGTATTAAAGGAAGCCTACGTCAAGGCCATCGGTCGTAGCATTTTCGGTGGCATCAATCGATTGCGTTGCACGGTTGTTCCACCCGGCATCGATGTAATTGCTGTGAGTGATCGTATGCACGATCTTCGCCTGTATAAATCGGAAGACAGTCTTCTTGCACTCGCGGCGACGGAGGTTTCGCTTGCAGACGTGTCGATCCGAAGGTGGGACGCCGATGCTAACGAGTTGCTAACAAGCGAGGAATTTCACTTGCTGGCGTCGAGCAGGGACCCCTTCAAAATGTGAGCGTAAATTTTGCGCCGCCACCCTCGTTTTGACCGACTCGAATGAATCCGCCATGTGCGGTCATGACCTGTCTTGCGAGTGCGAGACCAACGCCCGAGCCTTCCTCTTTGGTTGTGAAGAAAGGCACGAAGATTTTCTTTTCGAGGTCTGCCGGTATGCCCGGACCGTTGTCGCACACCTCAATTACAACATTGCCGCGCCGGTTCAGGCGACCATTCAGGTTAATTCTCGCGTGCGCGAGGTCTTTGGTCGCCTGCAGTGCGTTGCGTAACAGGTTGAGAACGACAGGTTCGAGCAAATCGCGATCCGCATACACGTCCAGTTCAACAGGGTCAATGTGCCGGTCCAGGATGGTCTCGCTGCCGGGCCATTCCGCCTCAGCCAGTCGACTCGCGGAATCAAACAGGTCCGCAATTCCCAGGCGCTTTTTCTCGGCAGGCGCCAGGCGCGTAATCTGCCGATAGCTGTGCACGAATTGCATCAGGCTGTCTGAACGCCGAGCAACCGTATGCACTGCATCGCGCAAGTCGTTCAGGTCCTCGGCGATCGGCGAATTCGGCTCGCTTTTTTTCAGCACCTCGTCGACGACATCTGCAGCGGTTGTCGCCAATGATGTCACTGGCGTAATCGAGTTCATAATTTCGTGGGTCAGAACACGCACGAGGTCTTGCCAGGCCTGCGCCTGGGTCACGTCGAGCTCGCTCTGGATGTCCTGAAGCGAAACCAGCCGGTGACTTTCTCCGGCGACAATATTCTCCGTCGTCGCAAGTGTCAGCTGATATTCGATTCCTTCGACGGAGAAGGTGACGAGTTCCCTGTTGCCAGGAACAGCTTCGGCTACCGCATCGTGAAAGCCGGCGCCAAACTGCCGCAAGTTGGCCAATTGCGTAACGTGGGACGCACCGAACAGTCGTCGCGACGCATTATTTTGCAGGGTGATCGAGTCATCGCCGTGCACAGTTAATAAAGGGACCGGAATGTGATCGATCAGTGCCCGCAGCCGCCGCACCTCGATTTCCTGATCTGCGCGCTGGTCGTACATCCTGTCCAGAATATCGGTGAAGGTGTCGCCGAGTTCGCCAAACCCGGTACCAATATCCTCGAGGCTGAATCGCTGTGAGTAATCTGCGTAGCGTGCCGCATCGAGAAAACGCGAAACCTCGCGGTTGGTCCGGCTGATGAACCACCACAATTCCGCCGTGGTGATGGCGACAAAACCAATGGCAAGGATGGTCGCACTGTGCAGGCCGGGTTGCAGCATCAGCCAAAGAGAAGCCGTGATCCCCGCGCCGATGATGATCAGACGAATGGCGAGAAAGACCGAGAATCGTCTATAAACCATGTTTTTCCATACGGCGGTACAGGGACGCGCGAGTGAGACCGAGCTCTTTTGCCGCGTGGGATATGTTGAAACCATGTTTCTTCAGCGCCGCGTGTATCGTTTCCTTCTCCATCTGATCGAGGTTGAGTACGGTCGGTATCGAGGCCGCGGCCGGCGGATTCGGTGCCTGCGTGAGATCGAGCAGTTGTAAATCGCCCGGTTCCAGTACGTCGTCGCCAGTCAGTATGATGGCACGCTCGATTGCGTGGCGCAGAGCACGGACGTTGCCCGGCCAGTCGTAAATAACGAGCGCCTGCTCGGCGGCTGGTGAAAAAGCTTTCGCGCTTTGACCGTACTTGCGCGAATAAATATCAACATAGTGATGGGCAATTGGCAGGATATCGTCGCGACGCTCGCGCAGGGGCGGCAGTGTAATTTCGACCGTGTTGAGGCGAAACAACAAATCAGGGCGAAAGCGATCCTCATCTCGCAGAATATCCGGTGCAACATTCGTCGCAGCGATTATGCGCACATCGACTTCCTGAGACTTGTCGGAGCCGACCGGCGTCACTTTGCGTTGTTCCAGCGCACTGAGAAGTTTCGCCTGCATGTGCAGTGGCAGGTTGCCAATCTCATCGAGAAACAGTGTGCCGCCATTCGCAGCCTGGAAGCGACCGAGGCGATCATCGTTCGCGCCGGTAAATGCGCCTTTCTTGTGACCAAACAACTCGGACTCAAACAGGGATTCACTGATCGACCCGACATCGACCGCAAGAAAGACGTTGTCTTGTCGCAGTGACTGCCGATGCAACTCCCTCGCTATGAGCTCCTTGCCGGTTCCGTTCTCTCCGAGAATCAGGACATTGGCATCGGTTGGCGCGGTCCGCGCAACCATCGAAAGAACTTCCTGCATTTCCGCCGACCCGGAAATGATCGTATTGCCGTCTGGCGCGGCCGCTTCGACGAGAACACGGGTTGCCCCTCGCAGTGACTCAGTCTCGACCCGGCTGCGGTGTAGTTTCACCGCCGCGGACAAGGTAGCAACGACTTTTTCGTTTTGCCACGGCTTGGCAACGAAATCGGTTGCGCCGCGCTTCATGGCTTCGACAACCGTGTCGACACTGCCATGAGCTGTGATCATTACCACAACCATCTGCGGATCGATATCCAGAATACGGCCGAGCCACTCGAGGCCCTGCTTGCCGGAGGACTCGCCCGGACCGAAGTTCATGTCGAGCATCACGGCGTCAAAGTCATGCTGCTCAAGCAAGTCCGGGACTTCCTCGGGGCGCCGACAGGTAACGATCTCGCCGAAATTACGCCGCAGCAGAAGCCGCGCCGCCGTCAAAATATCTTCGTCGTCATCAACGATCAGGATGTTAGCCGTTGTAGCCATCGCAAATCCCCGGAAACTGTTCGAAATCGTACAGTAAGTGTTCGGATATGGACAGCTGTGTGTTCGTTTTCGAACAGTTGGGGGCGTATTTCCCGACTTTACTACGTCTATTCTTCCCAACCTCTGCGCCAACCCTTTAAAAATCACGCACTTATCAACTTGGCACGCGACTTGCTATGTACTTTAGGGGACACAACGGCAAATGAGAGAAACGAGAGCACCGTGAGCAAGATCAGCAAACTGTCACAAGAGCGCCATACCTCAGGAGTCAGTATCTCCGGCCAGGGGATGGATCGCGTTGTCGCAAAGAAAACGCCTGTAGCCCGCAAAATTGGCTATGGCGCAGGGGCCATTCTGGCCGCGATCTTCATCTACTGGCTCGTCGGCATGCTTCTCGGCGGACGCAGCCTGAGCGTGAACGCACAACGAATCTACGTCTCGCCGGTTACGGTCGGGACCTTTGAGGATTTCATTCCGCTGCGTGGGCGTCTTGTGCCACGCAGCACTGTTTACCTCGATGCCATCGAGGGTGGGCGCGTCGAGCAGGTCCTGATCGAGGATGGTGCCCTGGTTGAAGCAGGTGATCCGATCGCGCTGCTCTCGAATACGAATCTGCAGCTCGAAGTTCTTGGTCGCGAAGCCGCGGTCACTGAGCAACTCAACAACATGCGCACGATAGAGCTGCAGCTCGAACAGAATCGCTTATCGCACAAACGCAATCTCGTCGAGATCGACTATCAGATCATTCGCCTGAATCGCAGTATCGAACGACAGCGCGAGTTGGCGGCAAAGAATCTCGTGTCGCAGTCGACGGTTGACGAATTACAGGATGAACTGACCTATTACATGAATCGTCGCGAGGTAACACTTGAGAGTCAGGCTACGGACACGCGTATGCAGGCGCAGCAATTGCGACAATTACGTGACGCCGGCGAGCAATTACAGGCAGGTCTGGGCTTTGCCCGCGAGAATCTCGATGACCTGAACGTCACGGCGCCCGTCAGCGGGAAGTTGTCCGGGTTCAACATCGAGGTTGGTGAGTCCATCGTTCGAGGCGGGCGGCTCGGCCAGATCGACGACCCGAATGGTTACAAGCTCAACGTGCAGATTGATGAGTTCTACCTGGGCCGTGTTGATCTGCAGCAAGTCGCAACGGCCGAGCACGGCAATCGCGACTACGTTGTTCAAGTCGCGAAGATTTATCCGCAGGTCAACAACGGGCAATTCGAAGTCGACATGATTTTCGATCAGGAGCCCGCAGATCTGCGTCGTGGCCAGACACTGCAACTGAAACTGACGCTTGGCGATAACTCCGACGCAGTACTGATCCCGAACGGTTCGTTCTACCAGGAAACAGGTGGTAACTGGATTTTCGTTGTTTCACCTGATGGTACCGAGGCGGTGAAACGTAGCGTTCGAATGGGTCGCCGCAACACAGAATTTATTGAAGTACTCGACGGGCTGGAACCCGGCGAGAAAGTTATTACGTCGCCGTACACGAGTTATGTCGGCATGGATCGTTTAACACTGGATTAAGGTGAGGGGAAATCGGAATGCTCAAGCTACACAATATGTACAAGGTCTTTCGCACCGACGAGGTAGAAACGGTCGCTCTGAACGGCGTCAATGTCGAAATCGATCAGGGCGACTTCGTTGCTGTCATGGGCCCATCGGGTTGCGGCAAGTCGACGCTGCTGAATATTGTCGGGCTCCTCGATAATCCGACCGATGGCGATTATTTTTTCTTCGACGAGAATGTTGCGAACTACTCAGAAGCGCAACGCAGCTCAATTCGCAAGAAGAACATCGGCTTCATCTTTCAGAGCTTCAATCTGATCGATGAGCTTAACGTGGCTGAAAACATTGAACTGGCGCTGCTGTATCACAACATGCCGTCTGGTGAACGCAAGCAGCGGGTGGCTGATGTCATGGACAAGATGGGAATCGCGCATCGCGCCAGGCACATGCCGGGCCAGCTTTCCGGCGGCCAGCAACAGCGTGTTGCAGTCGCCCGGGCGGTTGTCGGCAATCAGCCACTGATTCTCGCCGACGAGCCGACCGGAAACCTCGACTCGGCGCACGGCCAGGAAGTCATGGAGATGTTGCGTACGCTGAATTCAGAAGGGACGACCATTGTCATGGTGACTCACTCACCAGCGCATGCCGACTACGCACGTCGAACTGTAAATCTGTTTGATGGTCACGTTGTCACAGATGCGATGCGTGCGGCGTAACGGTCACAAGAATCTTCCAGGGTGGAAATTCAATGTTTTGGAATAACGTAAAGATAGCGCTAAGAAACCTGCGCAAGAACAAGTTGTTTGCGGTTATCAATATCGCAGGGCTCACACTCGGCATGTCGATTTACGTACTCGGTGGACTAATCACCAAGTATGAAGCGACTCACGATGCTTTTTTCGAAAATAGCGACAATACTTACACGATCGGCTCCTACGTCGCACCCGGGATGAATGTCGGCGTTGACCAATTAAACGTAGCATTTTCGGCAGTAGGACCAATCCTCGAAACCGAGTTGTCAGACGTCGAAGTGGTTGCTCGCACTGTGCGCGGCGAATATCTCGTGTCGATGGGCGATAACAGTTACTACGAAACGATTCTGTTCTCGGATCCGGAATTACTCGACATATTCGATTTCAACTACATCGATGGTAGTGACGACGCGTTAGATAATCCGTCGGGAATCCTCATCAGCGAAATGGCCGCCATCAAGTATTTTGGTGAGACGAATGTGGTTGGTGAGATAATTACGTTAGATAACGAGTTTGATTACCACGTCGCCGCGGTCATCGAAGATGTGCCGCAGAACTCGCACTTCAATTCATCGATGATCCAGGAAGGAACCCTGGCGGTTGTTGCGTCAATAAAAGCACTTGGTCCGATGAGGGATTACGATGAGGCCGGGAACTGGAGCGATTTGTCCATGGGCAACATGACCTACGTGATGCTGCCCGAGACCCTTGACGGCGAGTGGTTACAGACACAGTTGGATAGCATCTATGAGCGACTCGTCCCCGAAGAGCAGCACGAAGTCATCTCGGGTTTTTACGTCGACTCGCTCGAGCACGCCAATCTCGCGGTTTGGGACGCGCTCGGCATGCCGGTCACCACGATTATTCAATTGTTGAGTTTTCTTGTCCTGATTATTGCGTGCGTCAATTACACGAATCTGGCGACGGCACAGTCGCTGGGACGCAGTCGCGAGGTCGGCATGCGCAAGACCATGGGCGCAGAACAAAAGCAGCTGTTGTCCCAGTTCCTGGTCGAGAGTCTGGTTATCGCATCCATCGCGATGGTCGCCGCAATCGCCGTTCTCGAGATTGTCATACCCTTATTCAATAACGCGTCGAATAAGATCATGACGCTCGATTACCTACGCACACTCCCATGGCTGGTCGCGACAACCGGACTCGTCGGTTTGCTGGCGGGTTTGTACCCGGCCTGGTTGATCACGCGCGCCAGCCCGATCGATGCGCTGCGCGACCTGGCACGCAAGGGCAAGAAGGGATCCAGGATGCGCTCGGTAATGATCGGCGTGCAGTTCGGTATCTCGGCATTTATGCTTGCTCTTGTCGCAATCGTTTACATGCAGAACGAAAAGGTCAAGAACGCGAGCTACATCTTTCCGAGGTCCGAGATTTACACGTTGACGAGACTGGGTATCGAGGACGTTCAGGATCGTTTCGACACATTGCGGCACGAGCTCGAAGCGTTGCCGAACGTCGATACTGTTGCGTTTTCATCGCAGGTGCCGTTTGAGCAAAACAATCGGCAGAGCAGCTATACCGCTGCGCCCGGTGACGAGGCGGGGGAATTCTTAGTAAATCGTCTGACCATGACGCCGGAGTTCCTGGACGCCTATGACATCCCGTTATTGGCTGGTCGCAATTTCAATCGCGGTATCGCCAACGATGAGTTTCACGAAGACGAAACCGAGGTGCTCAATGTCCTGGTCAACGAGTTAATGCTCGCAAGGCTCGGTATTGCGACGCCACAGGATGCACTCAACAAACGGTTCTACAATCTGGATGACGAAGACACCCTGCGTGAGCTAGTGATAGTAGGTGTCGTGCCGACGCAGAACATTCTCGGCCTGTTCAATCAGGAAAAACCGTGGGTATTTTCCTACTCAGCGCCAAGCATGCGCATCGCTTCCATTCGAATAGCGGGTGGCAACATGATGGACACGGTGGAAGCGGTCGAAGACGTGTGGAAGCGCGTGATTCCTGATTATCCGATGCAAGGAAGTTTTCTCGATGAGGCTTTCGACGACGTCTACAACGTGCTCAAGTACATGAATATGGCACTCGGTGGCTTTGCTTTCGTCGCGCTGTCCCTGGCGATGATTGGTCTGTTCGGTCTCGCGGCCTTTATGGCGGCACAACGGACCAAGGAAATCGGCGTGCGCAAGGTACTGGGTGCCAGCTCATCTCAGATTGCACGCTTGCTTGTCTGGCAGTTCTCGAAGCCAGTCATGTGGGCGCTTGCGATCGCGTTGCCCGCGGCATTTTTTGCCTCGAGCACTTATCTTGATTTCTTCGCGAACCGAATCGAATCGCCTGTTGTGATCTTGTTGGTTGCTGGCGTGATCGCCGTGATACTCGCATGGACTACAGTCGCTGGACACGCGATACGTATCGCGCGCGCGAATCCGGTCCTTGCCTTACGCTACGAGTAGGTTATTTGGTGAAAAGGGGTCACTGTCCCTGTAGCTATTTGTGGGAGCGGCTTTAGCCGCGATCGTCGCGGCTGAAGCCGCTCCCACAGTCCTTTTGACTATTCTTCGGTGCCGATGCTGAAGCGGAAGCCGATGCCAAACATGAAGACGTCTTCGTCGTAAGGGTCAGCTCCGAGTGAGAGCAACAGCGGTACCGTTGCAGGCTCGACGCCATCGAGGGCCCAGTCCTCGGCAACGAAGCGCTGGTATCTGAGGTTAAGGTTGAGTTCAAACCGCTCAGAACGCCGGTAGGCAAACCTGAATCGAAAATAGTCGAGCTTGGACGTCAGGTCGGGGAACGCACTCGGGCCGCCAACATTCGAGTCT
>Ga0209271_10000665_pt1 | contig 11913 bp, 9 predicted proteins | sample tdAd002_FD_187123 | JGI IMG/M metagenome (GOLD analysis project Ga0209271, IMG submission 187123) | Marine sediment microbial communities from the Atlantic coast under amendment with organic carbon and nitrate - tdAd00.2 (SPAdes)... | ecosystem: Environmental > Aquatic > Marine > Coastal >... | reverse complement strand
CCTAGACACCTTGAAACCTAGACACCTTGAAACCTGTCTTCATCACTTCCTAAGCTTTGGTATCTTGTTACCAATGCCTCCCCAGTTCAGCTTGTTTCTCAGGATTTCAAAATATCCTTTTTGAGGCATACTGACCAGGTATAAAGGCTTTTCTGCTGTTTTTACCTCTAGTTGGGAATTCTCCAACATATTCCAGGCAAAACGTCCGTCCACAATCACTTTGACATTGTCAGCCTTTCCATCCAGTTGCGTTATCAGGGTTACCTCAGGAGAGAGCAGGACAGGCCTGCTTTCCAGCATGAATGGGCAGATAGGTGTAACAAGGATACAGGGTAATCCGGGCTGTACTATCGGGCCGCCGGATGACAGGTTATAGGCAGTGGAGCCTGTCGGTGTTGAGAATATTAAACCATCTGCTCTATAAGTAGTGATGAATTCCTGGTCAGACCAAGTTCTCATCTTAACAATCTGGTCGATATCGCCTTTGTTGATGACTACGTCGTTGAGAGCATAGAGGTAATTTTCAGGAGAGGTTCTGTCAGCAGAGGTTCCTAATAGTCTCGTTTTCAGTAATATTCTTTTTTGAACGAGCATCTTTCCGGCCAGGAGAAGCTCCATTGCTTCAAATCGTTCTTTTGCCGCTACTGCTGTAAGAAAACCCAGGCCGCCAAGATTGATGCCCATGACGGGTATTTCATATCTGCTGGCCTTGTCGGCAACAAGCAGCAGAGTGCCGTCCCCGCCAAGGATGATGAGGATGTCAAGGTCCTTGTCAACTGTATCGACAACAGTCTCGATCCCTCTGTCTGCAAGCCATGTGATAAGTTCCTTGGCTATTTTACGGGGTTTGGCCGAACCTTGTTTTAAGATAATACCGGCCTTGCGGATTTTCATTTTCCAAGCTCTTTTGATCTTTCGGTTGCCGCTTCAATGGCGTCCATGATTATACCGTTAAAACCGGCTGTTTCAAGTTCGTGCAGTCCGGCAATAGTTGTTCCGCCCGGTGAAGTTACCATGGCCCGCAGTTGGGCCGGGTGCTCTTTGCTGCTCATAGCAAGCTTGACAGAACCCAGTACGGTTTGCATTGCAAGGAGTTCAGCATCTGATCTGTTGAGTCCAACCTTCAGGCCACCATCTATTAAGGCTTCAATAAAGGTAAAGACATAAGCAGGTCCACTGCCGCTCAAACCTGTTACAGCATCAAAATATTTTTCATCCAGAATGACGGTTTTACCAATGGAATCGAAAATAGTGACTGCAACGTCCATATCTTCCTGCGTTGTTCTGGGGCCGGCACTTAGAGCTGATACAGCTTCGAGAACAAAAGCAGGTGTATTGGGCATTACCCGTATGATTCTACAATTGCACCCGGAAAGATTTACATCGATAAACGATGATTTTATTCCGGCTGCAATGGATATGAGCAGATGCGAATCATTAATGTTGCTTTTTGCAGCCAAGAGCACATCCTTCATAATCTGCGGTTTAACAGCCAGGATGACAGTTGTGCAGGCAGACCAGACATTTACTCCTTCAACACTGTCAAAGGTTTTAACACCAAATGATTCTGTGAGGTATGCTCTTCTCTCAGCAACCGGATCTGTGACCAGTATGTTCTCCGCTGTAATGATACCGGATTTAAGGATTCCCTGGATCAGGGCTTCACCCATTCTGCCCCCACCAATAAAACCTAACTTGCCGTTAAGTGTCATAAGAGTTCTCCAATAAAAAAAACGTTAAAATCATCACAAAGACAGATAACAGTTATTTTTTCTTATTGCTGTATTTTTTGCATAAAAAAAGCCTGCCGGAAACTAATATTCCGGCAGGCTTTTTAAAAGTATGATGCAGCTGTTATATTTTATCGTACAGAGGCAGGAGATTTTTGTGCAGCAGGGGACAGGATTGGCAGAAGGCGGTTGCCTGCTGCCTTTGTCCTTGAGACGAACTTGCTCAGCACTGAAAGCTGTCCGTCCTGTTTCAGTTCAACAAACTCCCATGCTTCAGGTGTGGCTGCTATTTTTTCCATCAGCCTGATATGTTGGCTGTGGCCGGACTTGTATGCAACAATGTGTCCGAGTATTGGGCAGCCAAGAAGGGCCATATCGCCGATGATATCAACAATTTTATGCCGCACGAATTCATTATTGTACCGCAATCCCTCTTTGTTCAGAACACCATTTTCGTCCATGCCGATGGCATTCTCAAGAGAGGCGCCAAGGGCTAAGCCGTTTTGCTGCAGTTTCTCGACATCTTCAAGAAAACCGAAGGTCCGTGCCTTGGATATTTCAGCAATAAATTTCTGCGTAGAGACTGATACAGAATAGACCTGGCGCTTGATAGAGTCATGATTGAAATTAATCTCAGCAGTAACTTTGAACCCGTCATAGGGATATATAATGATATGTTTGTCGCCTTCTCTGAATGAAATCTCCCGGGTGATCTTCACAAGTCTTCTGTAGCTTTTTTGCTGTCTGTAGCCAGCCTCAAGAAGCAGATCGACAAAAGGAGAGGAACTGCCATCCATTATGGGAATTTCAGGGCCATCCACCTCGATAAGAATATTATCAATGGAAAGCCCGTTGATAGCTGCAAGGAGATGCTCCGTAGTCGCAATGGAAGCGTTACCTTCGGAAATTGTTGTTGCCATGGTGGTGTCAACAACACGGTTCATGTAGGCCGGGATTAAATTTTTTCCAGCCACGTCAGATCGTACAAAGCGGATGCCGGTATTTGCTCCTGCCGGATTGAGAGTCATATTAATCTGCTTTCCGGAATGCAGGCCGATTCCATTGCAGTGCAAGGTCTTTCTGATGGTACTTTGATAAGGACTTATTTGTGAAAAAGTTTTCATTATTATTTATTTCCTGAACGATACCGATTTATTTTTTCTGATAAGTAATGATTTATGTGTAATGTAAATCACATATACTTATGCAAATATTATACCATTTATGGCTTCTGGGATACTGCAAGTATGAATGGTAAAAGAAATCTAATGATTTCAGTATGATTAACGATAAGTTGTTCTGAGACATAGAGGGAGGTGAGCTTTGTCCAGGTGTGTCAAAAAAAACACGGTATTGTATAAACTGTTGTATTTTTTATACAATCGTGCATCGATATTTCAGGAATTTTCCAGATTATTTAACAGAAACCGGTCAAAATCATTGTCCATTTCAAGCCTGACGGAAAGGGTCAGCAGTGGAAAGTCCCGGGGAGATAAATCGCGAATCTTAACCAGATCCTTTTCTGTGGTAATCAGGGCCTGTGCTCCAGATGACAAGCCAGTTTTGTAGAGTGATTCGATATCGTCCAAAGAGTAAGGATAGTGGTCTTCAAAAGACTGAAAACCTGTCAGGTTCATTTGGGATTTTTTTAATATATTTTGAAAGGATTCGGGCTGGGCAATTCCGCAGAAGCCATAAACCGGTATCGTGCGGCTTTCTGATAAGCTGAGAGTGTCATTCTTCCCTGAGTAGGTCCTGCTAAGAGTTTCATCAGGTAGGTAGGAGCCGGTGAATGCCGGTTTGTCAGGAAATAAATTATGCAGGAATTCGATAAACTGGTGCACATTATCATCCAGAGGAGTGTCAACTCCACTAATGATAAATGCATCTGCTCTCTTCAAAGCTGAAAGAGGTTCGCGTAAATCTCCTCCCGGCAGGACACGGCCATTGCCTAAAAGTTTTTGGGCGTTGAAAAGCACCAGGTCAATATCCCTTCTTAAGGACATATGCTGAAAGCCGTCATCGAGGATGAGACAATCAACTTCATAGGAGTCAATGGCAAAACGGCCTGTTATAGAGCGTTTTTTTCCTGTTATCACTGGCATTCCCGGCAGTTTTTCAGCAAGAAGTCGTGGTTCGTCTCCTGCATGGTCTGCGTCCATCAATATCTCAGTGGTGTCAGATACAATGTTTATTTTTCCAGAGGCAGCTCCTTTGTAACCACGGCTCAATACTGCGGGTTTTTTATTCTGCTGCTGGAGAAGTTTTGCAATGTAATGCACCAGGGGAGTCTTGCCGGTTCCACCCATGACAAGATTCCCGACACTAATCACAGGGACTTCAAGTTTGTGCTGTTTGAAGAAGCCTTTCTGATAGAGGCTGCTGCGGTTAGCCATGACACAGCTGTAAATTGGAGAAAGCGGTCGTCCCCAGAAAAAGAGATGTTTCAGTTTTGTATTTTGTTTTGTTGTCATGTGGCACAATTAATCAATTAAACTTTCATGCGTGTTGAGTGTTCAATCGCTTTTCATAACATAACGAAACTATTGAGAATAACTTTATTGTTTGTTTTCTATCTGTTCCTTCAGCCTTCAGCCTTTAACCTTGTGCCTTATTTGTAAACTTTTTCAGTCAATGTGGCGTCTTATACTCTAAAAGGTCATGTTAAGAAAACATTAATCTTTTTCAAATTATTTGAAAATGAGGAGAAAAAATGGCTGGCATGTACATATACCGGGTAATACATGATATCATGATATCAGTTAAACCTAAAGCCGGAGAACAATAATTAAGCATCGGATTATGTCCCTGGAATTTTCTTCAAAACGGTAGATGTTACAGCAGGATGGCAATTGAAAAAAACAAGAATATATCCCTGGAAATAGCGGCACTTGTAGATAACTCCAGGGATGGAAACCGTTGGAGCTTTCAGGAACTGGTGAGAAACCCGGGTTAACAGGCCGGTGTCTCAGGTGGGTGGTTGTTTCGAATCGATGATGAACTGAATGATTTCGATATGGCGCTTCGTAACACCACGGTGCTGCAGGACCAATGCCTGGGCCTCTTCTCCCATCTTTTCCCGGAGTGAATCGTTACCAAGGAGTTTCTTTAAAATTTCGAAAATATCATCTTCGTCATGACAGACAATTGCAGCATCTTTTTCCAAAAGGTCTGATGATATCTCTGTAAAGTCGTCCATGTATGGACCAAAGAGTATTGGCTTGCCAAAGGCAGCCGGCTCAAGTGGATTATGTCCACCATCCGGAACCAGACTGCCACCAATAAATGCAATATTGCAGAAGCTGTACATTCGTGAAAGTTCGCCCATGGTATCAAGAATAAGCAGCGGGGCTCCGGGGAATTCTTCGTCCTGAAACGGGGCGGTACGACGCCTGACAGTCAGTCCCAGGTTCGTTGCTATTTCTTTGATTTCACGACCTCTTTCTATATCGCGAGGAGCCACTACCAGAAAAAGGTCAGGGAAGAGCAGAGAGAGGCGTTTGTAGGCCGACAAAATGAATACTTCTTCGCCGGGATGAGTGGACCCTGCAATCCAGACAACCTTTTCAGGGGGTATGCCGAATTGCTGCCTGTAAAAGGAGATTGGACGCTGTTCCTGGTCCCAGCCCACCGTGTCCGGCAATACTGCGTCATATTTCAAATTACCCAGAGCTTTTACTTCGTCTCCATTGACACCAAGGTCGATCATTTTTTTTGCATCGGCAACAGTCTGCATTGAGATGAATTTTAAAGTATTGAACATGGGGAGAAATATGAAGCGGAATCTTTGATAGCGGGCAAAAGAGCTTTGGGAAATACGGCCGTTGACCAGAATTGCAGGCGTATTATTTTTGTCCAGGGAATGGATAAAATTTGGCCAGAAGTCCGTCTCGATCAGGACAAACAGGTCCGCATCAACACAATCAATGAATTTTTGGACAATACTGTAAATATCCAGGGGAAATGGCACAAACAGGTCAACTTCCCCGGCCATGACCTTTCCGGCAAGTTCTTCTCCTGTTTTTGTTGAAGCAGAGAAAATGAGTGTGATGTCAGGGCATGCCAGTCGTAATTCCTTCACCAGTGGCTGGGCTGATAAAACTTCGCCCACGGAAAGGGCATGTATCCAGATACGCTGTTGGCCGACAGGAAGTTTTTGCGTGAGTCCCTCAATACCGATACCCAGCCTGAGAAGAATCCTGCCTCTGTATTTAGGAGAAATGATTGCTTTGACTAAAAGCAGAGGTGATAATAAAATCAGGCTTGCAACTTGGAAAATATTGTAGAGAATTATATTCATGGAAAAGTTTTAAATAATTAAGTCTGAACAATAAACTGGACGTCACTCTTTAATCAGATCATAATGATACAAATATTACATATTTAACCACTAATAAAAACAATTACAATGAACTTGCTTCTTTTTGAATCAAAAGAAATGATGTCAGACGCTACGATTGTCCTTGACGACAGACGGAGTGAACATATCATCAGGGTACTGGGTTGTAATCCTGGAGATACTGTCAGGGCAGGGATGATAAACGGCCCTGTGGGTACCGGAGAGATAATTTCCATCGGCAGAGGGCGGGTGGGTTCAGAAGTGGTTTTGCGCTTCACTGCAGAGGGAGATGTTCCTGATCAACCTTCCTTGGATCTTATTATGGGGCTGGTGCGTCCAATCATGCTCAAAAAAATTCTGGCCCAGGTTGCTTCCATTGGTGTGGGCAGGATTTTTCTGATCAATGCTAACCGGGTTGAAAAAAGTTTCTTTGGGGCAAGTCTGCTAAAGGATGAAAACTATCGTTCATATCTTTTAGAGGGCTTGGAACAGGCCAAGGATACCATTCTGCCGCAGGTTAGCATACATGAGCGTTTCAGGCCCTTTGTGGAAGATTTTATTCCTACAATTGCTAAAACATACAGCAGGAAGCTGGTGGCTCATCCAGAAGCCGGTGAAGGTCTGAAGCAGGCAGCAGGAACGGAAATGACCGGCAGGACACTTCTGGCAGTGGGGCCGGAAGGCGGCTGGGTTGATTTTGAGATTGAGAAGTTTGTTGAGCAGTCTTTTGTGCCGGTAAGCATGGGAGCCAGGGTTCTACGAACAGATACGGCAGTTGTGGCATTGTTGTCGCAGTTGATGGTTTTGAGGGGTGAGTAACTTTCCGGGGACAGATTTCAAATCTGTCCTGGTTTTCTATTTAGTCAGGTTAAATGTTGACAGCTGAAAGCTAATTCCCTTTAACCTTATCGAATAGTTTATCAATAACCACCTTAAACTCCTGAAGCCTCATCAGATACAGCGCAATTCCATAAACAGCTGCTCCGGATAAGATGAAAAAGAACAGTCCGGCCAGTTCATTTAAAAAACCTCTTTGCGTCCAATCAAAAAGGACTGCTCTTAACCAGTAGAGATACAGTCCCATTAGAAGAGCTCCACTGAATACTTTGCCCAGTCCGGTGAAAAGGTAGGAAAGGGAAAAGCCTTCGAGTTTCCAGTACAGGATGACACCGAGAAAAAGGAAATTAACGGTCATGGCGCCTGAGATTGATAACGCCATGGCTTTGTGTTGAAGTGTTGTTATACTCAGAAGAACGATGCAAATATTGGCACCGACAGCCAAAAAGCTGCCAACAACAGGATAGCGCGTATCACCAAGAGCATAAAAGACAGGCACCATAACTTTAACTGAGGCATAGGCAAAAAGCCCGATGGCATAGAAGCGGAGTGCTTCAGCAGTTTTGAAGGTGTCGATCGCAGAAAAATTACCATGCTCAAAAATCAATCGTATAATTGGGGCAGCAAGCAGGATCAGGCCGACTGTTGCCGGAATAGTAAGAGAGAATGCCATGGTGAGTGAGGAGGTGAATGTTTCCTTGAGTCGTGCAAAGTCTTTCGTGGCAGCTTGACGGGACAGGAGCGGCAGGGCTGCAATTGAAATGGCGACCCCGAATACACCCACGGGAAACTGGAAAAAGCGAAAGGCATAGTTCAGCCAGGAGAGACTGCCTTCCTGCAGGGATGAGGCAAAATAGGTATTGATGAAAACGTTTATCTGCAGGGCGGCTAAACCGAAAACTGCAGGTGCCATAAGTTTCAGGATGCGAAGCAGGCCGGGATCCTTCAGGTTGAGGTGTGGCTTGAATTTGAAACCAGTGCGGAAAAGAGAAGGAAGCTGGCCGCCAAGCTGCAGCATGCCGCCTATCAGGGTGCCGATGGCCATGCCGACAATGGAGGGTTGACCGGATTCTCCCAGCAGAAAGGCAAGGCTCACTCCGCCAATGATGGAGCCGAGGTTGAAGAAACTTGAAGCAAGGGCAGGTATAAAAAAACGGCCCTTGGTGTTAAGGATTCCCATGACCACGGAAGAGAGAGAGATGAAAATAAGAAATGGAAACATGATCATGGTGAGAAGATGAGTTAATGCGACTTTGTCAGGAATTTTTTCAAAATCGGCATCAACCAGGGCCAGAACTATTTTGTCGGCAAACAGTATACCGACGAGGGTGATAATGCTCAGGAGGATAGATATAAAGACAAGAACATTGGAGGCCAGTTTCCAGGTGGCTTCCCGGCCGCGTGTTTCATCGTAATCTGAAAAGACTGTTACAAAGGCGGCACTGAGAGCGCCCTCGCCGAACAGATCCCGCAGCAGGTTTGGAATTCTGAAAGCAACGACAAAAGAATCAAAGGCAAACCCGGCGCCAAACATTATGGCAAAAGCCTGTTCCCTGACCAGACCGAGCACCCTGCTGCACATAACCGCTATACTCACCTTTGAGGCTGAGCTGGCAATTCTACTTGTGTCTTCGGCTGGTCGCTGCATCTGGTATACTGTCGGAAAATTGGTTAGGGGTCATTTATAACAAAAATATGAAATTTTTTTGCTACTCTAGCAGGCTGACGAAAAGAAGACAATGTTCTTGCTTGACTTTGCCATTACCTTATGCATAGTATGCATTGCTTTATAATTCGTATTAATGTTGCTAGTGTTAGTTCAACGATTAAAAAAATTTTTTGGAAAAAATAAATCGATGGGGAATGCGTTGTAAACGACGATACCCCGGGTGCACCTAGTTCGAGATACAAACTGGAGGGTTACATGACGGACGTTAAGCTTGTGAGGAATGTGGCGATTATAGGACATGGCAATTGTGGCAAAACCACCCTGGCTGAGGCCATGCTTTTCAGTGCAGGTAAAACAAATCGTCTGGGCAAGGTAGATGATGGTTCTTCCGCTATGGATTTTGAGCCGGAAGAGATTAAGCGTGATATCTCTATTAATGCATCATTCAATCATTATACCTGGAATAAACATGAAGTTTTCCTGGCCGACACTCCTGGAGATGGTAATTTCATCAATGAGACCAAGTTTGTAGCCCAGGTTGTAGATAGTGCACTGTTCTGTATCGGTGCGGCAACCAGCGTAAAAAATCAGACAACGAAATTTACCGATTTTATTGAAGAACGGAAGCTTCCAACAATTATATGCATTACCCGCATGGACCGAGAACGTGCCAATTTTGCCGGTGTTGTAGAGGGGATTAAGGCTAACCTTCCCTTAAAACCGGCAATAACCTATGTGCCGATCGGGGCCGAAGATAGTTTCAAAGGCGTTGTTAATGTTATCACCCGGAAAGCTTACATGTTTGATGATAACGGCAAAACCAAAGAAGCCGAAATCCCTGAGGATATGGTAGATGAAATTGCGGTGTATCGGGAAAGCTTGATGGAGCAGGTTGCGGAAACCGATGACGATCTGATTGAAAAATTTCTCGAAGAAGGTGAATTGACCGATGAAGACCTGGTTGAAGGGTTAAAAGCAGGGGTGCGGTCCGGAGAAATCAGCCCGGTGAGTGTAACAGCTGCTTTCAAGAATCAAGGGGCTGATCTTCTGCTTGATATGATCAATGATCTGCTTCCCTCTCCGGATGAGTGCGCTTCCCAGATTGGAACGGACCCGAAAAGCAAAGATATAACGGAGAGAGAGCCAAAACCCGATGCACCTTTTTCAGCCCAGGTGTTTAAAACCATGGCAGATCCATTTGCCGGCAGGTTGACCCTCTTCAGGGTTTATTCCGGCACTTTGTCCGGAGATAATTTTTATAATTCAACCAAGGATGTCAGTGAACGATTTGGTCAGATATTTATAATGGAGGGTAAGAACCAGAAGCCGGTTGACTCCGTTGGCCCGGGAATGATAGCTGCTGTTGCCAAGCTGAAAGAGACAGTTACTGGAGACACCCTTTGCGTTGAAGTTCCTCCTGTAGTTTATGAACCCCTTGTCCCTATTCCACCGGTTATTTTTTATGCAGTGACTGCCAAAAAGGGCGACGAGGAAAAGTTGTTCGCTTCCATAACAAAGATGCTGGAGGAAGACCTGACCATGCAGCTTACAAGGGAACCCCAGACAAAGGAAATACTCATTTCCGGAGTCGGTCAGGTCCATCTGGAAGTAATCGGTGAAAGAATCAAGCGAAAATTCGGTGTGGAAATGGAATTGCATACACCGAAGATCCCTTATATGGAAACACTGAAAGGCAAGGCTCGCGTCCAGGGCAAGCATAAAAAACAGAGCGGCGGCCGGGGGCAGTTTGCCGATACATGGGTAGAGATAGAATCATTGCCAAGAGGCGGTGGTTATGAATTTGTCAACAAGATTGTCGGTGGCGCCATCCCCAAGACTTATATCCCTGCTGTTGATAGAGGCATTCAGGAGGCCATGGAGAAGGGTGTTCTTGCCGGATATCCCATGGTTGACGTGAAAGCGCAGCTTGTTGACGGATCATTTCATGCTGTTGACTCTTCGGAACTTGCTTTTAAGATAGCCGGGTCACTCGCTTTCAAAAAAGCGGCAGCCGAAGCAAAACCAGCCCTTCTTGAACCGATCATGGATATCAGCATACGGGTTCCTGAGGACTGTGTCGGTGATGTCATGGGTGATTTGAATTCACGTCGCGGCAGGGTTATGGGTATGGATTCAGAGGCGAAAAACGAGGTGATAAACGCCCAGGTGCCAATGGCTGAGGTACAGAAGTACGCAGCTGATCTTACCTCATTTACAGGTGGCAGGGGGTCTTTTACTGTGAGTTTCTCACATTATGAAGAGGTGCCGGCACAGCTTGCTGAAAAGATTGTCGAGGCTGCCAAGAAAGAGTAATTTTTTTAATGACTCTTGCAGTCTGCGGTTTAATTGCAAAACAAATAAAAAACCTCGCATGAGTAGATTCTCATGCGAGGTTTTTTATTTTATAATTTAGTGCTGGGCGAAACAAACAGATGATTATTCAGTAACGAGAGAACCCAATAATTGACGGACAGACAGTCGGAGTCTTCTCCATTACATGGCTCCGCATACCTCTCGCGCTATTCCGTCTTTTTCCGTGCTGCTCGGCAGCGTGAAATGGCTTAACAGAAAAGCTTTCTATCATTTAATAAGTAAAATTAAAAATTAAGCGCAGTCTATTCCAATCTGGGGGGCATCCGGTATATCCGGACGGGCTGTAATTTCACCCAGGTGGTAAGGTGTTTCGCCTAAAGCGGTTAGCTGATGCATAACATCTTCCAGGATGTCTTCATCTACTATAACTACCATGCCGATACCCATATTAAAGGTTCGGCACATTTCCTTTGCAGAGACATTCCCTTTATTTTGCAGAAATTCAAAAATCGGGGGGATTTCCCAACTATCATAGTGGATAATAGCCCTGCTTCCCTGGGGCAGAATTCTGGGAATGTTGTCAATAAAACCACCACCGGTGATATGTACTAAACCGCTGACCTTGAAATTCTTGTTCAAATTCAGAAGTGATTCGCTGTAGATGCGAGTGGGTTTTATAAGTTCTTCACCCAGTGTGCAGCCGAACTCGTCAATGTAAGTATCGACAGAAAGTCCCAACTCTTCAAAGCAAATTTTTCTTACCAGAGAGTAGCCGTTACTGTGCAGTCCGGAAGAGGCAAGACCGATGATCTGGTCACCGACCTTGATATCAGAACCATCGATGATTTTACTACGTTCAGCAATACCCACAATAAATCCGGCCATGTCATAATCACCTTCTGAATAAAGGCCGGGCATTTCAGCTGTTTCTCCACCAATAAGAGAGCATTTGCAGATTTTACATCCTTCTGCCACTCCTGCAATGATATCACTGGCCACATCGATATCAAGTTTGCCAACAGAAA